>Ga0307516_10003078_pt1 | contig 21708 bp, 29 predicted proteins | sample 19_EM_MG_FD_203310 | JGI IMG/M metagenome (GOLD analysis project Ga0307516, IMG submission 203310) | Populus trichocarpa ectomycorrhiza microbial communities from riparian zone in the Pacific Northwest, United States - 19_EM | ecosystem: Host-associated > Plants > Roots > Unclassified | place... | reverse complement strand
CAGCGGATGGAAGCGATTGGTCCCGTTGTGTCTCGAACGCGCTGGGGCAGTCCCTCTGACCGTCAAACTCTCGGTTCCGGATATCAGCGGAGACAACGACTTCCTTCAGGCGTTACTACCTCACACCCCCAGGATCTCCCATCTTTCCCTGACGGGGTACTCATCCATCGAGACTGTGACGAACGATCTCCCCGGTTTCTTCGACTCCCCGATGTCAAGCCTCACATCCTTAGAGCTCGAGCAAACCGAGGAACCCACCGAATCATTCCCGTCGAATGGAACCCCCGCACCTCCACTCTTTCAGAGCGTTTCCAAGCTCAAGTCGCTATATTTGACTCGAACACCCCTCTATCCCACGGTATTCAACACCACATCCCTCGTTGAGCTGAAGCTTGTCGGGTATGCGGGCACACTCCATTTCGGAAAGTTTATCGAGTTCTTACACTCTAACCAAACCCTCGAAATCGTCACCTTGGATCTTCAGTTCGCCGAAGGCTCGGTGCGGGTCGTCCCCGAGAGAACGGCCTCCCTTCCTCAGCTCCGGCACCTGGCATTCACCTGTGACAGCGCAGCCGACGCGAGAGGGCTACTTTCGTGCGTGTCCCTTCGCCGTGGCGTTCATATCGAGATTCAGGGGTCTCAGTCCAACTCGTGTGGAGACTTGGCCTCGTTTCTGCCCTGCCCCACCACACCTATACAACAACTGCTGACTCCAATAACCGCCATCAAAAGACAAACGTCTCCCAAGTTGGTTCGCTTGTTCAGTGGCGACGGGCAACTCTCCTTCCGAAGCTCTGGGGCTGCGTCGAGGATGTATGGCGAGTTCAAGCTGTTTGTCACCGGTTCCGTCCGCGAGTTCCACGCTAACGTGCATCACATCCCCCCTGATGGCAACTACTTGTCCTGGCCGTTGGAACGACTGCCGGCGTTGGAGGCTCTCGCCCTCTCCGTGACACGCTTTGACCCCGGATCACTATCTGCATTGGCGAAGGAGCCGGTATTGTGTCCTTCTCTCAAAACTATTGCGTTCTTCGATTGTGGGGTAACCGAGGATGTAATAAAGGAGTTGGAGGAGGTACTGGCAAAAAGGGGAGATTCAACCGCTGCTCGGTTGTACCGGGTGGTGATTGTAAATAACACACGGGCCCTGCCGGACCCCCAGTTGATCCACCAGCTCCGAATGTTTGTACCGCGTGTGGATGTCGGGGTGGGCTCGGAGCTTCCGGATTTGCTATAACACATAGACTGTTTGATGTCCAAATGTTGGGTACACATCCGAGTTCGTAGGTGTACTCCCCACCATGCCAATATTAATCCAACTCGCGATTATGGCCGCAAGCGACAGGGAGCCCTCCCCCTTACCGAGAGGTGGGTGTGGGGTCGACCCTCGTTCCAGGCCTTTTCTTGAGGTGGGTCACCACCTGTTTGGATGTGTGCGTTACCTGACAACGATGTTTATTGGTGTGTCCGGACCCCAGAGTGGCGTATCTACATCGATTCGCCGTCCGTTTGCCCGTAGCAAGGGTGTCAGAGGACGTGGATCAGAACACCGCGCGACCTTTTGGGAACTTAAGGTGACCTCCGAGTTCACCCCACTTGGGGTTTATCCACGTCCAACTGCTCGGGGTGGACGAGTCGGTATCCCCCCAGTGACAGCATACATGCGTCGTGTGCATCAACGGGAGATGGCGGTGGAAAGCTCGAGCGCGGAGGAACGCGGAGACGTCGGCCAGGACGGTCACTTCGGTTGGGAGCCGGTTCACCCATCGGATCACGGTTGACTCGGACGATGATGGGAAGTCGTTCATCGTGGATTCATACTCGACTCTCTCGAACATGGCGCTCCAGAGAAGCGCACGGCATTGTCGGACGTAGCTCTAACGTGATATTGAGGGGCGTCCTGTCCAGGCTCCCCCACACTCACGGATGTCGACCATCCGGTTCTATCATTCGACTGCCCTGGCCAAATGGAATCTCTCTATCTATGAGCCTTGGCGACCAACTAAGGCCCCTCCGCAGGGTTTTCTCTACTCCCTCTCATCCTCACCGACATTCGAGAGTTTCGGCTCGTGCACCACAGGTTGAACTCTTAAGACAATAGCGTTCCATCCATCACTCCCCACTACCCAAGATACGCTTACCGTAGACTGTGGGACCAGCGTTCCGCACCTCTTCATCCTGTTCTCAATTTTGAATCCTTTAGTACCCCTTGCTGAAAACCCTCGCATCCTTGGATTGTGATCTTGCCGAATTCGCTTCCGAATACAGGAACACTACTTCGCGTCGTTATCGTCAATTCAAGGGGGGGGGTTCCCAGCGCCTCGATTGACGCGCTTTGGAGACATCTGCCGCTCATTGGTGAGCAAGGAGTTACCGGTTACCGACGGATCTTACATTATAAGTTGACAGACGTTGCCATAGGTACTTTGTGGCAAATGCCCACGTATGCCCTTTGTAGACCACAACGTTTCAAGCAGACGACGAGGTCACCCGCAAACCGAGGGATGGCCCGTGTGGATTACCGCCACACTCTCTTGTCGAGCGCCGTAACCGCCATGGCCCTCAATGTTGCCCTCGAACTCTCCGTCGAACAACTCGTCAGCGCATTAAACAAGAAGATTTTTATGGAATGTACAAGGGTTCAGTCGAGGGCAGCTCCTGTGTCCCGGACGTTGGTGGAAGCGTTGATGGCTGAGGTACGCCTCGGTGAACTGAAGGGGATCGGCGAGTTTTGACGAAATGGTTTGTAGGTTGACGCGTTGGAGGAACGAGCCAAAGCCGTTCTACACGAAGTGATTTCCCTGCGGAACTCCCTACGACCCATCAACCGTCTCTTTCCCGAAATCATCGCATTGTGTGCGGCTTTCGTCTCCGATACCGATCCAAAGCCAATCGTCTCATTAACCCATGTCTGCCGGTACTGGCGCAGGGCCATTACCTCCAGTCCCAGGAATTGGGCGTCGATAGGTAGCGGATGGAAGCGATTGGTCCCGTTGTGTCTCGGACGCGCGGGGGCGATCCCTCTGACCGTCAGCATCTTGGTATCGGGTATCAATTGGGACAGGGCTTTCCTTCAGACCATACTTCCCCACACCTCCAGGATCTCCCATCTCTCCCTGGTGGGGTATTCATCCATCGAGACAGTGGCAGACGATCTCCCCGGGTTCTTCGACTCCCCGATGTCAAGTCTCACATCCTTGGAGCTCGAGCAGACCGAGGAACCCACCGAATCGTTCCCGTCGAATGTAACCCCCGCACCCCTACTCTTTCAGAGTGTCTCGAAGCTCAAGTCGCTATGTTTGACTCGAACGCCCCTCTATCCTGCATTATTCAACACCGCATCCCTCGTTGAGCTGAAGCTTGTCGGGTACGCGGGCACACTCCATTTCTGGGGGTTCATCGAGTTCTTACAATCTAACCCAAACCTCCAAATCGTCACCTTGGATCTTCAGTTCGCCGAAGGCTCGGTGCGGGTCGTCCCCGAGAGAACGGCCTCCCTTCCTCAGCTCCGGCACCTGGCATTCACCTGTGGCAGCGCAGCCGACGCGAGAAGGCTATTTTCGTGCGTGTCCCTTCGCCGTGGTGCCCACATCGAGATCCGGGGGTCCCAATCCAACATGTGTGGCGACTTGGCCGCATTTCTACCCTGCACCCCCACACCTATACAACAACTGTTGACTCCAATAACCACCATAAAGTATCACCATTCCCCCAGGTGTCTTCACGTATTCAGCGGCGACGGGCAGCTCTCCCTCGTAAGCTCCAAAACTCCATCGACGATATACAATGAATTCGACCTGTTTGTCGCTGAAGCCGTCCGTGAGTTTCACGCAAACATTTCCTACATCCCCCCTAATAGCAACCACCTGTCCTGGCCATTGGAACGACTGCCGGCGTTGGAGGCTCTTGTCCTCTCCACGGCGCGCCTGGACCCCGGATCACTATCTGCATTGGCGGAGGAGCCGATACTATGTCCTTCTCTCAAAACCATTGCGTTCTTCGATTGTGAGGTGACCGGGGACGTGATCAAGGAGTTGGAGGAGGTACTGGCAACAAGGCGGCATTCAACCGCTGCTCGGTTGTACCGGGTGGTGATCGTAAGTAACACGCGGGCCCTGCCGGACTTTCAGTTGATCCACCAGCTCCGAAAGTTCGTGCCGTGTGTGGACGTCGGGGTGGGTGACAAGCTTCCAGATTTATTGTAGCATGTAAACCCTCATTGTATGGCGTTCGAGTTCGTAGGCGTACTCCCCACCGTTCCAATTCAATCCGCGATTATAGGGCCAGAATTGTCTTACTGTTCCTCGCGCGGCTTTGTTTGAATGTGCATCCACAAAACCGAGAAATGAACAATAGCCCACTATATCGCAGAAAACGTTTAGAACATTTACGCCAAAACATTGATACAGTCGCCCCACCAGGCTGCGGCGAGAGAAGTCATTCATGACGAATAGATGCTGGTATGCGGTTAGCAATGGCCATTATAGTCACCTCTATGGACGTACGTAGTATTCAAGAAGCGTCTCCACCGACTCAAGGCGGGTACGATCTCCGGATTTACTATTTGAACGGGGGGGGACCGGTTAGTCTTATCGAGGAACCCGTTGGTCAGGGTCTAACAACTTACCAAGAGTGGGGGCCTCCGAATACTCAGTGCGTAAGGTCGGCCGACTAAGGTGCGCAAAGGCGTTGTTATGCCCCGGTTTTTTGAGGTTTGGAAAGGTTGACTCACAGTCTCCGTGTGTACCCGAGGACATCGACCATCCAGGGTCGGAGTTCGGGCGACCCGTGCCAACACCGTTGGACTACCTCCCACACCGTATCGGATAACCCGAGGTTGGCAGACCCCGCGGGTCTACTTGGTCGTTCACCAGAGCGTAATTGTTCGACCACCTCGTCATCAGAAACTCCCTCGAAGGGTACCTTCCCCGAAAAGACCTGGGAAAGGGGGAAATTCAACCCGGGTCCCTCCTATGTTTCAGATGGGCTCGTTGGGTGGAACGGACGTTACCTCATAAACGGCCATCCCGAATGAAAAGACATCTGAGGCGAATGTTGGTCGCGTTCCCGAGAGGGGGTTGTCGCCCAGGACTTCCGGTGCACACCAACGAGCGGTTTGTTTGGAAGCATCGTCATAGGTCCAGGCGATGGAAGGTGACGCGAAGTCTGTCAATAGAGCACAACCGTTTTGATCGATTAAGATGCTCGACTTTGTCGGGAAAGAAAGGTCATCCGTTTCGCCGCTCCGTAGGTGTTTAGGCAGGGACTTACGCCTTGGAGCCTTCCATGGACTATATTTTGAGAATGTAGATAGCCGAGACCTTCAGCGACGTCCGAAAGCTAGAAGCACGTTTCAGTCGGCCACGAAGGACGAAACACAACGGGGAGACCGCGAGGAGGCTCACCAGAACTACACGATCCACACCTTCCTCGGTCGAGGCGTATTTCATAACGTCCTTATCGGATATCCGGTCAAACACGATTTGGTATGGGTCCATCGTAACGCCGAGGACTCGGGCGACATTACGATGATCCAACCTCCTCCAAAGTGCGGCCTCGTGACAAAATTTCTGTACCACCAGTTAACAATTAGCCTGACTCCGCAATTGACGTCGCGTTGGTTAGCTACCTTCTTTACGAGACCCAGATCAGCAATTGATGGTATCCGCAATACCCTTATGCGAACCACCTTCCGCTTGTATTGTGCCTCCCTGAGATGGTCAGTGTCCTGGGTGGGGGATGTGCCCGGTTTTTTTATCAGCCCACGGGCCAACACGTGCGTGGTAGGGAGAATGGCTCGGTCCCCGCATATCTGTCGGAGAGCGCCCAGGCATTCCTTCCAAAGTTCGTCGGAAGTTGGAATCGCGTCCAAGGCCTGGAACGCTATTGATCAACACTTTCCCGGTACCACCGAGGGATCTCCTCGCCACCGTTGTCTCACCTTATCCAAGAAGTTCACGAAATCGAAGACATCCGGACCTCCCAAAGTCGACACAAAGTACCCGTATCCTTCGAAATGGAGAAAGTTGTTGAGAACGCGACGAGATTCTGGAGCTGACAAATCCAGCTTGAGGAGACGATGCAGGACGTCCGCGGCAGACATGACTGTTGCCGCCTGTGAGTGCGGAGGGGAGGGGGGAGGGTGAGGGCTTTATACAAGCCACAGGGGCCATATCTGGCATGGGACAAGTCCATCAGACAGCCGTCAAGGATTCACTGAACGAACGTTGACAATTGAAATGGAGCCTCACATAGCACCCTGCGTCCCAGAGCTTTCCTCCCTTTGGTGCGGTCGTTGTCTGCACCCCATAGGTGCCCGACAATGGTCGAGTGGAGGGTCTTGTCGAGCGCGTGTCAGGATTGTGGGGGCTGGTTCTGGTCACCTCTACTCGGAACGACCTCAGCGGGATCGGCGTGCAGCATCCGGTTGGCTGCTGGCGGGGTATAGTTCGTGGGTGCGTATGGGCGGAGAGCCAGGAGGTGAGAGCGTGGTTCAGGCAAGAACGATACCGATCGTCTTCGATCAAGACAGTGTTTCTGTCCGTAGCACCGTGAGGGCGACAATGGGTGAGTCGCCATCGCTCCCTCCTCCTTCACCATATGTCCGACGAACGACCGCCCTAAGATCTGAACGCGTCCGCGACCCTCCCTCCAGAAATCATAGAAAAGATATTGGAGCACATCCCCACCACGGGCAGCAGAAGACGACAGACCCTACTCGCATGCGCTTTGGTGGCTACCCGGTGGACAGGGCCCAGCCAAAGATGTCTATTCTCTTCCGTCTCCTACCAGCGATGGATGGACGGCGTCGTCCTCTCAGAATCCAAGACTCGTCTCCTCGAATTCGTTCGTTCGTTGTGGCATTGTCGTAGCCTGGATATCGGAAATACATACTGGATGCGAGACCTCCCGCAGGACTCTGGAGAATACCTTTCCGCTCTGCGCAACATCCACAACCTCACCTTGTTCAACACCAAGGTCGAACACATCCCAAAAGACCAGTTTCACACATGTTTCTCAACGTTCCGCGGAACCCTCACATACCTATCCCTCGAGGTCTTCGACACTTCATTCAGCGCGTTCGTGACTCTGGTCAATTTTTTCCCCAACCTCAGAACCCTCCAACTACGCTCATTCGCACTGGGACCTGATGAAGGACCGGTCCCGTCACTGTCTCGACCGCTCCGGGGGAAACTGCACCTCGACTAACCTGGAGTACGAGGAGCTGAGTATCAACTCCTCCTGCCTCGGTGCAGATGGGACGTTTCTGGAGAGCGCCCTCCAAGTAATCACAAGCACTGTCAGGTCTCTGAGACTGACCATAGCGGAATTTCAATGTGGGTAACCTTCAGCCCCTACTCGTCATCGGAACCGCGTCATTGCCTGACCCTCTCGCATTCAAACCACAGCCGCGGTGGAGATCCACAACTTTCGACAACTTCGAGAGTTGGAGCTGACAGTGACTTTCCCCAGGTCCTCTCACAAATTCCTCCTCTCTTCAATTACCTCCACCGAACTCCGCAAGATCACCTTCCTAACGAAGTACATGGACGATCGGGACCTTTTCTCCCGGCGAATGGATGCTTGGGTTTTGATCTACAAAAGCCTGTGCAGGCTAGTGGATCGGCTACGTTCTCCGGGGAACCATCATACCTTAGAGGTAGAACTACGACTTACGAACATTGAAGATTTTCCTGAAGAGCCTAATTTTACAAAGTTTTTGCCTGAATTTAGGGAGAAGGGGGTCGTGACAATCAAAGACCATGCACACAACGATCGTGTTCTTTATTCTTCTGCTCATAATCGTTAAGGTCGAATATGGGTCCGCATTGTCACCACAATACATCGTTCATTGGAGAGTACGCCATACTTTGGAACAGTACTGAGCGTACTGGCACGCAGGCTCCCTAGTAGCCATACCCGCCGATCTCAGCGACCCCTTCTCCCCATCCCGGCCACCAGGGACCCGCGTCTTCCGCACAAGCCACCGGGAGTTCCATCATCTGCCCCTCCCATTTGTTGTTAGGGTTAACATAGATAGGAGTTGGCGCCGAACCACACAGCCTCGCCATCCACTCCGGTTGATCTCTCCAGCAGCAGACCGAAACCTGGTGCAGGGGGTGATCGGTGTTGGACCGTCCTTCGCACAATGCAATGAGTTGCTCCAGTTGGGATTGCTCGTATATCCCCTGGATTGTGAGTGACCGCAACCGCGGAGCGGGAACGTCCAAGATCCCGGGTCCCCTTGGGTCCAGTACCTCGCAGAGACGGTTGGTAACGTCTTTGCCCTCCCAAACTGCAAGGAAGAGCTTCTCCAAGTTGAAGCACGAGAAGTTGTCAAAGACGTAACCACCCCCAGAAGTGGTAGAACTGTGGATCCATAACTCCTTGAGGGTTTGTGCACATTCCTGGTAGATATACTTGAACAACGGAATCGCCGCCTTCGCCTTGTCGACCTCGTTTTCCTTGTCAGGCCACGTTAGATAGCCTCCAATCTTGAACGAACCCCCGGTGCAACAGAAGATGATCCCAAAGTCTCCAAGGCCGGAGTGGTGAAAGACCTCCAGCTTTTCCGTACCGCCAAGGGTACATCCAGGGGGGAACAAGGGGATTATGCGAGTGAAAGTGTCTGCATCCATCACCGTATCCGAGATATTGACGGCAACCCCGTTCGGGTGCAATTGCATGGTAGAGAGGATGTACACAATCGCCTTGTCGCTGAAATTGTGGAGACGGAGTTTCTTAAGCGATCGCGCCTGGAAGGTGGGGCCCAAATCCACTGATGGAGGGACCTCGAGCCAATCGCTGGATTCGTGTTGGCGGAGATACAACTCTTCAATCTTTGGGCTCCCTCGCAGCATTTGCAATAACTCTGGGAGCTCCAATTCCAGGCCGGATTGGTTGTAGAGACAGAGGAGCTTGAGGTTCTTGAAGTTGTTATTGGGCCACGGGGTACACTCCGGGATGAATAGTTTGAGCAAGGGAGGCACACCGTCCTCGAACAACGCCATCAGTTCCGCCCCGGGCTTGTCGTCACTTCCATTCTCCCAACCGACGTTGGAGGTGATTGACAACGTTTCCAAGTTCGGTAGAGAACCTGCCGGGACCCAACACCCGTGACGGCGGGAAAGCCTGTCCTTGTGAATGAGCAGACTGTGAACCCGTGACCCCACATGGCGAAGCCACGAAAACATCACGTCACTGAATGCTTCAGGCTGTACCATCTGACTGAACCTGGGCCCAACATGTTGTAGGCAGACTTCCAACTGTCGAGAACGTGACCACTCGAAGTACATCCTGAGTATCTCTGGTCGTGTGAATTCAACCCGGTCCCACAATCCGGAGAAACCGGTCGCCACTGCCATCCAGTGCTTGCAGACGTGCGTGACACGAATCCACTCATTCTGGTTCTCGGACGAGCCCATGGTGAGGGAGAAGCACGGGGTGAGGTGGCTGAAGCAACGAGTGAGGACTTCCGGGGGGAGTTTGTTGACCGGACGGGTGCGATTTAACGCGGACCGGAGCCTGGCCACGGTGTCCAAAAGAACCCTTTCGGTGAGTTGGAGCTGAAGGGTTGTAAGAAGCGATTCAACGACAAATTCGTGGTCCTGTCGTACCTTGTCCGAGTATTCCTTCTCCTGACCCGCCATCTCCCAGGACTGGTGAACCTGGAGGTATGAGAATGGTATGAGTGGCGCGCATGGATCCAAGGCCTGGCCAAGACGTACGGAACTGGAACACATAAAATCCGTCCAGGCAAGGAGTTCATCCTTGATATCGCCGACTTGCGCCACACCTTGCAGCTCAGCTTGCATTTGGAGATGTCGAAATGAGGTTGTCTTTGGGATATTCCCAAGGCGGACTTAAATACCCCGGCGCTGAAAAGTTGGCGCCCACGCCACACTTGGTGAAGGGCCAAATGACACGGTGGTATTTGGATGCGCCATTGTCTGGGGACTGGCTGAGGGGCACCTAGCCGATAACCTCGCTCCTGAGGCGCATGAAGGGATTATTTGGACCGCTCCCGTCGGACACCCGAACCAGGAAAGGATCCGGGTAGGTGTGGCGGAGATGGTTCACGTCCAATTTTGCAGTAGCGCGAGGGTCCAGAACGTTGTCCGTTCAGTACCCTAGTGTCCACATATGTTGAGATTGAAGATGCGCTGGGGCTGTTTTCCGACTGTGGGTCAGCGCTGCGAGCGTTGGGGAGACCTGGTTCTGCTTCACAGAACCAGTAATATGAAACATCAGCAAAACCGTCCGGAGTCTCTGTGGCGCTGTGAGCTTCTGTGTCACCAAAGGGTATGTCTGTGGTGATCGTTGCTATGGATCGCTATGGCGCGCACAGTGCCACAGCAATCGGACGGTTTTGCTGATGAAGAGTTGGGCCGGTGGGAGCTCTGACCTTGGGGAGTTCATTCTCATTGCAAATCCGATGAACGGTCACCCAAATCCACCAGATCTGAATGCGTTCGCGACCGTCCCTCCGGAAATCTTGGACAAGGTCCTGGAGTACATAGACGGGCGACGGACCCTGGTTGCATGCGTCTTGGTGGTTATAAACCTGACCTAACCAAAGACGCCTCTTCTCCTTTCCCTCGATCCGTAAGGATAACCGCTCGGAATGGATAAAAGGCGTCGTCCTCTCCAGATCCAAGACTCGACTCCTCGGATTTGTTCGTTCGTTACGAATAAATTCTACCTGGTCTATCTCAATCGGGTACCGAATGCGAGACCTCCCACAAGATCATGGGGAATACCTCTCCGCTCTGCACAATCTCCACGGCCTCGCGTTACACGATATCCGGGTCAACCGCATCAATGAAGACCAGTTTCACACTTGTTCTCACCGTTCCGTAGTACCCTCACACACCTCTCCCTCGAGGACTTCGCCACGTCATTCAGCGCGTTTGTGACCCTGGTCGGTTACTTTCCCAATATCAGATCCCTTCGGTTGCGTTTGTGCGCACTGGAACCCGACGACGGACCGGTCCTGTCATTGTCTCGACCGCTCCGGGGGGGAACTACACGCCATTTCCACTAACACCGATCCCTCGGAGTTCTTCGATCGGTTTGCCACGTCGGACCTGCAGTACGAGGAGCTAGTGGCCCAGTCCGACTACTCCTTCCTTGATCCGAGTTTCCTGGAGAGGGGCCTTCAAATAAGTACAAACACCGTCAAGGCTCTGAGGATAATCAACGAACTTCCAAGTGAGTTACCTTCGCCCACACTCCTCATCAAACCCGCAACCCTCCCCAATCATCTCATGTTCAAGCCGTGGCCAACACGACGGTCCGCAACCTTTGGGAACTCCGAGAGTTGGAACTGAGAGCACTTCGGCCAATGGTTAGTGGATCGACTACGTGCAACGGGGTACTGTCATAGTACTCTGGAGGTTCTTTGAGAAAGGGTAGTTTTACCAAGTTCTTGCCCGAGTTTAGGGAGAAGGGGGTTGTGAACGTCACAGCGGTTCCACTCTTCTACTCGTAACTGCTAACTCGAGCGGGGGTTCGTATTGTCATTCGCAACCTTTTGATCTTTGAGGGGTGCCCTTCAATTCCACCCCAGACTAGGGACCTGGCTCAGACACCGAGCGTCGTGCTGGAGTGCCAAGCTGCTCCGTAAACAACTGAACTTTGCCCTACTACCACTTTCTTTGTACCTTCGGAAGGGGCAGGTCCCGAACGGGTTCTTCAACCCCGCCTTCTCGTCGAGGGCTGGAGTATGGGGTAGTCCTCGAAAGCCATTCGGACCCCCGTCGGCGAGGAGTAGATCCATCACCCTGTGCCCACAATCCGAACACACCTCCGCGTTGGTTCACACGCTTACATTTCTCAACCTACGAACGACGCAACTAACACGTATATGAAAATACACTAGCTGCCGTTCTGGCTAAAGTCATCGATCGCTTCTTCCCATGAGGGCCACCAGATACCCGTCCCCTCCCTACAGACCATCGGTAGTTTCATCATCTGCCCATCCCATTCGTCCCAGGCGCCGATGTGGATGGGAGTTGACGACGAGCCACAAAGCCTAGTCATCCACTCTGGTGGGCCGCTCACGCCGCACACTGAAACCTCGCGCAGGGGGTAGTCCGTTTCGGATCGCCCTTCACATAATGTAATGAGCCGCTCCAGCTGAGGTTGTTCTTTGATCCCGCGTATCGTAAGTGACCGCAACCGTGGAGCAGGAAGGTCCCGGGTCCCTGGTCTCCACGGGTCCAGTACCTCACAGAGACGGTCACCTCTCCCTCCCACGAGAACGAGCTTCTCTAAGTTGAAGCACGAGAAGTCATCGAAGATGAGGCACTCCCCATGGTTGTCATTATGATAATCGTGGATCCACAGCTCCTTGAGGGTTTGTGCGCACTCCTGGTAGATGTACCCAAACAACGAAATAGCCGTCTTCATCCCTTGTTCATCATCATCCCATGATAGACAACCACCAATCCTCAACGAACCTCCGGTGCTACAGAGCATGACCCAAACAGTTCCTGGGATTCATGGTAAACCTCAAGCTTCTCGGTGCTGCCAAGGGTACATCCTGGGGGGAACAAGGGGAGGATTTGAGCTAATGCGTCTGCGGCCATGATCGTATCCGAGAGGTAGACGGCAACCCCGTTCGGCTGCAATTGCATAGTGGAGAGGATGGGTGCGATCGCCCTGCTGCTGAAGTCATGGAAGCGGAGTTTCCTAAGCGAGTGTGCCTGGAAGGTGGGGCCTAAATTTGGGGGAGGGCCATTTATCCTTTCACTGTGTTCGCGTTGGCGGATATATAACTCCTCAATTGTTGGGCTCCCTCGCAGCATTTGCAATAACTCGGGGAGCTCCAATTCCAGGCCGGATTGGTTGTAGAGACAGAGGAGCTTGAGGTTCTTGAAGTTGTTATTGGGCCACGGGGTACACTCCGGGATGAATAGTCGGAGTAAGGAAGGCATCCCGCCCTTGAATACCCCCCTTAGCCGTGCCAGGAGCTCCTCGTTACTTTCATTCTCCCAACCAATGTCGGAAGTTATCGCCAACGTTTCCAGATTCGGCAGAGAAGCGTCCAGGAATTGACACCGGCCGCCGAGGGGAATCCATTTCTTGTGAATGATCAGATTGCGGATCCGCGTCCGCATCCCCAGAGGGACCAGCATGTCAAGCATCCTGCCGTTGTATGATTTTGGCTGCATTATCTGGCGGTACTTGCGCCCAACGTGTTGCAGACAAATTTCCAACGGTAGGGAACGTGACAAGGTGCCATACATTTCGAGGATCTCTGGCCGTGTGAACTCGATCCGGTCCCATAATCCGGAAAAACCGGTCGCGACCGCCTTCCAGTACCTGTAGACGTGCGCGACGCGAATCCGCTCGTGTTCGTTACGATCCTCGGATGGGCCCAGGGTTCGGGGGAAGTCTGGAGTGAGGTAGAGGAAACAATGGCCGAGCGTTTCCGGGGGGAGTTTGTTGATCGGGCAGGTATGATTTATCGCGGACCGAAGCCTGGCCGTGATGTGCGAAAGAATCCTATCGGTGAGTCGAAGCTGGAATGCGGTAAGAAACTATTCAAAGATCATCCATTCTTCTGCCGTACCTTGTCCGAGTACTCCTTCTCGCGACCCGCCATCTCCCAGGACCGGTGAACTTGGAGGTATGAGATTAGAATGAGTGGCGCGCATGGACCCAAGATCTGGCCACGACGTACGGAACTGGAACACATAAAGTTCGTCCAGGCAAGTAGCCCATCCTTGGCTCTTAGGATGTTGTCGACTTGGACAACACCCTGTGGCTCAGGTTGCATTGTGAGATGTGAAAGAGAGGGTGTCTTTCGGACGGTCCCGAACTGCACTTTAAATATCCTGACACTGAAACGTTGACGCCCAAGCCACGCGTGGAGTGCCAACACTAGATTGGGACAATCGTTTGTGTGGGACATATGCGGATGAGCCATCCCCTAGGGCTGGTCCTGTTGCGCGAGAGGTCTAGGAGTCGATAACCCTGCTCTTGAGTTGGAGTGCACGGTGACCGGGGTACTCTCCAACACGCTCGACTTATCATTTCGCCGCTAGACAATTCCATACCTGCGCTATGGTCAGGTACATTAGACGTGGTTGCCGAAAGTGTATGTGGAGGGGGCATTTGGACCGTCCGCGTAACATCGGATGTGGTGACCGAAAAGCCTGTTGGGCAGCCACCTGAACCAGGGAAGGTGTGATATACAGTTCGCGTCCGGTCCATTGCAGTGCAACGGCTCAGCGCTCAATACCAACGTTCAATAGGTTGGAGAGGCGCCACGAGCGAGCTCTGGGTGAGACTCCGTAACCAGGGTTGCCCCTGTGCAAACGATGCCCAGGAATGACGGACGGTTGTAAAGTGGACGGTGCCCCCACTCTCAACGTGTTCGCGAGTGAGGGTTCGTGATAACAAAAAATAATTCACAGATCCATAATTACAGTACAAATGTTTCGGTATGCAATCCCACCCCTCCAACTTCCTTAGCACTTCTCAAGCTCAACTTCGCAACAGCATTGGCCACCTCTCTGGTCAATTCGCTGGGCCCACTAGCGCATACACCCAGTCCTCCTCCCAGACCGACCCATCTCAACCCATCGACCGCCTCATCTACAGGGGGAGAGATCATATCGTTGAGTAGCTGATGGACCGAAGGCCTCTCCATCGTCACCACGGAATTTGGGATATGGGGCACTGCTTCGGGGTCACAGAGGCATGTAACGAAGATCGAGATGTGTAGGTCGAGTGAGGGGCAGCCCGCGACGACGGAGATAATGTCCGTCAACATCGGTGCAACCCAATGGATGTGACCTGCAGCCACCTTAGTTAGTAAGTGAAATCTCAGCCTCGAAGAATGCACCCCTGGTGGTACCCACCGAATGACCGGATACACCACGCAAACTCAATCCTTCTCGTCCTCTCTCCACCTTCCCTCCTGAGCCTCGCCACCCTTCCAACGATATCATCCAACATTCCAAGTGTAAAAGTGACACCAGACCCTCCGCTCAGCAGTAGCACGCTTTCGTACTCCCCTAGATCAATACTACTCCCGCCATATGGTCCATCAATCATAACTTGCACGGGGACCCCAACGGATTGGTCGTCGCGAAGTTTCTCGGTCTCCGCAGAACTGAGAATCAGGTCTTTCTCGCGCTGTGCATACGCGTGCAGTGCCTTCGACCAATCTCCAACCACTCTCGAGCCCAAGGTGAGGGTTCGAGAGGAGACGTTGGACAGAGGACTGGGGGCATTGAGGATCGTAAGTGGGTGGGATTCAAACAACCTTCCGCCAAAGAACACCCTCAGGCGGACGTGTTGACCAGCATGCCAACCCCGGTCACAATCTTGGACGTTGATCTGATCTCCGAGTTAGTTATCTCCCAGACGGATGGCAACGATTCTGACCAGAGTCATCTGTTTCCCAATCGGAACCAGCACCGCATCCTTCACCCTCGATCTGAACATCCTAAATAACAGATCGAACCCGTACAACGCGAGGCACGGGTAGATCCATGGTTCCGCGTATGACGTATGAACACAGATCGTGATGAAAAACGCGGCGTATCCGAGTGTGCTACATGATAGAGCCATCAAATGAATCGCCGTGAGCAAATCTGCAATGAAGCCATCTCACACCAACACTCACTGAACGACGAAGAAACCTTGATAGAACCACCTTCTCACCGGCAGGATGCTGGTCAGGACGATGATGCAAAGCACTCCGAACGCCGCGACACCCGAGGTCTCCTTCTGCTCGCCAATTATTGGAATATTGTACTCCAGGTGTTGGTTGATCCAAAGACCACCGTGGGTGGCGGCTGCAAGAAATATCCCGCGGCCAGCCCATCGGTGAATAAAGTTGAGCTTCTCGTATCCGTGACCGGGACCGAGTAAGGACATGATCGAATTCTTCGAGGAGAAGAGGAAGACGACCGGGAGCTGTGCCGCCGCCAGGAAACCTATTATTGCGTGAGATGAAGTGGTGTGGTGTAATACCAGAGTCGACTTCTCTCACCCGCCCTATTGGAATTCGTAGAGAGTTGGGATTTGAGCAAGATACAGCTCACCAACGTGGTAAAGTACCCCACCACCAATAGCACTACAATCAGCGATGAAAAAGTCACCCAGGGATACGTGGACGAGAATCACACTCACTTTGACCAATGCTGATGTCAAAACCGGGCAAGGTCCAGGCAAAGACAGCCTTCGCGCGTTTGATACCGATCCTAAATTTCCATGACGCCCCACGTTTCTGCGGTTGCCATTCCTGAGCGGGGATGTATTGTTCGGCCTTCCACGATTCAGTGACCCCAAATGACCCTGTGAACGCTCTTCCCCGCTTCACAGATCTGTAAAGGTACGGGAGGGAGACGACGACGCTAGTTATAACAGTGGATGTCCAGACGATGGTGAAGCGGCGAGCCCAGTGTGGGTCTATTGCATAAGAGCTGGACGAACGGACGATAAATAAATTCCACGACGAAATGAGAAGAAAGGAGCGAACTTGTATTGTTGGAGGTCGCTGGGTATCTGGGCCATGATCCAGGCGGGGTGATCCCCTCCCTTAAAACCTTGATTGGAATGCGGGGTTTCCGTGGTCTAGCGGGTCGGAGATGAATACGTGGGCGTCCTCCGGTCACAATATTTTTCACTGGAGGAGCTGCTCTGGGTCCGAGCACAGATGGGCGACCCCAGAAGGCCAAGGATTTGCAGGGATGTCAGAGGGATAGACGCGTTGTGGATGTGAATCAAGTATGTACCAAAAGAGAGAGTTCGCCTGGGAACCGCCGATGTGTTTGGATCGGACAAACATTGGAGAATTTTATTTTCTCCCCGGCAATCCCCGGCCCGTTCGAAAGCTGGGAAGCCTGAACGACTGCAACGTCCAGGCCACAAGCTGGTGAGTGATTCAATTTTGTATACATTGGCCGTTACAATGGTAGTATCAGTACAAAGGAGTAAACGTGTACATGTTCCGGGAGTTACACACCGAAAGACATCAAGAAACAACATCCACTTACCAACCATTTCCTCAGGTCAGTCCGTCGGTAGCTTCTCACCAATCTGAACATAATTCGCTCAAGATTGCATATATACTTACAGTGGGATCCAAGGAATCTCTCCACCGGCACACATTTCTTCTTGGTACGTAGGACCGGACCCGCGCGAACGAGAAATCACCAATGGTTCGGGGAAAAGGTCATCGAACCCCCTCCCCGCCCGTTCCGTTGCGACAGCCCGCTCCAGTTCTCTCATTGCCGCCACCACCACACCGTCCCAGACGTCCGCGCACAACACCAACTGAAAGCCCCGTACTTTGTGCATCTCACGAAACACTTGGAACTCCCTTTGGTGGTTTGGGGGGGATGGGTCTTTTTCACCCAGCCGGAGCGTATCCCGCGGAGGTCGTAGTCCCGGTAGATAACGGTAACCTTGGAGAACACAGGGGACGTGATAGTCGAAAGCGCGTACGTGAGGTACCCTGGTTCCTCATAAACGACGGTCGATGCCGGGACTTCGAGCGTCCGAAGGGACTTGTTCCGGTATAGATCAAAGTCCAGAATAGATCGAGTGGGGGTTGTTGGCGATGATTGCGCACCTCTAGGAGGGAGTCACTCACCATTTTGACACAACCACAATGTTTCTAATGATTCCGCACAAGCACCCAGTAGGAGCCGTGTCCCACCCACAGCGATAGCATCCATGGAGCGAAATCGGAGCCCACCAAATGTGTCAATCATGACCTTCAAGAGCTCTGTCTTGGAAAACCTCATCGCAAGCCGCCCTTGCAGTGGGGGGGGGTAAAGGGTGGGGTAGGTGTATGGTGGCCAACTGGTTCCTCCTGAAAACCGGCTGTGGGGCGGTCAAAGAGGAGTTTGAGGTCTTCCAAGTGCTGAAAAAGCCCAATGAAGTATACAATCTGCTGGCGTGACCCTTCCGGGTCTCTCAAGGAGAGAGACCGGAGTGTCGGTGGGAAGTGACCAAAGCACCGTCGAAGCCTCGGTATGAGCTTGGGGATATCCAAAGAGACTACCCCCAAGTTCCTGTAGGTTGGTCAATGCGGAAAGGTGTGAAATACACCAGCGGAACTCTGCCGGGTAACTCCTTTCGAGCTCTTCGTAGTAGGTGTCTTCGTGGATGTGGAGTTTCTTCACGAGGGGAAGTGACCCGAGCCTCTGCATACGAAGGAGTGGTTTGGGCCACATGGTTTTCCATGGTTCACCCCAGGGAAAGGTCTGGGCAGTAAGGGTGTGATGAAGGTGAGGAACGGCGGCGAGGTACCAGGAATAACAGGTCAGGGAGCATGCAAGAAGGCTGTGCTTGTCGTAGACGAGGTGGGCGATGACCATCTCGACGATCTCCATGGGAAGTCCGATCGCAGGGGGCAAACGCGTTGCGGGAGTAGCACCCCCTGAACACATTCTCCGGATTCTGGCTCGGCTTCTATGCCAAATTCTCATGGCGAGTAGCTCGACCACTATGGCTGGCGTTTAGCAGAATACCAAGAAGTGTAGATTAGAATTACCTGATAGTGAGGATGTAGGGGTCTTCGCCAACGACATCGTGGTTGACCCAAACGTCACGCCGATGAAACGAGGCCTAGAAAAGCAGCACGGGCCGTTGGGGTAGCCTTGGCTTCCAGGGTGAAACGGTGGCGGAGGCTCGGTGCTGCTACGACCAACCGGCGTTCGGACTCGTCAATTGAAGGAGAGAGGTTCGGAGGTCGAGTGGGAAATACAACCAATCCAGCTCTCAAGTCCTCCCACCTGAGTCGCGGAGTTGACCGACGACCCGCCGAACTAGAAGTCAAGCCCTTCTTGCGCCACGCGTAGACACAGGGCTCGGCACGCAGAACTGTTCCATTGACGAGGATATCATTGCCTTTAGTTTATTCGAAGGGTTCCGTCTCAGAACGTATGCACACCCTCAATAAAGCATGTCGTTATAAATAATTAACTGCTATTTCTCTCCCCCCTGGGTGGTAGACACAGTGGTAAATGCGCGGCTGTCAGACCTAAAGCTGGCCAGACGATCCTAGGGTCTCCCTGCACGACTGAAGCCTCCCGTGCCCTCCGTTGGCCTACATTTCCCAGACACTGGATAGACCGTAGCCGCCAGGGTGTCCCAAACGCTGACCACTGGAGAACCGCTGACCGTCCCTGTGAGCCAACCAGGAGGGCCCATCTCGATGTTCCTTGGGATAACAGACATCCGCGCATGGAGGGACAAAGGTCACCAAACTGAGACGCGTCGACTGCCGCTCTCGCTGACCGCTCAGATCCGCGGACCGTTTCAGCGAGACCACGAACTCCATTGTCATTGTGGGATTGAGGCTGCAGAAATGGGTGAGTTTAGCAAGTCGCAAACAAGTGATCGACAGAGAGCAAACGTAACATCCGTATGTTCTTCCATTGCACGAGGTAGAAACGGTCAACTGTGAGTCATCACCGTTCGAGTTTTTAGGGTACTCACAAAAACGAAAGTTGTTGAACAGTGCCCCGAGGTATCCACCATCAACGATCACGAAACCCACGAGTTGGGAGAGAGTATACCTGCGTGAAAGTGAAACTCAAGGACAGCAGCACATACGTCTGCATGGCGACCATGGCGAGGAAACATACCGTCGCTTCTGTAACGATCGTGCGAACCAGCGCCGAAAACTTGAGCGAGCTCCTGAGGTGGGACGTGTACCAAACGATGACAGTGAATGAGGACAATTCTACGCATCACCCATCAGTACTCCTCGCAACTTTACATCGACGATCGGAACGAGCACAACTACGTACCAAACACGGTGTCGATTGAATTTGGAACCAACATAGGTCGGAGATCGATATTGGCTGGGCATACGCTGACGCCGGTGGTCGATATCGGGGGGAGGGTTATGATCGTCGGAGGCTCAAGGACAGATATTGCGAGCGATATGGCTATTCTCGCCAACATCAGAGTCCCAAGGTACAGAGCGAGTATCTTGTTCTTGAACGATATCACGTACTAGTTAAGCAAGGCGTACCTCAACAAGACAAGGAGGTCCGAAGAAAGCAAGAAAAACATTAATAGGATCGTCTGGATGTAGTACCCTGCAGGCACCTGAGCAGAGGGGCGATGTTGGCACAGAACAGTAGGTAAGCGTCGGTCGGATCCCTCACACAGTCTGTAAAACGACATCGGTCAAACCGATTTTCTGGAGGTTAAAGGCGGCTTCACTTTGAACTGACCTTGGAATCCTTCGGGCGGCTGGTGTAGTAAATTACCCAGAACTATAGTACCCGGTGAGAAGGATCCGATTCTGCCGATCACGTGGAGAGTTCTGTCAGGGATCCTCCCACAGGACATATCCGGGGGACGTACAAGGATGCAAAGGTAGGAGACTGTCATGCGGTTTGTGCGTCAGCTCTCCTGCACGGTTGTACGAATGGCGGAACGAATACGCAGTCCACGTTTTGCGGCCTCTCCAACTATACCGAACCTTCGTGAAGAACGCGCAAGGAGGCGGAGGCAAATAGACCTTGGCTTTTCGCCCTCACCTCGTCATCGAATGTGAGCAAAAAGTCGTAAAGTGTTAAGGTGACTATGCAGATCAACAGGTACCGGTCCAAGATTCAGTTCCCGGCTCGGTCTACAGGATCACCGTGGAACACACCTTCGCACGCGCCGGTGCCAATGGGGATCATCTTGAGCGCGTCAGAACGGCCGGAAGAAACCAACAACACGCACAGATCTCGGGTAGTATTCGCCAGCGATTCATTGGGGTCCATACTGGTTCGGTCCTCCCGGTTTCCGTCGGGGTTCGTGGGAAGGGAGTTGGTGAGAAGTGAGCGAATGAGAAATGAGGAGCAGCAGCAACCGAAGAAAAAGCCTGGAGGAACCCAGTCGGCGTTCAAGTCCTAAAAACAGTAGATGCCAGGTGACTGCGTTATCTAGGTGAACGTGAGAAAAGAGTCAGTGTATGACCCGGAGGTGACGATGACTGAGGCCGTCCATGTCATAGAAGCACCAGCCAAGGGACCGTTAGGCAGCCTTTGTTCAAACATATTTTGCCGTTCCACCAAGACCCGTCGCCCATTGAGAGAGTGCGTCGATGACTCTGAACCTTCGTGTAAAGGAGGAGCAAGCGTCCGCCGCCCGCCCCTTCCTATTCCGGAACCGCCTGACTTCGTCCCTTGACGCGACGATGCGCGACTCAGACGAACTTGGTGTGTTCTTGAGCTTGAACCCGAACAAATCTCTCTTACCGTCCAAACCGTTCGCAGATGGAAACGAGCCTACAGCCGGCCCCAGCAATTTTTCGCGTGAACCCGCGGGGTCAGACCGAAATTCGGAATCAGAACCGGAACCTTCATCAGGCTCGGACGAAGAATCCGAGTACAACCCGAGTGAAGAGGAACAGGAGAAAATTCAGCTACAGCCTGCGGAGAACGAGATTGAAGGCGATTTCGAGTGCGTTGATTCCCCCCGTGCATCGGGTTGGTTCTGATCGCTCCTATACAGCCGCCTCATTGATTCGATAAGAAACCCTGACAACCAACCAGGAAGCGGAGTGCTCAGTCAAGCTTGGGATCTGAGTGTGGGCGATGAAGACGACTGGCGAGACGAGTTGAGGGAGGCGTCAGGAGTCGGTCGGAGGAAGAAGAAAGGTGTACGTGCCTCACCGCCGCTCCACCGAATGCACGGCTCACATTGCTGCCCAGCAAAAACGAAACACTGGTCCGA
>Ga0307516_10003077_pt1 | contig 21725 bp, 26 predicted proteins | sample 19_EM_MG_FD_203310 | JGI IMG/M metagenome (GOLD analysis project Ga0307516, IMG submission 203310) | Populus trichocarpa ectomycorrhiza microbial communities from riparian zone in the Pacific Northwest, United States - 19_EM | ecosystem: Host-associated > Plants > Roots > Unclassified | place... | reverse complement strand
TTCATGATGTATGCCAACTACTGAGACTTTCTAAATTGTGGTTGTGGGGATCGAGAAGGTTGAGTGAGGGCATCATGGGCAGTTGTACCTGGGTGTACGGAAACTTTTGGCCTAGTACTTTATGTATCATAAGTAGCCACAGCCCAACTCGATAACTAACATGCAGATATGTAGCCAAAGACCGCCCTCACGTGCAGACACCCGTGGGGTATGTACGCAGCGTCGTTGGCCACGGGAGGGGGTGCGTTACGGGTCCCAGCTCCGTGCTGCGGTCGGAGTGCTAGCCGGGGTCGATCTGTAGTTGGCTGGCTGGCGCGCAAGCTCCGAGTCGTCCGCCAGCGATAAGGGAGTCGACTCACCATCGCTCACCATCGCTCACGTACGTACGGTGTGTGTGGAGTATTCTGCCCGTGCCGGCACTTGCAGAATGCGTTGTGTCATGTGTACTTTACATACATAACGTTACCTTGTATTGTGTGTGTGTGTGTGGTTGCGTGCGGCGCCAAAATGTCTCATGGAGCGTATCGAACGTTCGGCATGATTGTGACGCACACGGTAGCCCGCATGACAAACATATCCGACGTCTCGGTAGCAATGCACTTTATCGTACTTTTTGTTTCAACTTGGATTGGATTGGGTTGGGACTGCGTTTTTGAATCCGTCGCCACCGCTCCCATAGAGCAACGGAAGATAAAAACCCAGTAAGATAAAGTTTGAACTCCAAACACACCCGGAAAAAAAAAAAAAGATACAAGGAAAGCCCCCCCCCCGGCATCACACGGATAGGAGAAGTAGCTAAGTGGCAGCCCTCGATCCCGCCAAAACGGCAGGATAAAGTTATGCGGATGTGAAAGTTAGAGCACCGTTGGGGCTGTAAGGGGGGAGAGAGAATCGCCGTCAAAATAAACCATAAGTTACAGAACAGGTGGGGGCGGGGGAAGGGGGAAGGGGGGAAACAATGGTGGAAACAGAGGAAGACACTTTTGTGTAGCCGTTGCGTTGCTGTGCAATCGTGGAGTGAGCCCTTTGCCCGCAGACTGAACCGCAGACGCATGGAACCTCCTGGTCATGAAGAACCAAAACTTTTGATGAAAGGAAATAGAACAAGCACGAGAACCCACCCAGACGATAAAGATAGAGGCCATGAAAAGAAACAGGAAACCCATGGGAAACAAAAAGTACACAGTAGATAACCGTAAAAAAAAAAAAGAAGAAAAAAGAAGGAAAAAAAAAAGCATGCCGTAGACCCCCGTAGAAGAATGCAGACAAAACACCAGACCGCGGGATGGAAAAAAATAAAAAGACCTCCAGAAAAGTTGCAGCGACTTCATATCCCCTCTATTCGTTTGCTCCTTTCATACGCCGACAATATGAAGAAATCCGTCAACGATCGCCGTCGCGTGAGATGCAACACCCCATATCCATGTCCGAATGCTTTACCGCGCCGGCTTTTTCCTAACCACCGGGTTGTTCCCCATTCCTCCGTGATTGCTGGCCAGAAACTTCTGCCGCACCTTTCTCTTCTTGGTTGGTGTAATCGTCTCCGAAAGCCGTCCCTCCTTTCCCTTGTGGTATCCGTTGCCTCCGAACTGCAGCGCCGACGATAGCTTCTGGCTGTGCTGGATTTGGCGTTTGCGGAATGCCGTAACGCTGACCTTGTCCCATATCGACAGCATCTCCGCATCGGCATTGTGGCCGGGCAAGCACTCCTCCTCGTCCTCCTCCCCATTCTCCCCGCCGTCATCCGACGGGTCTTCCCCCGCATCCTTTTCAGCCTCGCTGGCGCCCTCCTCCGTGGAGGACAGATCCAGGAAATCGTTGATCTTCAATCCGGCTTCGAATTCGTCAACCTCATATTCTTCTTCGTTGAAGATGTCCGAGAAGATGTCCCCACAGTCCTCCGACCCGAACGGAAAGAACCCTTCCGGGCCGAGCAGGTCACCCGCGCCGGGCGCCCCGGCATCTGCTCCAGCCAACTGCGAGAGCATGGGATCGAATGCCGTGGGGATCGATGATTGCTCGCTCTCGCTCTCTCCCTCCATCGGGATCCATTGGTCGGAAGTGGTGCTGCCCGTCCTGCCGGACACCGAGAACTGGCGGAACGCATCCGGAATGAGGAAGATCTGCTTACTTCCTTCGATGACACAGATGGGCCGCGAGGGGTCGGCGACCCATGCACGTAGCTCCGGTCCGCCCTTGTTGGTGTCGATGATCTGCGGTCGTACAGCGCTGGACGACATGGAAACACGGCGCAGCTTCGAGGCGTGGCGAGGCGTGGGCATGGGCAGGTCTTCCTCCTCGTCGGTGGTGTCCCCATCATCATCGTCGTCGTCGGCTGGTAGCAAGCAGATTAGCAATGCACTGCGAGCAAACACAATGTGACCTACTCGGAGAATCATCACTGTCACTGCCAGCAACATCCGTTTCCTCCGCGGACGAGAAAAAGTATTTGAGGAGATCGGCATCGTCGTCATCTGTGCCCTCGCTCCATCCGCCCCTTCCTTCGGTGCTCACGAGGTGCTTGATCGCTGCGTTGCTCATCTCGAAAAAAGGGCTCAGGTCCTGCACTTCGTCCTCCGACGATTCGTTGTCGTCCGAACCGAAGGATCCTCCACACGGCTCCGACACGGATGCGCGGGGAGTAGCATTCGGCGTGGCCACCGGTGTGGGATGGACTGAGAACAGGTCGTCGCTCGGGTTGGTGAAGCTGTTCCAATCGAAAGCGGCTTGGCCCTGCAGATCGTCGAAGCGATGAGGGTCATTGCACATAGCTTCGAAAATCTCGCCGTCCAGGTCATCGAAGAGGGCGTTGTTGAACGAGTCCAGCAGGGCCGGGTCGACCGGTGCAGCGGTGCTCGCATCCAGCAGGCCAATCTCCTGGAGCAGGTCTTCGTCGGCCTCGAACTCTCGCACGATGGCTGCTTCCTCTTCGTCGGTGATGTTCCCATCGTCGTCGTCGCACGTGAGTTCGTCGTCCTCCAGATCATCCAGATCGCACTCCTCTTCGGTCCTGTTATCGTCGTCCGTCTGGGCCGGTTCCTTATACGTCAGGATCCCTTCCGTGGTGGCGGCGATGAGCTTCGGGATCTTCTTGCGCGGGAATTCCGGTTCGTCGTCGTCCTGAGCGGAAGGAAACTCAAAGGCCAGTCCCTCGGGGAGGAATTCGCCGAGGCCGGCATCATCGAACGTGCGCTTGATCGGCCCCGCCGCTGAGCTCGATTTCCGTGCCCGAGGCACAGGGCTCACTCCGGCGGGGCACATGACAGCAGGCTTATCCGTTTCTCCATCTTGTTCGTCATCGTCGTCATCATCCTGGCCCGACTCAGCGCTCGACTGGCCGTCGACGCTGCCGTCCGATCCTGCATCGGCCGGGCCCTTTCCGTTTCCACCCCGCGGTGTCTGCTCTCCCCCGTGGGAGCCTTTCGGCTCCGCGGGCATGTTGTCCGAAAGCGAGGGCAGCCGGCGGTCGAGACGGTGCGCCGACGGTATCGGCGGTGGTGAGATGTGCTGCGTAGCCGGACGGGGCATCGTTTTCTCGTGGAAGGTTTTTCTATTTTCTATATATATATATATGTGGGCGATTCAATCGGGCTGGTTCCCTGTCGTTCCTTGCGGGTAACGAGTGAAGGTGTGGCGCGTGAAGGTGTGGCGCTCGGGTGTGGAGATCAATTGAGGGTGAGGGGGATGTCTCCGGTCCGGAGAGAAGGATGAAGGGAGAGGGAGGAGCAAGACACTTTCCTCGTTGTTCGTCCGGGGGGGGGGGGCGGGGTGGGATCGGAATGGGTCGCAGATCCCAGATATCACAGGAGCGCAGCGGTGCAGCGAGGATGGGGATGCTGCAGGACGGTCAAACGGCTCCTTGTTGATCGGTTCCTGTCCCTTGTTTGTTCGTCTTCGGCTGTCTTCTTTTTGGTTTTTTTTTCTTTTCGTCTCCTCCTTCTTTGAGCAGAGGGAGAAGCCGGGGAAGTATCGTCGTCGTCGTGGAGGAGTCGCTTTGATGGTGTCAAATCACTGAGAGTTGGTCGGCTGGAGGTGTTTCCCTTTGAAGAACCACCTCCAGGGGCATTTACAACTCAGCAGTGCTGGCCTGTGACATCTTTACGGTTGACGATATTGCTCTTGAGGCTGGAAGGGTGGGGTTGGGGTTTGGGGGGGGGATGGAGGGGAAGAAGTGGTGTGGTTTTTTTTTGGGGGGGGGAGCTGTTGATATATTCCCGGGAAGAAACGATCGCTGCACGAGAGAGGGGAGTGGGGCGGCGAACTAACTATTAAAGAATTTTCCTTGAGCACCCTTACCGGGATGGTGGGCTGGAGGGGGAGTCAACGTTGCGAGCGTAACTCCATAGTTAACGCCAACGACGACGGAGGACACGACGGACGAACGCTAATCACGGATAGAGTGCAACCCTAAGACGCAGACGACGCACGCAACGGCCAGGCTCAGTCTGCCCGATTGACCAAGCGCGATCGGCTCGGGACGCGAACGGACAGCAGCCACGCACATTGTCGAGATCGGGGGCGATTATTGCGCTCTGGCTCCGGCGGCGCCAGAGAGGGCACCATCGGCGCTGCCAGTACTCGAGGCGGGTACGTGTCCGAGGCCGATTCAGCGCTCGACCACGCCCGCAGACTTTCTGGCCGAGTCGGGGCCGTCTCGGAGTTGGGTGGACTGGCATTCCCGGCCAGATGGATGTCCAGCATCGCCAATTCCGCAGCCCGCCGCCCCGCCGCCCCAGCGGGCCCGCACGCAGACAGACGGACGCAAGTACCGCCCCACCGCCTCCACTGTCGCCTGCAGATCCGGCCATCACGGCCAGCACTGGATTGCCTCGCCCGCAGATGCCTAGACGCAGACAAGCTCCAACCTTGGTGCGTCCCCCCTTCCCCCCTCTCCGTGCGTATGAGTCGAATGATTCGCCGGCGTCGTTATACTCACGTTTATATATTCCTTGCACACACGATCTCCCGGGCCCGTGCGGGTGCCGTCAGACGATATCCAGTGGAGCAATCGCTTCGCCTGCTCTAGCCTCTCTCCTGCGTGACGTTGTGCAGAGTGAAGCCCGCAGATGTCCCCGCGACGCTTTGGCTCGTGACATCTCGTTCGGACGACACGAGTTCCTTCCTTGCATCGTTCCTTTCCCCCTGTCTCCGTTCGACGGCAGCCCTAAGCTTCTCCAGTTATGTACCCCGCTGGGATGGCCGTACACTGCTCCACCATATAGGCACATAGATAGATAGATATCTATGTGGCGGAAGGTATGTAGGGGGGAAAAGGCGAAACGGGAAAGGAAGAAAAGAAAAGAAAAGAAAAGGAAGAAAAGAAAAGAAAAGAAAGAAAAGAAAAGAAAGAAAGGAAAAGAGTGTTGCCAGGACCGGACCCAGTATGTACTCTACATACTAGTGCGTGTGTGCTGCGGGACGAAAGAAAGAAAGCTCTGTGTCCTGCCATGATGCCGAAACCGGAAAAGAAAAAAGAAAAAAGAAAAAAGAAAAAGAAAGAAAAGATCAAACCCTACATACATATAAGTATATACATCTTGGATATGTACCCACGTCCTCCCAGGGTTGGCGGGAACAATGGAGCACACACGCACAAGCGCATAGATATATACGTCCGAACTTCGAGAGGGACGCACAAACACAGGGCGGTTTGTACATAGGTACGCTGAAGAAAACAGATGGCCGCCCTTCGAGAAGGCGGGGGGGGGCTTATCGTCCTCGATTCTCTCCCGCACGCGGGGAACTCCGCACACACACACACGCTCCGCCGGACACCAAGGGAACCAGTCGCGATTGCGAATCGCAATATATATCCCGCAGCCAACGCTTTGCTGCTTCCTGGTCTCGCTGCTCGGCACGAAAGGGAAAACCGGACGGATGTCTATGTATGTATGTATGTATGTATGTATCGACATAGATAGATAGTCTATCGACGCATGGGTTCGATCTCTCCCCACCCAACTCGCGCCCGATCGCTCGTCCGTGATTCGTTGCTGCTGCAGCCCGGCCCCGCGCGCGCAATGCGAAACGTAAAAAGAAAACGCGGACATCGGCAGCGGTGGGGGATGGACGGATGGACGGATGGGCGGGACGGATGGACGGATGGGCGGGACGGATGGACGGACGGACGGACGGACGGACGGACGGACGGTTTCTTCTTCGTCTGCTCGGAAACATCTGCAGACATCGATCACCCCCGCACTCCGCACTCCGCACTCCGCGACGCGATGGCCGTATATATATGTGTATACACAGCACGCACGACGCATGCTGCTGCTGACGTGCGTGCGTGATCCGCAGTCGTGCGAGCGCTGCGCTTGCGATCCGAAGAAATCCTGCGGCGACGGCGTGCGTGCCGGAGAGCGGAGGCCGTCCGACTCGGCACCTGTCCGGGACCACCGGCCCGCAGAAGGAAACCCCGTCTCGGCGCGGTCGATGGCCCCGTGTGCGTGTGGCCGCCGCCCCGCCTCCTCCACGCGCCCACCCCTCCCGACCCCGCCCCCGCCCCCGCCCCAGCCAAAGACGCCCCGCTTCCCCCGCCCTTCCCACCGCGGTTACGGCGGAGGCCCTGCACTCTGGATGGACGCCACGACGTCAGCGCCCGATCCCTTTTCTTTTCCTTTTCCCCTCCTTCTGCGGGTCGCAGTACAGTGCTGAGAACGGACCGCTCCGGATGCCTGGCCCCAGCTGTTCTGCCGAATAGCTAGACTAGATATATAGCACGTACTCTACATATCTAGCGCGCCGCGTCGGAGCTGGAGCGAGCAAGCACATACATACATATGTATGTATGTAGTCGAACAGAGTGCATACACGCTCTGCAGGGTGTGGATGATCCATCTGGAATGCGTATCTAGAGTACATGTCGAGCGGCTGCAGCTTCCAAGAGGAGCCGGCGGCTGGCTGACCAAACGGGTATGTACGGGCCGGGTGCTGGAGAAAAGCAGGAAAGGAAAGGGCTTGCGGACTGCTCTCGGAAAAAAGGAAGAGAGAATGGGCGACTCGAACCGGCCAGCCCGAGCGGAGGACGGACGGACGGACGGACGGTTTCGTGCGTGGAATGCCAGTTCGAGCAGAGCACGTGCGTTGAGGGGTGATGTATGGAAGCGGAAACGCAATTAGTTGGGTGCGAATCGATGACACGCCACGATGACCAATCGCCAATCGCCCGTCCGGCCACTGGCTGGCTGGCGCTCGTTTGCAATCGACGGTTCCGACTCGTCCGCCTTCCTTCCCCCCCCCCCCCCAACCCGCGCATGCGATTCCGTGTTCCTGAGCCGGGCGTCGGTGCGTTCTCGATAGGAAAGCCAGCCAGCCAGCCAATTGCCGCCGCCGCCGCCGCTGCCCGCCGTACAAAAGCGGTCCGTCCAATCCACCGCCGCCAGGCATCGGTGACTACACACATGCAATCTACGTATCTACCTGCGTATCTTCCGCCCAGTCTGCCCCCCCCGCCCGCCGTAGATGTGTCCCTCACCAATCCGCAGTGGGCAGATCTCGATCCCGCATTTCGACGACGATGCTTGATATGATACGCACATAGTTATGGTACACTCCGGCACGAGTCGACGGAAGAAAAAAAAGAAAAAAAAAAAGAAAAAAAAAAAAAGAAAGACAGAGAGAAAGAAATGGAGACAAAAAAACTCTATCCTGCATGTACACCTCCACCTCCACCACCACCTCCACCACCAGCACCGGCCGCGGGAATTTCCCCACGCCGCGGATTTCCATATGCGTGCTGTTCGGACGTGGACCAGTCTCAAAAGGAGGGAACCGGAGGGGAAGGGGAAGGGGGGGGGGGGGCTGGTTTCAGCGGATGCGCATGGCCGGGTGGACGGGCCGACACTCGGGACACTCCGCCGTGCGGCAGCTGTTCCGCTGCTGTGGCCGCGCGGGCCCGCAGTTACCGCGCCCCCGCTCCGCGTCTGTCCTCGCGGCAGCGACGAGTGACACTCTGTGACCGCCTTTCCGTCCGCAACCCGGCTTACTTAGCGAGGAAGCACGCCGGAATTTTCGCCGTGCCCCGCGTAGGTACTTAGGTGGTTAGTGTGGATGGCGTGGTTGGCGTCAGTGCAGCTCTCGCCGCGACAAGGGTGCTGTCTATATACATAGATAGAGTAGATACATACGTAGTGACGAGCCACATCCGGCCGGCTGGTACAAGAGGAAGTCACGGGTATCCGGACACGCTCGTGACAAGGCTGACAGTTGACAGCCCCGTCCGAGTGATATCCTATGTAACCGCCCGACATGCACCCATGCCTCTGGGCTTCGGCACCTTCCATATAGCTAAGTTTCTTAGTTGTAAGGATGAACTTGAACTCTTCGCGATACGCCTTAATGCCCCTGCTCGTATAAAGCCCGTAGAACAGTCGAGTCACTGACATGACTCAATACTGCTGGCTGACGGAGATCAACCAGTTGCATCCTCTGTACATATTTCGTAGCTATGTACGTCTCACAGGTGAATTTTCTCCGCTTTCGAGAGCTTCGGGATCGGGCCGGGTCATTTGCAGGCATCAAAGACACTTGGCATCACTGAGTTCTGCCAAATGTAATCTCTTCCTCTTTTGAACTGCTCTTGCTCAGTTCCCCTCCGCCTCTTTCCTCTCTACCACTTTCCTCCTTCCGTCTCTCGATCGCTCTGGCCACTGTATGGCGATAAACACCCGTAGCAGGTTGATGAGGGCACCCCCCTCAATGATCTTTTCGATCTGCCTTTACGAGGGTCCGATAGCTGTCGGTAGAGCCCGGTAGCAGCTAATGGCGGGCGGCACGTCAGCGCGGTGTTACATCGGCTCCTACATATTTAATTCAGTACATATTGATTAATTATCACAACTGATTCGAGCTGTTACCTCGGATCGGCTTCGACATCTTGTTTGCTATGACGGCAAAATAGGGGGTGAAGTGCGAGATGCGTCCCCCCCGAGTTTTCCAACAACAAGGCTTGAGACATAACAAGTCTCAGCCTTGTCTGGGCACGCTAGCCTGTCTAGATAACCACCTGTGATTTCTTCCATGTAGTATGTACAAGGTACACCTACTATCGGCCAGCGAGGCAGCGACCCCCATATTCAACCAGTAGAGCCGCGCAGCGTGCCCCTTGTTGGCCATTTGCTGCGCTCGACACGCCGTTATGCGCAACTCCGCTCGCGTGTGATGTTCGGTGACGCTAGAGCACGCACGATCGTGCACCCTCCCAGAGGTTCCTGCGGAGTCGGAGTCAGGGTGCTCTGTTCCACAGCTTGCCCGACGGTACTGGTGTCCGCCGTGCTGGGAAAGCCACCCCTCGCATGCGTACGGCGGACGGTGGAGGGAACCGTGCTCGGTGGTCGAGGCGGCGCAGCGTCGGCGATCACTGGCTCGCACTCGCCGCTTCCCCCGCCCGGAGAGGAAAACGGGGGTTGCATGACGATCCGCGAGTGATACAGCGCCCACGACTCTGGTTACCACTCCGCTGCTGAGAGGATGGTATACGGTTTCCCCAAGGCCTACGTACAGTACGGAATGGACAGTCCATCCAACGGAGGTACCTACGAACAGGGGGGCAGAAAAGATCCAGGAAACAATTAAAAAATCCAAACTCCCTAAATCCAAGTGGCCAGCAGATAAGTACGGAGTAGGTAACCCAAAAACCAAAAGCGCATCCAGAAACCCATAATCCCAGACGGTAAAACCCACACACAACGGACGGAAGAAAGGGGCGGAAGTACGGGAGCAATCGAGACGAGCGAGAAAAAAAAAGACCCAAAGCCTACTTCTTCTGCGGCACCATGCACGCAGCAAAGAATTTCTCGATGAGGTCGGTGTCCTCGAGCTCGCACACGAGCGCAACGTACTGGTCGGGCCGCGAGACGACGATGCAGCCGCGCCTGGCGTCGACGCCATAGTTCTCGTACGCGTGGCCGTGTCCCTCGTGGTGCGACATGTCGTCGACGTAGACGGACCAGTAGTCGTGCTCCGGGCGGAGCGCAGCCGGGAAATCGTGGAGCTCGACCTCGACCCGCGGGGCCGAGTGCACCGTCAGCACGTGGAAGACGCCATCGCGTTTGCGGTCGGCGGGCGTGTACCTGTGGATGAGCGAGTCGGGCTTGTCTAGGTGCGCGGCCAGCTTCTCGATGCGCGCCTTCTGCTCGGCGTCGCGGACGTCGCCGGCGAAGACCGTCACGCGCCATCGCGAGTCCGACTTCATCAGATCCTGGAGCTGCCACGGCCGCGCGTCGGCCTGGTTCATCACCTGGAAGGAGTTGAAGCGCTGGCCTACCGGGATGCCCGTGGCGAGATGCTGCTTGGACTTCACCACCGCCGGCTGGACGGGGCTGTGCGGGTCCGCCTGCTCCGGAGCGGCCTTGGCGATCAGGTTGCTGGACTTGTAGTCGATTGACACGCCCGAGGCGAAGAGGTGCGACTGCTCAAAGACCTTCTTGAACTCCTCTAGCGAGACGCCAGCCTCGTCGGCGGCGTCCTTGGCGGGCTTGCCTGAGAACATCTTGGCGAACTCGCGGTCGAAGTTGATCAGGTCGCGGGCGACGGCGGAGCGCTCGTAACCGTAGGTGCTGAGAGCGGAGCGGTCGAGGATGCCCTGGCAAACGGAACCGACCTTCCATGCCAAGTTGTAGGTGTCCATCATGGACGTGTTCATACCCTGGCCAGCCTTGGGCGAGTGCGTGTGGGCAGCGTCACCGGTGATGAAGACACGGTTGTGGCTCGAGAAATCGTCGACGATGCGTTGGCCGATCTGGTAGGCGGTGAACCACTGGATCTCCTCGTAGGTGACGGTGTAGGGCGCCATGATCTTCTGACACGCCTTAAGGATCATCCCGGGCGTGATCTTAGAGCGGTCGACACGGCCGTCGGCGTCGCGCTCGATCTCGGAGAGCTGGATGTAGAAGCGCACGAGGGCGCCTTCACGAGGGATGATCATCACCGAACCGGACTCGGCGCTGTGGATGGCACATCGGTTGCGGATATCGGGGAAGTTGGTTATCGGAACAACGTCCAGGACTCCCCAGACGTAGTCCGTGTGCTCGCCGATCATCTCGAAGCCGAGCTGTCTCCGGACCCAAGAGTGGGCGCCGTCGCATCCGAGGACGTACTTGCAGTTGACGATCTCGGTGCCCTCCTTGGCCGCGTCCTCGGCGAGAGCATTGTCCTCCTCGGCGTCGGTGGCTAGGTTGGAGCGGAAGAGTTCGTTGAGGACCTTGTGGCCGAACTGCTCGGGAGCGCTGGCACCCTCCTTGAGGTGGCGCAGGACGACCCTGACCGGATAGGCATCGTTGTCGTCAACCTTCAATTCGTCGATTCCCATCGACCCCGGCATGGTGCTGAACTCGACCTCTGCGCCTCCATACTTCTTCAAATTATCTCTGAAGTAGCCCTCGACCCAACCCTGGTGCAGGACGATCTGCTGGAACCGCGAAAGCCCGGGAATCATGTCAGGAATGCGGCCGGTCCGCACTACTCCCTGTCCGGACTCATCAGGGTTCCAGAAGCAAATCTGGTGATGACGAGTCAGCTCATTGGCGCCATCACGATTTGGGGGGGGGATTCGATATTCTTACCTCCAGCATATGGTTGGCGTCCTTCCAGGCTCGGTCCGCAAAGCCGAAACTCTGAAGAACCTCCAAAGTGCGGCACTGCAGACCGTCGGCCTGACCGGCGAGGATCTTGCCGTCGCGCTTCTCGACTATGCGCACCTTCACGCCCTTATGCCGCGCAAGCCATGCCGCTGCCATGTATCTAAGCGGCTCGATATGGAGATCAGAATCGAGCGTCGTTCCATGCGAACGCAAGCCCAAACGGCCTCCATCACCCGGTTGCAGACGACCTACCCAGCGGGGCCAGCTCCCACGATCAGGACATCGCAGTTGGATATCTGCACCTCCTCCGTCTTCGGAGCGCCGGCGGTAAGCATCTTCGAGGGAAGTGGGGCCGTACTATGTACAGCGCGGAGTCCGTGGGGCGGCGTATGTAGGGACAATGGAGATAAAGATAGGAGTGAAAGGAAGAAGCGGAACGGATATGGGTATCTAATAAATGGAGACGAAGTGAACAAGAGAGCCTTGTCCGGGCAACGGAGGGAATCCAGTTTTGTATAACGTACTGCGCCAACTGCCGGACACCCCAACCACCACAAGGCAGCGACACCAAATCACCCGCGGGACCTACCCGCAGGCACTTCCGCTTATCCGTGAGCTCGATTTGATGCTCGGTCCGAAATCTAAGATACTCCACGGTCAGTAATCGCCGCCCGTAAGCCTAGCGCAAGAGGCGGTGCGGAATATGTAAGTCCAACTCTTCCTCCACCCCACGTGGCCCAACTAACAGTCTCCTCCAGTGAAGAATCCGAAGAACAAGAAGAGGTTCCTCATCCGTCGTTCTGCCCCGTCGGGTGGCAGCTCGCGCAGGGGCAGGGTCCAGAACTCGCCGACCGAACGCGCCCGCTTGCCCAGCAAGCGTCATCATCGTCGGACTTCTGCGCATGTGCTGCGTCGGATGTGTGTTCAGTGCCAACCACCCCACCAACCTCCAGCTGGCCCGGGCCCCTTCCCCCTAGAAGGAGTTTCGGCTAGAAGGCCCGAACTATCCATCAACAGTGATTGACCTATCATATCTGGCTGCGGTGAAAGTGCACCCATCCGATATCTTTCGCACGATCTTCCCAACCAAGTTACACAATGGCAGCCGGATTGCCTGCAAGTTGTCGCGGATGGGCGAATGTGGAACGAGAAAACTTAAAATTGTCAGCATGATATAGCTCGGCCGGTCTCCTCGTTCGTCCTCCTCGCACTACTGTATCTTGCTCGGTACAAACCCACCGGCGTCCCTGTTGCTGAACACACTCGCTGGACCTAGCCTGAACGCCTCGGAGAGCTCTTCTTCACGTTTTATGATCGCATCTATGCCCGTACAGTCGTTTCCCGGACCACCGTATGGCCCATACACCCCGAAGTCCGCCATGAGCAAGTACTCTACCGTCACCGGCGCACAGGTCGCATTGAGCGAGCTCTTTGCGCAGCTAGATGGCCGTACACTGCCTCTTCCTCAAGCAGCTATCGACTATGCCCAGAAGACTAGATTCACGGGCCGGGACCAGGTGTTTCTACCGTGTGTCATGAAGGAGGTTGAGGCCTCCGCGGCCCTCAAAGCTATCGAGGCCGGTGTGGCCGCAGCCATTGGAGAGCTGCGGTTTGGCTTCCAGGAGGATGACATCGAGGTAAACATGGAGCAGGCAGCGGCCTTCTTGTTCCAGGTGAGTGGTAGACTTCTACGTCTGGTCCTTTTTTTCAGCAACACACAGAGATTGATATTGGAGAAACAGGCCTATCTTGCTTCTGTAGATGGACTCACAAAGCTGGATAAAGAGGTGCGGTCCCGCCTTCGGGACACCGACTTCAATCGGGCGCAGAGCAATATCTACCGTCGGTTGTCGGCCAACCTGTACAAGACCAAGGATAGCGGTTACTACCACATCCATGGATCTCTCATTGCCTCGCCGGCACTGGAGATGATCGGACTCCCGTCTCATCGCGAGGATTTCACCGACGAGGAGTATCCCGAGATCCTGGAATACATCGGTGACGCCGTAGCCAAGTACACGGTCGAGGAACTCGAGGAACGGAACAACGAGCGAAACCTGGCCGGTATCTACGCCATCGAACGAGACGAGTTCCTAGCATCTCCGCACGGTCAGATCCTGCAGAAGCAGCCGTACTGGCAAGTCGAGTCCTTCGAGACCACGACACCGCCCGCCCCCTTCCCCTCCAGCGCCACCGTCAACCCGGCGTCCAATGGCCGGCCGCAGATCCTCAGCGGCATCCGTGTCCTGGAGCTCTGCCGCATCGTCGCAGGTCCAACCGTAACCCGGATCCTTGCCGAGTACGGTGCCGAAGTCCTCAAGATCACGGCACCCACAGGCCCCGATGTCCCTTTCTTCCAGGTGGACGGAAACGTCGGCAAGCATGCGGCCGAGCTTGACCTGAAGACCGCGGAAGGCCGGCGGGTCTTCGAGGAGCTCCTCGCGACCGCCGACGTGGTCGTCGACGGGTACCGCCCCGGCGCCATCGAGAGGCTGGGATACGGCCCCTCCGCCTTGAAGGAGCTCGCCGCGAAGCGCGGAAAGGGTTACGTCAACGTCATCGAAAACTGCTTTGGGTACGATGCGCCACTGGCGCACCGCGCTGGCTGGCAGCAGATCGCGGACTGCGTGAGCGGACTAGCGTGGGCACAGGGCCGCGCCATGGGCCGCGACGAACCCATCATCCCACCATTCCCTATGAGTGACTATGGGTAAGTGCACACCCCACCCCATCCTAGCCCCACCAAAGCTAACAGAAACCTCTAGCACCGGCTGCATGGGAGCCATTGCCGCGCTGACCGGCATCTACCGCCGTGCTACAGAGGGAGGCTCGTGGTGGGGTAAGGTGAGTCTGGTCCAGTACGATATGTACCTGATGTCGCTGGGCCCGTACTCCAGCGCAATCTGGCAGAACCTCGTCGCGAATCAGCTCGAGGACTTCGCACAGCTCCGATACTACGACTCCGTCGACCACATCGGCAAGACGGCGCTCAAGGGGCTGCGAAAGGTGGCGCCGTGGTACTGGGACGACGAGGACACCTACCTGCAAGAGATCGATTGCCCCGGCTTCGGCGGCAAGATCAAGATCGTCAAACCAGTGGTTAAGATGTCGAAGACGTGGAACGGATTCAATGAGACGAGTAGGCCTAACGGATACGACAGGCCTGAGTGGTGGATGGAGAAGACGTCGAGTTGATGAGTCTTTTTTTCCTTTTTTTCCCACATACCTATGTTCTGCCTGTCACACAAATTAGTCTGTTTATAGAGTAAAGTGACTATATATCTATATACCTGTATCTATTGCCTGCCGACCGGGGGCTAGTTTGAGGGTAGACCAGACTAGCCAGCAAGTAGAAAGAAATATCAGTCTACCCGAAAAATCGGAGTGGTTTCCCCGGAAGGCAAGTGAGTCCGAAAACTTTGGATACATATGGAACAACTGCGGCCGCAGCTCTACAGTAAACGCAGTGGAGAGCGTCATAGTATATCATGTAACTAGTAGATGTGAATTTTCCTACTGAAGCCCAGGCCTCTGTTGCCACAGCCCCTGAACAGTTGCAGCAATAAATAGAGCCCTCCATTGTTGTTGTTGGGGGGGGGGGGGGGGGGGTGGTGTGGGGGCGGCATTTTTGTGCCCCTCTGAGAGAAAGGCGACGGCGCGCTAGGGCGATAGTGAGGTGGTGGTAGATGTGTCCGCAATATTGGGAGTGTTGGGGGATAGGCGATGAGGTAAGATAGTAGTGATGGTCACGAACAGGGGGTCGAGGGGTTGTGGAATCGGCTTCTCACTTCAAGTTTTTTTTCTTACTCTACAAATTCCGTTGGGCTGTCCGGTCTGCCGACGAAAACCAGTGTTATCTGAATAGCACGCCTGCCGGCCAACAGGCCGACCAGTTGATATATGTACTAGTACATACTTCTTATGTAACTGGCTGGCCCATTTATAAACGCTAATTTTTTCCCGGCTGACTAGATGTAAGCCTAGCACTTTTTTAGAGATGTACCAGTACTTACCCGATACCTAGCCGCGTCTGTCTGTTTCATACGTGCAATGCAGGCAGATAACTTTTCAAGCTGTGTACATACATCCTACCTATACCGTATGTACAAGGAATAGACGAAAGACAAAACAACAATGCCCAACTCCCTAAAAATTACCAAGCCAATTGCTTTTTGCCTGCTGCCCCTTCCGCATCCCTGACCCCTTCCCAAAGGTTGTACGTCTTTTGTCATTGAGTTGCAGTCTCCTAACCATGCGGAGGAAGCATCTCCATCTCGGTCTGCGCACTCATAAAGAAATTGCTCGGCGGACCGTCCCAGGAGAACTCCCACGGGACCGCCTGAGCTTCAGCATAACCCCCACCGTCACCACCAGGATCCATCCACCCAAAAGGATTGAAAAAGTCCGCCATGCCGACCCCGTACATATTCGTGGCCGGCTTAACCAGTGTTTCGCCACCCAGATCGAATTGCCCCGTCATCCCGGGTGTCATGCTGGGTCCCATGAATCCTTTAGAGTCGATATAAGAAGGGATGATCTGACTGTGGTGGTCGTGCTGGCCGTTTGATGCCACAGAGACCAGGGTGTGGGCGGCCACGCTCTCCTGGGTTGCTGGCTCGGTCGAAACTGAGCGACTGCGGAAGCTACCGGAGAAGTAGTCGTTGCTGGTGGATCGTAGCTCATCTAGGAGATCCGGCTCCACAGGCCCTTCTCCGACATCGCTAAGCCCACGCGTGTTGGTCCGCTGGGCTTGCTGTTGCTGGTGGCGCCGCTCGTAACCTTCGATCAATGCCTGGTTGAACCGTATCAGGATGCTATGGTAGCGTTTCGCGGTACAGGTCTCCACACTCGCGCATTCGCCCATAAGGGCTATCAGTAGCGGTGCTCGTTTACGGTACTTTGAGAGCGCGTCCTCTTCACTGTCGTAGCCGTCACGGGGGCACAAGACTTGTGGTAGGACACTGAATGTCAAAACCAATCCCGCAGTGAACAGATAGTAACTACACGGGAAAACCATGGGTTAGCAAGAACTGAGAAATAATAGACCATCGGGCATTACATCAGCGCAGCGTCGTTTCTTTGTAAACTCCCTACTCTCTGCATCCGATGAGCCAAAGCTACAGTCCTCTCCGCGACTAGCACACAGGCCCAGGCATATCTCAACATCTTTCGCTTGACGCTTGACTTGTTCGAAGCTCTCCGCTTGTTGCACCGGCAGTTCTCGTCGCCCGTAATCTCTTCAGTCGAGGCCTCAACGACCCATTGCAAGAAGGGCCGGGTCAATAGAATGACAGCATGTAGGTAGGCCATGTGTAGCTGCACGGCCGCAGCATCGGTTCCGTTGTCCAGTGAAGCGCAAGCTGGCAGAGAATTCCACCATGTCTTCAATTCCGCACTTAACTTTTCGGCAACATCTCGTGAAATCATTCTCTTTAAGTAGACGAGTTTGACGATGTGGCCGATTATGACGTGGAGTCGAACCTTGGCCGCAAGTCTATGAATCTGGTGCGTGGTAGCCAGCTGTTCCGCAGAACACCGGCAATCAGTCAACGGGTCGTCCGTTTGCACCGTCGACAATACGGGATCATTGCAGTCTTCATCTTGTATCGCTAGAGGCCGTCCAAGGGAGCATCCTGTGAATCGATCCAGGGAATAGAGCGTCCAGAACACGAGCCTTCGCCGTCGATAGTAGTTCTCGTCGCCACGGAGCTTCTCCAAGGGAAGTTCTGTCGAATATATTCGGTGCAAGCCTAGAGATTCGGCTACTCGGATGGCAAGACCGATATACGTCCACGACGAATTCCGCTTCGACGCGTATTGCATGTACAACGAAAACAGGAGCAGCAGCCTGACCGACCAAAAGTCTGCCGATTCAAATACATCCTCCATCCCAGACCTTGCCGCGTCAAAGTATCGCATCCCGTCCCCGGCCATCTCTTCAGATTGAATGGCGAAGAACGTTCCCACAGCACAAACCGCGTTTATGAATGCGATATCCCGGCTTCTGGCGCCCGTCGCCGTCAGAAGGCCACCGTCATACACGACGGAAACGAGATCGTTCATCTCCTCGCGGTCCAGCACGTAATTCACGGAGTTCACGTTCGCGAAGAACATTTCTATCAACACCGCCGCCACCCCTGGAGGAGGGGTCAACGGGCCCGCAGCCGTGAATTGCAGCCGCGGGATCATCGGTCGGTCGACGATCGAGTTCTGTGCCGAGTCGGAGGTGAATGACGAATGTCCGAGCGAGTCCATCACCGTCTTCCGCACCCGAGCAAGGAACGAAAGGGATCCCGTCTCTCCAATGTAAACTATGGCGATGTCAGCCTCATGTCCACAACCATTCAAGCCTAGCCGTACGTAGTCGACCACTGGGGTCTGCGAGCAGGCGAGCCTTGTGGTTGACAGGCGCCTCCACTCTGTCATCGTCTGTGTCGGTCCCGGTCCCGGTGCCCTCGCTGGTTCCCGCACAGCTCGTCACCGAACAAGACGTCGAATCCTCAGCTGAGTTCGTCACCATCGTCGGCATTGGCGGTGGGCAGTGAGTGCCAATGCACAGAGTGCTTGTGCCGTCGCCATTGCCAGGGTTGGGGCTACCGCTGTTATCGTTGGGGCTGACCCCGATTTGCGTGTTCTGGCCTGGCGAACACGGCGATCGTGTCGACCGCACACTGGCATGCTCGCTCGGACCGTCGCTTGTCCGAACACTCTCGCGTCGCCGCTTCAGATTCCTTGGAGGTTGCTCGATGTAGATGCACTCGGCACCTCTCCTGCTGCAGATGTTGCAAGGCTTCTGGCCATCGCATTTCTGCTTCCGAGATTTGCAGGCGAGACAAGCGTTGGCTATCCGCTTCCTTTGGTCGGCGGCAACCCTCCGGCGGGCCCGCCTCGCCTCATCGGGATCTAGAACAGTTGACGACGAGGATTGCATTTGTGGATGGAGTTGTATATGGAGTTGGATAATGTGTTGTGAATAGGTCTGCGATTGACAGCGGCAGTCTCTGGTGGTTGTGGCTGTGGCGATTGTGGGGAGAGATGACATCGGTCGGTCGATTCGGTAAATGTGATGGTGCGTGCCGTGCGATCATCAATCGAGAAAAAGTACATATTTGCAAGGATCTCAATAGATACAGGGGTTAGGTCAATTCTGATACATAGGCAAGAATCTTTGGGCATGTACATTCTCCTCCCCCGTATGCATATGTACGGCTGCGAAACGCTGAAGACAAAACACCCTATCTATGCAGAAGTCACTGGATAATTGCGTGGGCAAGGTCCGCCTAGTGGATTCCGCCTGTTGGATATCAGGACTCGAAGCGAAGCGAGCGAGGCTGGTAACTAAAGACACTTCTCTCGAGCTGTCGAAGCATCCCGTTTCTCACAGTATCCACATGGTAAGGTCACGTTCGCTAAGATTTGTGGCACGGATGGTCACAAAAGGTGGCGACACCAAATTCGACAGCCGAAAGCCACACTTCAGTGACATCACATACTTCAGTTAACTGCACTTGCCATCTCCTGACCGTATGTACATACACTGGAATGGCTAGAGAGAATACTGTGACAGAACAGCCATCAAGCCCATCTACATCATCTTTACCACCAGGGTCGTCATCGAGTGTATAAATTTCATTACACAACCCTCACGTCACCAGCTTCGTCTGCCTCGATCCGCTTCCCGAGAGCCACAATCATAGGACTCGCATCCAGATATACCTGGTAGAACTTCAATTTCTCTCCTGACTCATCAAACACCATGCGGGAGGCCCACTCGGTCGTTAGCGACCGTCCGGTCTTGAGTGTGTAGTCGACGTGGCCAAACATCATTACCGCATCCTCGTCGGCGCCGGCGGCGGATGGGTAGAGTGCCGTCACGACGTGGCGACGTGAGGACACGGCCGCCCACACGGCCGCTCTCAACGCCAGGATCTCTGGGTGGCCGTCAACTTTTGCCCGGAGACCTCCCGGGGCACACAGTCCAGGCTGGCCTTACGGTCTTTGCCGACGGCGGTCTTGAGGCCCATCTTCAAGATGGCATCGGCAGTGAAATTCTCGGCGTATCCAACATGGTCCGTCGGATTGTCGCTCGCGAGGAAGAACGACTTGACGAAAGCGGCGTGGTCACCAGGCATCGCGATGTTGTTGGCGTTGATGTTTGGCTGCATGTGCGCGTGCGTGCGTGTAGTTGTGGAATATCTCTCTCTAGATAGGTGGCCCGAGATGGCGGCGGCGGCGGATCCAGCGGATCCATCCATACACACGAACGGCCTCGGTTATTCGGACAGTGGTTCGGATGACGTACAGTGCCCTATCTCGCCGATCCTCTCGCAGCAGACAACACGCCCGGAACCCGTTACTCCCTGCTCGAGGCCAATTACTCGTTCCCACAGTCCCACCATGTCTTACACACAACTCAAGAGCGCAAAGGTCCACCACACCGATGTCAACCCGAGCCCGGCGAACGTCTCGGACACAGTAGTCTTCGTCCACGGTCTGGGCTCCTCGCAGAACTTCTACATTCCTCTCACGTACACACTCAAGAAAGAAAACCGCCGATTCATCCTCCTCGATTTGCCGGGCGCTGCGCGGTCACCTCTGCCGATTGGAGAGGCACCCACAGTGCAATCGCTCGCGGCGATCTTGCTCGAGCTTCTTGAGCACCTCGAGGTTGTGCAGAATGTCACAGTAGTCGGACACAGTATGGGCTGCCTTGTGGCCCTACACGTCGCACATCTTGCACCGGAGAAGATTACGGGCCTGGTCCTGCTGGGCCCGGTCTACCCTTCGGCTGGTCTCGCGGAGGTCTTTGAGAAGAGGATTTCCGCGGTGAAGAAAGGTGGATATCTTCGCTCCCGCATAGTCTGGGACCCGATCTCTTACAGACCGAAATAGATGGGGTGGAATCGATGGCCGCCGTGGTCCCCAACGCCGCTGTGGGCACGAAGGCCTCGCCCCTGGCCAGAGCATTCATCCGTGAGCTGCTATTGGGCCAGACTGTGGATGGCTACGTTGCGTTGTGCAATACCATTGCCACATCGACTGTTGGAGACCTGTCCAAGGTCAAGCAGCGCGTCTTGATCGTTGCTGGCAGTGAAGACAAGAGTGCCCCCATGAGCGGATGCAAGAAGTACAGCGAGGAGATCGCACATGCGGAACTCAAGATTCTCGAGGGTGTTGGCCACTGGCACGTCATTGAGGCACCGGATCAGGTTTCGGCGATTGTGGACGGATTTGTGGGTGCTCGCAAGATGTGAGCAGCCTCTCTGTAACTATCGTAGAATAGACAATTGCAATGCTATCGATCGGGACCCAGAAAGCCAGTCACTGGACACAATGTCGATTCAAGCACCTGCGCATTCTCCGGTGCGAACTAACGCACTACCTATTCTACCCATCTGCTAGTAGTAGTCATCCCACGGACCACATCGACAAGGCCTCACTGAGGCGTCGAGATTACAAATGCTAGTTAGGGTAGGTAACTACAATGACAAGAGGTGGGGTAAATTCGCTACCGTATTCTTACCGTACTAAGGTGGAACCAGTAGCACTACGCTATTCGCTCCAGATACGTATCAGCACGAATATAGTATTGACTTCCATACGTATCAAGGCTGATGCTGAAGGCATCCTGCATTGATCGCTAATACGTATTTGCGCTCTAATACGTGTCGAGAAAAATAATCGTGTCAGTACTGAATTAACAGTAGTAGTCCAGTATCTGAACGAGCCCTGTGCTACTAAGCAGTAGTAGTCGAGTATCTGAACGAGCCCTGTGCTACTAAGGTATTCAAGCTGAAATTTAGTATTCAGATTCATTTGTGTATTTGGCCTATAGTGTAACGGCACGCCGCCGCCGTCACCACCAATCCCGAACGACTAGAGTCTGGAACGTTCTGGACAGCAAGGTGCAAGGAAGGTCTTGGGTTCTGGATTCGGGTTGCGCGGCGCGAGGAGGTCTTGGGTTCTGGGTTCTGGTTGCGCGGCGCGAGGAGGTCTCGGGTTCTGGATTCTGGTTGTGCGGCGCGAGGAGGTCTTGGGTTCTGGGTTCTGGTTGCGCGGCGCGAGGAGGTCTTGGGTTCTGGATTCTGGTTGCGCGGCGCGAGGAGGTTTTGGGTTTCTGGCTGCGCGGCGGGGAAAGGTTAT
>Ga0307516_10003076_pt1 | contig 21743 bp, 24 predicted proteins | sample 19_EM_MG_FD_203310 | JGI IMG/M metagenome (GOLD analysis project Ga0307516, IMG submission 203310) | Populus trichocarpa ectomycorrhiza microbial communities from riparian zone in the Pacific Northwest, United States - 19_EM | ecosystem: Host-associated > Plants > Roots > Unclassified | place... | reverse complement strand
GATTCGCAGATTCGCTGTACCTCGACCTCCGGATGACCCCTTCTTCAGATCTGAGGACGACAGCTCTCCCACAAAACACATCGAGGCGTTAGATATGTACCTCGCTGCTTCGGAACACTTAGTTCTCGGTGGTCCATTTGCGGCACCCACGCTATGGCACACGGACCTCCATCAGTCAAACATATTCGTGTCCCCAACGCCTCCACACGATATCCTGGCCGTAATTGACTGTCAGGGCATCTCCGTCAGGCCCCTCGCTACTCAAGTGGTCTTCCCAAAGGCCCTGAGATATACTCGCAAGAATTTCCACCCCGACCCCATGGCACCGATGGCACCGCTCCCAGACGATTTCCAAACGCGTTCGTCCGAAGAGAAAGCCATCCTGAGGAGAGAACAGATTGATGTCTTTATGCAGTTATATCATGTGGCATTGATGCGGAAGGACCCACTTCGCATGGCCATCCAAGGGCTTCCTGACACGGAAACGTTGATTGAACCGATCTACGCTGTATCGCGGAGTTGGGACGTTGGCCTGCACGTAATCCGCTACTGGCTCGTGCGGACTCAGCGACGCTGGTCAGATATCCAAGGACCAGACGCAGACGCCCCTCCGTGCCCACTCAATCTCTCACCAGAGGAGATCGAGAAGGCAACGGAGGAGTATGAGCGGTGGAGGAAATACCGGGATGGGGTGGAGGAAATCGAGGCCCTATTGGGGATTCATCATGACGGATGGGTGGCGACTGATAGGTACGAGGAAGTGAAGGAGGCCTGTCACAAGCTGCGCATGGCCTGGGATAGCGTGGAGGCAGGAGGTCCCTATCCTTTCCAGGATGGTGCACCCTCAACTATTCAATGAGCGAGGTGCAACCAAATCGTGCCTTCCGATTTATCCCGCACTAATCGATAATTGTAGGGCCTATGGAGTCGGGTGCGCGGTCCATTTCACTTCGTTGTGCTATGGACTTCGAAACTCTCACCTACGTGTAGGCGCAAGCAGATTATTAAGCTGTGGAAGGCTTCTCGGGGTGCCGTGTAGTGTATGCGATAGAAGGTGGATGTGATGGAATATGAAGAGGACAATCAAACACCAATAGTACTTATGATGGCAGTTCACTCTTTCGTGCCCACCGACCGCATCCCAACACCTTCGTCCCGTACCACGATGACGTATCGCGCTTCCTCGGTGCACGGGTTCCATCCGCCCTGTACGGACGTGTCGTAACCAGTCACGGCACTATCATGCTCGGACGGACCTTCATGTGTATCTGGTTTACGGTCACCAGTATAGAGGTAGAGATGAGCCAAAACACTGGGTAGGTTATCGGAACACACATTACCTGAACGTGCACATGTGGATTTCTGCTGGATATTTCCTCCTCAAGCCTCGACCGTTGACGTTGAGCGCTCGAGCCACTATGGCCCATAGGGCGTCCAAACCGGATCTTTTGCCACGGGGACAACCCTTACATTATTACTTACTGCATGTCCTCGGCTTGCCCAGCCCCGAGTCATGGATCCGGATCAGACACCCCCCCCCCTCGGGCCTCTCAAACCATGGAACTTCATCTCCGTCGCAAAAAAACTGGATAATCCGCGCGTGACCCGCCACCGGATCTCCCCTCTTCGCCCGGGCTTTTGCAACGATTAATCCCCGTTAAAGGACCACTGCGCCTGTGAAATCTGACTTCTCACCCCTCTCCGCACCATGCCCCGTTTCCACCCCGCCTCTCTCATTGATCCCGATGACCACCCACAAGAATTACTGGATTTCTTCGAGATCGACGCTCAGGAACGCTGCCTTATCGGTAAGTCTGTCTTTCATTCACTAGGTCTGCGCTGTACTGGTAATAGATTCGGCTGACACCCCCTCATAGATTATATCGTCTACGCCACCACGGATGCGGCCGCTTACGCTCTCGACCCCGAATCTGACGAATCGATGCGGTCAGGCCTTCTCGCCCAATCAGATCAGACGCATAGCAAGTATTGTGGTTTCGATCGCTTCGTCTTGGATGTCATCCGGAGGAGCCGGACGCGAACCTCTACGATCCTCGTCGCGTTGCTCTACTTGAGGAAGGCGAAGCTTTACATGGCTGTCCCTCCCCTGGGGTGGATCTTGCACAGATTATTCCTCGGCGCGTTGATCCTCGCTACCAAAGTTCGCAACACTTTACTTTCTCCCGCGATTGTTCATGATCGCTGATCTTCCTTTCACCACTCACGTTTGCCCCTTTACATAGTATACCCTCGATTTCCCCCACACCAACCGCGATTGGTCGGATATCTCCGGCACTTTCGGTCGCCGGGACATTGGAAAGATCGAATTTGAGATGTTCGAAGTCCTTGATATGAGGCTGTCCGTGACCCAGGAGGAGTTGAGGCAACTCTGCCTTGAGATCCTCGCTGAATACACGTCCCTCGCGCACCTTGCGGCTCCAAAACACCCACGATCCTCCTGGGCACAAGGACCCCCACTCGCGCTCCTCTGATATGGGACATTCGTTCACCAGAAGAAACCCAAGTTCGCCGTTGAAGGGGATGATGAGGGGGATCGCGAGTCCAGTCCCGACTTTGGGTCCAGTGAGTCGTAATGCAGGCCATAGCTCGAGGATTCCTACATCTACCCTTCCCCCACTATCGAAGTCCCCGTGGTTGATCCTCACGTCACCGCGTGGAAGTCATCCGTTGCTGGCGGGCAGTTCCCTCGCTGGGTCAATCCTCCCAATGGACTGCAATCGATAAATTGCGGTGGTCGTGTTGACTTGGTTCCATATTTGTGCGTTGGCGTAAGTCTGACGTGGTGTGGTGTTACTTTTCTCTATTGTGTCTTTCCCCTTAGATTTTGTTTCGCTCTTCGGTCACAGTGCTGGGTTCCCCGGTAGATGTGGCCACAACGTCGGATACCTTTTGAACCTCTTGCGATAGAACCTGTTGTTGCGGCGTACGACCGTTGCCAGGACTTCCGACTGCAGCATTTCGTGACCACATATCCGCCTTTGTACTTCTCATACTGCGCTATCCATGTCGGACAGTCCGAATGTAGTTCGCCATAGAAACCCGTTCAAGCGTGGGTTGTCTGTCAAAATCACTGTAGGTCTGTTGTTTTGGACCACTGTCACATGTATACGGCCACGCATCATCGGCAGGGAGACCCCGGGGCTTTCGCCACACTCAACAATAAATAACATTCATCGATACACGTTTATAACCCTACGGACAATCGCCCGCTGTGACCTTCACCCCATTCGCCGAGCGCATGGCGCAGAACAGGTGAGTGTAGGAGGTGCACAAAAAGTGTACATCGCAGGCTTCGTATGCGGGGCACCGATACCCTTGAGAAAACCATGAAATCGCCGATTTAAACATCGGCTCCAACCGTTAAGCATCGGGGAGTTCCCGGAGGACCAGCCTCTTCCACGTCGTGTCCTTCCACCAGCCATCCATACTCTCAATCTTATCCCACAACGAGTCCTCGTCCACCCCATAGATCGCATATTTCGGCCCGTCCGTCGGGATCCGCTCGCGCTTCGCGGCTTCCAGCGCTGCCTTGTTCTCTCCCCTACCAAATAAAACGACATCAAGACCCGCGGACAACCACGATGATTACAGGGGGCCGGGAACGGAACTCACCGCAAGAGCTCCAACAACTCCCTCCGTTCCGGAAAGAACAACCTCGGCTCCAACAACGCCAACAACGCCAGCGCGGCCCTAAACAAAAACGAATCCCCCTCCAAAACCAGAACGTCCCAAATGTGCGAGCAATTGTTGATATCCAAATGATCCAGAAATAGAGGTATGAGCCAATCTGGGAGGTAATGCGCAGGAGGGAGTTGATGTTGTTTAAAGTTGAAGTAAACTAGGATGGAAAGGTCAGCTCCACCTGGTTTCCCTGTGAAGATCAAACCTTACTTTTTGGCATCGTGTCTGCAAGCAGGGTATCAAATATCCTGCGCAGGGAAGGTCTGTGGGTATTCCTATCGCCCGAGGATGGGATTTCACGTGTTACCTGTAATAAGCCTCGACCTGCAGAAAAAGAAAGGATTGGTCACTTTATCCCCAGAACTAAAAACCGCGCAACAAGAAATGGTGGGGCCCAACTCACATCGTCCTTCGCTCCAGGTCCACCGAAAAACGACCTCATGCAATGTCTCTCCAGCAAATTCCTCATCGCGAGGAACCCCTCCGGCGGGCGCATGTTTAACAAAAACATTGCCGCGATCTTAGCCACCCCGTGTACATACCCTAACCCCTCATCCCTCCGCGAGACCACCCACGCGGAGAGCATATCCTTAAGGTCCCCGTACATCGCCCCAAATTCTGGGTGGAACAAGTGCAGGGTCGGTAACGTCGTGAGGATGTCTGCATCGATCAATGCGAGTGTCTCTTGGCTGAGTGATCGTTTGGCTCGCGCGAGACATGTCCGGTACGAATCTTCGAACCAATCAGCAGATAGAAATCAATCTTCGCAGAAATGTTCACCTTTACTCAAGGAGAGCGGGTTCCCCACCGCGTTCTCCCACATCTTCCCCCTCATCGAGGTCGGGATACCCTGCCACCACAGCTTCCGCAGTTCAGGATTCTTATGCACGACCTTCCAATCGGGCAGAATGTGCTTCTCCCAGATGTGCATCGCCTCCTCTGCTTGTTTTTCCCGTGCGGCTCGGCGCTCTTCGGCGGCTTTTCGTTTCTGTTTCTCTGTAGAGAATAAGGTCACACGGTCGACATCCGGGGAGGAAGGGTAACGAGTCGTCCACAACCAGACAGAGAAGAGCTGAAGGTTAATACGCTTGAATCCTTCCAAAACGCAAAAGGAAACACGAGGACCGAACAAACGGATCGAACTGAAACTCACCGACCGCCCTGCTCTCCTTCATCATAGTCTCCCAATCTGCCATATGCTTTAAATCCTCCACCTTGGGTTTTGGTGGGAGGAAAGTTGGCCTCGTCTTGCTAATGACCTTATCCAACGCACTGGGCCCTACCGACTTGGATGGTCGATGCCTGCGTCTGAACGATTCCGACTGTGGAGGACCCGATAAAGAACCCATAGAATTTGATGTTGATGGAATCGACCCAGACATAGTCGCAGATGAAGTGGAGACTAGCGAGTTGACCGATTGTGTCGTCCCTGCAGAATCAGGCGGAGGGTGACTGGGTTCGTCGGGGGTGTAAGTGTCCTCGGCCGAGCGTCGGAAAGTAGTTGAGGAGGGCACCGAATGGTTCTGGGTCTGTCGATTAGGGGATACTTTCGAGGCCGGCGTAGATATGGGTGATGGGGTGTGGGTGTTAGATGGGAGAGGTGAGGGTGGTAGGGGTTTCGGAGACGGCGTCTGCGTTCCATCTCTCTCCGGAGTTTGTGAGCCTGAAGGTTCCGGAAGTGCAGCCGTGACTTCCTCAACCCGAGGTTTCCCGCCGCCCTGCGAAAGGTCGATGTGCACAGCACGAAACAGACTGTCACCTTCCTCTTCCGTGTCCCTTTCTCCATCCTTCTCCCTCTCCTCTTCTGGAGGTTCCAAAGAGATCTCAACAGATTTGAGGTCGTGAACGCTATCACTCAGCGAAATCCTCGAGAAATTATCCAACGATTCCACACCCAACGTGTCCTCCTGACCGTCCTGCCTGTACCCGTATCCGTAGCTGTAACTCGTGCTCCTCGACCACTCTCCGGGGGCTCGTCCAGGAACGTGGGCCGGCGAAGCGTTAATATCAAGCGTGGACACGGAAGCGTCTGGATCTTGCACGACTACCGATCCGTTGCGATCGTGGGTGGGATTAATGTTAGAGGCACCAGCGTCCATGCCCCGCCCGTCGTCTTCGGCCCCATTCTGGTTCTCGGTGGTCTCGAGCTCCCCGATAGCGAGTGTACGGGCGAGGGCGGCGCGGATTGTGGCAGAATTGAACTCGAGCGCAACGTCCAGACCACCATCGTTGTCGTCTTCCGAGAATGCGTCGTCAAGGCTGAATCCTGAATTTGGTTTAGAGGGGTGCTGGGCGTTCGCGTGAACCTCTAGCTCATCGTCGTCGGCACCCCACATCTGTGAGCGAGAGGGTCGTATGGAGGCAAACTCGGGGAGACGGTAACGGCAGGCGTAAGAAGGATTACGAACATTTGATGATCGACGGTGAATACATCATCGGCGGGACCGACAGTCGAGCGGCGAGCCCGAACCAAGCCCGAACACAGCGTGATACAGAGTCAGAAAATTTGACGTTTACAACAAAGGCCGATTTTTCGTGGTGGTAACTCTAGTAGTATGTACGAAAAAGAAGGTACTCAGATGGTGGCCGAGGAGATGTGGAACCACTTGGAGACTAAGCGAAGGGTTAGAATGCGCGCCATGAGATAGAACGGTTTTTTGAACGTACTGGATGGGTCAATGGGTGCGGGAGGGAGGTTGGAGGCAGGAGGTATGGAGGTATAGACAGGGTCACCCCTGGAAGTGTATCCAATAGAATTGTGGATGGTAACGTTACGGCTGAGAGCGGTGTGAGTAGGTACGAAATCAAGATGTTCGGGGGACCTACGTGGAGATTTCACCAGGAGGAGTTTCACCACGGATGAGACGGCGCCAAGCTTCGTGAGTCTCGTGGATGATCTCCATGGCATACTTCTTGTTCTTGGCCTCGCCGGAGAAGGCGAACTGGTTCTCGGGCTTGCCGTCGGGGATCTTGTAGATCCTAGGAGGGCAAGAGGGTGAGATAAGTAGCTTAATGGAGCGCATATAGTCCATACCTGAACCACTCATTGGTAGCCCTGATGAGACCAGGCAAGTGACGCTCGACATCCTCGATGTCGTTCAACTTTGGAGCGAGAGGATCGGCAACGTCGACAACGATGACCTTCCAGTCGGTCTCTCCCTCATCGAGGAGGGCCATGATACCGAGAACCTTGACCTGCTTGACTTGACCAGTAAACCCGATCTGTTCACCAATCTCGCAAACGTCGAGAGGATCGTTGTCACCCTTGGCCTTGGTTTCGGGGTGAGCATGGTTGGGATCTTCCCAGGTCTAGAAGGGCGTTGTTATTTCAAGAATAGGTCGTAGATGAACACGCAAGATGTGACGAACCTGAGGGAAGGCGCCGTAGTTCCAGATGTAACCGTGGTGGGGGAAACAGTTGCGAACGAAACGCAACCGACCCTTCTTGATGTCCTGCTTGATGGGATTGAACGGCTCCTCCTTGGAGATCTCGAGTTTGGCGTTGGTCCAACGGGGGACCTCGACAATCATGTTGAGGACGCCATTGCTTTGGTCGGCAAAGAGAGGAATGTCGTGGAAGGGGGAGACGACGGATCCGTTTTGTTCTGGGTAAACGCGATGTTCTGGGGAGAATTTGTGAGGGGATGGATGTCCGCGAGATTGTCCGAAACCTACCGAAGGTGTTGGGCGCACCGACGACACGGGTCGAGAATTCTTGGAGGGTGATGAGGTGGCGCTAAAAGGGTGAAGAGGAGGGGGGGAAACGCACGGGAAACCATGGGGAAGGGGGAGAAGAGACGGGCGGTGAGAGACAATCGCCTTGCCGCGAGAGATAACGGAGAGGAGGGAAACATCTGAGGATCAGCAACGCCTCCCTTATAACGCTCTTCGCAAAAATCCGACACCATCGATAACGTCAAGCATAACGTTTCCTTCATCCTCCCCTTATGTACTCGGATGATCGCTGAGATCCTCCTCGTTCTCGCTGGTCATTCCTCTTCGCTCTTTCCCAGCGGCGATCATTCGATAGACCCCGCGCTCGTCCCCCTCCTCCATCCCGGCGAACGCGACTGTCTCGAATCTCTCTGCAGGATCGCGCAGAGATACCGCGTCATAAAGTCAATCACAGCCTCCCTCTCATCGTCGTCCTCTCAGTACCTCTCCGCCCTATGTGCCGTGCTAAACCAGATCCTCAAACAAGAGTACGAGACGCTCGTCGTCGACACTGAGGCACAGATCCTCAAACGCGAGGCCGACTTTGTTGCCAGTGGCTCATTCGTGCCCTTGTCCGCCATACGCGCAACCTTCTCCGAATGGGATGCGCCGCTCGTCGCGCTAGAGTCTCTTATGAAAGAGCTCGAAAACACGCCAGAAAAGTGGAAGGCCGGTCCTCTGATCGACCTGCTCATCTCGCGATCCCGGACAGGCGTGCACAGGATCGCGTCCATTCTCCAGCGACTGTCCAGATCTGTCCAGAGGGTGTGGCGGTCCCAATTGGCAACCTTCATGATGCATGGCACGATCTCTCCAACGGAACCCATCGCCACCGCAGATTACGCGCTGATAGACACCGCGACCCCGTCCTGCGTTTCTGAACAGACACGTGCTTCTATCGTCTACGTCGGGCGTGCGATTGGGACAATTCGAGCGGCCAAATGGTACATCCAGCTGCCCAGGGAACTGGCGTCGAAGCACAGTTCAATCCTCGACAGCGTGTTCCCGGAAGACCGCCACCGATTTGACCGCGCGATATCTGCCATCCGCACAAACATCAGCGAGTGGATGTGGCTCAACGTTTTGACCCAGAAAGATGCCGAGGATGCCGTCGACTCCCTGTAAGGTTAAATAACTCGCTCATCTTGTGGCGTCTATTCATAACTTCCAGCGCCAATTACCTTCTCCTGCGGAATGGAGAGTTCGCTCTTTCCCTTATTCGGGAAATCGACCGCCTCAGGTCGTCACCCAAAGCTATCATTAGAGAACAGGACCTCCACCTCGCTCTTCTCCGGGCTTCTATGGGCACAACCGCTCAACACGATCCCCTCCTGTCCCGCTTACGGTTTAGCCTCCCGTCAGGGCCGCTCCGTCCGTTGCTCCCAGCCCTGAGTCAAAGTACCTCGAGCACAGAATTCACTGCGTTTGACGATCTACTCCTTGGCACTCCTCTCGCCCTGAACTACACCGTCTCCTGGCCATTGGATCTCTTCCTCCACCAACAAGACCTCCAAGTGTACGGCGCCCTGTTTGGCTACCTCTCTGCGCTGCGGAAAACACACACCCGAATACACACCTCTTGGTCCTCACTCTCCAACTCCCAACGTGTTCGAAGGCGATGGACAGGGCTTGGTGAAGGTGGCACCACCGAGGACTTGGACTCCCGAAGAGAACTTTTACGTTGCGGATGGGGGCTTATCAGGGAATTGAATTGGTTCTTGGATAGCCTGTTGGCCTATACTATGGTGGACGTTATCGATGTTGAATGGAGACGCCTCAAGATGCTTTTGGCCGGTACAGATCCAGAGGCGCAGACCTCGACCGGCCGTTCGCGCACTGGAGCAATGGAGACCACCGGATCCGGTCCGACCCATCACCTTGACTTCACCACTCTCCGAACAATCCACCACGACTACCTCGAACGGATCGTAGTAGGAACCCTACTCTCAAACCAACCACTCACTGCCATCATCCGCTCTCTCCTCCAACTCTGCGACCAGTCCGCTGCGCAAATCGAGCGCTGGGGAGGCGACGTCCTCCCAGAGTTGCTGATTGAGGGGAGCATCAACAACGCCGAAAACGAGAACGTCGGTGATATGGTGCGTGAACGCCTGGCAGCCGTGTTGGAAATTAACCAGGCGAGTTCATGTACCTTTCATTCCCTGCCTCCCGCTGATCTCATCGGTGTAGACGCTCCACGGCCTGTTGCAATCTTTCTATGAGCAACTCACGTTGTCGACCTCGCAGCAGCCTTTCGTGGCAAACTCCGACGCTTCTAAATCCGCCCTGATCAACATGAGCGCAGCCAACGCTTCCAGCTTTCACGCTTTCGTCAAGAAGCGGCGGGGGAAAGCCGATCGGGAGGTTCGGCGGCACGTCGAAAGACTGTTGCTCAGGCTAGACTTCAGCGGAGAGTTCTCAGGGCCAAAGAAGAGGAGACATACCACAGAAAAAATACTGGTTCGGAACGCCGAGTAGGCGCGCGGTTCGGGGCTGTAAACATTCATTGGCGACGTTCGACACGCCGTTTCGGCGTTCAACGTTCAATGTGAAATTTATCCACGTTCCACGATCACGAAAAACATTCGCTGCGCCATACACACCCGACGCCCCTTTCTTCTGCCGCCTCGTGACTCCCGCTATTCATCTCTTCGTGGGCTTCTCATACAATCAACCCCTTATTCATTTCTCGCACAGGCACCAGAGGTAGATATGGTGGTTTTCCATGACCTGCCACTCGTGACCGTAGTAACCATCGGGCCTTCTTCGGGGCCCCTCGAAGCTCCTGCGCCACCGGAGGGCGCTGAGCGCTGGACCCTTCCGCTATAAAAGGGAGCCTTCCACAGCGCAAGGGCTGTACCTTTGGTCCCACCCTCCTCCCCTGGTATCTGGAATGACTTTCCTTCACGTTCTTCGCGTATTATTGGTTTCCACCCTTCTGTTTGCTTCCGCCAACGGACGCTGTTACACCCCTAGGGTGAGGAAGGAATGGAGGACCATAGGTCCTATTGCGCGTGCTTCTTGGATTAATGCTGTTAAGGTCTTACCTCGGCCTTCGTGAGGTTTCGTCAGACGTTACTGACCTCTGCAACTCCAGTGCCTTACGGGGTTTCGACACGACCCCAAGATTGCTCCCACTGTTAATTCTTCACTCTCGTTGATCGGACCATTAAACACGAGCAGCTCTTACTATGACGGTAGTTTTTTCCCCGTCCCGGTGTTCCTTTTGCTGATACTGATTTAGATTTTCCGTATGTTCACATGGACCTGAACGTTTTGGTGATTATGATTGACCTTTTCCATCTACCTGATGCAGCTAAATCTCTACAGATTCACGGGACGGGCTACTTCCTTCCCTGGCACAGGCTCTACGTCCAGACTTTTGAGAACGCATTGAGGTCGAAATGCGGATACACTGGGGTGCAGCCCTATTGGGACTGGACACAAGGTGACGACCCTTAGGCCAAGAGTATTCGGTGGCAGTCCTGACACACCGCTAGACGCCCCGGACTTCTATCACACGACGATATTCTCCAACTCCACTTTTGACGGACTTGGCTCTTGGGGCGATCCAGAGAACGACAACCAGATCACCACCGGTGGCTTTAAGAATATCACGGTCGCCTACCCCGTTCCGCACAAAATCCGCAGGAATTACCAACCCTACCTCGGCGGAACGCAGTTGCTGATCAACACGTCGTTCACGAAAGAGAATGTGGATTTCACCGTGAACTCGTTTACGGGGGATTTCGTCGGCTTCCATGCGTATACTGAGAGTATCTTGGGGCCTCACCCTGGACCGCACATCATACTTGGAGGAGATATGTCGGGGCTGTGTCCGTTTGGGATGGCACCTCCCCAGTGCTACCCTGGACAGAGGTGGTCTCCAAATGGTGAGTGCGCCTCTAGTAGGTTGTTTGCACGTGCTCAACGGTACACACAGACCCCATGTTTTTCCTCCACCACGCGGTACGTTCTATCGGCGGTTCTACTGAGAGGGAAGTTGACGTGTTGGATAGATGATCGATAAGCTTTGGTACGATTGGCAACTCCGGAATTCGACCAACGCGAACGCGTTCGGAGGTGGCAGCGTAAGCGCACAGGTGGACCCTTCCCAGGCGATGACGTATCCCACTGGAGCTCCCCCATTCCTCAGCGTACGTGACGACCAACGTGCGCTACAATGAAGGTGCTAACGTTCGACAGTTGGATTCCGTGATCCCCGGCGACGGCTTCTGGAACAACGTCACCGTCCGAGATGTTATGGACACAAAGGCTGAAAGGCTCTGCTACGTCTATGCTTGATCTATTCCCTGTTTTTCGTCTCCATTCCATTTTGAGGACAAACTTTGTTGAGCCTTTGTCTCGTGCATTGTTACGCCTTTCTGGACTTTTTCCCGGACTTTATACCCTTGTCGAATATTTTATCGTACGCGTTTTGCGTGGCCTATGGAAGTCACGTCGTTGATGCCAGTTCGGTTGTCTTCCCATGGTACCAGTTGCATCAACATCCCTGCTTCCGCAAGACGTGCCGAAGCACGTTCCCCGTCGCGGCTGGGTCCCCTTTCCGACGATTCGACTGGGACCCTACGCGTGCGCCAGTGGCACGAATGATCTTGAGAAGCTCAGTCCGGTTCACCACATCTTTCGGGTGTCCGATTCGAACCGAACTTCGAGATCAGGCCTAGCCTGTGAGTCTGACGGCGAAGTGTAGGATTCAATCGCGATTCAAGTACTTGTTCGCCGATGGCTGAGTGGCTGCCAGCTCACACCGCTCGATCACCGTTTTATCACCTCCCAATTCCCCCCATCGTGCTCACTGTAACCCTTTCGATCCCACCTCACGACACGGATGACACGAGCGACTCGGTTCGCCTCGTACGCGTCCGCCACTACGCTCTGGTACTTCCTTGCCTGGTTCTCGATAATCCCGATTCCGTTCATCGCGGAAGAGACTAAAGACCAGATCATCCCACTCGTTCGTGCCTTCGCTGAAACCACAATGAAGCCCCCTTCGACTCACCGGGCTTTTTTGTTGTATTGGTATTTATTGTAGCTTCCGTGGTGGGCGCTGGTATCGCTTGGGTCTTATTCGTTGGCATCTCTCGGGTGGGGGTTATGGTCATTCAGGGATTGCCCGGATGCGTATCAGGAGTTGATGCATGTACGTCTAGGGAATCCTATCTCTACGCTGTTCTAGTGGATCCCTTCTTACCTGGGGGGGCTCTTACATTGCTTTGGTTCCAGGAAATACAAGAAGCGAAGAACGATCTGAGGGCGAAGGGCGTCACAGTAGATTGAACCCTCTTGAACCGCTGACCGCGCGCGCCCACCAGCCATCCACCTATACTGCCCAGCCTATCGTGTAGTCGAATAGACCGCCTTTGGAGGTAAACGGGGGTGTTTCGCCACAAGGGCGTGAGCCGGTCCGATGTTGTTCACACAAGGGTGGCCCTCTGAGAGCGATCGCGTGAGATATGCAAAGGAGTTTCGACGGATGTATGCGTACCAATTGCATGATACTAGCCTGCTCAGCGGGAGCCAGCATGTTGATTTGTTCGGGAGTCATCGAGAGGACCCTAACCAACATAGCCTGCAAAGCACGCGTCACTCGCTTGTTCAGCAACGGAATAGAAAGGGCGTTACCTTTTGATCTTCAGGCAGGTTCTGGAGATGTGGGGGCAATACCATGGCGGCCTGTACTTGAGCTCGCGGTGCCACAGGGGGTTGCAGTTGAGGAGGGTATCCCTGAATTTGGTGGTTCGGTTGTGGGGGTACGCCGGGATGTTGGGGAGGGTATCCTTGATATTGTTGCTGTTGTTGCTGTTGTTTGAGAGCGTGTGTAGGACCGGTGGGAATGGCTGGGGCCAGACCCGGCTGGACGGGTGCAGGAGGTTGGGATGCACCGAAAGATGAAAGCGTTTTCTGTTGGCGGCCGTATGAGCTCGGGGCAAATAAGAAAGGGGGCAGACGCAATACCTGGAAGACCTCCATGTTGACTGCACCAATTTTGACCATTAGATCCATGAGTGCGTACGAAACTTGAGGTTGAGAGTTGAGGATCATCTTGGCCTGCTCCGGAGTGGTTTTCTATCGCGATTTCAGATTGTGTGCGGAATAGGGGGAAGGTGTGCGTGCGGACCTTGAGGTGCAGGAGCAGCTCGATGAGATTTTCGTCCGGGAGGTTGGCCATCCTGGACGCGAAGGTTGTGGGGGAAGTTCAATCTGATCACCGCAACTTGTTCCTTCCCACCATCCTCCTCGATGCCTCTGAGCTGCTGCGTCGACACTCTGGTCGAGAGGAAGTCGGTTTGGACTGAAACCTCTGGACTTCCGGGGCCCCGGAAGCTCGGTGCCCCTCTCTTCCCGCTTTTCTATATAAACCCCCCGGTTCGCCTGCCTTTCCCCCCACAACGCTTCAGCCGTTACTCCCATCTATCCAAGTTGACCTTGCGTACCCCCTTTGAATTTTCCAAACCCCCAACCCTTCGTCTTCTATCATGCGCGTGTTGATCACGAACTCTCTTGTGCTCGCTGCCATCTCTCTGGCCCCCTCTGCGTCTGCTGCGCCCTACACGACATCCTCGAGCGTTGACTCCTTCGACTCCTATTCGAACTCGACGACCGTCGCTCAGGACCCCAGCTCTTCGTCTGTTCCCAGTATGTTGTACCCCTATGGTCGCACGATAACCCTCTCACGCCCCACCTCACCCCTAGATGTTCGAAGGGACGAAGTCATCCGCATAGAATCCCTCTACGATGGATCTCCTTTCGGAAGCGTCTTTGGGCCTGTCGCGCAACTCTTCGGCTCCATGGGGATAGACACCGTCTCCCAAAGCACGCCCCATACCCTTACCGAAGCTCAGAAGGCGGTCGTTGATCAGCTCCAGGCCGCGATTGGCAACGCTGCCGACACTGTCATTGCACATCTTCCTATCAACCTCCCCCTTCCGCTCCCTCCTAGGTCCCTCGAGGACCGCCAGCTTATGGGCCCTCTTGCGGTGTTCGAGGGTCTCCCTGTCGGTGACGCCCTCTCCCCTCTCGCGGATCTCCTCTCGTCTGTCGGACTTGTGTCGAACTCCCCCGCCCCTATGACCGACCTTCAGAAGCAAGTCATAGCTAAGCTTGCGCCTGCTATCAGTAACGCTGTTGGAACTATCACTGCCAATATTCCTGTCAAGCTCGGCGTCTTACCCCTACCCCTCGGCCACCAGTCCAATTCTGTCGAGGAAAGGTCTCTGGAAGACATTGTCTCTGTCGTCGACAATGCTCCGGTCCTCGGCTCGCTTCTTGCTCCTGTTACTACTCTCATCAAGTCCATCGGCATCACGAATGGAGCCCCCATGAACGACGCTCAGAAGCTGGTGCTGTCTAAGGTCCAGGATGCCATCGCTGAGGTTGTCAAGAACCTCGAGTCTCACGTTCCCTCCGTTCATATCGAACATGCCCGAGAAGAGCCCGAGCGTTTGGCTCAGGACTATCGCGACGATCCCCATAGGGACGATCACCACTCTCTCGACGCACACAAGGACGATCGCAAGGACGGTCACAAGTCTCAGGACGATCGCGAGGATGTGCACAAGTCTCCCGACGTGCGCAAGGAGGACCACGACGCTCAACGTATGGATCGAGGAGGTAATCGTTGTCGGGAACCTCGGGACGGGCAGAGGGATGAGTGGGAAAGGTGGGACGATTGGAGGCACCACAACGACGGGAAGGACAGGAACGAGGGGTCTTCTTTGCTCGAGGTCAACTTGGGACACTCCTGTCGTCCTTGAGATTCGTTCCGCTCCTGTAGCTGACGACTGAGCTCGGTCGTGGTGCCTTTTTTCGCGCTCGTTTGCCCCTATGCTTTGTCTTTTTCGTTTATTCCGTTCGTTCCGCGTGTATATGCTATGCCAGAATCCTATGCCCATGCTCTATGCCTACAGATATCAGCGTGAATTTGAGAGAGTCCGGAATTTCAAAAACCCCCAGCCACGAGCCTCGTCCACCGAATGACGCAGCTCAGTTTCAGCCACCACCCACCGGTTCACTTCCACGGTCATCGTATACATTTCCCTCCCTCAATCCGACTCCGACACTTCCCAAACCTCTTTGATGATTTACGACCCAAAGACTGACCCGCAACTGAAATCATGGCTCGTGAAAAATTTGGAACCAATGTACGTCTCGCCCACCCCTCCCACCTCGGTCTTGCTTCCTGGATTCTGACGCGAGTCTTCTCTCCTCCTCTTTCCCTTGACCGGATCTCTGTTTCAGATGCGACGCAGAACCTGGAGCACTCGCAGACTATATCTTGGCCCTGCTCAAACATAACGCCGCAGAGAGTGAGCTGAGAGCGGAGCTGGGAACCGAACTGGAAGAATTCCTCGAGAAAGGTGTGCTTTTTTCATTCGCTTTTCTCTCTCGTGTGTCCCTGTTTTCTGAACGATATATACTCTGTGTGTTTTGCGGCCTTGCAGAGACGCAGCATTTCATCAACCTCCTGTTTAATGCCATACGATCCCAATCCTACCTCCCTTATAATACCTCTCCCCCACCGACACCGACTCAATCGTATAATAACCCAAACAACACCGCCGCCGCAACCCCCAACGTTGGTGGAATACCGATACCGTTAGGCGCATTAGTCCCAGGACCGGGCATTCCTCCCAACCAACGAAAACGCGGGTTAGAAAACCCCGCAGTCGAGCACGAGTATCGGAAAGGACCACGGTTAAGCAACGACTCTGGACATCCGAGACACGGACGTGGTGGGAGAGGTCAGTGGGAAGGTCGTGGCGGAGGTAGGGGACGGGACGGTGGTTTTGGAGAGCCTTCTGGAGAGCACGGAGGGAGTCGACCTCAGCAGTATCGACCACCAGATCAGGCAAACAGGGGAATATGTCGAGACTATCATAGTGAGTGGCCCTCCCTCGGACTTGTCTGCGTATACTTATCCCATGTCAGATAATGGCTATTGCTCACGCGGTGCCTACTGCAAGTACTCTCACGGAGACGATGCGGTTGTACCTTCGCAGTTGATGGGGATGGGAGGCATTCCTCAGGCCATCTTGCCGTTCATGTCGATGATGAACAATGCCATGTTCCCCGGAGTGAACGTTATGGACGGTGGAAATGCTTACGATCCTAACGAGAGGATGGACATGCAGCGGACACCGATGATGCGGAGGCAGGATGTCCCTGTTCCGACCTCTGGAGAACTTCCTGTGGTTCAGGATCTTACCCCATGGGTACCTCCCGAGGAACGGGTCCCCCAACAGAACCCTGACCCGCAGCACCCCGGACCCTCAAATATGGTGGTGGACTCTGTCACACCACAAGACCACGCACCGCCTGGACAGTTCGGTCATCATCCGTTCGCTCAAGGACAGGGACACCGTGGTCGGCGCGGTCGGGGAGGACCTCGGATCAACGGGACTTTCCCCTCACATGCTATGCCGCCCGACCCATTCAACGTTCCGCCACCGGACTCGAAATCACAACAACCGCCTCGACCGGACCGTCGACAAGACAAGACGTTAGTGGTCGAGAAGATTCCTGAGGATCGCCTCTCTCTCGGTGCAGTGAACGATTGGTTCAAGCAATTCGGTTCTGTGACGAACGTTGCGGTGGATCCACCTACAGCCAAGGCCTTGGTTACGTTTGCAGAGCACGATCAGGCGTGGAAGGCTTGGAAGAGCGAGGAAGCGGTCTTCGGAAATCGGTTTGTGAAGGTCTATTGGCATCGGCCGCTGGAGGGACGAGGCGGGCGTGGGATGAAGGCTTTGGAGGTTTCCGCAACCTTGGTCGGGAAGTTACAAAACAACGAGGACCTTCCTCCTACCCAACCTGCGACCAATGGTGACGCCAGACCTGTCGCTTCGACTTCTACCGCTCCCGCTCCCCGAAGACAGCCGACCACATCTACCGCTTCCGTTCCACGGAGAGGACCGACCACATCTACCTCAAAACAGGAGCTGGCGGCGAAACAGGAGAGGTTGCAGCAGATGATTGGGGAGCAGAAGGCTCTGATGTCTCAACTTGGCACGGCTACCGCGGAAGAGAAGAAGGAAATTATGGCAAAGTTGAGGAAGTTGGGCGAGGACATGAAGGCGCCGACGCCGGCACCGCCTGTGCAGAAGCAGGAGGACGTGGAGATGGAGAAAGCTGATCAGGGGGCCGTCAAACAGGACGGTGGGGAAGGCGATGGACAGGAAGAGAGCACGGAAGCGTTGCAGGCGAAGTTGGCCAAACTCAAAGAGGAGGTAATTGCGCTTTCATTACGTCAGTCTTTGGTTTTTGTTGACGGTGTCGGATCCTGCAGGCAGCAAGTCTCGGTATCTCAGAGGCGGACCAATCATACGGCCCGTACGGAAGGTATAATCGACCGTGGCGTGGACGAGGGCGAGGAAGAGGGGGTCACTTCCGTGCCCGTGGAGGACCTCCAAGGCCCAGTATGAAGCTGGACAATCGGCCCCGGAAACTACTGGTCAAGGGTGTTCCAGAAGAGTCTGTGGAAGTCGCTCGGAACTGGTATGGCGTGCGTATCTTCTCCCTCCCCCTACACCAAGATTTGGCGTTGAAAAGGAGAGTTTGCAGACAACGAACGGTGTCGAGGGTGTTGAGCGACTGGGGGACGGCGACCTCGTTGTTTCTTTCAAAACAAGAAGTTCCGCGGAACAGGTGCGCAGAGTCTCGCTTAACTATTCACCCTCAACGTGATTTTTACCGACGGCGGGGCGTTGAAACAGGGGTACGCCAAAGGCACGAGTCTGCCAACCGTGGGACCAATCGATGTCTCGTGGCATGTTCCTGGGTCGGGACCACCAAAGCCTCCTCGCTCGGAACAGCCAGCGGCGGGAGATCTAGGCGGTGGGACAATGAGCGGAGGAAGCGCGCTGGCAGAGAAAGGAGCGCCGGAAGAGGAGGCCGTGGCGAGCGGCTGGGGTGATGACAGAGAAGACGGGATGGGAATGCTGTAAGCGTTCGGTGCCAGTAACGAGGTACATGCGTCGATCCGGTGCAAAGAGATATCGGGCGCTGACGTCTTCCCCTTCGGCGGCCAGGCATAGAGAGCAGCAGCGTGGATGTCCCTCTGGTGTGCTGGGACATGACCTGGAGCTCTCTCGAAGTCCGTTCAGAGGGAAACGCAGCCGGTGGTATTTTCGTCCTCTTGTCGGCGGCGACGTAAAGGAACCCCTATAAAATGTCAGATGTCAGATTTCCGTATGATCGACGCGTTCCTGGCGTGAGGCCGTTGACTATAAAACAACGGCGATTTCGTTCCTTTCCCCTTGCGAGCGTTCTCCCTTCGCTTGTCCTTGTCCCTCTCCTCTTTCTCCTCTTTCTCTCTCCATCCATCTCAGCCACACACTATGCGGTTCTTCGCCCTCATCCCCGCCTTGGCTGCCCTCGCCACCGCCGTCGCAGGCGCTGCTCTCCCCCGTGTCGATGACTGCGGGTACGAGATGGGATGCGGTGTCACCACAAAGCGCGATTTCCCTGGCGAGCATGCCGCGCGCGCCGTCCCCGATCTGACCAACGCCGAGCTCCTTCGTCGGGGTCTCCCACTCAAGGGCCCGGTTATGCGACGTGGTGCGTTTTGCGCAATCGCGGCATATCCGTCCGCCCCTTCTGACAATCGTCGCGTCCAGGTACCCCCGTCCGCAACAGCAGCCCTTCTGGTGTTCCACACACCAAAAAGTACCGCGGATATGTAAGGGTCAGGAACACGGCCGACAACTCGGTTGCTGGCTATGTCTCCAAGAACGCGGTTAGCACGGGCCAGTATCAGTTCCAAGACATCTCCAACGCTCTTATCGTGAACTTTGAGGCTTCCTCCGGTCTCGACACTAGGCTCAACCTTGCGGCAGAGGTTGGTTTCCAGTTCCTTCAACGCCGAGGTCCTCCCCTCACCCCGTTTGGTTTAGAATGCGGACACACACTTCCCCTTCCTCGGTTTGGTCCAGGGTCGTGACGACACAGACGATAACTTGTCCGTGGGATCCTACGAGTAGGTCATCGAGAGATCTTTCTCCCACCATTTGGTCTGATTTCTACGTTTGATAGGTACCTTTACATCGCGGGCACAAACAAGAGTATGATTGCGTTTCCTTGCTTTTGAGGGGTTTTGATTAAACTGTTGAACCACAGCCCCACCCGGTGCCACTGCTCAGGCCGTTGGCAGTTCCTACGTTGTGGGCGCTCCAAGGGACTCTGAGTCTGCTGTGGTGTGTATAACATCCAACGTAAGACTTCGCCTCATTCTCTAATCCTCGCCTTCACAGTGGACCTTTAATTCCGCCACTGGGAGTTTGGCCCCGTACTGGATCAACAGCAACAAAGGTACGTTTCCAGTTATTCCTTTTATGCTCAATTGTTCTAATCAGTGTCTCAGTCGTCCCCAAGATCGAGTACTTCACTCAGGGTGTAGGGATCTATGCGGGCGGCGACGCGGGTGCCTTCCATTCCAGGTACCCTGCCCCCGTCCCCCCCGTTGTAAGTCATGATTGTCGTCTTGCCACGCGTTGGCTGATTCCTTTGCCAGGCGTTCGAATTCGTTGCGATCTGAATGCTTTGACTGGCTTTGGCCACGGACACTATGGACGCCCATTACTTACTCCCGGACTTTTCTTTACTCTCGCTTTTGTCACGACTCTTGGACTCTTTCCCGTATTTTACGTTCGTACGACATACGCAGCCCTTGTGGTAGTCACGACCTTGAACCGATCACGTGCCAATAGTAGACGCGATCGGGTCAACTCCAATAGACCGCTTGTTCCAGAACGCGACTGCCATCTTCTCCACAACCCTCATCTATGTCTGACGACTATTTCTTTGACGATGACGACTTCGATAACTCCGCCTTCATAGCGGGTCTCGACGCTATCGAAGCTTCCCACAACCTCCAACAGGCATCCAAGCCTGCCCCTGTGGCTGTCCCGACCTCTCGTTCCGTCTTTCGACCTCCGCCACGCCCCGCTCCCGTTCCTGCACCTAGCACGTCGCGCCCCAAGCCCCCAGCAGAAGTAATCGACATTTCCGACAATGAATACAAGTTCGACGATTCGTTTGATTTGGAGAACGCGAATTGGGAGGAATTCGACCAACGAATCGAGGTCCAACCCCAACAACCGCAGAATCGGACCGGCCCAGTCCCTGGACCCTCCACTACTCGACAGTTTACTCGAACCTCGAGCGGGAAACTTCAACAGCAGACGCTTTGGGGTTTACCCGCCCCGCCGGAGAATTTGAGCAAGCTACCACCTAGGCAGAAGGGGAAAACGACGAAGAAGACGAAGACGTGGGACCGGACTGCGTATGCGAAGACCGGGTGGAGGAATCCGAATAAGGGCAAGAACAAAGCGTATGGTTCGGACGGTGAAGAAGTGGAGGAGGAGGAAGAGGAGGAGGTTGTGTTTGAGCAGTTTCCCCAGGCCACAGATCTTGGTGAGGTTCTTTCGCACCTTACTTTGGGCTCGGTGTACTTAACGACTCACTTACAGCCGTCGGGTATGATTTTCACTCTCGCAACGAACAGATTAGGGTTCTAACGTGTGGTTGGTTGATTGGTCGCCATTCTACTCGCACAGGCCGGTACGGAACTCGGTCTGCGTTTGCACCCTAAAGCTTACGGACCTTTATCCCTCTCCAGCCCCCACCCATGAAACTGACCGCGGATCGGACAGCAGCAGAGACCTGGATATACCCCCTGAATAAGCCGAAGCGAGGCTATCAATTCAATATCGTCCAGAAGTGCCTATTCGATAACACCCTGGTTGCCCTCCCCACTGGTTTGGGAAAGACGTTCATCGCCGGTTGCGTTATGCTGAACTGTACGTCCCCCATAACGTGTGTATTACCAGGAACTAACCACCCCTCTCAGTTTACCGATGGTTTCCTTCTGGAAAGGTCATATTCGTTGCACCCACGAAGCCGCTTGTCGCCCAACAGATCGAGGCCTGTCACAAGACGTGTGGTATACCCGGAAGCGTTGCCGTCGAGTTGACAGGCGAAGTAACGAAAAAGAAGCGCATCGAGGCTGTAAGTCCAAGTTCCATGACCGTGTGCGTGGGCTCCAACATCTCCATTGCAGTGGGAGGAGAAACGTGTGTATTATATGACCCCCCAAACGCTGATGAACGACCTTCGTCGTGGGGATTGCGACCCCAGTAGGATTGTTCTTCTCGTCGTTGGTAAGCGCTTCTTGTCCATGTGTCCCAATTGCCCCGACCCACAACGGAAACGCAGATGAGGCACATAAGGGCAAGGGTGATTACGCTTACGCGCAGATCATTCGGGAACTCATGCACAAGAATCCTCATTTCCGAGTACTCGCGCTG
>Ga0307516_10003074_pt1 | contig 21757 bp, 19 predicted proteins | sample 19_EM_MG_FD_203310 | JGI IMG/M metagenome (GOLD analysis project Ga0307516, IMG submission 203310) | Populus trichocarpa ectomycorrhiza microbial communities from riparian zone in the Pacific Northwest, United States - 19_EM | ecosystem: Host-associated > Plants > Roots > Unclassified | place... | reverse complement strand
GATCCTTATACGTCGGCCCCGACCCGCACTCCTGTCCGCCCCGACCCGCACGCCTCTCGGCGCCGCGGCACGGCTCAGTGCTGCGGAACCGCGCACCCGTCCGGCCCGCACGCCTGCGCGCCGCCCTCGTCGATCAGCTTCAGCGGTGAGTGCTCGCCCCACGCCTGGGACAGCGCCTGTTGGAAGACCTCGGTGGGCTGGGCGCCGGAGACACCGTACGTGCGGTCGAGGACGAAGAAGGGCACCCCGTTCGCCCCGAGCTGGGCGGCCTCACGCTCGTCGGCGCGGACGTCGTCGGCGTACGCGGTCGGGTCGGCGAGGACCGTGCGGACGGCGCCGGCGTCCAGGCCCGCGGCGACGGCCAGCTCGACCAGCCGCTCGTCGCCCTCGGCGAAGACGGACCGCTCCTCGGCGAAGTTGGCCGTGTAGAAGGCCTGGATGAGCTCGTCCTGCCTGCCCTGCTCCTTGGCGAGGTGGAGCAGCCGGTGCATGTCGAAGGTGTTGCCGTGGTCGCGGTCCCGGGTGCGGTACTCCAGCCCCTCGGCGGCGGCCTGCGCGCCCAGGTTCTCCTCGCCGGCCTGGGCCTGTGCCTCGCTCATGCCGTACTTCTTGGTGAGCATCGCGAGCACCGGCTGGACGTCACCCTTGGCGCGGCCCGGGTCCAGCTCGAAGGACCGGTGCACCACCTCGACCTGGTCGCGGTGCGGGAAGGCCTCCAGCGCCTTGTCGAAACGGGCCTTTCCCACGTAGCACCAGGGGCAGGCGATGTCCGTCCAGATCTCGACGCGCATGGTCTCGGCTCTCTCCAGGTCGTGCGGGTACGGAGGCCCCCTCCGCCGAGTTCGTGAACGTTCAATCAGCGCGGTTCATTCCCGGGTGGTGGCATGGCCGACGGCACCGGTACCGGCACTGCCGACGGCATAGCGAAGGAAGCGGTGGTGGTCGCCGTCGGCCGGCGGGTTCTCCGGGTCGGGGATCCAGCCCTGCCGGGCGTAGAAGGCCTGGGCCCGTCGGTTGTCCACGTGCACGTCGAGCACGGCGGTGCGCCTGCGGTCGGCCTGCCACTGCTCCACGCAGGCCGTGTGCAGGGCGGTACCGATACCGGCGCGCCAGTGGTCGGGGTCGACGTGGAACTGGAACAGCTTGACCGTGTCCGCGGGGGTGCCCTCGGGGGTGCGGAAGGAGGCGAGGCCCACGATCCGGGCCTGCTCGACGGCACACAGCACCTGCCCGTCGGGCCGCTCCACGGCCGCCCGCCAGCCGGCGAGCCAGTCGGTGCCGTCGTCCGGGATCCCGTCCGGATAGTAGGTCGCCCGGGCCCGCGCGTGCAGCGCGGTGACGGCCTCGGCCTCGGCGGGCAGGGCGGTGCGGATCACCAGACTTCCGGTCACGCGTTCGTTGATCACGCTGCGGAAGACGTGCCCGCCACGGAGGTGGTTCCCAGGCGGCTGAACTGCGCCCGGTAGGCGCTCGGGGTCAGTCCGGTCCGCCGCACCACATGGACGCGCAGCGAGTCGGCGGTGCCGAGACCGCAGGCGCGAGCCACCTGGTCCATGGGCAGGGTGGTGGTCTCCAGGAGCTCCTTCGCCCGCTCGATGCGCTGGTGGAGCAGCCACTGCAGCGGGCTCACCCCGCTCTCCGTGTGGAAGCGCCGGGTGAGGGTGCGCACGGAGACGCCCGAGTGCCGGGCCAACTCGGTCAGGGTGAGCGGCTTGTCCAGGTTGCGCATGGCCCAGCCGCGGGTGTCGGCGCAGGCGGTGCCGCGTTCGGGCGGCAGTGGGGTCTGGGTGAACTGCGTCTGGCCGCCCGGGCGTACCGGGGCGACGAGGGCGAGCCGGGCGACCTCGTTGGCGACGGCTGCGCCGTAGTCGGTACGGATGAGGTGCAGGCACAGGTCGATGCCGGCGGCGTAGCCGGACGCCGTCAGATACGGCCCGTCCTGCACGTAGAGCACGTCCGCGCGGAGTTCGACCCCCGGGTACCGGATGCGGAGTTCCTCGGCGTGCGCCCAGTACGTGGTGGCCTTGCGGCCCTCGAGCAGGCCGGCCTCGGCGAGTTGGAAGGCGCCGGTGCACAGGGCCGCGATGCGCTTGCCGGCGGCGGCCGCCTCGCGGACGGCGGCCACGATCCGCGGCTCCGGCTCGAAGGGCGCACCGGTGCCCGCCACGAGCACCGTGTCCGCGTCCCGCACGGCGTCAAGGCCGTGCCGTACGTACAGGTCGAGGCCGCCGGTGGTGGGCACAGGGCCGGGCTCGGCCGCGCAGATGACCACCTCGTAGCCCGGCCGCCCGTCCCGTTCGACCTTGTCGAAGAGCATCTCCGGGATGGCGAGGTTGAACATCGAGACGGGCGAGGGCGCGATGACCGCGACGCGGTGCGGGGTGAGCTGTTCGGGCATGGCCAGATCCTCCGGGCATATGGCATTGCGGCCACTACTGTATGTCGGTGGGGATCCGCAGCATGGAGTCATGACCACGAACCTGTCCCTCCGCCGAGACCGACTCGCCCGCCCCTTGCGCGAGTTGGGACCCAGGAGGCCCTCCTCCGCGCTCACCCTCACCGCCGCCCTGCTCGGCTTCGCGCTGATCTGTCTCGACGCGTCCGTGGTGAACGTGGCGCTGCCCGCGATCGGCTCCTCCCTCGACGCCGGCATGTCCGGCCTGCAGTGGGTGGTGGACGCCTACACGCTGACCTTCGCCGCGCTGATGCTGTCCACCGGGGCGTTCTCGGACCGGGCGGGCGCGAGCCGGGCGTACGCGCTCGGCACCACCGTGTTCACGCTCGCCTCGGTGGCCTGCGGACTGGCTCCGAACCTGCCGGCCCTGATCGGCGCCCGGGTGGTGCAGGGGGTTGCGGCGGCCGTCGTCCTCCCGGCCTCGCTGGCTTTGGTGCGGCAGGCGTACACCGATCCGGCCCGGCGGGCGCGTGCGGTGGCCCTGTGGGCGGCCGGTGGTTCGGTGGCGGTGGCGCTGGGCCCGGTGGCGGGCGGTGCGCTGACCTCGGCCTGGGACTGGCGCGGGATCTTCTTCGTCAATGTGCCGGTGGGGGTGGTGATCCTCGCCCTGCTCGTCCGGGCCCCGCGCTCGGAGCGCCGTCCGGCACCGCTGGACCTGCCAGGCCAGGTGACGGCGGTGCTGGCCCTGACGGCTCTGGCGTTCGCGGTGATCGAGGGCGGGAGGGAGGGCTGGGCGGCGGGAGCGGTGGCCGTCGTCGCCGCGGTGGCGTTCCTGCGGATCGAGGCGCGCACGAAGCACCCGGTCGTCCCCCTCGGTCTCTTCCGCGACCGGACCGTGGTCGCGACGGTCGCGGCGGGAGCGGCGATCAGCGTGGCGTTCTACAGCATGGTGTTCGTCTTCTCGCTCTTCTTCCAGCAGGTGCAGGGCCGTTCCCCGCTGGCCGCCGGGCTGATGTTCCTGCCGATGACCGGACTGATCGCGGTGACGAACGTGGCGGCGGGCAAGCTCGCCGGCCGCCACGGCCCCCGGCTGCCCATGCTGGTCGGGCAGGGGCTGGCCGTCGCGGGGCTGCTCGGGCTGCTGTACGTCGACGCGGGCACCCCGCCGGCTCTGGTGGCCGTGCTCCTCGTACCGATGGCGCTGGGTTGCGCGCTGACGGTGCCACCGCTGACCGCCGCGATGATGGACGCCGTGCCCGCCGAACGGGCGGGCCTGGCGGCCGGAATGCTCAACGCGGCGCGGCAGGTGTCCGGGGGGCTGGGCATCGCCGTCTTCGGGGCGCTGGTCTCCGACGGGTTCGTCGGGGGGATGCGGCTGAGCCTGGTCATCAGCGCGGCCCTGCTCGTGGTGACGTTCGCCCTCAGCTGCCGTCTCGCAGGTCGTCCGGCCAGGTAGGCCGGAACTCGATGTGGTCGTACGTCACGACGCACCCCGACCCCATCGGCGACTGCGTCATGAAGCCGACGAGGGCGGCGCCGGTCTCTTTCTCCTCCCCGAGGGTGAACAGCCGGACGAAGGTCCAGCGCTCACCGTCCCGGGAGGCGTGGAAGGCGAAGGCCCGTCCGGTGCGGCTCACTCGCAGCCATACCGAACTGCCGTCCACGGTGAAGGAGTTGGCGTCGTCCGAGTGTCCCCGGGTGACCACCGTGCAGACGGTGGGCACGTTCGGGGAGTACTCCAGACACAGCTTCGCCCACGCCCGCTCACCGACATGGACGTACAGCACCCCGGCGTCGAAGGTTCCGGCGAACCCGACCGTGACCCGGGCGATCAGCTGGAAGTCGCCCTCCGGCGCCCCGAGCAGCCGGGGCGCGTCGGAGGCCGGGTCCAGCCCCTCGCCCGTGGGCGGTACGAAGCGGTCCTGGCGGGCTCCGGCCCATCCGGTGAGGACACCGTCCTCGTGGGACCAGTTGCCTTCGGGACCGTAGGTACGCAGGGGGAAGGGGAGTTCGGGAAGTTTCACGTCCATCCTCGGAGTCTTCCAGTTTCCCCTTCTCCGCGAGGCCGTTGTTCGATCAGCGTTCGAGGGTGCCGTTGAAACGTCGGGGCAGCCCGAGCGGGTTGTCGTCCCGCAGTTCCGCCGGCAGCAGGGCATGAGGCGCGTTCTGGTACGCCACCGGCCGCAGCCACCGCTCGATCGCCGTACCGCCGACCGAGGTCGAGGTGGAGGTCGTGGCCGGGTAGGGCCCACCGTGATGCTGGGCCGGTGCCACGGCGACACCCGTCGGCCAGCCGTTGACGAGCACCCGGCCGGCCAGCGGGGTCAGCTCCGCCAGGATCTCGGCGCCGCGTCCCTCACCGGCCGCCTCCTCCTGCGACAGATGGACCGTCGCGGTGAGGTTGCCCGGCAGTCGGGAGAGCACGGCCTGTGCCTGGGCGTCGTCGTCGTAGCGGGCCACGACCGTCACCGGGCCGAAGCACTCCTCCAGGAGGAGGTCGTAGGCGCCCTCGCCGGCCAGCTTGTCCGCGGCCACCGTCAGAAAGCCCGCGCTCACCGTGTGCTCGCCGCCCGCGCCCGGCGTCACCGGGGAGTCGACGTCGGGGAGTTCGGCGCGCTCGGCCACGCCGGCGACGAAGTTGTCCCGCATGCGGTGGTCGAGGAGGACCCCGGCCTCGGTGTCGCTGACGGCGTCGGTCAGGGACTTCAGCAGGCGGTCGCCGGACGCGCCGGACGGCGCGAGGACGAGGCCCGGCTTCACACAGAACTGGCCGACGCCCAGCGTCATCGAACCGGCGAGGCCCGCGCCGATCGCCTCGGCCCGTTCCGCGGCCGCCGCCTCCGTGATCACGACGGGGTTCAGCGACCCCAGCTCGCCGTGGAACGGGATCGGCACCGGCCGCGCCGCCGCCGCGTCGAACAGCGCGCGGCCGCCCCGGACGGATCCGGTGAAGCCGGCCGCGGCGATCAGCGGGTGCCTGATCAGCTCGAGGCCCGCGTCGAAGCCGTGCACGAGACCCACGACACCCTCGGGGATGCCGTGCCCGGCGGCGGCCCGGCGCAGCACGGACGCGACCAGCTCGGACAGCGCCGGGTGGTCGGGGTGCGACTTGACGACGACCGGGGAGCCCGCGGCCAGCGCGCTCGCGGTGTCGCCGCCGGCGACCGAGAAGGCGAAGGGGAAGTTGGAGGCCGAGTAGACGGCGACCACACCGAGCGGCACCTTGTAGCGGCGCAGGTCCGGGATCGGCGGCGTCGCGGTGTCGTCGGGGTGGTTGATGACGACGTCGAGGAAGGCGCCCTCGTCGACGATGTCCGCGAAGGCCCGCAACTGGTAGCAGGTGCGGGCGAGTTCGCCGGTCAGCCGCACCGGACCGAGCGCGGTCTCGGCGTCGGCGGCCTCGACGAGGTGGTCCTTGGCCGCCTCCAGAGCGTCGGCGGCGGAACGCAGGAAGGCCGAGCGCACGGCTCGGTCGGCCAGCGACCCGCGCGCCGCGTGCGCGGCGCGGACGGTGGCGTCCACCTCCTGGGCTGTGGCCTCCACCGCAACCTGTTCACGCTGCTTCCCGGTTCGGGGGTCGACACTCCAGACTGGTGCTGCTGCCACCGCGGGTCCCTCCAGGTATGTCTTGCGCTGTAATGCCGCAGTATCTGGGTCATCCACCAGGCCGTTCGATATACTGAACGCTGTCTCTGGTGGTGAATATGCTGTTGGAGACTATTTCCCGTCGAACGAAGGGGTCAAGGGCGATGTCGGCAGCCGAGACAGGCGGCGGGGCGCAGGTCAAGTCCGCGGTACGGACCGTTGAACTGCTCGAGTACTTCGCCGGGCGCCCCGGTATGCATTCCCTGGCGGCGGTCCAGGAGGCCGTCGGATATCCCAAGTCCAGTCTGTACATGCTACTGCGCACACTCGTGGAGCTCGGCTGGGTGGAGACGGACGCCACCGGCACGCGGTACGGCATCGGCGTACGGGCGCTGCTGGTGGGCACCTCGTACATCGACGGCGACGAGGTGGTCGCGGCCGCCCGGCCGACCCTGGACCGTCTCTCGGACGACACCACGGAGACCATCCACCTGGCCCGTCTGGACGGCACCAACGTCGTCTACCTCGCCACTCGTCAGTCGCAGCACTACCTGCGCCCCTTCACCCGGGTCGGCCGCCGGCTGCCCGCGCACTCGACCTCCCTCGGCAAGGCGCTGCTGAGCACCTACTCGGACGAGCAGGTCCGCAAGATGCTCCCGGAGACCCTGCCGGCGCTCACCGAGCACACGATCACCGACCGGGAGAAGCTCATCGAGGAGCTGCACCAGATCAGAGAACAGGGCTTCTCCGTCGACCGCGAGGAGAACACGCTGGGGCTGCGCTGCTTCGGCGTGGCGATCCCCTACCGTACGCCCGCGCGGGACGCGATCAGCTGCTCCGTGCCGGTGGCCCGGCTGACCCCCGCCCACGAGCAGATGGTGAAGGACGCCCTGTTCGACGCCCGTGACCGGCTCACGCTCGCCACCCGGAGGCTCTGAACCGATGGAGATCGCACTGCGCGAGGTCCACGACAGCGACCTGCCGGTCTTCTTCCGGCAGATGAACGACCCGGAGTCCGTCCGCATGGCGGCCTTCACCCCGAAGGATCCGGCCGACCGGGACGCCTTCGACGCCCTCTGGAAGAAGATCCGCGCCTCGGACGCCGTCGCCCGGACGGTGCTGGCCGACGGTGACGTGGTCGGCAGCACGGCGGTGTACGGGGAACCGGGCGAGCGCGAGGTGACGTACTGGGTGGACCGCGCGCACTGGGGGCGGGGCGTGGCCACCGCGGCCCTGCGCCTGCTGGTGGCCGAGGTGCCGGAACGCCCGCTGTACGCCCGCGCGGCCGCCGACAACGAGCGCTCCCTGCGCGTTCTGGAGAAGTGCGGCTTCGAGATGGCGGCACGGGCGCGCGGCTTCGCCAACGCGCGCCGCGAGGAGATCGACGAGGTCGTGCTGACCCTGAAGGGGTGACGGCCGCCGCCCGCCGGACGGCGTTCGTGAACGCCCCATGTGTTCATGAACGTCCGATGAAAAATCCGGCGGAAGGGAACGATCCGATCGTCCTCGCTCGTCCTTCAGAGCGGGATGAACAAGACGATCAGGCGCGCCTCCGTCTTCACACTGCTCCTGGTGCTCGCCCTGCTGGGCCGGGCGACCTGGGTGCAGTTCTACGACGGCCGGGCGCTCGCGGACGACAAGGACAACCGGCGCAACGCGATCGAGACGTACGCGGAGCCGCTCGGGAACATCATCGTGGCCGGCAAGTCGATCACCGGTTCCGCGCAGACGACAGGAAGCGACCTCAGATACAAGCGCACGTACACCGACGGCCCGTTGTACGCGGCGGTGACGGGCTACGCCTCGCAGGCATACGCGCCCACCCAGCTGGAGGGTGTCTACCAGGACCTCCTCAACGGCACGGACGACCGGCTGAAGACGGTCATGGACACGGTCACCAACGAGCGGGCCGAGCCCGGCAACGTGGTGACGACGGTCGATCCGGACGTGCAGAAGGCGGCGTACGACACGCTCGGTGACAAGAAGGGCGCGGCCGTCGCGATCGACCCGAGCACGGGCCGGATCCTCGCGGTCGTGTCGACGCCGTCGTACGACCCCTCCTCGCTCACCGACGCCAACACCGCCGGTACGGCCTGGGGAAAGCTGACCAAGGACTCCGACAAGCCGCTGACCAACCGGGCGCTGCGCCAGCCGCTGCCGCCGGGCTCCACGTTCAAGCTGGTCGTGGCGGCGACCGCGCTGGAGGACGGTCTGTACTCGTCGGTGGACGAGAGGACGGACAGCCCGAACCCGTACAAGCTGCCGCAGTCGAACAGTGAACTGGCGAACGAGAACCCGTCGGCGCCCTGCGAGAACGCCACGATCCGGGTGGCCCTGGAGTACTCCTGCAACAACGTCTTCGCGAAGATGGCCGTCGACCTGGGTGAGGACAAGGTCCGGGCGACGGCGCAGAAGTTCGGCTTCGACGACGCGACGCAGGACATACCGGTGCGCGCGTACGAGAGCGTGTACCCGAAGGACATGGACCAGGCGCAGACGGCCCTGTCGGGCATCGGCCAGTTCGATGTGACGGCGACGCCGCTGCAGATGGCCATGGTGTCGGCGGCCATAGCCAACGACGGCAAGCTGGTCTCGCCGCATATGGTTTCGCAGATCACCGACAACGGCGGTGACGTCCTGAAGAACTTCGACGACGACACGGACAGCAAGGAGATCGTCAGCTCCTCCACCGCCGAGCAGTTGCAGTCGGCGATGCGGACGGTCGTCGAGGAGGGCACCGGTACGAACGCGCGGATCCCCGGTGCGACGGTGGGCGGCAAGACCGGCACCGCCCAGCACGGCGAGAACAACAGCCAGACGCCGTACGCCTGGTTCACGTCGTACGGCAAGACCGACGGCAAGGAGGTCGCCGTGGCGGTGGTCGTGGAGCAGTCGAACGCGGCGCGGTCGGAGGTCAGCGGCAACGGGCTGGCGGCGCCGGTGGCCAAGGCCGTGATGGAAGCGGCGCTGAAGAAGTAGACGCTGCGCTGAAGAAGTGGGTGCGGCGCTGAGGGACTGGATGCGTCGCTGAGGAACGGGCGGAAGCCCCGGCGCCCTGCCGGGGCCCGCTCTCACTTCACGCCGAGGATCTGCTCGACCGGGTCGATCGCGAAGTACACCAGGAACAGCGCGGCGGTACCCCACAGCAGCCAGTGGACCTCCCTGGCCTTGCCGAGGACCGTCTTGAGCAGGACGTAGGCGACGAAGCCGGCGCCGATGCCGTTGGTGATGGAGTAGGTGAACGGCATCACGGCGATGGTCAGGAACGCCGGGATGGCGATCTCGTACTTGTCCCAGTCGATGTTCTTGACCTGGGTCATCATCAGGAAGCCGACGGCGACGAGGGCCGGGGCCGCCGCCTGGAGCGGGACGATGGTGAGCAGCGGGGTCAGGAACAGGGCCAGGGCGAACAGAGTGCCGGTGACGAGGTTGGAGAAGCCGGTGCGCGAGCCCTCGCCGACGCCGGCCGCCGACTCGATGTAGGAGGTGGCGGAGGAGGACGAGGCCGCGCCGCCCGCGACCGCCGCCGCGCCGTCGATGAGCAGTACCCGCCCGAGGTTGGGCACCCTGCCCTCCTCGTCCAGCAGTCCGGCCTCGGCGCTGATGCCGACCACCGTGCCCATGGTGTCGAAGAAGTCGGACAGGATCAGCGTGAAGACCAGCAGGACGACGGTGATCGCGCTGGTCTGACCGAAGGCTCCGAACAGACTGAAGTGGCCGACGAGGCCGAAGTCGGGTGAGGCGACGATGTCGTCCGGGACCTTCGGCGTGGTCAGGCCCCAGGTCTTGATGTCGGCGATCGAGTCGATGACGATCGCGACGACCGTCATGGTCACGATGCTGATGAGGATGGCGCCCTTGACCTTGCGGGCGAGCAGTCCGATCGTCAGCAGCACCCCGAGGCAGAAGACCAGGATCGGCCACCCGGTCAGGGTGCCGGTCCCGCCGAGCTGGACCGGGACGGTGGTGCCCGCCACGTCGGGGATCCGGCTGACGAACCCGGCGTCGACGAAGCCGATGAAGGCGATGAACAGACCGATGCCGACGCTGATCGCCTGCTTCAGCGACTGCGGGATGGCGTGCATGACGGCCTCGCGCAGCCCGGTCACCACCAACACGCAGATGAGCAGCCCCTCAAGGACGATGAGGCCCATCGCGTCGTCCCAGCTCATCAGCGGGGCGATCTGGAAGGCGACGACCGCGTTCAGTCCGAGGCCGGCGGCGAGCGCGAGCGGAAGGTTGCCGCCGATGCCCATGATGATCGTCATCACGGCGGCCACCAGGGCGGTCGCGGTGGTCAGCTGGACGGCATCCAACTGGTGGCCGAACTTGTCCTTCGCGCTGCCGAGGATGATGGGATTCAGGACAAGGATGTAGGCCATCGTGAAGAAGGTGGCGAGGCCGCCGCGTATCTCCCGGCCGAGGGTGGATCCCCGCTCGGAGATCCTGAAGAACCGGTCGACGCCGTTCGCCCCTGGTGGTGGGCCACTTGGCCGGTCGGTCGGCTGCTGCGTCACGGACATGGTTGCTGCTCCTTGTTGCCTGAATGATCGGTGTGCGGATGCTGGCTGGATTGTTCCTGCGTTGAACCGGTCTCAGGTTTTCTCCGTGTTACGGAATCAGAGTCGCGCCGGTCAGACGGTATTCGAAGACCCGTACGAACCATGTGCACGATCACTGCTACGCTTCCGGATCTCGAACCGGCCGATGCCGGATGATCACATGTCATTCACATGACACGCACACCCGGTGGCCGTCTGCCGGATGCCAGAGTCCCGGATGCCAGAGTCGCCGTGAGGAGAGGTCCCCCGTGGGCACAGTCGTCGACGACGCAGCCTCCGTGGAGTTCCACGCCTTCTTCGAGCGTCACTACGCCGAACTGTCCCGTCTCGCCCATCTGTTGACCGGTGAGGCGGACGCCGCCGACGACCTGGCGGCGGACGCCCTGCTGGCGTTGTGGCACCGCTGGGACCGGGTGCGCGCGGCCGACCATCCGGCGGCGTACGCGCGCGGTGTCGTCGCCAACCTGGCCCGCACCCGGATCCGCAGTGCCGTCCGGGAACGGCGACGCGTCGCGCTGTTCTGGTCGCAGCGCGAGGAGAAGACCGAGAACCCGGACGTGGCGGGCGTGGTCGACGTACAGGAGGCGTTGCGCAGACTCCCGTTCCGCAAACGCGCCTGCGTGGTGCTGCGGCACGCCTTCGACCTCTCGGAGAAGGACACCGCGCTCACCCTGGGCGTCTCGGTCGGTACGGTGAAGAGCCAGACCTCCAAGGGAATGGCCGAACTACAGCGGTTGCTCGGGACACCGGCGGCTCCGCAGAGGGTGCACGCGGCGATGGTGCGCACCGGTGACGCCGGGGGAAGGACCCGATGACCATGCGGCGGGACGTGCACGACGAGCTGCGCGCCCGGCTGCACGAGGCGGCCGGGGCACACGAGCCCGACCGCGCGCGCATCCTGGCCCGGGTCGAGCACGGGATGACCGAACAGACCCGCACGGACCGTCGGGAGACACGTCCGCCGGTGTTCGGCTGGGTGCGGGTGGTCAGCGCCACCGCCGCGGTCGCGTGCGTACTCGGCGTCGGCGGATACGCGGTCGCCTCCGCGGTCAACGACGAGGCTCCCGTCCGGCAGGCGGTCGACGTCTCGCCGACGCCCCCACCGTCGCCGGACGCGACGAGCCGCGTGCCCGCCCCGCCGGCGGATCCGACGCCGAGCACCTCGCGGGAGCCCGACCCGTCGAGCAAGTCGCCCACGCGGTCGCCGAGTTCCACCCCGACCACGCCGCCTTCGGGGTCCGGCGCCGAGGACGGCCCGCTGTGGTCGGACGGTTCGGTGGACCCGCACAGCAACGAGTTCTGGGCGCAGAGCAACGTCACCCTGAGAACGAGCGAGAAACTCACCGCGCTCACCGTCCGGTTGAAGGTCAGGCAGACCGGCGGGGTCACCTCGGCGGGCGCCTGGCGGTCCGCGCCCGAGGACGACTTCACGGCGACGGTCGCCGAGCGGGACGGCTTCCTCGTCTACACCTGGGTGCTCAAGCAGGGCCGCACGGTGTGGCCGGGCGAGTGGGTGTTCGCGGGCCAGTACGACCACGACCGCGGCGGCCGGGACGCGAAGGACGACGGCTACACGGTCACCGGCACCGCGGGCGGCGGCCAACGTGCCGTGGGCGGCGACTTCGCCGCTCGCCAAGACGACGAGGGCGACTCATGAGAAAGTCCCGCAGCCGCGGCAACCCATTCCCCGCCGGTGGCGACCGGGACATGTGACCCCTGGATGCCGGCCTGGCCAAAGCCCCCCTTTGGGTCAGACCGGAAGCACTGGTCGAGCCCCCTCGGCCGGTCACGGAACGCCCCCGCCGGTGACGACCGGCGGGGGCGTTTCGCACCCCCGCGGGCGACCACGGGCCCGCGAACCGCACTCAGTTCATGGTGGCACCGATGCTGGTGGACCCGGTGGTCAGAAACGTGGTGGCCGGCAAGGCCCCGCCCGGCTTCCGGGCCCCGTACGCCGATGTCGCGTCGGTCGACTTGAAGACGGGCGTGCTGACACCGCTGTCCCAGTTGTTCGCCGCGGAGACGGTGGCCGAACTCAGCTTGGACAGCCCGCCGTTGTCGCCCACCGCCAGGTTCCGGGCGAGCCGGGCCTTCCCCGTGGCGAAGGAGAAACCCGCCTCGGCGTTCGCGTAGGCCGTGTTCCGGTTGAGTACGATCGCGCCCGGGTTGGAGTTGTCGGTGAACCCGTTCAACGTGTTGTCCCAGGCCGCGTTGCGGTTGACGACATGCGCGACGCTGACGCCCCCGCCGCCCAGTTTGAACCCGTTCCCGTTGCCCTCGAACGCCGCGTCCCCCCACCGGTTGCGGCCGTTGCCGAAGGCCCACGTGCGCTCGACGGTGACCGGCGAGGAGAACTGCCACAGGTCGATGCCGTCGTCGGAGTTGTCGTACAACCGCGCCCCGGTGATCCTGTTGCCCGCGCCGGAGCCGAACTTCACCGCGATCCCGTCGGCGTTCTGCCCGTGCCCCGCGGGGTCGTAGTTGCCGTGACTGTCCAGGTTCTGCACGAGGTTGCCGGTCGTACCGTCGCCGCGCAGCGTGAAGCCGGAGTCGCCGTTGTCGGCGGTGACCAGGTTCCTGAAGACACCGCCCACGGAGGACGTGGCCACGAAGCCCTGCGCCGGGGAGTTCTGGAAGGTGAGGTTCTGCACGGTCCAGTAGTCGCCGTAGATCCCGGCCAGCCAGGAGCCGTCGGGCAGCTCGGCCCCGTCGATCCGCACCTTCTCGGCGCCGTACGCCCGCAACGTGATCCGGGCCGAACCGGTGCCGTCGGCCGTGGACTTGAGGGTGGCGGTCGGGAAGTAGGTGCCCCCGCGGACCTCGATGACGGTACCGGCGACCGCGTTCCTGACCGCCGACTCCAGCTGTGCGGTGGTGGACACGGTGACCGTCGCCGAGGCGGCCTGCGCTCCGGCTCCCGACAGGCCGAGGTAGACGCCGCCCGCCCCCGCGGTGACGGACACCGCCGCGGCGATCGAGAGGGTCCGTGTCCTGCGGTGACGTCCGGTGCCAAGACGCACGGGGCCGTTCCTTTCCTGGGGGATGGGAGACGAAACGGGCCGGAGGGGCCGCCCCGGCCCGTTTCTGGGATCTGGTCGCCGCCGCTCACCGAAAGGTTGCCGCCGCCCACGAAAACGATCGAAACTTTCGATCCCCGCGGTCCCGCCCGCACCGATTGACGCGCTGTTCCACTCCTATGACACTCCGAGGGCACGGCAACCCAACAGAAATCCCCACAGTCCCACAGGATGTGTCATGCGACCCCCCAGACGCCGTACCGCCCGCACGCTCCTGCTCCCCTTCCTGGCACTTCTCCTCTCCCTGATCGCCATACCCCCCAGTACCGCCCAATCAGGAGCATCACCCGTGAAGCAGCCCAAGTACGCCGGGTACCTCTTCACCTACTTCACCGGCGAGGGCACCGCCGACGGCGAACAGATCCGCTACGCCCTCAGCCGTGGCAACGATCCGCTGCACTGGCGGGAACTGAACGCGGGCAAGCCGGTTCTGACGTCCACCATCGGGGAGAAGGGGCTGCGCGACCCGTTCGTCATCCGCTCCCCCAAGGGCGACAAGTTCTTCCTGATCGCCACCGACCTCAGGATGTACCAGAACAGCAGCGGCAGTTGGGACGACGTCCAGCGGCACGGCAGCAAGTCGATCATGGTGTGGGAGTCCACGGACCTGGTCCACTGGACCGACCAGCGTCTGGTGAAGGTCGCCCCGGACAGCGCGGGCAACACCTGGGCACCGGAGGCCTACTGGGACGACTCCCGCGGTGAGTACGTCGTCTTCTGGGCGTCGAAGCTGTACGCCGACGACGATCCCGACCACAAGGGATCGACGTACAACAAGATGCTCTACGCGACCACGAAGGACTTCCGCGACTTCAGCGAGCCGAAGGTCTGGGACGACCCGGGCTACTCGGTCATCGACTCGACGGTCGTGAAGGACAAGAACACCTACTACCGCTACACCAAGGACGAGCGGGACCCCAACTCCAGCTCGCCGTGCGCCAAGTTCATCACCGGAGAGAAGTCGACCAGCCTGACGTCGACCACGTACGACCTGGTCGCTGACTGCATCGGCAGCGGTGCGATGGACCGCGGTGAGGGCCCGACGGTCTTCAGGTCCAACACCGAGAAGAAGTGGTACCTCTTCATCGACGAGTACGGCGGCCGGGGCTACGTCCCCTTCGAGACCACCGACCTCGACTCGGGCAGGTGGACCCCGTCCACGAACTACCAACTGCCCGCCAGCCCCCGGCACGGCACCGTCCTCCCGGTGACACAGAAGGAGTACGACCGGCTGCTGGCCGCGTACCCGGTGAGCCCCACGTCGGTCGTGGACGCGACGGTGAAGGACCAGAAGGGCTACGCGATCGTCACGGAGGCCGCGTCGAAGGCCGTGCTGCCGATGGAGCCCGGTGCGGATCTGCGCCGCCTCGCTCCGAAGCTGTGGGTGGGTGAGGGGTCGACGGTCAGCCCGAGATCCGGTACCCGCCGGGACTTCCGCAAGCCGCAGACGTACACCGTGACGGCCGCGGACGGCACGAGGCGTACCTGGACGGTCGAGGCGGTCCGCACCGGCAGCCCGACCCTCCCCGGCCTCAACGCCGACCCGGACGTGCACTACCTGAACGGCGAGTACTGGATCTATCCGACGACGGACGGCTTCCAGGGCTGGAGCGGCACGCGGTTCAAGGCGTACTCGTCGAAGGACCTGGTCCACTGGAAGGACCACGGCGTCATCCTCGACCTGGGCCCCGACGTGAGCTGGGCCGACAAGAACGCGTGGGCGCCGGCGATCGCCGAGCGCGACGGCACGTACTACTTCTACTTCTGCGCCCAGCAGCAGATCGGCGTGGCGGTGGCCGACTCCCCCGCCGGCCCCTTCAAGGACGCCCTGGGCAAACCCCTGGTGGCGAAGGGCGGTTCACTGAGCGGCCAGATGATCGACCCGGCGGTCTTCACGGACGACGACGGCCAGTCGTATCTCTACTGGGGCAATGGGCACGGGTACGTGGTCCCGCTCGACGACGACATGGTGTCCTACGACGCGGCGAAGGTGCGGGACATCACCCCGGACAACTTCCGTGAGGGGTCCTTCGTGATCAAGCGGAACGGCACGTACTACTTCATGTGGTCCGAGGACGACACCCGCAGCGAGAACTACCACGTCGCCTACGCGACAGGACCGTCCCCGCTCGGCCCGTGGACCAAGCGAGGGACGATCCTGTCCAAGGGTGCCGAGTACGGCATCCTCGGCACCGGCCACCACTCCGTGGTGAACGTCCCCGGCACCGACGACTGGTACATCGTCTACCACCGGTTCGCCCTGAACGGCCCCGGAAAGGCGGGCGGCGACGGCATGCACCGCGAAACCACCATCGACCGCATGGAGTTCGCGGCGGACGGCACGATCAAGCCGGTGGTGCCGACGCTGGAGTCGGTGAAGCCGGTGCGCGGGATCAGCTGACGAAGTACGTCGGGTTCGGCAGCTTGTACGTCCGGTCGGCGTAGCCGCCGTCGAGGTCGGAGTACTGGTCGCCGAAGTTGGCGACGATGTCGTACCCGAGGTCCTTCTCGATGTGCTTCCGGGTGCCGGACTTGTACTGCACCGTCGTGCACGTCCAGGCGCCCGGGGTGGCACAACCGCTCAGGTAGGACGGCGGGTTGGCCGAGTCCTTGAGGAACACGTGATCGGCGTCGAGGTTCACATCGGCGCCGATCTTCTTCAGATTCGCGACCGCGGCCGTGCGCTGCGCCTCACTCAGGCCCGAGTTGTAGAACACCTCGACGCCCTTCTTCTCGGCGTACCGCACGAGTTCGGGACTGCCGAAGACGGCCGGGCGGTCGGCCTTGTTGACGTAGGCCGCCCAAGTGGCCGAGCTGTACGTGTAGTTGTAGCGCTTCTCGTAGTCGAGGCTGAGCAGCAGCGTGTCGTCGATGTCGAACACGACCGCGGGCTTCTCGCCCCTGTGGTGGGCCTTGCGCGCCGCCTGGTCTATGTACTTCCTCGCGGCGGCGTCGATCCGCGCGAGGTCCTTGGCGTACGGGCTGTCCGGGGACGCCTGGTACACGCCGTTAGCGTCGGGCGTGGTGCCGTAGTAGGTGTCGATGTCCTTGACCAGCAGCCCGATGTTGTAGGGCTCGCGCGTGGAGTTCGCCGAGGACTGACCGGCGGTGGCCGCGCCGGCGCCGTACAGGGCGCCACCGGCGACGACACAGGCGGCGCCGACGGCGGCCGCTTTGAGGGACTTCCGCATGGGATCTCCGGATCTGATGGGTAGATGATGCCCAGGTCAGAGCATTGTCTACGCGCATCACACCATCGGCGCGAGCACCGTTATCCCATCGATACGCAATCCATGGTCGGTGCATTGCCCGCCCATGAACCCGGATTGGCCATCCGTTGACCTGCCTCGCCTGGGGTCGGTAGCCGCTGATGTGGGCTCAGCCTTGGTACCACCGGATGCTCGGGGCGATTCTCACGGTCGCCGGTCTCGTCCTGATGACCGCGTCGTACGCCCTGTGGCATCTCCGCCGAGCCCACCCGACCTCAGTTCATCGTCGCCCCGATCGTCGTCGAGCCCGTGGTCAGGAACGTCGTCGTGGGCAGGGTGCCGCTCGCACCGCGGGCGTTGTACGTGCTTGACGCGTCCGTCGACTTGAAGGCGGGCGTGGAGATGCCGCTGTCCCAGTTGTTGCCGGAGGAGACCACCGAGGAGCCCTTGCTCACCGAGCCGCCGCCGTTGCCGACGGCGAGGTTCTTGCCGAGGCGGGCCGCGCCGGTGGCGAAGTAGTAGCCCCACTTGGCGTTGGCGTAGGCGGTGGTGCGGTTGATGACGATGGCGCCCTTGTTGGAGTTCTCGGTCAAGCCGTTGCCCGCGTTGTCCCAGGCGGCCGAGTTGTTGACGACGTGTGCGACGACCTCTCCGTCACCGCCCAGCTTGTAGCCGTTGCCGTCGCCCGCGAACGCGGAGTCGGACCAGCGGTTCTTGCCGTTGCCCATGGCCCAGGTGTGTTCGACGGTGACCGGCGAGGAGAACGACCAGAAGTCCAGTCCGTCGTCGGAGTTGTTGTAGAGGCGGGCCCCGGTGATCAGGTTGCCGGTGCCGGAGCCGAACTTCACGGCGACGCCGTCGGCGTTCTCGCCATGGGTGGCGGCGTCGTAGTTGCCGTAACTGTCGATGTTCTTCACGGTGTTGTTGACCGTGCCGTCGCCGGTGAGCGTGAAGCCGGAGTCGCCGCCGTTGATGGTCTTGATGTTGTTCCAGACCGTGCCGGTGCAGGACTGGCAGACGACCGCGCTGTCCGGGGAGTTCTGGAAGGTGATGTTGGAGACGTTCCAGTAGTCCGCGGTGAGCTTGAAGATCCAGTCGCCGGCGGGCAGCGACGAGCCGTCGATCTTCACCGTCTCGGAGCCGTACGCGGTGAGCGTGACCGGCGCGGACGAGGTGCCGTTGGCCGTCGACTGGAGCGTGGCCGTCGGGTAGTAGGTGCCGCCGCGGACCTGGATGACCGTGCCCGCGGTGGCGTTCTTGAGGGCGTTGGACAGGTCGGTCGAGTTGCTGACGACCACGGTCGCGGCCTGCGCCTGAGTGGGGAGGGCGGCGAGGCCGGCGCCCAGCGTGAGGGCCGCCAGGGCGGAGAGAGCGGTACGACGGGACATGGTGTGCGGGTCCTTTCGTCGTGCGGTTGGGGAGGGGGTCACAGGACGCGGTCCAGCCAGCTGAAGACCTCGTCCTGCATGCGGTCGACGAAGACGTGGCCGAGGTCGGGCCAGGTCTTCAGACGCAACCGCTCCTCGGCGTGGCGCGAGCGCCAGACGGCGCGCAGCTTGTCGTGGGCCACCCGCACGCCGTCGGCGGTGAAGAGGGTGTCCAGCGCGCCGTCGAAGAAGAGCATCGGCCTGGGTGCGGCGATGCCCGCCACGTCGGGGAAGTCGAGGAACCGGGGAAGCCCGGGGTGGAGCATGTAGTACGACGACTGCCCGCGCAGCGTGTTGTTGCCGGGCACCATCATTTCCTTCAGGCCCGTCATCCAGCAGACGGAGGCGGCAGCCGCGATGTCTTCGCTGAGCGCGGCCGTCTGCCAGGCCCGGTAGGCGCCCATGGAGAACCCGACGGCGGCGACCCGTCGCGCGTCCACGCGGTCGAGGCCGGCCAGGAACCCGGCGGCACGCGCGTCCTCGCGGGCCATGAGTCCGGCCAGGGAGGAGCCGAGGTTGTAGAAGTTGGAGGCGAGGGCCTGCTGTTGGTCGTAGGCGAGCGGGCCGCGGTCGCCCCAGCCGAGGGCGTCCAGGCAGAGGACCACGTATCCGCGCCTGGCCAGCTCGTCGCCGACGAAGCGTCCGCTGAAGTACGTGTCCGCCCATGCCTGCGCGGAGGCGAGGCGCGTGTCGTCGTACCAGGGGCGGACGAGTTTCTCCTTCCCGATGTCGAACCTGGCTCCGTGGTCGTGGAGGAGGAGCACGGCGGGGAAGGGGCCGGGGCCGTGCGGGGTGAGCAGGGCGCCGCGGACGCGTTCGTAGCCCGTCAGCGCGAGGGTCACCAACTCCCTTGTGTATCCGTCCTCCTGGGGGCCGGGGGTGAATCGGGGCGCGTACGGCGTCCCGCGCTGCGAGGCGACGAGGAGGTGTTCCTCGACCTTCGAACGGGCGGCTCGCCGCCACGCCCGGAAGTCGCTGACGGGTGAAGTGCCCCAGGCGAGCGGGAAGTCGAGTCCGTCCTTGAGTGCCGGGTGGAAGTCGGGCAGATTGCCGGCCACCAGGTCCGCCGCCTGCGCGGCCCCGGTGCCGCCGGTGAGGAACGCCGCGGCGGCGGCCCCCGCCACGAACGTCCGGCGTCCGAGCGGCTCACTCATACGGCCTCCCGGTGCCGGGGCGGCTCAGGACGTACCGCCCGACCGTACGCACGGGGGCGCCAGTCACCGAGGTAGGCCGACCGGGTGTGCGACACGGCTTCCGCTCGGCCGAGTTGAGGCCGGTTCTCCGGCACCGTGATCTCCGCTCCGGGGCCCGTGTCGCGGTACTCCCGAAACCGCATGGTCTGCCAGGGATACGCCTCCCGCATGTCGGTGTACGGGGCCACCGCGTCGATCCCGGGTCCGATCCGGGTGTCCCGCACGACGAGGGACGGCCAGGCGGTCGTCTCGTACGTCGGCACCCAGGGCCGGGCCAGTTTGTACGCCCCGTCCTCGGCACCGGAGGTGATCCGGGAGCGGAGCGCCAGGATGCCGTGCGCGTTGGCGCGGGCCGTGGAGGGGGCGAAGACCATGCCCTTGGGGGTGAAGTCGACGTCCCGCGGCAGTGTGCGGAAGTCGCAGTCCTCGAAGACGGCGGTCGCCCGCCCGAAGACGAAGTCGACGTCGCCCTCGATGTGGCAGCGGTGGAAGTACTGCCGGTCGAAGACGTCGAGCGCGGTCGTCTCGACGAAGAGGGTGTCCTGGTGGGCCAGCAGGCGCACGTTCTCGAAGTGGGTGCGGTCGCCGTAGGTGTACGCGGCCACCGCCTGGGTGCCGGTGATCTCGGGGTGGTCGGCGCGCAGCCAGTCGTTGGCGAGGGTGAGGTCGCGCACGGTCAGTCCTGGGGCCGCCGAGGTGAAGGTGGCGGAGCCGGCGGTGCCGTACGTGGTGCCGTCGGGTTTCTTCGTGCCGTTCGCGTTGTCGTACACGATGACGACGTCACGCGGGTCGCGGGTGGCGCCGCGCAGGGTCAACTCCGCCTTGTCCGTGGCGATGCTGATGACTTCCCGGTACGTCCCCGGGTGCACGACGATCGTCCAGCCGGGCCCCGGCACCGCGTCGACGGCCGCCTGCACGGAGTCTCCGGGCCGCACGTGCAGGACCCGGCGGCCGGAGGCGGATGCGGATGCGGATGCGGATGCGGATGCGACGGGAGCGACGGCGGCCAGGCCTGCGGAAAGTCCCGTCAGAAGGGTGCGTCTGCGCATGTCAGTGCCCCCGCTTCCATGGCCGCCAGTCACCGAGATAGGCGGCGCGGGTCGCCGACTCGGCCTGGTTGGCGGTGAGTTGGGGACGATTAGCGGGTACGGAGATCTCGGCGCCGGGGCCCGTGTTCCGGTACTCGGCGAACCGCTGGCTCTGCCACGGGAAGCTGTCCGTCATGTTGGCGTAGGGCGCTGTCGCGTCGATGCCGTGCCCCAGCCAGGTGTTCCGCACGGTGAGCGAGGGGCGCGCGGTGGTGTCGGAACTGGGCACCCATGGGCGGGCCAGCTTGTAGTGGGCGTCCGGGGCCTGGCTGCTCACCCGGCCGCGGACGACCAGGTATCCGCGCGGATTGGCGCCTGCCGTGGAGGGCGCGAAGACGAAGCCGTAGGGGGCGGCCGGCAGGTCGGTGCGGTTCAGGGTGCGGAAGTGGCAGTCCTCGAAGACGGCGGTCGCCCGGCCGAAGACGAAGTCGACATCCCCCTCGATATAACAGTGGGAGTAGTACTGGCGGGCGAAGACGGCCAGGGCCATGGAGTCGGCGTACAGGGTGTCCTGGTGGCCGAGGAAACGGCAGTGGTGGAAGGCCGAGCGGTCGCCCTGCGCCTTGATGGCGACGGCCTGGGTGCCGGTGGTCCCGGGGTGGTCGGCACGCAGCCAGTCGTTGGCGAAGGTGATCCAGCGGGCGGTGAAGCCGTCGGCCTGCACGGTGGTGGTGGCCGACCCGGTGGTGCCGTAGGTGCCGCCGCCCGGCTTGGGGGTGCCGGCCGCGTTGTCGTACACGATCACTACGTCCCGGGGGTCCTCGGAGGCACCGATCCAGGTCGCCTCCGCCCGGGTGGCGTCGACGGCGACGGTCTCCCGGTAGACGCCCGGTGCGAGGACCAGGGTCCGGCCGCTGCCGGTCGCGGCGGTCACGGCTGCCTGGACGGAGGTGAAGTCGCCGCGGCCGTGCGGGTCGATGTACAGGGTCTGCGGGGTGAGGCGGGCCGCGGGCGACCCGTACCGGCCGAAGGGGCGCCTGCCGCTCGCGGCCCGCGCGGGGGCCGCTCCGACCGCGAGCGCGGCGCCGGCCCCGGCGCTCGCGAACAGCAATCCCCTTCTGGACAAGGGGTGTTGGAGGTGGTGCGAGGGCATACGGGGCTCCTTGGGGGGTGCGGCTCGGCAGAGTGGAGTGGCTCGGTGCTTCCTCGCGTGGGGGCGTGTGGGGTGCCTGTCGTGCCTGTCGTGCCTGCGGGGCGGGGGGGGGTCGGGGGCGGGGCGGG
>Ga0307516_10003073_pt1 | contig 21761 bp, 19 predicted proteins | sample 19_EM_MG_FD_203310 | JGI IMG/M metagenome (GOLD analysis project Ga0307516, IMG submission 203310) | Populus trichocarpa ectomycorrhiza microbial communities from riparian zone in the Pacific Northwest, United States - 19_EM | ecosystem: Host-associated > Plants > Roots > Unclassified | place... | reverse complement strand
CGCGCGAACTTTTATGGCGATCTGGTATGTGGTTGTTGAGGTATCGTGAATTTGCGTGGTGGGGTGCGACGCCGACGGGGTGTCCGGTTAATGGGTAGTAGCCGGGTAACCCCTACAGTACGTTAGCACTCTCGTCGTTAGTGCTACCCGGCACACCTCCGACAATATTTCTCGGCGGTATCGCTGACAGTCCCAAATCGACCCGAAGAGGTCCGAGCTCAGCAAGGAATGCTGCTAACAGATTGGGGTCCAGTAGCCGGGAAGGAGCGGGATCCATCGGCGGTAACAATTCCACAGCAACTTCCATCTCCACGGCAACCTCCGCCAACTCAACGATACCACAACCAACACCAGCCCCACCACTACCTTCACCACTGTTCTTTGAATATTTCAACAACCAACGTTCCAACCGAGAATCAGACAACAGGAGGTGATCAGCTAAGGTGCAATCTATCATCTGTGATCATCTTTAAAAAACTTAATTGGTTTTACATCGCTGGCTGTGGATTGCAATAGGGGTTGTGAAATACATGGGTGTTGTAAACGAACCGACCCATGTTGCCACAGCAGTTTTTTGCATTTGGACTTTTGTAACTAACAACCGCCATCTTGTTCATCACCTTAGAGAAACTAGACGTCAGTCCCGAAAATCAGGATGTTGAGCACTGCTAACCTGACCGAATAGGTCTGTTTCTACGCATACGCATGTTAGAACATCACCTACATTGCGATCCTGTGCTGTCACTTCCAATATTCTATGATACTGATCATATCATTATTATTGGTATGCCACGGATTACTGGATTATGCCCACACTTCATCAACGCTGGAGATAAACTGGATCAGGGTGATGGTAAAACAGGTTACTGGTTGGTGGAATGGGTGGTACAGCATCTATGAATCTATATGTACAGATTGCAGTCGGGACTAGTGGGAGTGGGTATGGTATAGGATATTGGATGTGGGCAGCCAAGAGAAGAGGGATAGGTGGTCAGATATACAAGTGTTCATGAAGAAAGAGCACGAACAAATGATCAGTATCATTAAGTGAGGAGTATTGTGTGAAATTAGGCTTAGAGTAGAAGTAGACATTACATAATGTTCCAATTTCAAGAACCCTTACGAACGAATAGGCCTTAGTAAGCCTTTCGCGTTGGTAGTTATTATAGTGTCCTTATGAAATCCTTCTGAGCCATGAGGCTTGGTGACTTGTAATGATTATATGGGACTTACACGATAGGAATGGTTTGAACGTTTGTAAGGGTTACTTCTGTCATAATTGACAATAAGGATTATGGCCTGAAATGCCTGACTCAGCCTTATTTAGTGGGAAGTCTGTTGGTCGAAATTATACAAATATAACTATAAATTTTTCATAAGGGTTTTTGAAAAATCGTCATCATATAGGGCAGCCATAGGTCTTACAACTTTTTTACATGGGTTTATATGGTAGTTGAGTCCCCGTGGGTGAGACATAGGTCGATGGTGGAGGGGTTGCTTCCATTCCTTGGATGGTGGGTGGGGATTGCTGGTTTGTTTTGGAGGTGGAAGTTGTTGTGTTCGAGCCAGTGTGCGATGGCATGGCTTGCGGGGGAGGTGCGGGCTGTGTGGGGCAGGGGGCCCTGCCACCATGGGTAGTGCGCGTTGAGGTCACCCATTATTAGGCAGTTTGCTGGGATGTTGAGCAAGGGGAGGAGGGCTGCCAGTGGTTCTGGTCTTCCGGGTGAGTACAGGTTGAAGATGGTGAAGCTAGTGGTGTGTTGTTCTTGTTGCAGTGTGATGGTGGTGCCTAGGAAGGAGTCCTGGGCTGTGAAGGTGGTGGTGGTGCTGAGCCCGGGGAGTTGACGTACGTATGTGGTGCATCTGGGCTTCATAGGTGTTGGCAGGAAGAGGTTGAAGTTCGGTAGGAGTGGTGGGTTTCCATGTCTATCGCACCATGGTTCTTGAATAAGGCAGATAAGGTTTTCTGTTTTTCTCGCAAAATCTTGGTGTGTTGAAATCGTAGTCGCATGGCCTCTCGTGCAGTTCAACAGCTGCATGGACCCGACAGCGTGTGAGGGCATTTTATTCGGCTACTTCCGCCATGGGGGCGTCTCCCAGGTTGGTTGTGGCATTCGTGTTCGCGTTGTTGTTGAAGGATCGGATTTTGATTCGCTCAGGGCAGTTGGGGTCGCTGGCCTTGTGGGGGGTCTGGCAGTTGGCGCAGCAGATTGGCGGGTGGGTGCAGGCTGGGCCTTTCTTGCAGGTCGGGATGGTGCAGGGGTGGTCTTTGGTCTCGTGGGCTTCCGCGCAGATGGCGCAGCGGGAGGGGTTCCTACACAGGGCTGCCGGGTGTCCATAGCCCTGGCAGTTGCAGCACTGGGTGCTTCTCCAGTACGAGTTGTAGTCATTGAGTTGGCATTTGCGGTTGCAGATCGTGAGGTAGTATCGTCCGATGTCGGCCATATTGACACAGCCGGTGAGGGTCATGACAATCGTGGAGGTTGATTTTTGTTCGCGTCGGTCTGCCAGGGTGAGCCAGCACGGGGTCTGTCCTTGGGTTAGTTGGGGGTAGTTTGTGGCGATGCTGTTACAGATATCGGAAAGGGAGAGGTGGGTAGGGACACCGTGCAGGAGGAACTGGCTGAAACATTTCCCTATTTCCACCTTCTTGCATTTTCTGTAGTAGGAGAGTGTAGGAGGAGGATTCCGGGAGTTGTGGACACCATGCCTAGAGTGGCTAGCATGGCCGCTAGCATGGCTTCTAGAGTTCGTGGGACTTAGCAGATGGCTGCCCTAAGGGCTTCTGTAGATAGACAGTCACACACTAGCGCTAGCACATGGACACTTGTATAAGTGTCCGGTGCTCCCCTCTTTAGAATGGACATGTTTCTCGCGACCCCTCAACTGGTATCGACACTTTATTTTCTCTGCCCCACACAGCCAGCGGCGAGCATTCTTTATTTTCCCTGCCCCGCACGACCAGCGACGAGCATTCTTTATTGCACCGTGTGACGAGCGGCGAGCAGAAGGAGGGGGCAGAAACATCAAGATCCCGAAACATCAAGATCCCGAGAGGACAACGAGAAAATCGAGAAAAACGAGGAAACCACGTGACGAGACACGGGACGGCCCAACGAACGGACTCTCGCATGAAAAGTAGCTGCGTGAAGGCATGGCGAGTGGTAAGCGCGGGGGCCAGCGTTTCGGGGCCCATACCTTACGTCTCACCAAGCTGTTGCCAGTCACATACAGTGCGCTGACCTTCAAGAAAAAGATACTCACACGCCCTATTCACACGCCAAATTCACACGCCGTACTCACACGCCGTACACACACGCCATCCAGCAGTCTCAACTACCCGTTCACCAGGCTGAGCTACTGCCTATATAACCCGTCCATCGGGCAGAAGCGCTGAGCATTTCCAAAGCGCGGCGAGCATTTTCAAAAAAGCGTGCCGAACAAAACAAGGCATGCTGAAACAGCGAGCAATGTCAAACACCCCGAAACTCTGGCCGGAGCCAGGCGAGCTACTAGAGTGGATTGGTGATGCGAACCTCTTGCGCGATGAAAACGCGGTAGTCATAGCTGTTTCAGCCGAAGTGGTCCTAAATGCCTACGCCCAGTGTGTGACACTGGGGTTGTGTTCGTAACCAGAGTGTGGAGAGAATCAAAGGTAATCAGGCTACTTTCGATAATTCACAGCGGAATAATCTTAGATCTTGTGTGTGGGTTTCGGTGGTGGTGTTCGGTCTGTCTCTTCTTCCTTTCGGGAGGAAAGAGCCTGGTTATATATTACTTTTTTGGGGGTGTCGTGAGATCTGGTGACTCGGGCTAACTATTCCTCCGAGGCTTTCGACCCCGTGGGCAACTCATTGGTCCTGGCAGGGTGTAGATAAGGAGAGATGAGCTTTGTCGGTTTCGCACCGCAGGGTCTTCCTGCGGCCGAGCGCGGTAACCGCGTCAGACTTTTTTCTCGTATACCTTTCGGGTGACGTGGCAGCTCCCTTTCGGAGAGCCTGCCCGAGTCTGCCGGTTTCCACTCGTTTGCTCCCCCGCAACCCCCTCACCTCCCGGAGTTAGTTCCCTTACGTCCGGTCTCGGCCGTAAGTTCTAACCCCGTTCCTTATCTCCCTCCTAGACGCTCAGAGCCGATCTTTCCTGAATAGCTAACTACCGGGGTCCTCATCTCGATACGTACCTCCCCTGGGATCCGTGTCGTCCCGCGATAATATTCCTGTGTAACACTACCTCCCCCCCCTCTTAGCTTCATCACGAAGCTAATGAGTGTTTTTTCCCGAGTAGCCCGTCTCTTTCTGAAGATTCTTTTGGTCATGATACTTGCCACTGAATGCAGTCCTCCACCCTTGCATCCCTCCCCATCATTGGCCAGCCGGTTCGGCACCGTGGAGCCTCAGACGATGGGGCCCTTAGAGTAGGCCAGTGCGTACTCTTACTGATCGGGTCATGTTGACTCGTACTTGCCGCCGCGCTGCGTCAAGGCTTGGCCGGCTCGGTGAGGTTCTGGGGTCGCAGTTGGCACAGGGAATCGGGAGAGGCATGGTGTCCTTCGTGCTAGTGACCCATGTACTCGGCAGTGACCGCGCCCACGTCCTTCCGGGGGGAGACTAGTATGCTGGAGCAGTGACAGCGCTGTCGGGGACTCACTTCACCGCTTATGTGCCATCGGCACCGGTTCCGTCGGTCCAAGTCGGTCGCCAAGAGGTCAATACGTCTGTTCCAAACGGCTTTCCTGAATCTGAACAGTTTCGGTCGCGTGCACTCCTCGCTGGGCACCGGGTCGGCGGCTTTGTCGTGGTTGCCCGAGAAGCGGGTTTTTTCTTCATTCTTACAGTTTTTGTTCCGTGTGCGAGAAAACGTCCTCCAAGCCCTTCATCCCTACTACCGCTCATGCTTTGTTGGCCCCTTTTATGGACATCCCGCCTAGGTGTCGGTGAGCCGATAGTCCCTCGGCGCGTCTGGATTTCGTCGGTGAACTCCCGGAGTTTCTCCAGACCGCCTACCGAAAAGTTGTTGAATGGTTCTTCCGTCCAGTCTTTGCGTTCCGGATAGTCGAGCCATTTGACGAGGTAAAGGATTCGTTTGTTATTTCCCCGGCCGCGCTCGGCCGAAGACATAACTTCTTCCACATCATATTCCTCGCTTTGCTCAATGTCGTCCGCTTCTCGTAACACCTTTGAGGGGTCCGGAGGTGCTCGGTGCTCGCTGGTTCGGTAAGGTTCGAGGAGCGAGACATGGAAGACATTGTGGATCTTCCATTTCCGAGGTAGCGTGAGGCAGACGGCCAGCGGGGAGACGATTTTCTCGATTTGGAAAGGACCATGATTCTTGTGGTCCAATTTTCTCAAGGGGCGGTGTGTTTTGATGTTGCGGCCGTTGAGCATTACCAGGTCCCCTATCCGTTATGCAGGAGGTTCCTTTCGCTCCGGGTTCGTATACCGCCGCATTCGTTCCTGCGCTTCTTCTAACCCCTTCCTTGCTTCTTCGTGTACCGCCTGCATCCAGTGGGCGTATGCCGTGCTGGCCAGGTTAAGGGGTTCCGTGGATGCGGGGCCTACCCCCCTGGGGTGAAAGCCGTAGTTAGCGTAGAACGGGGACATGCCATTACCTGTGGTGGCCGAGTTATTGTATGCGAACTCAGCCATCGGTAGCAGCCGTTTCCAGTTGTCTTGTTCCTTATTGACGAACGCCCGTAGATAGGCCTCAATTGTCTGGTTGAGCCATTCTGTCTGTCCGTCGGTCTGTGGGTGGAACGCTGTGAACATGCGAGGCCGGATTCCCGAAAGCCGTAGGAACTCCTGCCATACTTCTGACGTAAACCGTGAGTCTCTGTCCGACACGATGTCAGTGGGTAGCCCGTGGTGTTTCCATATTTCCCTGGCGAAGATGATTGCTAGGTCTGCTGCCATCTTTTCCCGAAGTGGTATGAAGTGTGCCATCTTTGTGAATCGGTCGTTTACTACCCACAGCTGATCGCATCCTCCTGAGAGCGGGAGTTCCGTGACGAAGTCCATCGCGATTGATTGCCACGACGCATATGGGAGTTCTAGGGGTGAGGATAGTCCATAGGGTTGGTGTCGGGACGCCTTGTTTTTCTGGCACTCTGGGCAGCTTCTGACGAAGTCTATAATTCGCTCGTTCATCTTTGGCCACCAGAAGTTTCGCCGTATTAGTTCGATCGTCTTATCCTGCCCCATGTGTCCGGCTACGTTAGTGTCGTGTTCTGATTCCAATATGTGCCGCACCAAGCCCTTGGGTATCCAGAGCAGGTTTCCTCGGTACAGCAAGTCGTCCTTGTATTCCATTTCCCTGACCTTTCGGTCCTTCGACGATAGTCCATCTATCGCCGCTTCCTGTTTCCTTGCCCGCCCGTAGGCTTCGTCCTTTTTCCCTTCTTCCCTGACTTTCGCCAGGAAGTCCTCCGACCATTTTCGACTAGGGAGCGAGGCGAGGCGAGCCGATGAGCAAATGAACGATCGTCCTCGTCGATTTGGCTCCACAAAGTGACTTTCTTGCAAAACCGCTGTGATTGGCTGGTTTTCTATCCCCCCCTTTTTAGGGTGGTACTCCGAACGCCTGGATAAGGCATCTGGCTTTCCGTTCTGTGTTCCGGGTCGATAGTAAATTCGAAAGTCGACTCCAGCTAGCACTTGTGCCCATCTCGCTTGTCGTCGGTTGAGTACTTTAGTTGTTGTAAAGTATTCCAGATTTTGGTGGTCGGAGAATACCTGCACCTGGTGGGTTGCTCCTTCGCAGTAGCGTTTCCAATGCTTGAAGGCATCCACGATGGCCAATAGTTCTTTGTCGTAGATCTCGTAATTGATCTCTGCCGGTGTGAACTTTCGGGAGTGAAATGCCACCGGGTGTAGGCGTCTTTCTTCATCCCATTGCGATAGGATGGCTCCGATGGCAAAGTCTGAGGCGTCAGTATCTATGATCACTGGTCTCTGGGCGTCAAAATGGGCCAGTATCGGGGCTGAGGTAAACCTATGCTTTAGTTCCCTGAACGCCATTTCTGCCTCGTTGGTCCACATCCACTTTTCCGTCTTTTTCGTTAACTCCATGAGGGGTCGGGCTATTTTGGAGTAATCCTGAATGAAACGTCGGTAGAAGTTGGCAAACCCCAAGAACAATTATACTTCTGTTAGGGATTTGGGGGTTTTCCAGTCCAGCACTGCTTCCACTTTGTTTTTCGCCATCTCGATCCAGTTGCGGCCGATAACATAGCCCAGAAACTCGACCTCCTGTGCCCGCCAGACGCATTTTTCCGGAGCCACCGCCAACCCGTTCTTCTGCAAACGTTGAAGCACCTCTTTTACCAGGTGGTCGTGTTCTTCCCGGGTTTTCGCCTAGACCAGGATATCGTCCATATAGGCTAGTACTCCTACATCCAGGAGGTTTGATAGTACATGATTCATCATGTCTTGGAAGGTTGAGGATGCGTTGGTGAGTCCGAATGGCATTATCTGGAATTCCTATAATCCATAGCGGGTTCTGAACGCTGTCTTCCATTTGTCTCCTTCCCTTATTCGGATGAGGTTGAACCCGTTTTTGAGATCCATTTTTGTGAACCACTGCGCCCCCTGGACTCGATCCTGGAGTTCTTGCATGAGCGGAAGTGGATATCGGTTTGGGACCGTTATACTCTTGAGACCTCGATAATCCACGCATAGTCGAAGGCCTCAGCCACTGGGCTTGGGGACGAACAAAATAGGGGAGCCCGCCGATGACGTTGATCTCTTTATTTTTCCCGTTTTTTCCATTTCTTTTAGCCATTCTCTGAGTTTGTAGTGCTATTTCAGAGAGTGGGTAAATGGGTCCCCAGGGCGCCGTGCTTCCTTCCTTAAGGTCGATCTTGCAGTCATACGGCTGATGTTCGGGGAGTGCGTCGGCTGCCTCCTTGCTCATGATGCGTAGATATTCGTGGAATTCCATTGGTACCTGCTTTAGAGGGTCCGGGGTTTCGTCGGTCGCTGCTACGTAGCCTATGAGCTGAGCGGTAGGGTCCGTGGCCACTGATTCGTCCCACGACAGCGAAAACTCGTTTGTTTCGTGCTTCATACATCGTTCCGAACACTTAATGCTATCGAAGCGTACTTCGTTCGACGTCCAGGCCCCCGGAGGCAGGTGTTCCGTTATCCATCTGAAGGGTAGGAAGATGTCGATTTCTGCGTCCATGGGGGTTACTTCGAATTTTTCGGTCGAATAATGTTTTCGGTGTCGTAGGCGTATGGGCTTTGTATAATATTGGCCTGCGCCGGGCACCGCTTCCCCAGTATAGTTTTCGATTCGGACCGGGTTAGGGTGTGGCCTCTGTTCGAGACCCAGTCGCTCCACCGTGTGCTGGTTTATTAAGGCTATAGAGCAGCCAGTGTCTAGCAGGGCTCAGACTCGGTGTTTGTGGTTATCATGGTGTAGCAGCATTTCTATTATTGGTTGGGTGCCGCGGGTGGTAATTCGTGGTTTCTTAGGCGAGGTTCCAGCGCTTGGTTCCTCGTTCCTTCGTTTTCTGGAAATTCCACATATTATTGGGGTGGCCTTCGGTTGCGGCGGTGCCGGGCCTCCTAAAAATCCTCTTCCTCGCTTTCCCACAGAGGCATCGGGTTGACGTCCATCGTTTCGACTGCCGCCACTTTTTGCTGTTTGGCTGCAGGGGTCGCGTCTCCCTCGTTGTCCCGTTTTCTCTTTCCTTCTGAGACAGCCCCTACCTTCAATGGGGCGGGCGGAAGCACCGTTCCATTCCGGGTTTTGAAGGACAGACATTCGTAGGTTTTGTGCCCTGTCCGTCCACATCGCCAGCAGTCTTCTCGGCTCTGGCGGTATTCTTCTTTTTCGTTGTTGGGCAAGCCCTTCATGGCTTCGTCCATGGTCGGCCAGGTATCCTTTTTCCCGAACCAGGTGGGTTTGGTTGCCACGTTGCTGGGGCTCTCGCGGGGGTGGCTTTTTTGCTTGGAGCTTGTCCGGTTTTCCTGCCGTTTGTCCTCCTTTTTCTCTGTCTTGCCACGTCCGGAGTTTCCTGTCTGCCCTCTCATTTGCTCCTTGGCCTGCTTCAAGGCCTTCTTTCTCTCGACTTGGAGCGCCGCCTGATAGGTGGTGTGCAGGAACCCCTCATCGTCCGAGAACTCCCCCAGGTAGTGAGCGAACCGCATGTCGATCACTGCTTCGGGCATTGCCAGGTCAATTTTCTCCTGCAGACTTTCTCCCGTGGCTCGGGCAAGGTTGTTCAGCGCCCGGAACTCGGTCATATAGGCCCGAATGTCCCCGGTATACCTAAGCTGGCTCAGCTTGAGTTGGGCGCCAGCTGCCTCCCGGGAATCAAAGTATTCGGTTCGGATGGCCAAGGAATAATTGGCCCATGTATCGCTTTCGCCCATTGTGTCGTACCGGTGTAGATCCCATGCTTTGGCCGTACCGGTGAGGAGTGTTCCTACCCAGACGATCTTTTGTTGGTCGGAGGTTTCGGGGTAGAAACTCAGGTATTTTGTTACCGTTTTCCACCAGTTGTTGAAGGGGGTCGTTGGTTTGCCGTCGAACGTCTCAGGGTTTTCCCTTTTCAGGCGGGAGGTTCGGATTCGGTTCGCTTCGGACATGGCCCCCTGTGTGGCCCTGGCTACGCCTTCTGCCACCAGTTGTACTGAGTCGTACGTGGTGATTGTAGGCGCCGGGTTCTTAGGTGGCGATGGTGAGCGGGGGCGCCGAGAAGGCGGTCGGGGTGGTTCGGACGGAGGGCCCGAAGGAGGTCCTGCTGATGATTTGGGTGGCGTAGAGGGGGGGTTTCCTCCTTGCCCTGCCGCGGGCCCGAAGGCTGGTGGTCTTGGAGACACGTGGCGTCTGAGCTGCTCCAGCCGTTGCCTCATTTCCGGCATCGTGGGTACCGCCGGGGGTCTCTGTTGTCGGAGCGTTGGTCCGGGGTTTAGGCGTAGCAGGCTTCCCAGCGCTGGTTCCGAGTGGGCTGATGGGGCGCTGGTGCTGGTCTGCCTTATGCGGCTCCTCCACGCAGGTGGTGCCGCCGGTACCGGTGGTGTTACGGGTAGCGGGATCCGGGTCGCAATGCATTGGATTTCCGCTCTTGCCTCCCGGGGTTGGTTTTCCAGGGTGGATACCCGGTTCTGGTGTGCCGCTGCCCATAATTCCATGTTCCCCTGAAAGTTGGCCAGGTGTTGATTTCGGGCGGTGTTGGCCTCCACCAGGAAGGATAGGGTGTCGTTCACTCGAGCCAGCTGGGTGGCCTGACATATTTGTCGTTCGTTGGCCTCGTTGGTACGTTCGATGATGGCTTGTCAAACGTTCGTTGCCAGGGATTGGTACGTGTTTGCTGCGCTCGCCAGCTCGCCAGCTCGCTGTGTATCCATTCTTCTGCTATTTTTTCGTTAGCGTTGACTCGGTCATATACATACCTAGTTCCATCTGCTAAGGTCTGGTAGGCCCGCTCGATCACCATCGTTCGTTGGTCCATCCTATCGTAGGCGTCACCGCACAGCTCCGTAAGCCGTTGCAAGTCGCTTTCGGCCTGCTATTGCTGGCGTACCAGGGTCCTAATCCAGACTGCGGGATTGGCTATTTCCACCGCTTGTTCCGGTCTTGGGGCCCCGTCGGTAATTTGGAGCAGGTCACGGGGGGCTTCGAGCCGGAGCATATTGAAGTCCGAGGCGGTCGTCATCGCTTAATACTGGTCGAGGAAGTCTCCGGTGTAGATGGTTGAGTCGTAGTCAAATGAGTTGTCGAATAAGTCGCGGAGTTCATCGTCGTCAAAGTCGGCTGGTTGGGATAGCAGTGCGCAATTCCACCACTGTTGGGTGTACCAATGGTATGGGGCACACTCGATTCTTTCGTGGACTGGCTTAGGTCCGTCGAAGAATTCGTCCCACCGTTCGTATTTCGCGATTTCGTCGTCGATTGACTGAAAGGTGTAGTCGAAAGAATATTGAGTCTTAGGCTCCAAGAAGGTAGATAGTTCGAGTAGGTAAAGGTGGTCTTCGAAGTAGGTGTCGTCGAAGTAAGTTATGAAAGTAGGGTGATGTTTGAGATCAAGATTATAGTGTGACACTGGGGTTGTGTTTGTAACCAGAGTGTGGAGAGAATCAAAGGTAATCAGGCTACTTTCGATAATTCACAGTGGAATAATCTTAGATCTTGTGTGTGGGTTTCGGTGGTGGTGTTCGGTCTGTCTCTTCTTCCTTTCGGGAGGATAGAGCCTGGTTATATATTACTTTTTGGGGGGTGTCGTGAGATCTGGTGACTCGGGCTAACTATTCCTCCAAGGCTTTCGACCCCATGGGCAACTCATTGGTCCTGGCAGGGTGTAGATAAGGAGAGATGAGCTTTGTCGGTTTCGCACCGCAGGGTCTTCCTGCGGCCGAGCAGGGTAACCGCATCAGACTTTTTTCTCGTACACCTTTCGGGTGACGTGGCAGCTCCCTTTCGGGGAGCCTGCCCGAGTCTGCCGGTTTCCACTCGTTTGCTCCCCCGCAACCCCCTCACCTCCCGGAGTTAGTTCCCTTACGTCCGGTCTTGGCCGTAAGTTCTAACCCCGTTCCTTATCTCCCTCCTAGACTCTCAGAGCCGATCTTTCCTGAATAGCTAACTACCGGGGTCCTCATCTCGATACGTACCTTCCCAGGGATCCGTGTCGTCCCGCGATAATATTCCAGTGTAAGACAGTGGTACGACAGTCACCGGGAGGCTTCTGTGAAGATTGCGGATCTGGCGGCACTGGAGCACCAACTTTGTAAGGCAGAGGAGGAGACGGCGGTTTGGAAGCAGTGCTGCGATAACCTCTTTACCACCAGCGAACAAACCACAAAACTACAAGATAGGGCCCCGAGCCAAAACCTGATCGTTCAAAAAATCAAGCCACATGAGCCAAAGAGGTTTGATGGTTCCCTGGACTTGGAGGTTGTCGCTCAATTTCTCAAAGACGTGCAGCACTATGTTTGACAGGGTGGAGCAGTCTGTCAAAAAGCGTCTGAAGACAATCAGAAGATCGACACCTTCTGGCGTTTTCTCACTGCCAAATTCTTCCACTGGTTCGAGAACTGCATGAAGAAGCAGGGTGTGGATACTATCCCACCAAAGGATTACAACTACAATACCACATGGGACACCGTGAAGGTCCTCTTCAAGCGCCAGTACGTTCCGAAACGGGCTATTTCAGTAATCCGCCGCAAATGGTATGCGTTGAAGTTCAATCGCCCGCAGGTTTTGAAGTTCAACCAGCGAGCATTGGAGCTGATCACCATTCTGCGCAGGTCGCTCACCATTACGAGGGAAAATCCGCTGTGGGAGGAATACCTGATCACGCTGCCGGAAGCGACGCAAAACGATATATCCCAGCAGTCACGCCTTATGGATATACTCGGTGGCGATAGTCAGAAGCAGATGAGGCTGTCCGGCATGATGGATATTGTTGCCGCACGGACTCTGCCGTTTATGTCGATGCCGTCCGCTAGTGTCACCCAGGCCCAATCTCCAGCCGGGCCCCCCCCCACCACGCATGGCGACCCGATGGACTTGAGTAATATCGAGAATGACGAACTGAATGCGGTTGTCAACGGAAAGATACAGTGTCACCGTTGCCTCAGGTTCGGTCACATCGTACGCCAATGCGGTACTCCAGCCACGGATAACCGCATGGCGCAATTCAAGCCTTGAGGAGGACGTGAGGGAGGGCGTGAAGGACTCCAGAAGCGTCATCCACCCCACCAGCAGCCACCTACGCAATAGTCACCGTACTGTCAGTCATCCCACCAGCCGCCACCTATTCAACAGCCACCGTACCGTACCAACCAACCGAATTGGCGTGCGCCAGTCAAGCGCTTGAACAATGTCGACGATCCAGAGGCAAGGTCCAGTGCGTACTTCGATGGAGGTTGGTCAGAGGAGGGAACGCTGGATGAAAATGGAGGATTGACGGACTTGTTGGATTTGGATGGATCGGATTGTGATCAGACCAGTAAGTTGGCACAGAGCGAGGGAAAAGGGGCTCAGTAGGAGTGACAGATCGTCCTCCTACTAGAGAACGAGAGGCAGTGAGACTTTATTTGACAAACCTTAATGTTATACGGAAGAACATTAATGATAAAAGTGATTTGTTATGTTTTTACGCTAAAGTCCAAACCTCTCATTCCAAAACTCGCTTAGCCTACACCCTAATGGACCCGGGTGCATCTCTCTGTTATATCGACACCACTTTTGCACGGCAGCTCGGCTTACCTTTTCGATATGCTGGCCGTATGACAATAGTCACGGCCGGAACCAAACACCCTCCCGAGGATAGATACCAGGTCTGGCTTAACAGATGTATACGGGGCAGCACAGGGAACTAGGCAGATGTTACCGGTTGGTACACTGTGTTTGATCTTAAGGGCGCCTACGACATTATTATTGGAAAAATTGGCACTCGAGAACACGCCATTTACTGGATTCTGACAACGTCTTGCACCTGTTGGATGCGGCCTGGTCTTTACTGACAGATGGTCGATCGGCATTCGTTCCCAGGCTTTCCTTAAAAGGACTTCGACCTCACTAGGGCCGCTACCGGGAAGTTCACAACCACTGCAAAGTGGTAGCTCAAGCGGCATCCATCAACCTGATTTCCGCAAACGAGACATGACGGACAATGACAAAATCCAGTGGCGACAAGATATTTGTGATCGACATCCGTGAACGATGGGTGGGCGAGGAATTTGGTGAGGATGAATCCGTCTTTGCGGATCTGGGGAAATGGAGAGTCCAAATCCGTCGGGACTTTGACGATCTCTTTCAGCCACCGCGTGGCGTTCCACCACCAGGAGAACATGATTTCCGTATCCATACCGATCCGACAGCAAAAATTCCACACCGTCAGCCGTACCGAATGACACAGTCTGAGAGGAAGGAATTCGAGGTACAGATTAAGAAGTTGCTTGCAAACAGGTGGGTGACGGACTCACATTCACATTATGCAGCACCGATAATCTTTGTGAAAATGCCTGACGCCACGCTCTGAATGTGTGTCGATTACCATGGATTGAACGCAATAACGGCTAAAGACCGGTACCCTTTACCGTACATTGAGAATTTGCTAGATAAGCTTCACGGTGCACAGGTTTTCACCAAACAGGACTTGGCTAGCAGATACCACCAGGTACGGGTGCATTCAGACGACTGCCACAAGACCGCATTCATAGCGCCGGACGGATTCTACGAGTATAAGGTTATTCTGTTTGGACTTGCAAACGCGCCAGCTGCTTTCATGCGTATGATGCACAAGATATTACATCCACACCGCCGAAACGCAATTGTATACCTTGATGACGTGCTCATCTTTTCAGGAATGCTAGCAGAACATAAGGCACATGTGGAAGGTGTGCTGGAAGCATTACGGAACGCACGTTTGTGTCTGAGTGAGGCCAAATGCGTGTTTGGTACTCTGGAAACGTCGTTCGTCGGTTTCAGAGTGAATAAACACGGTATTCACACCGAGGAGAAGAAGGTCAGAGCAGTACAGGATTGGCCAACACCCAGAGCGCCTATGGAACTTCGCAGTTTCCTTGGTTTAGCGGGTTACTATAGGAAATTCGTTCCGAAATTCGCTCACCGGGCCCATCTGCTATATGACCTTGCCGCACAGCCCAGGAACGACTACATGTGGACCAGTCGACACAGGGAGCAGTTCGGAGACCTCAAGCAGGCACTGATATCTGCACCGGTCCTGGCAACACTGGATCCGGAAGGCGATTTCATCCTACGAACCGATGCCTCGGACACGGCTATTGGAGGTGTTTTGGCTCAAAAACAGCTGTTTGAAGGAAGATTGGTAGAGCGGCCACTGAGATATTTCTCAAGGAAGCTACACGCAGTTGAGTCGAGATATCCAGCATATGACCGTGAACTTCTTGCGATCAGCGCAAACTTGGAACATTGGGCCTGCTACGTCCACAGTCGAAAACGCACCACCATTTATACGGATAACGCGTCGTTGCAATATATTCTGGCGCAGAATAAACTGACAAGCCGTCAGTGGCGTCACCTTGACAGGCTCCAACAGCATGATTACGAGGTAAAGTACTTTCCTGGAGTGGCGAATGTGGTGGCAGACGCGCTCAGCCGGATTGCCTACACTCAGGGAGGGCAGTCAGAAGTCGAGCAGCCAAAAGCCGATCCGCAGCACCTCAACATCGTCGAGATGCGTGTATCAGCCTCAACCCAGTGGCTAAACGATGTGCGAAATGGCTACGCAGAAGACGCGATTTTTGGCCCCGTTCTATTATATCTGACCAATACCGACGAAAAGGAGAACAAAAAGGCAAGCTCGAAACAGACTCATCGTATTCAGGAACGAGCAAAGTCATACACACTCGAAGAAGGCCTTCTGTTCCATAAGCCGTCAGGTGGAAATCTGTGTATTCCGAAGTCCATGAGAGCACATGTGGTTCAGGAAGTACATGATGCTATTCTGGGCGGTGGACATAGTGGTATCGCAAAAACAGCAGCAGCGGTCGGTTCACGGTACTACTGGCCAAAGTTGACAGATTCAATCGCAGAATGTATTGCCGGATGTGACGTATGCCACCGAATCAAACACATGAATGCCATGCCGTATGGACTTCTACAGCCGCTACTGATTCCACTCGAATGGGCCGAACGAGTAAATATCGATTTTGTCACCAAGTTGCCAACATCGGAAGCCGGCCACAATGCAGTAGCGACAATTATCGATTCCCTAACGAAGCGAGCACGGTGAATTCCTGTTAAAGAAGCCGATCTCACCGCAGAGAAGTTTGCGACAGTGTTCATCGACGGTTATGTATGGTCGCGGGCGCTGCCTGTATCGATTGTGTCCGTACAGGATACCCGGTTTACCTCCGGCTTCTGGCAATCGTTGTGTTCACAACTCGGAATCATGCTCGGATGTCTATGGCATACCATCCGCAATCGGACGGTCAGGCAGAAAAGGCGAATGCCACTCTGGAAACGTTTTTGAAGGCATATATAGCACAACTCAAATCCCCCGAGCAGTGGAGCCATTTGTTGCTGCTGGCTGAGTTTACCTACAATGCGGCAAAGCAAAAGGCTATAGGCATGTCGCCGTTCCAAGCAGATATTGGATACATTCCGAGACTTCCACTAGATCTGTTGGCACCAGGACCACGGACGCCGATATCGCGACCGGGAACGGAATACGCAGAACGCCTCGTCAAGATCCTACAAATGCTTCGACAGCGAATGGAAGAAACCCAGCTGACAATGGTGTCAGTAGCGAACGAGCATCGCCAGCCGCACCCGTTTCGGGTAGGCGATTCGGTATTCCTGGACACCCGTTTGCTGCCAGTTGGCTATGCCAATGTCAATTCCACTGCCAACGACAACGTCAACTCGCGAAAGTTTCAACATCCGTACGCCGGTCCGTTTACGATCCTGAAGTCTGCCGGTGGGAATGTGTTTGTTCTTGACATCCCAGCACACTGGTGCTTACACCCGGTCTTCAACGTTGCACACCTCAAACTGTCAAAGGTCGACAAAACGCGTGAATACCCACCCCCACCACCACTACGCTCCACCGCTACTGTTGAGTACAAGGTTGAGTCGATCTGCGAGCACAGAGGCACCACGGTTCGAGATCTCAAATATCTGGTCAAATGGGTCGACTACGCTGACCCTAAGTAGGAACCGCTGGCAAACCTGAGAGGCAGCAGAAACGAGCTGCTGGGTGAATACCACGCTGCGAATGGCCTACGAGTCTACCGGTGGATGGAACGGGAGTGACAGGAGGTGTAGGCGATGTGTGGTGGGCCGGGTAAATTTTGCTGTTTTCGGTTTCACTGGAGTGCACTTTGTTACGTTCGGGGTTATTGTTATAAGCTGGGTTTGTCGTTGTTTTTTTTGTTTTTGTTGTTGTTGTTTTTTTGTTTTTTGTTTGTTTAGGGGCGGCGCTTGTTTTATTGAGAGGGAAGTGGTTGTAGGAGGAGGATTCCGGGCATCGTGGACACCACGTCTAGAGTGGCTAGCATGGCCGCTAGCATGGCTTCTAGAGTTTGTGGGACTTAGCAGATGGCTGCCCTAAGGGCTTCTGTAGATAGACAGTCACACACTAGCGCTAGCACACGGACACTTGTATAAGTGTCCGGTGCTCCCCTCTTTAGAATGGACATGTTTCTCGCGACCCCTCAGAGAGGGCGTCTGCGATGATCTTGACATAGTCTTTGTAGATGATGTTGTTTTGGGTGTTGCCGGTGGTGTGGACGATGGATCCGTGTATGGTAACTCGGGTACGGAGGAAGGGGGGTGCGGTTATGTCCTGGTTGTCGACCAGGGCTTTGTTGACTCGGTGAAGTACGGCATCAGAGATGGCTTGACGGGAACTGTATCTTTGTTCAGTGCAGGCAGCGGCTTCGGTGGGGGTTTCAGCTCGGAAGTGGCACGTGACCTCCCGTTCAGCCTGGGGGTACATGGTCGGGACGAGCTTGGGTGGGGCCGACTTCTTCCCTTGGCTCCTCTTTCACAGGTTCTCCCATCCTTCAACGTTGGTGGCGTGAGTGGTTTGTTTGGTTGGCGATTGTGGCTGGGCGGTCGGGGTCTTGGCGGCGTCAGCATATGTACGGGTGGTGGGGCGGGTGTTCGTAGTCGTATTCGGTTCGTTGATATCGGCGTTGTTGTTGTTTGCTCTCTTCTCCTCCCTCCTTCTCTCTTGCTTTGGGTTGGCATTGGTGGGGGTGCGGGCCCCAGTCGGTTTCGCAGAGGGGGCCGGCCTACGTTCGGTTGATAGGAGTTGTTGTTGTACCTGGGTGACCCAGGTTCCAAGCAAGGAGATTTGTTTGGAGAGTTCATTGGTGGCATTGTGGATTGTAACATCGTTTTTAGTGAAGAGTTGCTTGATCTCCACGATGATGGTCCTGTAGAGTTGTTCTGTAATGTTGTTGGTGATTATTTCGAAATCGGCGCGCAGTGCGGCGTGTTCGGGGCTCATTGGGGCCTCCATCTGGGGGGCTGTGTTGGCGAATTCGTTGGCATCTCCGCCAATTGCCTGGGTCTCGGTGATATGTTGGGTGGGCTGGAAGTCCATAGTGTCGTCGTTTGTCTCCTCTTCTCCTTCTTCTTCGTTCTCGTCGCCGGAGTCGGATGTGACACTGGAACGTCCGGTCAACGTCGGAGTGACGGTAATAGTGAACTGGTCAGGTTTCTCGATAGTCATGAAGGAGATGGGGCGCGCGCGGTCTTCACCGGCATTCAGTTATTATACAGGAATAACACCCCCCATGACAATCCTTCCAAGCTCGCCCACCGTTAAGGGATTCACAGCGAATAATCTAAGGGGTTCGGTTCGATATCTGGGGCGCCCGCTGGCTGCGACTTGAGCGCCAGATCGCCCGCAGCTCCGCGACAACAGCTTGCTCGACGGATCGCTCGTGTATTGCTTCGGCGGATTGTTCGGATCGAGACGGGCCCGGCATCTTGCCAGTCGGCTCGCTTGTGTATTGCTTCGGCGGATGGTTCTAGGCGGCCTGGCGTACTGCCCAACGGCTCGCTCGCGGCGCTTCGGCGGATGGTTCGGTTTGTAATGGGCCTGGCAGCTTGCCCGGCGGCTCGCTTGTATCGCCTCGGCGGATCACCTGATGATTCGGCGACTGCTAAACGGCTCACGTGACAACTGCCTCAGAGGTCGGATAAGGTAAGTGATACGCTCACACACCAGACCCTCCTGGGTGTGGGCCAGAGCCCGAAGCTACTCGTCCTGGTCGGTCTGACGATAAGGGAAGATGAGGTTTCGTTGGCACTGCATAAGCTGCAGCCGAACAGGGTGTCTCAGAGTGTTTCGCTCGGAAGCTCAACCCACTCTGCCTAGCCCCCCAAGTGTTTCACTCGGAGGCTTCAGCCCACTTAGGTTTGGTCCTTTGTTTTGATGGCACTGCGCAAGCGGCAGCCAAAACAGGTGTCACAGAGTGTTTCGCTTGGAAGCTCAACCCACTCCGTCTAGCCCCCTTAGTGTTTTCCTCGGAAGCTTCAACCCAAAGGTTTGGTCTTTCTGTTTGTTTGTGTCACTCAACCCCTCATGCTCCAGAGTTAAACTCTTACAGCTGGTCTCAGCCGTAAGCTAAACCCCGTTCCTCATCTCCCGCCTAGACACTTGAGCTCCTCACGTATCCTTCCGTCTCCTTCCCGATCAACTGTCGTCTGACTCGCCGCTTAGGTGTATCTGCACTTCGGCGGATGGTGCGACGCATGCCCGGCGGCATGCCAGATGGCTTGCGCATATCGTTTCGGTTCGAGACGGGCCCGGCGGCTTGCCCGGCGGCTCGCTCGTATCGTATCGGTCCGGTTCGGCGGATCGTCTGACGCTTCGGCGACTGCCAACGGCTCGCGCGACAACTGCTTCACGGGTAGGATGAGGTAAGGAATACGCTCACACACCAGTCCCACCTGGGTGCAGGCCGGAGCCTGAGGCTACTCGTCCTGGTCGGTCTGACAATAGGATATGCCCAATGGTATCACGGACCGCGCCATTCCCTCAGCTTATAGCTGGGGTCAAGTCACGACCCCACGCCAGCCCTTGGCTACAGCCTTGGGGATTATACCCTCAATGGGGGTCCTATCCGTGCCGACTGACATGTTGCCCATCAGGCCCTGCCTATCTCACGCCTAGACTCTCGAGCCCCTTACGTATCCTTCCGTCTCCTTCCCGATCAACTGTCGTCCTGCTTGCGGCAGCTGCTGGAGGCTTGCGAGTACCACTGCGGCGGTTCGTTCAACGGATCGTTTGCGGTTCTGTGGTGACGACTCGCTCGACCGATCACTCGTAGGATCGTTTGCGGTTCCGTGGCGACGACTCGCTCAACGGATCTCTTGTAGGATCGTTTGCGGTTCCGTGGCGACGACTCGCTCGACGGATCGCTCGTAGGATCGTTTGCGCTTCCACTGATGATTCCGATTGATCTTCCGATGAAGACTGGTTGCCCACCGCTCGTCATCGGGTGGTCGTATAAGTATCCCGCTCAGCAAAGTCACGTGCTGCGGGGAACTACCCTGCACTGCGACGTGAAAACTCTTCGCCTTGGCACTAGATTTCATCAGCGTAAAGAGGATAACTCTCGATTGGGTCAGACAGTAGTGCTTTTCCTGTATCTTCGTGAGAGTGGCCAGAGCAGGTGCCTCTCCTTAAGTCCTCTCGTCATGATTGGGTGATGCGATTGGGTTGCGTGCAGGCTTGATTTCATTACTCGACCGGAGCCGGCAGCAACGAGCCCTCAACCGTTCCAGCTAATCCTTCTCGGCCGCAACGGGCACCAAGGTATAGCTCTGCCCCATATCGCTCCCAACAGACTCTCGAACTGTTCCTGAGGTGCGGTCCTGTAGTGGCGTTTGCACTTTGCCGAACACGAGCCAGTACTTGGTCTGGGGCTACCCAGCACTACAGGATCGGCTTGAAGTCAAGCCTCCGCTTCAGTGTTCGGTCAACTCGACATCCCTCGCCTTGGTGCGGCGTATGCCCTGCATCATAATCGTTGTAAGCATCTCGGATAAGTGGGGGATACGCTCACGCTGTCGTGCGCTGGCAAAGCCCAGAGTTCATCGCCATAATCGGGTGTCAATGACGAGGATGCGAGTGGTAGTATCATCCCTCGTGTCTCCTGACCACGGGGTGCAATGGTATCGCCTCGGGCCTTCGAGCCGTCTGCGACAATACAGCGATTCCCGACTCGTGGTGCTGTTCCTCTGGGCCGTGCCTCTGCAAACAGCCCCGCTCCTATTCCCCGATCTAGACTCGCAGCTCCTTGCGTTTCCGTTTTCCTTCCAATTGCTTGTCCTGGTTATGATGACCACCAAGGTTGTCTTCCTCCGCGGCAGCGCTTGCGCTTTCCCGGTCTGCGTCGGTACTTGGCCCAGGGACCTCCTGGTGCCGCAGAGTCGGTTGACCCAAGTCGAGCCCCGACAGTGTCGGTTGCCCGGTCTCGGGATGCCGTCCTAAGACCGTGTGACGAGTTTCCGATACCTTCCTGCCCTGTCCGTATCCGAATGTCTGATCCGTAATATTTAGGGTGTAACATCGGATCCGTATTCAGATGCCGCTTCGTCATCCTCGCGTGCTCGCTTGGCAGGGGAGGGGGACCGTGAGGTCGCGATTCGGGGAGGGGGCTCTAGTGTTTGCTGGGCGGGGTTTGGTGCAGAAATCTCCGCGGTGGCTGGAGTGTTGGGGCGGAAGAAAGAGTCGAGGGATCTTTGACCGGGGTTGGGAAAACAGGCAGCGACAGGAGGGAAAATTCCCAGGAGGGTTCTGGAGGGGTGCGGCCTCTAGTTAATAAACTATTGACTGACTCCTGAGGTGGGTTTCTGGGGTTGTTGAAAACTTAATTGGAGAAGAAGATTTTTGGTGTCGCGAAAACAGTGAAGTTTTGGGGGGTGTTGTGAGGATAATAGATTGCGTGGAGAAGAATCTCCAGACTAGCTACCACGCCCTTCCTTTATACTTTTGCTTCCCTCTGTGGAATCACAGCTTGCGCGGAAGACTGACACAGTTCCTCCGTTTAACATCATGACTCGATCGCCGCAGCCAAGGAAAACACATGATCGCACTTGGCCGCTGCGTGGCCAACACTCTACTCGTGGCAACAGGAGAAAGGACGCGCAAGCAGTAACAGTAAAGGAAAGGAAGACTGACGTACAACTTAATCAAGGGAAAACAATACTCGTAACGAACATGGGAGAAGGATGCGCAAGCTCAATCAATGGGAGACAACAAACGTAGCGGACAGGAGAAGGACGTGCAAGCAACATAGAAGAAACAA
>Ga0307516_10003072_pt1 | contig 21765 bp, 25 predicted proteins | sample 19_EM_MG_FD_203310 | JGI IMG/M metagenome (GOLD analysis project Ga0307516, IMG submission 203310) | Populus trichocarpa ectomycorrhiza microbial communities from riparian zone in the Pacific Northwest, United States - 19_EM | ecosystem: Host-associated > Plants > Roots > Unclassified | place... | reverse complement strand
AAAAAAATTTGGCAGATTGTCACCAACTCGTTTCCAGGTGCTTTGATTGACAGAGGAGTAGAATTTCTTAGATGACAAGGGGGAAAAAAGGATTCACTGGCCAGGTACTTGGAACAATCCAGGAGAAGGTGGGCATGAGGCCGCAGATTCGAACGTAGGGGAAGACACAGAATTCCTGACAGCAAGTGTCAGACTGTAGGATGGATCGACGGTGCTGGCACACTTCTTGATTTCATTCAGGCATTGCTTCCATGTCGTTCGGAGCGGAGTTTCGGATTATATAATTTAGGGAGGACTTGAAGATGGTTGTACAAATCGAAAGCACTATAAATACAAAAAACAGTAAGTACCCCAAACAGCAGAAGGAAACACGTCGTTATACAAGCCCAAAGAAAGAGAAACTCGAACCGATGCGATACATATAAAGGAACAATCCCAAAGGCTCGTTTAAAAAAAACGAAAACCAACTTCCTCGCACAGCTGATACTCTGCGCACTCCCCCGTGTCTCTCGATGTGCCCTCTCCGGCTCCGTAACACATACCTCTCCGACCCACGAATCCCCCATCGCCCATCTATAAGACCTCCCTCGTGCCAGTCTCCCCAAGGCCCTGACATGCCCAGCACGCAAGCAAGGCTAAAGGTATCCCTGCCCGCCGGGCCTTGGCGAGGTGCCCAAGCGGGAGGGCGGGAAAGTTGTACCAGAAATACCCAAGGTGGGAGAGCCAGACGAGAGGATTTCCAGGCGCGGGCAGAGCAAGGGTGTCTTCGGAGATGTAGAGGAGGCGCTTGGTTCCGGTGCGGTTGTGAGCGCGAGGAGGAGGTCATCGAGCTTGTCGTTAAAGGCTACCGGGATGCGCTCGAGGCGGGGGGTGTGAGAGTGGAAGTCGGCGAGTAGGGTGGGGTACTCTGAGTAGACGCCCATGCCGAGTTCGAGCGAGGTGAGTGTTGTGGAGAGTGTTGGGAGGAGGGTGAGGAGGTGGACGAGGACGATGCCAGGAGGTTTGAGCCTGGGAGGGAATTGGGAGGGGATGATGTGACTGGGGATGAGAGGGCGAAAGTGAAGAGAAGGGAAGCGGGGGACTCGGTCCAGGGTTGGGGTGGAGAGGAGTCATCAAGAATGAGAAGGAGTCTATGACGGGCAAGGCGGATTGTGGGTATATTGGGGGGATTCGCGAGATGTGTTATGCCGGAAGCTGTATAGCTGTGCCACGGTAAGGGGAGAGGGAGAACCTCGGGGAGACTTGGAAAGGTGAACGAGGGACAGCCGATTTGGACGTGGGTTGTCGGAAGGAGAGGAAGGAGGGAGTCCGCGACGATGGGCTTGTTGGAGACAGTGAGAGGTCTCAACTCGGCAAGGTGGGCGGCCGGGAGGTTTTCATGACAAGGAGGACTGACACCGCTGGCAGGAAACATTACAAGTCAGACTTGTACACATACCTGTATAGATAACCATAATCTGATCACCTGCGGTCGTCATGGATACACCGCCAAAAATCACACGATCTGATCATATGTTTGGCTATGGTTTAGGCTACAAGTCCGTCTTGTAACGTCTCCTGCCAGCGGTGTGAAGTTCTCTAAATGGAGGTGTTATATGGCTTCGATGTCCAGCTCAAACTCACGAATCGAAATAATGTGCCACGGCTATGTTCACATGGTGGTTCGGAGTCAAGAGTCGGTAACGTTCTATCGCGAAATTGTATCCAGGGGACGAGTCATCAACAAGACGATGGCTCGAATGGGCCTACGAAGGGAAGAATAGAAGTATATCTAATACCATCATGATGTTCTCGAGCGGCAATGATAGGATCCTTCAATAACTGAGCACGTCGGAGGACTGGATCTTCCCCACAATTCCAATTCCTACTCTATACCAGCAACTCTCGTGTCTGGGTAATAACCGTCCTGACTTCGGGGAAACGGGGGGTAATCACACAATCGAATGGTAAGGGGTGTCTAGATGAATGGGAAGATCTCATAATCGGTTAGAAGGAGAGGATAATCGATACTAACATGGCCAATCCAGGGATGGCTTCGAGAGTATCGGGGAGGATCGGGTTCCCTCCTTCGTCCTTCTGGGCGGAGATATTTGCAGCCCACAGGACGGTCGCAATGTTGAGGAAGAGTGAGTTATTCGCCATAAACCGTCCGACACAAATTCTATACCCACACTTTGGATCAGTTCTACGGCTGCGAATGCACCGGGATCATACATACCGCTTTCCGAAGCCCTGAAAAATAAGAGGTATCATGATCAGCATTATCGATCAGCAGGATTTGTCAGTGCCTTACGAAGGTTACATGTCCTATGGGCAGAGAATAGTCGACAGGTGAGTATCGATAGGACTCGAGCATAGTACGGAATACAGGAAGGAGTACCTTCTGAAGGAAGCAATTGAATCAACGTCCGATAGTTATGCTGTCAGACAACGCACGCACCATCTTTTGTGTCTGCTAGGGGTGGAGTAACCTGTCCGTCTGGGCCGATGAAACGGCCCGGATTGAAATCGTCCGCATCGGCTCCCTAGGATAAAGTAAAAATCGGAAGATTTCCTACAGACATTATACTACCACTCACATAGATCGTTTGGTCACGGTTCATACTCCTAGAAAAATAATCAGGTTATTTCAGGCATGAAAATGCGAATTTGAAATCATACCATACGTTGGCTAGACAGATGGTTCCTTTTGGAATGAAGAACCCTTCATACCAGTCGTCCTGGAAAAGGAGACAAGTATATTAGTTATCTGCCGGAAGATGGGGGAAGGCTTACCTCCATCGTACAATGCGGTACTCCTACATTTCGTCAACCATGGGTGAAGATCCGTTAAAAGGTTCGCTTTCGGCAATGACTCACCAAGAGGAGTAACAGCCCGCCAGCGCAATGCTTCTCGGAGAGTAGCACATATATAGGGAAGACTATCTCTATCCGCTAACGTGGGCATGCGAGAGCGACCGACCACCCTGTCCAGCTCCTCTTGGCACTTCCTTTGTGCCGCTGGGTAGGCGGTCATTCCGAGCATGAACCAGGACATTACAGAAGTACTCTGTACAGCATCAACAAAATAGACGATGGTCGATGCAAGACCACTTCTCACCGTCTCAGTCCCGGCACCGCTGGTGGGCGTTAGCATTGACCATATTCTTAAAAGTCTCAAATAAGGATACATACTACGTTGAAGCAGCTGTCCACGCGGCCTCTGCCTCACTAAGGCGATAGCGCCCCTGGTCCCGAATTAATGTCCCAGCAAAACTCGGCCGTTCGTCCCCTTGTTTCTACATGATTGGTGAGCGAGGCGGAGGACAGAAATGAATGAAGGTCATCACAATCCGATCTGCGACTTCACGGAACAATCCCACAAACAGGTCTGAGAATTCCTCGTTCTGTTCTTCCGCAAGCCTTTTCCACCCCGCCACCGACGACGGGATATATTTCATCCACGTGAAGTACTCCACGAGATAATTTCCCAGCTGCCCATACTCACCGGCAGTCTCGACAAACTTGTTTTCTTTGATGACTGTTGGATCGTCGGTAGATGACACCATGGGCAGGTCATATACAACAGATAGCACTGTGGACGCTGAGGCTCTGCAAATGTGCGGATTAACGAAGGCCTTGGATATTGATCGGTTACACCCACCGAAAAAGTTCCACATCCCATTCCTTCGGATTTTGCAACATGCCATCCATTAGCCTGGCAGCTTCCTTCGCATGAAGGGGATGAAACTCGGTTACGCGTGTCTTGTTGAGTGCTTCGTGACAAGCGCGACGCATTCTCCGATAACTGCACTCCGTCACCAGTGGTGCATCAAAGATGAAGGGACTCAACGCACGTATCACTGTAATTCATCAAACCCAACGAAATTCCACCACAGAGAATCTCGCCGAGCACTGACGGTGATGGTCAGAGGTAGGTAATGGCTGGGGACACCGTCGGCACTTACTAATCATGCGAGGACGACCGCTATAAATGCTTCCCCGACGATCCAATAAATCAGTTGCAACCTGATGTGAGTTGAGGATGAGGATCCCTTGGCCGCCCACCGTAAGGTACATCAAAGGACCTGAATTGAAAGAAAAGTCAGGTTTACAAAACCATGGAGTCAGCATGTGGACGTTCCATATTGTTTCTTCCAAACCTCGAATTGCTTCCATGGTGTCTTCGACAGCTGGAACATGTTACCGAGAAACGGGATGCCCCTGGGCCCCGGTGGTAGCTTGCCCTTGGCATGGCTCTTGACGGTTTGGATTATGTAGACCGAAATGAGAGCGATAGACACGCAAAGTGCAACGGGGTGAGCTTGAACGTCGAGAGCCATGGACGGGCTTGAAAGTGGGTATAATTCAGGACCCAGTGGTTGTACTCAGGGAAGGGTGAACGGGCACCGTCCTTTTCTTCCCCACCTTTAAGTTTCCTATTACGATCATACGGAGAAACCTTTGACAATGACAGGGAAACTGAACCGTGTCTCCCGAGTCGGACCTGCGGTCGTGATCACCTCCCGAGCCAAGGTCGGTGGGACTTGAGTCTCAAAGATCTGCATTTTTTCCTCACCTTGCATGAGCGTGAACGAGGCCGTTGGTTTCTGTGGTTTGTCTTCGATTCCAAACATGGCCCGATCGAGGCCTTCATTCAGTCTGAATTGCCTCTTTCTCGCGGTTGACATGCACCGTCCATTACGAAATTGGCCGAAACTTTTCCGATGAGCCAAGGTTGATCCAAGCAATCGGCGGCCGCGACGCCGGGGCCCCACAGTGAATGCTGCGACGAGACGTGGCTTTACTGTGGTCACAACTGTTGTTATTTTTGCCCCCTCAGCACGACTGACCATTAATTACGGTAGCGAGATGAGCTATGGCATTCGAATCAACAGAGGAAAGATGAGTGAATAGTTATGTGTACTCCTGGAAGATATATTGTCGCGCGCGGATGAAAGAGGGTTCTATGTAGTCTCGCATGGGCAATTCTAATAGCATACACAAGGACCGATACTCGAACGCTCGCGAGTGATGATCCCACCGGCTATGATACAAACACGAAACACACACCAACCATGCCTTCAAATCTGACACCGACGGACCGAGATGCTAGGATTTGCTGGAAATGGGCCGACGGAACGACGATTCAAGCAGCTTCTCTACCCACTACTTCCTCGTTTTTCGACTTTCGACAAACAGAACCCGGCGTTGCACTGAACAACAAATGAAATCCATTGAGCTGCGTTCATATGGTATAGAGTGAGCTAGGCTGTGACGCACCTACAGGATCGTACTTCACGGCAGAGAGTCGGGGACCCTGGCGCAGCCGCTGTCTGGTGTAGACGAAGCCTGTTTGTGCCGTTGAGATCATGCGAATGATGATTGTTCTGTGTGGTATGGGTTGTGAGACGAGGGCTGTCAGTTGGGGAGAACGACGCACCTTGCTTTTGCTTTGACTGCCATGCTACGGGGGAAGGGACCGTGGAATAAACCTTCCTAAGAAATCTGGCACGTGGGTAAAAACGCGGTCACGCGCGTTGGATGTCAATAGCTTACTAATACTTGCAAGTAAGAACCCTAACGCGTTGGTAGACCATAAAACCGGAAAGCTATTGTACAAATCGAAAGCAATATAATACAAAAAACAGTACCCCAAACATCAGAAGGAAACCATGTCGTTACAGTCGTTATAAAAGTTCAAAGAAAAAGAAAACCGGTGGTGGTATGCATGTCAAAGACAAAGCCAACGGCTTGTTTTTAAAAAAGGAATATCTCCCTCCTCGCGCAGCTAATACTCCGCGTCTCCCGGTGTGTCCTCTCCGGCTCCATAACACGCACCTCCCCGACCCACAACCCATCCTCATCCCCATCCCCATTTTCCATCTTAAACGCCTGCTTCGCAGCAGTCCCCGCCAGACCCTGACACGCCCAGAACTCAAGCAGAGCCAAGGGTACCCCGACCGCCCGCCGCGCCTTGGCGAGCTGCCCGAGCGGGGCGAACCAGAGCGCGGGAAAGTTGTACCAGATATAACCCGAGGTGGGAGAGCCGAACGACAGGCTTTCGAGGCGCGGGCACAGTGTGGGTATTTGTTCTGGTACCGGTGCGGGCGTGAGAGCGAGGAGGAGGTCGTCAAGCTTGTCGTTAAAGGCTACGAGGATGCGCTCGAGGCGGGGGGTGTGAGAGAAGAAGTCGGAGAGGAGGGGTGCGGGTATCTCGGAGAGGACGCCCATGCCGAGTTCGAGCGAGGTGAGGTTTGTGGAGAGTGTTGGCAGGAGGGTGGGAAGGTGGGGGAGGACGAGGGCGGGGAGGAGGTTTGAGCCTGGGAGGCAGTTGGGAGGGGGTGGTGTTGTGACTGGGGATGAGAGGGCAAAGGTAAAAAGAAGGGAAGCGGGGGTCTCGGTCCAGGGTTGGGGTGGAGAGGAGTCGTCCTGAATGAGATGGAGTGTATGGCGGCCAAGGCGGATTGTGGGTATTTTGGGGGCGTTTGGCATGTGAGTCATGCCGGAAGCTGTATAGCTGTGCCACGGGAAGGGAAGAGGGAGAACCTCAGGGAGAGAGATGAAGGAGGGACAGCCGATCTGGACGTGGGTCGTCGGAGGGAGGGTGAGGAGAACAAGGAGGGAGTGCGCGACGATGGGCTTGTTGGAGACAGTGAGAGATTGCAACTCGGCAAGGTGGACGGGCGGGAGGTCGTTATCATGAGTAGGGGGATTGAGGTTCTCGAAACGGAGGTGTTTTATGGCTGGGGATGCATCGAGAAGAGCGTGGATATCGGGGATGGAAGGGCAATGTCCTGTCGTGAGTCCGCGTAGGCAGAGGTGTGTGAGGTTGTAGGATGGACCCCAAGGGATGGAGACGCCATCAAGGGTGAGTTTGCCGAGTTGGGAGAGTGAGTCTTGGCCAAGGTTGCGGAGATGAAAGTTTCCAGAGACGGGAGGAATTTTGAGGGAAAGGGAAGTGAGGTTGGAAAGGTTTGGACCGAGACTTGCGAAGAGATCCTTCATGTCATCTGGAAAGAGAAAAACGTCGATTGATTGGAGACGGGCTGCATGGGGCTGCAAGTTGTCTGTGCAGAGCTTGAAAGGAGAATCAGAGAAGATGGATATGGGTGCTGTGCCGGAGCGAATGAGAAACTCGTGGGCAAGACGAGAGTCACAGAGATCGATGTATCGCCAGAGACAGGCAGAATTGAGGGATATTTGCCTCCATTTGCGGCAGACCTGTGTCCAGGAGAGACGGTACTTGGACCTGCGATGGCCGTGCAACCAGGAAACGCAGATGGTAAAGATGGACTCGAGGACTTCGTTGGGGAGAGTGGCGATGGGGAGGAGAGAGTTGAGGTCTGTACGGACTGAAGAGAGCAAGGCCAAGAGACGAGCCTCTTCCGCTTGGAGGAGAACGCGTTGGTCCATGGAGGGGGAAAGCGATAGGGTGCCTCAAGGCCAAGTGACCCATCACACGGACGTTAAATGCACGTCAAGGCGCCAATTCATTCACGGTATATGGTCTGTCAAGCCGAACAGAAGCCACTGAATCATAACCTTCAGATTCATGATGATCGTGGGCCTGATCCTGAGACCCTGGTTAGGACACCATTGCGCACAGCCGGGTCGTCGAGTCCTTGTGATCGGTAGATTGTGGTTCAGAAGTGGGGGGAACTGTCTACAAATTTACATAAAGACACTACAAAATCGTACGAACGTGTGAAGAGCGCTCGATGTGCCAGTGTCTTTTCGGAGGCCGCATACCGGTTTGGACAAAATCTGATGGCTTTGACAGAGAGCATGTGGGAATTGGAAAGTCCGGCATCAATTGGAACGGCGACTAATGGTTGGTCGGCGGCATTACGGCTTGAAGTTGATTGGAACTCAACATCACCCCGCTGCGAATGCCCTGAACAGCACTTTCGAACTCCCAAGTCCTGCTATCTGAGCTCTAGTTTCAATCCCCCTGCTGTTGCGGTGTGAGCGGCGGGCGTGACGCCCTCCTTCTGAATTTCCCATTGACAGCCGTTGTAGAGGCTTTCGCCTGGCCCTCTCAAACACTTCCCGGATGCCTCTGCTCTCACCACGAGGCCGATGACGCGCACAAAGAAGGCTCCCTTGCTAATCCCACACCAATAAAACAATGAGGCTAACCCGCAAGAAAAACAGCAGCGGCGAGCAGGTGGCACCACACCAAGCACGAATGCCCTGCGTCTGTCCCTTCACAGAGACGATGTAACCCCTCCCCTCGCCCTAATGAAACTTGTAGGGAAATGGCACCAGACACAAGCAGAAGACGGTGCGGAAAAGACAGCAGGGAGAAAGAGAAGGGCGGGGAGTGGCATGATACTTAGAAGCGAAGCGAGTGGCGGTGCTAGCAGAGCGAGGCGAGCAGTCGGCACGGCGGCGCGTGCGTGTTAGTCAATTATAATTCCCCTGTGATTATAGTACGTACTTCTGCTGCCTTGTACATACTTTTGCCACCCGCATCCGTCTGAGCATCGAGTGAATGGTCTGGTCTGTCCTAGTCTCTCGTAGTAGGCATAGGTCCATCCACCTCTCTGTTTGGGAATCAAACTCTTAACATAGATGTAAATAAAGCGTGAGAACGAGCAATCATGCGCCGCGTCACGCGCGCAACCACTGACTGATGTCACCCACTCACGTTCCAGCGGCGGCCCGGGGCCATTTCTTTCGACCGCCTTGGGCTGTCCACGTCACTCTGAATCGTTCTGAAAGGACAACGACAATGTCGGTATTTGATGAACTATTTATTTTATTTTATTGTAATTGATGTGCTGGTTCACGGATGCGCAACTAGTCGAGGCCCTTCACAACGCCTTAGATATTGATCTATGTAGCCTCCCACATCTCAGGATGTAGCACTGACTTTGCATGTATCTACAATCGCGGCTGGCCGGCTCAATTCAGTGCCTACTTACGGACCGCTGTTGCTAACGGTGGGGCTCTGAGGCACATGGCGTACTAATATCAGCCATGTCAGGCTATGTACTTATTGGAGGCTAAAACTCGCCGGATTTTTCAATACCCAGACGTCCTCGCCGATCCCGGCTTCGACTTTTTCGGACGTAGCCTGTCTTGGGGGGGTCCTGCGGAGAGGGAGCGTAAATTCAAACGGCGACTGCGGAGAATACATCAGTTTGCACTACGACCACCATGTCGCAATGGGGCCAAGGCCAACCACAGCCCGGTTACCAGTATCCAATGCAAACTGGATTCGTGGGTCAGTACCAACAGCAGAACCCCCAATTCCACCAGCAGAACCCTGGCCAGAATCCTCAGTTTGCGCAACAGGGCGGCGCGTTTGGCCCTGGCGGTTTGGTTCCTCAGCAGACTGGATACCCTGGACAGCGAATCCAAGGATACCAACAGCCTCTTCAAACCCAGCAAACCGGATTTCCACAGCAATCGGGCTTTCTTCAGACCCAGCCCACAGGCTTCGGCGGGGGTCTCCAGCAGCGCCCTGCCCCTCCCCCCGTACCGCCCGTACCTCCTCTTCCTACTCAATACCAGCAGCAAAATCAGTCCTCTGGCTTTCTTGGACTGCCTCAGCAGCAGGCTCCCCCAAACCGCTTCATCAGGTCGACACCCAACCCAGGGCTCCTACCCCAACCGACTGGATTCCCTACACGCCCTGGAGGGGGGGGCCTCGTTCCCCAGGTGACAGGATACGTCGATCCAAGACTCCAGATGATGACCACAACGTTCATGCCCATGCATAACGCGTCGTTCGGCCCCGGTGCTGCACCTCAACTCGCCCCTCCCCAGTTCAACCTCCAACAGTCGTTCCAACAGCATAACCAAGCCCAACGCGGAACTGCCACTCATCAGATGTCTTGGGCATTGACCAAGTCTGAGAAAAAACAATACAACGACATCTTCAGGTCCTGGGATGCACAGAGCACCGGCTTTATCAGCGGTCAGACTGCATTGGGATTATTTGGTGCCAGTGGACTTCCCAAGGATGATTTGGCTCGTATCTGGTACGTTGTTCGATCGAGACCGATCTCGTGTCCCCTCGCTCATCGTTGGTATCAGGACCCACGCTGATAGGGATGATCGCGGAAAATTGAACATTGCAGAATTCCACGTCGCCATGGCTCTCATTTATCGCAGTATGTAAACTTATATCCATACTGACCTTCATGAACTCATTCAGATTTCCAGGACTCAGCGGTATGCCCATTCCGGAGCAACTCCCCGAGGAACTAATCCCTCCCTCGGCTCGTGACCTTGACAACTCGGTCGATCTCATGAAAGACCTCCTCAAAAATGAGACCCGTTCTCGTTCTCCTGCTTCTCTGGACTCCCCCGTATCTCGACTCAAGAACAGATCTCTCAACGGCTCTTCCCCTGGCCTTGACGGAGGTCGTGATGCGACGATATACAAACACACCGAATCAGAGCCTCCCGGTGGGTTCTACCACCCTCGCTCCCGTCATGTGAATCGAGATGATGTCCGGTCCCGGAGTGAAGAGGACAGTCCTTCTGCCGACCTTTCGGACATGAAACGCCGGCTCGCCGACACCGCTCACATGCTGGATCGGGCTGCCGCAGCCGATGCCGCACGCACGGCGGAGGACGAGGAGCTGGAGAGGGAAATGGAAGATTTGAAATATCGCGTAAAGAGGGTCAGCGACGATCTAGAGTATGTCTCGAGAGGGCCGAGGACGTCTACGAAAGAACAGGAGAAGAGGCAGCTAGAGAGGGAGTTGTTGAACCTCATGCATGAGAAGATTCCCGATGTTGAGAGGAAGATCAAGGCGAGGGAAGAGAGACGGGAGAGAGAAAAGAGGGAATGGGCTAGGGAAAGGGATAAGAAGAATGAAAGGTTCGGCAGATATGGTGCCAAGGACGACTCAAGATATGAAGAGGACCGGCCGTATTCACGGGGTTACGACAGGGAAAGATATGATCGCGAAGATGTTAGGGACAGAAACAGGACGTCGGAGTACCCTCGTGAACGTTCGCGTTCGCGAGACCGCAGAGATTACAGTCGACCTCGCACTCCCCAAACCGCGCGCTCCCCACGTCCGCCTTCTGCTCCACCTGCTGCTACTGCTGCCCCGCCACCCACAGTATCACCTGTACCCGCACCCAAACCCACACCTTCCCCCGTGCCGTCCAGAATGACGCCAGAAGAACGTCAGGCATTTGCTCGCGCCGAGGCTCAACGGCGCATCCAAGCCCGCATGGCCGCCCTCGGAGTCACCACTCCTTCCTCTCCCTCGCCTTCTTCGCCCGTCATCGATACCAGCGTCGAGGACCGTTTGCAGCAGGAGAAGAAGGAAGCGGAGGAAAAGGTCAAGCAGGCGGAGAAGCAAGCGGAGGAGAGGGAGAGGACCAGGAAGGAAAGGGTTGAGCATGAACGGGCGTTGAAGGAGGGGAAGAAGAGCCCGGCTTCGCCTGTGCCGCCTTCTGTGGTGCCTACTCCGACCAGGACGGTTCCGACCCCGACTGCCCCGGCGCCACAACCTACTCCGAGAAGTGTACCTCCAACCCAACCCACCCCGAGAAGTGCGCCTCAAACTCAACCCACCCCGAGAAGTGCACCTCCAATCCAACCCACCCCGAAAAGTGCACCTCCAACGCCGAAGCCCCCAGCACCGAAGCCGCCGCCGCCACGACGATTGGTTGTCCCCAGGGCTCCAGTTGTTGCTCCAGCTCCTCCTGCACCCCAGCCTCCTCCGCCAGCACCAGCACCAGCACCAGTTGTACTAACAGTTGACCCAGAAGAGGAGGCCTTCCGTGCTAGAGAAGAGGCGATCAAGAAGCAGCGGGAATTACGTGCGGAGAGGCTTCGACAACTCGAAAGAGAGGAAGCAGAGGCCAAAGCCGAGGAGGAAAGATACCTCGCGAGGGTTCAGGCGTTGAAGAACAAGCCGGCGACGCCGTCGCCTGTAGCGGAGGTTGCGGCTCCTATCCCTCCCCCTGCTCCTGCCCCTGTGGCCCCTTCTCAACCTGCCGCACCACCCTCACCGGTCGTGGATGCTGCAAAGTCGACTAATCCTTTTAGTCGTTTGATCCAGGGACAGGGGGGGGCTGCTGCCAGTGCTCCGCCTTCCGCTTTTGCAAACGGGAGCGCGAATACCAACCCATGGGCACGTCTCCAGGCTGCTGCGCCTTCTTCTCCCCCTGCTCCTCCTGCGCCTGCTGTATCCATTCCAGCGCCAGCCAAAAGCCCAGCCCCCCCGCAGAGCAAGAGCCCGCCTCCCAAGTCGTACTACCACACCGCCCCGGCTGACGATGACGACTGGGATGATATCCAGGAAAACTTTGATGATGATAGCAGTGAGGATGAGCTTTCGGGGCGTGGGAGGAGGGAGGATATAGCGAGGCAGTTGTTTGGGGGGATGATGCCTGTTCCTGCGAGCCGGCCTGGGAGCGCTGCGCCTGCTGCTACTTCTCCGCCGGTTCCTGCTGCCCCTGCTCCCCCCCCGCCGCCGCCACCAGCAGCACCCCCTGCGCCAGCACCTCCTCCTCCGGCTGCGATTGGACAGCCGTCTCCGGCACCTGCGGTCGTTCTGGGGGATGTGAGTGACTTGATGCGGTCCATCCAGGGAGGGAAAAAGTTGAAACCGACCAAGACGGTGGATAAGAGCAAAGCTCCTGGGTCTGGGCGTGTGTTGGGCGACGTGGCGCCTCCTGCACATATTGTCAGTGCTCGAACTGTGTCACCGCCTGTGCCTGCTTCTATGGGGTCGTCGTCGTATTCGTATGTGGAGGTTCCTGAGGTTGTGTCTGAATCTTCTTCTGCGTTTTCTGTGGGTGATGGTAGTGGGTATGGGACGGTGACGCCAGAGCCGCCTTTGATGGCGGAGGGAGGACCGAAGCTTGATCATAGGCAGTCGGTGGGGTGGTTTTCGGAGCGAGCGGCGGATGTTGGGAGGGATATTGAGAGGTTGCCTTCGACTACAGAGGAAGATGAGGTGGAGGAGGGATATCAGCATGTGCATGTGGGTGTTCCGGTGATTCAGGTTGAGAATGAGCATGATGGTGGAGCTGGGGATCCGTTGGCGGATATTGATAAATCTGTTTGTGAGTTTTTTGGTTGATTTTCGTTAAGAGTGGAGTGCTGATTTTGAGTGATTTAGTGCATCGCGCGAGGACGTTATATGCGTATGGGGGTGATGGGCCTGATGATCTTTGTGAGTTTCGTTTCGATATCTAGTGGGATTCTTGGGATGTTCAAATTTGGTTTAGCTTTCGGGGAGAATCTCGTGTTGACTGCGCATCCGTCAAAGTCGGGAGGAGACTGGTGGTATGGAACACTTTTGACTTCTGGAAAGTCTGGGTTGTTCCCGAAGACCTTTGTTCAAACTTTCAAATCTAGTGCGTGTTGTTGAATCTTGTATTGATAAAGGGGCACTCTTGACTTTTTGTGTTTTATTCTAGCTAAAGCCAAGGCGCTGTATACCTACACTCCTGGTAACGCAGACGAGCTCGCCTTTAACGAAGGCGACGAACTCACGATCATTGATACGAGCGAGGAGGAATGGTGGAAGACAGAACGAGGGGGCGTGGTGTTCATCGTACCCGCCGCATATCTAGAAGTTGTCGAGGGTTAGTGAACATTTCCCTTTGAGTCCATTTTGTTTACCCCTTTTTACCGTCGGATCAAATAGGCTGAAAATTTTTTTTTCTGTTTTTTTTTTGTGTTCCTTTCTTCTTTCATAAACTTGATTGCTCGCATGTATACACCACCACCCTCAAAATTACTCTTATGGAATGGATTGCGCTTGTTCACGTCTTTATGGTTCCATCTTTTTCTTTCTTTTTTCTTTGATGGAATGAATGTATCCAGGTTCAGATCGCGGTCATCATTTACTGCCGGCAGCTGGCCTCGTGCCTGCTGAGGGTTGCAGTTGGATGGCAATCGATGAGAGTTCGCGGGGTGAGGTAACGCTTGCTCGTTCTCCGGTCCCCACGGTGGTGGTACAGCAGCAGCAGGCGCGGGAGCATGCGGTTGAGGAGGATGAAGCGGCCCCGGGTGACGATGACGACGACGGTTCGGACTCAAGTTCGGATTACCTCTCCTTTGCCGAGAGCGATGAGGAGGAGAAGTACCCTGAAGCCAAGGCCGAAAGAGAAGCTCGTGCACGGGAACGGCAACTCGTCCTCGAGGCTGCGGGGTTGATCCTGACGCAGAACGAGAAACCACCGCCGGGCATCGTTCGGAATCGGTCTACGAAGCGGCGACCCCCTCCTGCGGCTCCGTCACCGTCATCGTGGAACTCGAAGGCGTTGCCGCCTGTGCCATTACCGCTGCCAGTGGTGGTTGATGCTGAACCGACACATGCGAGGCGGCTGGACGATGCGTTTGATCGGTACGAAGAGTTCAAGAACAAGGCTGCGAACTCGAATGCAAATTCGAACCGGCTTTCGATTGCGTCGACGGTTTCGGCGGATACGTTGTCGGTTCCTTCTCCGACTATTTCGAGCTTTCCGGGGGAGAATGGGAGTGGAAGTCCTAGTGTTGGGGGCGGAGGGAAGAGTTATTCGCATTATTTGATGCATTTATTGGGGAGGTCGAGGACGCCGGAGGGGGAAGTGGGGTTGAGGAAGGGGTTGAGTGTGGCGAATATTTCGGCACCGATGATGATGAGTCCGAGCTTGAGTGGTGGGGGTGGGGCGATGGGTGGGAGTCAGGGTGGAGGAGAGGCCCCTCCACGGGGCATGAGTCCTGGGTTTGGGACGGTATGTGTGGTTGGGTTTTGGATAGGTCCAAGGACTGACTTGGAGATTTGCTTGTTGTGACAGTCGTGGGCGAGCTTGGTGAATTCGACGGCACTGGAGGGGATACCTTCCAGTGAACGCCGTCGTCAAGAGGTGAGCTAGTTTGTTTTTTTGTGAAGCTCGTGCTCTTTCGAATGTCCTAAACCGCTTCTTTGAAGGCTATCTTTGAGTTGATCCATACCGAAGGAGCCTATGTGCGTGATTTGCAGCTCATAGTCGAGGTAAACATACTTGGTCAACATGGTGTTATTGCGTTCCGATCTTTGTCTCCATCTAGATCTTCTACTCTAGCATGCTGCCGCTCTTGTCCTCGAAGGAAGTCACAGTCATTTTTGCCAACATTGAGGACATCCTGCTGACAAACACCGTGAGTCTCTTTCCATCATACATGTACCATTACAAACTAAGGTCCTTTGCTTTGAGACGTTCCTGAGTGTTCTAGAAGAGCGGCAAAAAGAATGTCGGTTGTACATGGACCAGATCGGCGATATCTTGTTGGATCATATTCCGAATATGGCAGTTTACATGGTAATTTCAAGCTCTGATATCTCATGCGTTTGTTCGGATCGGTTCTCTGCAGGAGTACTGCGTCAATCAAGCTACAGCAATCAAAGTGCTAAAATCGTTGAGAGATGCGAATTCCGAGCTCGAAGCACACCTACAGGTAACTGGTTACAAATCTTGTTGGGTATTCGATGTTGAGTGTTTTTTTCAGAAAGTCAAGAACGATCCTGCTGTGCGGAATCTCGATTTATCAAGCTATTTACTTGTTCCCAGTGAGTAAAAGTTGAAAGTTTGTGAATGAAGTTTACTTTATACCTGGGTTTCAAGTGCAACGCATTACGAGATACCCACTTTTGATCAAGCAAGTGCGTCCCAGAAATTTGCAAAAGGTTTTGATTCTTCCTAACCCCAACGCAAGGTTCTACATCATACAGAAAGTGAAGACGAACGGTACGACGTTGGAAAAGCAGTCGAAATTTCGGAAAAACTGCTGGATCAGATCAACGAGGCCATCCGGGAACAGGAGGGTCGTGAAACGCTGAAGACGCTTTCGCGATATCTGTGGATTGGAGAGGGGTGCGCTTTCATCATCGGGTCTTTTGCGCTCCACTGATAGGGCCATTCTAGCCGGCTCGACTTGACGGCCCCGACAAGATATATGGGCTCACGCAGATTGCTGAAAGAAGGGATTCTTCTCAAGGCCAAGAGTGGGCGGAAACTATACGGCTTCCTGTGCACTGATATCCTTGTCCTCACGGACGAAGCTATGAAGACGCTGTATCGAATGGTTTGTATCATCTAACGGTATCATCTCTCGATAAGGATTTATTATACTTTACTTGTCATTCAGCCTATACCCCTAGCTCACGCGCGTGTGATTGGCGGCAAAGGTTAGTTGAAGGCAATGATCGTATCGGGAGCTTCTGCTGACGCTTCTTGGTAGATGATCTTTCCTTCGAGGTTTCTCAAGCCTATCCGAGAGGAGGTGCCTCCGTCCTTCTCAAGGCGCCATCGGCTCGCGACTGTCAGGGTAGGCATATCTTGTCTGTTATGATTTGATGCTTTTTCTGACACGTAACAGTGTGGGTACACGAGATAGAGTATGCGGGACGCAGGTGCCGCCACGCTGAGGAGCGCGCGGTCAAGAAGATGGCTGGGAGGAGGTGATGGGGCTGTGGACTTTTATGATACCCTGCAGTGCTCCTATACTGTACTGTTATACCGAGGGTTCCGAGGGGATTGCCACTTCCCGGGCACCGGGTGTGTGATAACCGAATAACAGTCGTTTCTATCTTGGGCCACACCGTTACCGACGAGCGGCGACACAAATACATGTCGATATATAAGTCAACCGTCACCAACCGAGCCCCGTCCCGCACAACCCCACTCCCCAATGTCGTCGCCAGGTAGTGTGGAGCACCCCGCAAGCTGCCTTTGCTAATGCATATCGTTCTCTAGATCTTACCGTTTCTAACTTGTTCAATGTCAAGGGCAAGGTTGGTGCGTTGTCTACAAGGTGTTATTTGCCTGAATACACTCAAAATTGGTGCAAAATAGCGCTGGTGACTGGGGGAGGCTCGGGTATAGGAAAGATGATAGCATCAGGTTTCGCGCAGAACGGGGCCAAGGTGTATATTGCCGCACGGAAGGAGGCTCAGCTGAAGGAGGTGGGTTTCCATTCATTTTTTCCCCTTTATTCTTCATACATTGAGATGGTGCACTTCGAAAAGGCCGCGGATGAACTCAATAGGATGAGGCCGGGCTCGGTGCATTACATTGTCGCTAACGTCGGGGTATAGTTCCAAGTCCCTTCCGCAGCTGCATCCCTTTTCACTCAAAGTCTGTTCAAGTCTAAAGCAGGGTGCGATGCCCTCATAAATGAATTCAAAAAACGCGAAAGCAAACTTCATATCCTCGTTAACAACTCTGGGATCACATGGGGAGGACCGTTCACCGACTTTCCTGAAGAGAAAGGGTGGGATAACGTGTTTGCGGTCAACGTCAAAAGCATCTTTTATAGTAAGTCTCAAGTCGTATTCATTGAGATGTTGTTTGACATTTAGTCTAATTGATCAGTGACTGCGGGGTGAGTGCGTAGTGTCGTGTGTCATCGACTGTCAATTAATACCTGCTAGCCTCTCCGATCTACTCATGAAAGACTCCAACAACATCGACCCTGCGCGCGTCATTAACATATCATCAACGGCGTCCGTTGACCCCAGAGCTGAAAGCCCCCTCAGCAGCGAGGGCAATGGTACATGGTCCTGTATGTTCTCAATTTATGGATGTTGGTCCCCCGATATGTTGACACCCCGTCATCCTAGACCAACCCAGTAAAGCCGCCGGTACGTACTTGGGCAACCGCTCTAGATAGATACCCTTGTTTGATGTATGCAACTTTCCTAGTCAACCACCTCACGTCGGCTTTGGCCTTGAAGCTGGGACCTCACCATATCACGTACGTCGTAGATTTTCTATCGAACCTCCCTCTGTTCTCACAATTACTTGAACAGTGTGAATTCCATCCTTCCCGGGTAATCCCCTTTCTCAACCAGCGCCTTCTCAATTCCGACTACTAACGCAATTCCCAGACTCTTCCCCAGTAAAATGACAGCGTATGGGATCAAGACCTCCGCAGACGCCTTCCTGGAGACACAACCCACCGGTTCGTTGGGCTGTGAATAACAGCTTTCAATCTATTGATCTTGCATTACTTGCCTCTTCGCAGGTCGATATGGCTCTCCGCAGGACATGGCGGGAATGGCTCTTTTCCTCGCCTCACCTGCGTCAGCCCATGTAACAGGGGCGCATATATTGCTTGATGGGGGCTCTAGGTACAGTAGGGGAGCAGCGGCGTCGGCTTCGACCAAGTTGTAAATATGAATGCTTCCCGGTTTGCCTTTTTGATTGGTACATGTGCCGATTGTTTTAGCGCTTCAGCACCTGTGCGGCGCATCGTGTTGGCCCATCTTCATCTCTTTCTCATATTTTAATTAAGTAAAGAGAGCTAGATTATTACCGAATACAGCCATTAGCTAGCAATGAGAAAAAGGTTTTGAACATGAGACGTTGCGGCCCGCGGGCACGGGTGATATGCGTGCGCGTGTGTTCGGCTGTTGCCGGGATGCACATTCACAGATATTTCTGCACCGTTACTGACCAGCGGCGACACTATATGTTGAGGATGGCAGAACAGGGAGACATGATGTCTAATTGAATCAGTAAAATAGTACAGGCCTTTATACTACTGAGGTCAGATATAAAAGGCATAACGTATGACGTCGAGGCGGTGGAACTGATTTCCAACACTATAAGTATCTAGAGACCAACTTCTGCCCAGATGTGGTGCGTTGTCTTTAGGGTGTTGTTTTCCACGAATACACTCAAATTGGTGCAAAACAGCGCTGGTGACTGGGGGAGGCTCGAGTATAGGAAAGATGATAGCATCGGGTTTCGCGCAGAAAGGGGCCAAGGTGTATATTGCCGCACGGATGGAGGCTCAACTGAAGAAGGTGCACCTCCATTTTTTCCCCATTTATTTTTCATACATTGAATTTGAGATGGTGCACTTCGAAAAGGCCGCGGACGAAATCAATAAGATGATATGACGGTCAAATTGTACAAAAAATAAATGGTCACGCGTATGTTTTCCCGCAAAATTGAGGTGCAGCGCGCGGAATAGAGTAGTGAGATGCCATATTTGAGCTTGCTTGCCATCATCCTCTGATGGCTTGATGACCTCGTCATCATTGACAATGTTGAAGACCCATCCCACCTCCTGGGTCTCTAAGAATCGGCTAGGAAATTTATAGATGCACTACGGGTAGGTTGGTACCATCCGAACTCTCTTCAAACATAAGCCTCCCCCTCCAAAAGCTTTTCGTTTCCAAAAAGGAAATTATTTGTAAGCAGGGCAACCCTTAGCCAGGCACTCTATTCCGCGCGCTGCACCTCAATTTTGCGGGAAAACATACGCGTGACCATTTATTTTTTGTACAATTTGACCGTCATAAAGATGAAGCCAGTCTCGGCGCATTACATCGTCGCGAACGTCGCGGTATAGTTTCAAATCCCTTCCGCAGCTGCCTCCTCTTCCACTCAAAGTCTCTTCAAGTCCAGAGCAGGGTGCGATGCCCTCATAAATGACTACAAAAACGCGAACGCAAACTCCACATCCTTGTCAACAAGTTGACAACTCTGGAATCACATGGGGAGGACCTTTCACCGACTTTCCTGAAAAGAAAGGGTGGGATAACGTGTTTACGGTCAACGTCAAAAGCATCTTTTATAGTAAGTCTCAAGTTGTATTCATTGAGATGTTGTTTGACATTTAGTCTAATTGATTAGTGACTGCGGGGTGAGTGCGTAATGTCGCGTGTGTCATCGACTGTCAATTAATGCTTGCTAGCCTCTCTGATCTACTCATGAAAGACTCCAACAACATCGAGTCTGCGCGTGTCATTAACATATCATCGATATGTTCTGTTGACCCCAGAGCTGAAATTCCCATTAGCGGCAGCGTGGGTTATTGGCCCTGTACGTCCTCAATCTATGGATTTTGGACCCCAAGTATGTTGACGGCTCATCATCATATACCTACCCAGTAAAGCGGCAGGTACGTACTTGGGCAGTTGATTTAGATAATTGTTTGACGAATGTGATTATCTTAGTCGAGCACCTCACTTCGGCTTTGGCCTTGAAACTGGCACCTTGCCATGTCACGTACGTCGTCGATTTTCCATCCGAGACCTCCCTCTGTTCTCACAACTACTTGAAAAGCGTGAATTCCATCCTTCCTGGGTAATCCCCCTTTCAAATTAACGCCATCTCAATTCTGACTATTAACGCCGCCTACAGACTCTTCTCTACTGAAATGACAGCAGATGGCATTGAGATATTCAAGGATTATTTCCTAGAGGGACAACCCACCGGTTCATTGGGACTGTGAATAAAAGTGCTTTGGTCTTGAATTGTCTGCCTCGTCGCAGGTCGGTATGGCACTCCGCAGGACATGGCGGGGATGGCTCTTTCCCTCGCCTCACCTGTGTCAGCTCATGTAACATGAGCGCATATATTACTTGATGGGGGCTCGAGGTACAGCGCTGGCACCTTCAAGGCTTCAAAGGTAAGTATTCATATGTAGTATACATCGTGATGTTTACGCTTCATGTAAGTTTCATCCAGTCGCAGGTAGTTGCAAGATTACAGAAGAGATTTACAAGGATCCGAATTTGAATGATGATCGCACATTTCATGTGTTGTGTTTGCGATTTCAGAGGTCACCAGGGGGAGCATTTCCCGTACGATGGGTTTGAATTGAAGGGATTGCCATCTTTATGATCCCTCCCTTTGCTTCTTGACATTGTCCCTGTCACTCTCTGGCGTAGGGTGATTAATTCAACTGAAGAAGTAATATAACTGCAGACTGTAGTGCATACCTCCATCGGTCTCCCAACGATATGGAGAGAATCGTCCGGATCCTGAGTGGCACGTTTAGCTTGCTTGGCCAAAGCATGAAGCTTGTGTTTCCAAAGACGACTCTACAGGAGGAGGAGTCGTGTCAGAAAACTTCGTCAATTCAAAAAAGATCCTTCACTTCTTTATCTTTCTGCTCAACTGTGGCTCGCAGTTCGCGAATCTCTGCATCTTTCTTCTCGCTCGCTCTCCGATGTCTTTCTACGACCTGGGTCAACCGCTTATTCTCAGCCGTTTGACCTTGCACGCGGACCAACGCGTCTTCCGTCGACGATACAGCTGATTTGTAATTGACGTCGGCTTCCCGCAACTTCCTGCGCAACCGCGTCACTTCCGTTTCCGATTTTCGCATCTCTGCAAGCTTTACTTCGAGCAGCTTCGTTTCTCTCCTCAAGTTACGCCTCTCGCGCTCTAGTTCAGAAGACAAATCCGATATCCCTTCCTCAAGTTTACCGGCAACGTGGAGTAGTCCTTTCTGGGAAATAGACGCCGCGTCAGCGCTAAACCTCAAGATAAGGGGTGTAGCATCTGAAGGATAAATCGCACCTTACAATACGCATCTGTCACTTGTCTCGCCTTTCCTTTCAGCTTTTGGATGTTCATTTGGATGCTTGCAGGCAGAGGGTTCACCCCCACTCTACTCCCACCTGATGCCACAGCCTTGGGTTCTAGGGCGCTAGATTCCGCAAAGGAGATGTAGACGTGTCGTGGTTCATCATTCCCTTTGTACTGTCGGCAGATTGCACATGTAGGTTGCGAACGCGTCTTTTCAAGGCATGTCTCGCAAAAACCATGTCCTGATGGGCTATTTCAGCTATTGAACAGACTGGGAACGTTCGGAGCTAACCACAGCGGTAAAAGCGGAAATGGTCGAAGGAGAATGAATCTTGGCATATGTCGCATTCGACCTCGGGCATATATGCTTTCTAGTTGGCTGGGAACGATGTCAGGAATAGGAGAAAGCAGAAGCGGGAGCGTGGTTGGGAGGAAATCACTATTGGCACTACCACGTGCCGCTGCTTCACAGCACTCATGGCAATGCCGGTTGACCGGAAATAGGCT
>Ga0307516_10003071_pt1 | contig 21767 bp, 14 predicted proteins | sample 19_EM_MG_FD_203310 | JGI IMG/M metagenome (GOLD analysis project Ga0307516, IMG submission 203310) | Populus trichocarpa ectomycorrhiza microbial communities from riparian zone in the Pacific Northwest, United States - 19_EM | ecosystem: Host-associated > Plants > Roots > Unclassified | place... | reverse complement strand
GTACGGTCAGTCCCACCGCTGCCCCATTTGATCGGAGAAGCACCGAGACCTGGTCTGCCTTCACCTTGAGACCTTGATATTCGATATCGAATGGCGCCCTGCGGGGGCGAAACTTGGTGAACTTCCACCGAGGCAGGCTGGGTGCCGCGGCAAAGAGGCTTTCGACCTTGGGAAATGCCGCGCGTATCCCGTCGGCGCTGATCACGAACTCCCGCCGGCCTCCCTCTTTGGGCCCAAACTCAAAGGTGAGGCTGGGGCTCACGTTGTGCATTTCGGCCGCGAGCCGATCGAAGGTGGGCTCTTGATCGCGTTCAAAGTCGAACAGCGACATTTCGTTCTTCTGGAACCACCTCCAGAAGTCTTCTTCCGGCGAGGCAGTCGCGTTGTCACTGAAAATGGCCAGGAACGACATGAGTGTGACGGCAGCGCATCGGGCGAAGTTCATGAGTCAAGACACTTTCGTTGAATTCCAAGTCAACGTCCGGGCTGTTGTCCGCTGGTTGGACTGTCCGAAAGCGGCCCTTCGCCGGCGCCCGCTTCTGGCCGGCTGATGGCATCGCTTGCATAGACCCGTTCGCATGGGCCGGGTTTTCAGGACGAGGGCTCCGGCGCCGGTCGATCAGTCTCCGGACACGGCCAGACAATGGCCTGGGCAACGACGACATGTTCGCTGTTGAATGTGGCGGAGGGCGAACCGTGCAGCCTGTACCCCAAGGCGAGCGCCTCACTCACGCGTCGGCAAAACGAAGCGTCGTCTTTCCCAGTGAGGAGACGATAGATGGGAAGGTCATCGGGCGGCCGATTGTTCATGCGAGTCTCGCGAAGCCAGCGCACCGGAGCATAACGCAAGAGTTAGGCGAGACGTAGCCGTATAGCCGCCGTTCGCGGTTGGCTGCTGCTGGCCGCAACAGAGGTCTCGGCAGCCTTGATACGAGAGAGTGCGTCCTCATCGGTGTAAAGGTGCGCGCACGTCCCACCGGCGCCTGAGCGATCGCTGGCGCGAACTTCGTTTCTGAGCAGCATTGAGACGACGATCGCCGTTGCAATGGTAAAGAGGATGCGTTCGATGAGCGAGCTCACGCCCGAGACCTCGCTGTTTGCATGACCGTTCCCCCATATGACTCGTGGCGACGTTCTGCCGCTGCCGCTGCCGCGATCAGCGGAAACTTTTCTTGCACCTGCGCCTTGAGTTCTTCCAGCAGCATGCAGTAAAGGGTACCCGAGAGCGGACGGTCGTGATCGAGTGGTTATGGCCGCATTCTGCCAACGATGCCTCGAAGCCGCCTCCGGTGGGCGAGGCCAAGAGGACAGCAGGCGAAGCACCTCAACCTGCAACTTGCCGTGGCGGGCCCGTTGCCTCGGCCGCTCGCCGTAGCGCTTGGGGCTCCTGGCGATCGACCCGAAGACTGCCGATGACATCCTTGCCAGCGTCGAGCGATTTTGTCTGCGAATTTCTCAATCAGCACATCAGTGCCATCTTGCCCACCAGGCGCCGTGACAGTTGGCTGAGGTGCCATCCCAAGGCACAGTCAGTTCGAACCCAACGTCAAAGTGCACTCCCCCGCCAATCGCAGTTGAATGACCGCGCAGCAACCCGATCACCGGGTGCCCGGGGTTGAATAGCACCGAGGCCGCTTGGCCAATAGCCGGCCCGTATCCGGCTCCGCCGCTGGTCGTGATCTGGATGCTGCCGAAGACATAGAGGCGACCGGGGATGTCGCTGACAAGATTCAGATTCAATGCAATCACGTCATTGGACGGCAGTGCGTATGTGTCTACCGCGCCCTTTCCGCTCCCCTGCCACGCGATTGGTGGAGGTGTTGAGTGGAAGTCATCAGGGTTCAGGGTCGTAAAGAAGAGGCGCAGGTCACCTCCAGTATTTCCGGAACCAATGAGTGAATCGGGTCGAATAGTAGATAGCAGCTTCATGTCCAACTCCTGTTCACATTGAGCCTCGGCAGAATAGGCCAACCGCCACTGGACCGCATCCCCCGGAGTAGGGACGTCCAACAAGGCGCCACCATGGCGGGCGCGTTACGGCTTGAGCGGAGCGCGCGACGAGTTCTTGCTGGCAGCGACCGCGCAGAACCTGCGAAAGATGGCCAAGAGCTTGGCTACCAAGAACGAGGGATCGAGATTGATTCCCGCTTGATGAAGCAGCGGGCGGCCGCCGCCTTCGAAACTTCCCTGGTCGAGGGCAACTTCGCTCGCGTCACGAACGCCGTGACGCGTCCGGCGCAGGCCGCGAACCGAGTTTTTCAACAGAATCGGCCGATCAGTGACATCAGGCATGGCCCGGTGAATGCTGCTCAGCGAAGACGTGGCGCATCAAAAACTTCGACGGTCCACGGACCCAGAAGCGAAGCGGCGTCGCGAGCAGCCACGCCAGTCGGGTCGCTGACGCAGAGAACCGCATCTTCGTAGGGAACACGAAGGCAAACAGCGATTGAGTCGCCGCCGGCGCTTCGATATTCCCACCAATCCTCTTCGCCACCGAAAGTGCGGTGGCTGTCCGTCTCGACGTACATCGGATCGCCAAGGTGCGCTCGAAGGGCGTCCCTGGAAACGCCACGCGCCCATGCGACCTCCCACAGGGGCGTGGAAACCTCTCCTGGAGCGATACGCGTCAGCGTCGTGAGCATTGCATTCCGCCTTTGTTTGCGCCTGATTTTGACATCGAGCAGGCCTCCAGGAAGCTACCGGTCACGACCGGCAGGTACTGGCCGGTCAGAGACGTGGATGCTTGAGCGCGGTACTGAGGCGAAGGACGAGATGGCGACGTGCTGCAAGGCTGTTGCTGCCAACCAGGCCGCTTGCAAGAGGGAAGCAGGGCTTCGCCGGCATCCGGTTGGACGGCTCGAAACCTCCCGCTCGCGCACGCCGGCTCCTGGCCGATCTGCGACCTCGTTGAGGACGCAACGCGACCCCGGCGAGGGGTATTCACGTTTTCCAACGCATTCCTGTCCTTGCGTCTTGATTGGGCTGTCGGGCCAAGCTCAAAGCGCTATTTGAAGGTGGTGCGTAACCCGCCTGTACCCGGCATGTGCTGAATTTCGGTGTTAGTCCGGGGTGCGTCTCCGTGCATTGCAGCCAGAATAGCTAAACAAAAGCCTGTTTAGTTACTTGGCTCACACCGGAGACAAACCATGTTCCAGAAGATCGCGCGCCGGCCTGTGCTGCTGACGCTGATGACGCTGCTTTGCGCCTGCCTGGCGCCCGCCCAGGCGCAGGAGGCGGCTCCCGTCCTCAAGCGCGGCGTCAACATCGTCGGCTACGACCCGCTCTGGACCGACCCGGCGAAGGCGCGCTTCCAGCCGCGTCACATGCAGGCCATCAAGGACGGCGGCTTCGATCACGTCCGCATGAACCTCCAGGCCTTCGCCCACATGGACAAGGACGGGCAACTCTCCCCGGCCTGGTTCAAGACGCTGGACACGCTGGTGGATGCGGCTCTCAAGTCCGGCCTGCAGGTGATCCTGGATGAGCACAACTACGACGAATGCGCCAAGGACCTGCCGGGCTGCCGGCTCAAGCTGGCGGCCTTCTGGCGCCAGGTCGCGCTGCACTACAAGGATGCGCCGGCCGGCGTGATCTTCGAGATCCTCAACGAGCCGAACGGCGCGATGAACGAGGCCTGGAACGACGTGCTGGCCGAGAACCTGGCCGTCATCCGCGCCAGCAATCCGACGCGTCGCGTGGTGATCGGTCCGCGCAGATGGAATTCGATGGGCGAGCTCGACAACCTCAAGCTGCCCGCGGCCGACCGCAACATCGTCGTGACTTTCCACTACTACACGCCGATGGAATTCACGCACCAGGGTGCACCGTGGACTCCGGACTACGCCAAGCTTTCGGGCATCACCTGGGGCACGGGCGTCGACCGCGATCGCCTGAAGAAGGATTTCGCGCTGGCGGCGGCCTGGGCCGCGCGTAACAAGCGTCCGATGCTGCTGGGCGAGTTCGGCGCACTCGAGAAGGCCGCTACGGCGCTGCGCGTCGTCTGGACGGATGCCGTGGCGCGCACGGCAGAGGCACAAGGCTTCGGGTGGTCCTACTGGCAGTTCGATTCGGACTTCGTTGTGTGGGACATGAGCAGGAACGGCTGGGTGAAATCCATCCACGGGGCGCTGATCCCGGAGCAGGCCGATGCGGCCATCGTGGCCGCGGTACAGGGGGCGATCGACCCGGCGCTCGAGTTCGTGATCAACACCCCGCGCTCCACGGCCTGGAGCGTCTACGGCGACAAGCAGACCAACCAGCAGGTGGCCTGCGACGCCGTCGGCAAGAGCTGCGTGCGCGTGGACATCAGTCAGCGCCTGGCCAACGTCTGGGACATCGGCGCCGTTGCGCCGGTGCTGGCGGAGATCCGCAAGGGCGACGAGTTGCGCGTCCTCGTCTGGGCGCGCCTCGATTCCGACGATCCCAAGGCGAAGGCCACCGTCCCGGTGCTGCTGCAGTTGGGCACCGCGCCCTACACGAGCCTGGTGGCGGGTTCGGTCACGCTCAGCTCCAGGATGGAGGCGTTCGCGATCGCCGGCGTCGCGCAGGAGAGCTATGCGGGCGGCACGGTCAACCTGGCCTTGCAGCTCGGGCAGGTGGGGCAGCCCGTGGTGCTGGGCGCGCCTTATGTTCTGCGGAACTACAAGCCAGCCGCCAAATAGGACGAAATCGACCCAGGACGCGCAGGGTACCGGCGTTGTTCACGAGGGCCACGCCTGGGTCCTGCCGCCTGTGCGCGTCAGTGTCACGGTGAAGCCGGCGTAGTGGGCGAAGTCGCCGCCCTGGGTGATGAGCGCGTCGCGACTGCGCAGGAGCGCCGCGTCAACGGCAACGCCCGGGAACAAGCCGCAGAGAACTCCAGCGCTCGGCAACGCCGGCCAGGCGGGGCCGCACGTGGGCGTTCCTTCACTGCTGCCTGTACAGCACCTGCTGGCGCAGGTCCTTCCACATCGGCGCCGCCGCGATGCGCCATGCGGTCACTGTGGCGGCCATGCAGACCGGACCGACGGAGAGATCCTCGTATCGACGTTCGGCCGCGAGGTGGTGCTGCTCGTCCAGCCGGTAGTGGCTGTCGTATCGCGCGAGGGGCGACTCGAAGTGCGCTCCGTCGGGCATGGCCAGGATCTGCATGCCCGCGGGCAGCGCCAGGTCGTAGTGCTCGACCAACGTGCCGCCCGAGCACGTCGAGTCTACAGCCGGGGACTTGTCGACGGCCTCGCGGGCGATCGACGCCAGGTGCAACGGCACCGGGAACCAGGGAGAGACCCAGAACGCGCCGCTACCCGGAAGGTTCAGCACCTCGCTCGCGTGGAAACGCACCTCGTACGAGAAGGTGGCCTCCAGCGCCTTGGGATCGGGGTAGGTGATCGTTCCCACGCCTTCGAGGCCCATGCTCTTCAAGGCCTGCTTCACGTAGCGGTCCGACTCCTCGCGGGACGCGCGGCGGAAGGCCTCGCGCGTCGACACGGCGGGCTGGCCGGCGAGGGTGACCTTCACGGTCGCGTCCAGCGAACCGTCCTCGTGCACCTCGCCCGTCGTCTCGACTTGCTGCCGATCCGCATCGCGGGCGATGGTCGGCGTGCGCGTCGGCGTCGACGCGCCGTTGGCCATCAGCACAGGCTTGCCCTGGTCGGACGACGGCAGCATGCCGAAGGGCGTGTCGTCGGAGGTGGAATCGAGGAACAGGTCGAGCGAGGGCACGTAGTTGATCACGTGGTTCACCTGCTGCGCCAAGGGCAGCGCCGCGAGCGTGTAGACGGAACCCGCGTTCACCAAGGCCTGTTGGGTCTCGATGCCGCGCGCGGCCAGCAAGGCCTGCAGCAGCGTCGCGTGGTCCTTGCAATCGCCTTGCCGGTTGTCGATCACGACGTCGAGGTCGCGCGGCACCACCGCGCCGATGCCGACGCAGTTGCCCGCGTAGGTGATCGTGCGCGCGACCCACTCGTAGAGCGCATTGGCCTGCAGGCGCGCGTCGGTCTCGCCTGCCGCGATCTTGTCGGCCAGCGCGCGGATGCGCGGCGTCACCGCCGCCTTCGGATAGGCGCGCAGTCCGTAGGACGTGCCCACCTCCGCCCACGACGTGAAGGTGCTGTACTCGTAGCCAGGGTTGGCCTCCGGATCGACGACCGACCAGTTGGTTCGCTCGTTGCGCTCGGGCACCGGATGGCTCCAATGCAACGAAAGCAGGCGGCGGTCTCCGTGCGTGGTGACGTTCTCCGTCATGCCACGGACCACGTGACGGCTCTTCATCGACACGGGCTCGTCGACCAGCACGCGGACGTCGTCGTAGGCGCCGCCGAGCGAGAAGTCCTCGGCGAGCGACAGCTTTCGCGGATAGAGCGGCTGCGTCGTGGTCAGCCGGTACTTCAAGCCCACGACGTCACCTACCTCCACGTCGGGAAAAACGACGGTCGTGCTCACGTTGTCCGAATAGGCCGGCCCGACCGATTGGCGCCCCGACTGCGTCTCCACCTGATAGTTGGCTGGCGGCGCGTCGATGCGGCGGCCGCCAGGCTTGATCGTGTACGCCTCCAACACCTCGAGCTTCTGGGCGCTCTGGCTGTAGGAGATCGTCGTCTCCTTCATCGCGGACAACGCGGTGCGCTTGAGGATCTTGTGCCGGCGCGTATAGGTCATGACCTCGGTGCCGTCCGCATTGACGCGGTGGACCGTGTCCTCGAGGAGGCTGTGCCAGCCCAGCTCGGGCGCGGAGGCGGCCTGCGACGTGCCGGCCGCGGCGGATGCGGTCGCAGGAGCCGCGGACGCGGTGGCAGGCTCTGCCGCGCAAGCGGGCGCCGCGAACGCGACGACGGACGTGAACAGGACCGCGAATGCGGTCCGGACGATAGCTGACATGCTCCCTCCTTGATGTATGACGGACGACGGGGGATGCAAGGCCTTCGCCTCGCAGCCCTTCTTGTCGATGCGGTTGATTTTGCAGGATGCGCCGGCGACGCGACCCTGTGCGCCACGCGTCAGGACCGCATTGCCCGCTCGATGGGCACCAGCCGTGGCCATGCCTGCGAGGCCGTGGTGCAACAGCGACCCCCACAGCCGGCCGAACGGCATGAGGAACTGCTGCTGAACAGGGGCATGGTCAGCGGCAAGCGTCTGGGCAAGACATGTTGACGGCAGCCGCGGCGGGTGACCAACGGCCGGTTGCCAGCGCATTGCTGCTGTTGCACGCCCGCGAACCACCCGGTGCTGTCCTTCGCAGACACGATCACATCGCCCGAAAGCAGTCGCCTGCTTCCCGCATCACCGGCGCTCAATTCTCCGTGAGACGCTTCGCCAGAACTGGGCGGCTTTCAGGTCGCCTTCGACTTCCGCGCGCTCCGCATACGTTGCGGCGACGATATGCGCAGTGCGACCATGGCGCAGCTCCAGCTCGCTTCCCCTTCTGGCCGCCTCGACCTCATCGACCTCTGCTTTGTCTGAGGCTGAATTTATGTGGAATCCGCCAAACTCGTCTCGCGAGTCTGGGTCATCTGCAATGCGCTTCAGCAATGGTCCGAGGGTGCCGTCTTCGTTGGAGCGACGCCAACCTCCATCAACTGCCTGATATCGGGGTCGAGGTGGCTTCGCCATGGACTCGGGAACGTAGCCGACGTCGCACCGAATGCAATACATGCCCTGAATGAACTGACCGACGGATCCAGGCACCGTGAACTCGGGCTTGAGGTCAGTGACCGAGACGGAGAGATCGCTGGTCCATGACCGCCTGTTGTCCAGTGCGCGCGCGGGATCTGCGCGATCGATGAGCACAAGCTTGAGCTTGACGCGGTCGGCCGAATTGCAGCGCGGGCATGCCTCAACTGGAGCGTTCAACCGCGTCATGGTTCAGTTTCTTGATAGTGATGCTTGTCGGTTACTCAGAGCAGTCTAGCGTCATCGCCTGCTACTGCCGCCGGGTGGCGCCGGGCAGGGCGCTATGCCGCGAGCGAAATGGGGCCGCGACGCACAAGTCACAGGCGGAGCATTGAGCCTTCGGCGCGTGCGCAGTTGGACGCATAAGACAGTCGACCGGCGGCACCGCTGCGCTACCCTGTGCGCATGCAGTCCCTCTTCGACCCCGCGCGCCACGAACCGCTGGCCGCGCCCCCCTGGCATCCCGACCTGGCCTTCTCGGCGATCGCCCGTATCGTGGCCGCCGCAGAGGCGGAGTTCGACGACCGCGAAGGCAGTTGGCTGCTGCATCCGGACGACGAACCACCGCATCCAGGCGCGCGGTCGTCCAACCTCTACTGGGGCGCCGCAGGCGTCGTCTGGACGCTGCGCCATCTGGCGGCGGTCGGCGCGGTTCGCCTGGCGCGCGACTACTCCCCGTGGATTGCCCGCTATCCTGATCGCGTCCGCGAGGAAGCCGCCGCCGAGCAGCACGGCAACGCCTCATACCTGTTCGGTGAGAGCGGCCCGCTACTGCTCGCTTGGCTGGACACGCGCCGGGAAGATGTCGCGGATCGCCTGTACGCCGTGGTTCGCGGCAACCTGAACAACCCCGCTCAGGAGCCGCTGTGGGGCAATGCGGGTACGCTCCTGGCCGCGATTCGGATGGCCGAGGCTGGGGTGGGCGAGCGCTGGGACGCGCTCGTCGCAGACGGTGTCGAAGCGCTGGCCGACGACATGTCGATCGATCCGGAAATCGGCGCGTGGACATGGCAGCAGCACCTGTACGGCAAGCGTTCGCGTTACCTGGGTGCCGGCCACGGACTCGCCGGCAACGCGTTCGCCGCCCTGCGCGGCGCGGCGCACGCCGATCCGGCGCGGGTGCGGATGATCGCGGACCGTGTCGAGGAGACGCTGTCTCGCACCGCGCTGCACGCCAGCCCGGACGACGCCGCGCTGGCTCTGGCCAACTGGCAGCCGCTGGTCGACGCCGTGCACCTCGCCGCCTGGCGGTCCAGAGGTGGCCGGCCGCTGGTGCAGGACTGTCACGGCGCGCCGGGCATCGTGTGCCGGCTAGCGGGTCGCGTGCCGCGCAGCGCTGTCTGGGACGGACTGTTGCGCGCCGCAGGAGAGCTGACCTGGCAGGCCGGCCCGCTCGCCAAGGGGCCGTCGCTGTGCCACGGCACCGCTGGCAGCGTGATGGCTTTCCTCAAGCTGTGGCGCCTGTTCGATGAGCCGGTTTGGCTGGAACGGGCACGCGCCCTCGCACTGCACGCGGCCGGCCAGGTAGAGGCGGTCCGCGCCCGCCATGGCCTGGGGCGCCACAGCCTGTGGACCGGCGACCTAGGCGTCGCCTGCGCGCTGTGGAACTGCGTCACGGGCGACGATCGCTTTCCGACGCTGGATCACTTTTAGGCCGATCGAGTCGGCATGGTCACCGGATGTCCGCGCTAAGCCGTCGCGGCGGGGGACTTGGCAGCGCCTCGGACTGCAGCTCTCGCTGCGGAGCCGCCGCGCGTGGCCTCCATCGAGTGCGCGCGGTTGATCGGCAAGCAACGATCGCTTCGTGCGATCAAAGGCCCGCCGATTTGCCGGTAAGCCGACGGTTGTGAACCTCGGCTCGTGGCCGACAAGGGACATCCCATCCCTCGTCGTCTGCGGCGACGGGGCTGAACGTACTTTGGGCGGCGCCTCTTGTCGGCGCAGGGCAATTCAATTGGGAGCGCGCTGTGCGCGTCTGATCTGCTCATAGACGGCCTTGGCGTCATCGATCAAATCAAAGCGCGGCGATTGCTGTTGCGTACCCGGCCAAGAAGACGTTCCACCGAACACCGAACCGAACGGGCTTTGCGGGCCAAAAGCAATCGATCCCTTGCCACTGCGGCCCTCGGTCAAGGTGACGTCGGACAAGGTGTTCAGCGAGAGCGACTTGATGGTGCGCGAAAAGACTCCGGAGACGATCAGGACGCGATCCGAGGTCAGCGCGTAGTACGTCTTCGACCTCTGCAAGGCTTCTGCGAAGAATCTTCCGATCACCATGTAGATGCCGATTGCCACGAACGGTATGCCCCAGAGCACGAAGAATCCTGGGGCGTTCCCGTTGCTGGCGACACCTGTCTCCCAGAAGATGGCAAAACCGCACCACAGAAGGCTGAATGGAATCGTGAAGACATCCGAGCTGCGCAGAACGACTCCTTGACGCGGTCGTCCCCACCAGAGGGCGTGCTCTCCAGGGGCCATCGCCCCGCGAATTTCTTCCGGCAGTTCAGTCATGGGATTTCAATCTGCACGAGTCGCAACGCCGATGTGGCTGCCCGCCCGGCGGAGCGGAACATGCGCAGCCTACCTGAAAGCCGACATGCTCCGAAGACCGGACCTGGCCGTGCCGCGACCTTGGCTCGGGTGGGGCAGCTCGATCACCAAGTTCTACGGAGGACGGGGCGCCGCCTTCGAACCGCACGCTGACCATCGCGTCGGGCCATTCAGCTCAGATGGCTCAAGTTCTGGATGCTGCGCGAAGATGTCGGACGGTGGCGCCGCGTGCACCTGGCCGGCTGCGGCGCTGTCACGTCGGGTCGGCGGCCGCAAGAGAACGCGTCTTGCAGATCAGTGGGGCGCCGAGACCAAGGCAATCGCTTGCCCTGCCTCCGCCACGACCACGCAGTTGCGGCCGGCCGCCTTCGCGGCGTAGAGCGCCTGGTCGGCGAGGGCGATCGTGCGTTCCACCGGGTCTTCCGGGTGGTGGAGCGCGACGCCGGCCGAGAAGCTGACTCGCAATGCCGGGACGCTCGGCGACGGATGCAGCTCGGCGATCTCGCAGCGCAAGCGCTCGACTGCCACCTTGCCGGCCGGTTCGGGTTCGGTCTCACGCATCAGCATCAGGAACTCCTCGCCGCCCCAGCGCGCGATGGTGTCGGTTTCGCGCAGTTCGCCTTGCGCGGCCTGGGCGAACGCGCACAGCACTTCGTCGCCTACCGGATGGCCATGGGCGTCATTGATGCGCTTGAAGTGATCCAGGTCGACCAGCACGACGCAGAAGGCGCGACCGGTGCGTGCCTGCCTTGCGCATTCCTGCTCGAGCAACTCCTGCATCTGCTTGCGGTTGATGAGGCCGGTGAGGGCATCGCGCGTGACCAGCAGGCGCACCTTCTCCACCGCCGCTTCGAGCTCGACGCGCTGCCTGCTCAGGTGGCCGCGCAGCTTGCTGTAGCGCATCGTCATCAGCATCAACAGCAGCAGCGGTACGATCGCGAGCAGCACTTTCAGCGCCTGTTGATGCAGATCGAACCCGGGCGGCGCCAGCACTGCCATCGCGCCCAGCATCAGCGCCAGCATCGCGATGCTGGCGCCGCCGGTGACGACGAGCTGGCGCGGACGCAGGCTGAAGAAGCCGAACGCCTGCACCAGGCACATCACCTGCAGCATCGCCGGGCGCGACGGCGGGATCAACGCGTAGCAGACCACGGCCCAACTCGTCGAGAACAGCATCTGGGGCAGGACCAGCCCCGAGTCCTGCAGCCGCGCGGTGAAGCCGCTGCGCGTCCAGGGATAGAACAACAGGCTGCCGACGATCGAATAGCCGAGCATGAAGTGCGCCGCCCGCACGGGCAGGAAGCCGGCGTGGGCGCCGACAATGAACAGGACGCACCAGGCGGCGTAGATCAGCATCGGTGCCATGCCGACGGCGACGCGCGAGCGCAGCTTCGGATCGGTGCCGAGAACGATGTCGCCCAGGCGCCGCAGGCGGCTGGCGCGCGCCGGGGCTGCGCGCATCGGTGCGGGCGGTGGCTCGAACGCAGGCCGATCGAACCGCTCAGCTTGGGCAGACACGGTCTCGCCCCTGTCGTTTGGCACGGTAGAGGGCGGCGTCGACGCGCTCGAGCGTCTGCGCCAACGTGGCATCGACCGCGTGCTCGCCGATACCGCACGACACGCTGACCTGGAGGCCCGGCGCGCAACCCGACCAGTCGTTGGTGCGCACGCGTTGAAGCAGTTGCTCCGCGACCTGCACCGCATCCTCGCGCGACGTCTCGGGCATCAGCAGCAGGAACTCCTCGCCGCCCCAGCGCGCCAGCACGTCCATCCGGCCCGGCGCCGCACCGGCGCATCGAGTCAGCTCCCTGAGCACGCAGTCGCCGACCGCGTGGCCGTGGCTGTCGTTGATCTTCTTGAACCAGTCGATGTCGAGCATCGCGATCGCCATCGGGCGGCCCGTGCGGCGTTGGCGCCTGGCCTCGTCTTCAAGCAGGCTCATCATGTGGCGGCGGTTGACGGCGCCCGTGAGCGCGTCGCTGCGCGCCAGGAACTCGAGTTGTGCCAGCGCGTCCGCCAGCTCGAGCTTCTGGCGCACCTGGCGCAGATGAATGGCGCGCACCGTACGGCCGACCACCGCAAGCGCCGGCACGAAGAGCGCGGCCATCGCGACGCTGAGCGCTTCTTCGAGCAACTGCTGGCCTTGCGGCGCCTCGTGGAGCAGCTCGACCCAGACCAGCGCGAGGGCCACGATGGCCGTCGCGGTGGCGATATTGAGCTGGCGCGCGGTGATGCGGTGCATGTCGAAGGCCACCAGTACGACGATCACCTGCAGGACGCCGCCGCGGACGAACGGCAGCAGCCAGTAGCCCAGCACGAGCGCGCTGATGCCGAACATCACCTGCAGGAAGGTGAAGCGCGGCTCGACCTGTGCGGGCGCCCATTCGGCGCGCAGCAGCGCATAGGACAGGGCCAGCCAGACGACGTCGTAGGCGACCACGATGGTGACGTTGGCGAGGCTCGCGAAACCCCACGCGGCGACGAGCAGCAAGAGGGCGCAGATCGCAACGTAGATCTGGATGCGCACCAGCAGCCGCCTGACCGCGCGCCGCTGCGTCGGCTCGACGCCCAGCAGCCAACGCGAGGTCGGCGATCGTGGGGCGGGGGGCGAGGCAGGGATGATGACATCCATCGGGTGATTAGGCGCTCTTGGCGGCGCGTGCGCGGCCTGGTCGTCCTGTGGCGTGACGAATGTCAACAAACGAGCAATCGACGCACCCGGGCTGGCGCCCGGTTCGCCCGCGGTTGCGCGCGAGCCGCGCCCGACCAGATGCGTCGGAGGCTCGATGTCGTGCAATTCCGCACGGCCTGGGGTGGCACATCGGAGGCGCGCGTCCTCTCCAGGATGCCTCTCGCGAGGCGTGCCTTATGCTCCGCGAGCCTGGGAGGAGCCCGGCGCATTCGATCAATAACGAGGGTCTGCAACATGTCGGTGAAGAAGGGGAGCGCGAAGTTCGTCGCGGGGGCAACCATTGCCGCGGCGGTGGCGGGATTCGGTGGCTGGCAGTGGTACCAGTCGCCCGACCAGGTGGCCGCGCGGCGGCTCACGCAGGCCGCGCAGGCCCGTGCCGAGGGGCACGTGCTGCAGGCGGCCGAGCTGTACGGCGAAGTGGCGAGATCGCAGGCGGACGTCGCATCGCAAGGCGCCACCGGTCTCGGGAGCCTGCTGAACGCGGCCACTTTGCAGGCACTTCCGGCCCTGGACGCGGCCAAGGTGCTGCAGCAGGCGCAGGGTGCGCGGGCGGCGGGGCATCCGGCGCTGCCGGCGAAGGACGTGGTCGCGCTCGGCTGGGCGCTCGTCGAGCTTCACACAGCCAAGGACGGCATGGGCGCCAAGGCCGTGCTCGACGCCATCCAGCCGCTGGAGACCGACAAGGCGAAGTGGGCTGCCGCGGCTGAGCCCCTGCTCGCACGCATCGTCGACGCCGACCCGCGCAATGCGCCCGCCGCGATCGAATACGCCCTGATGCTGGATCAACGCCACGACTGCGCGCGCTGCGAATCGCTGCTGGCGCCGCATGCGGCCGTCCTCGGCAAGGGCGAGGGCGCGCGCATCCTCGGACAGGCCTACGCCGCCAAGGGGCGCCTGGACGAGAGCTACGCGCTGCTCCAGCCCTACACCGAGGAAAAGCTCAAGGTCTTCGTCAAGCAGCAGGCGGACTACGAGTCGACGGTGAAGTCCATCGAGAATGCGGCGCTCGAGTCGCTGCGCGGCAACAAGGCGCCGGCCGATTTCTACACGCGCTACGACGCGGCCGACGAGGCCGGCAAGCGCGACCTGGTGTCGGGCTACGTCGACGACCGGATGAAGGCCAGCAACGAGCTGAAGTCGGCGGTGCGGGGCCTGCGCGAATCGTCCGCGATCGTGCCCGTGGCGCTCGACCTGGGCATCGTGACCGTGCAACGTGCGCAGACGCTGCGCGACCCGGCGGCGCGCAACGCCCAGTTCGAGGCGGCGGAGAAGGTCTTCGTGTCCATCCGCGGCATGGCGGGCAACACCGACGGCTACCGGCTCTACCTGGGCCAGGTGTACTACTGGCTGGGCAAGCAGGCCGAGGGCCGCAAGCTGTTCGACGAACTGCTGGCGGCGCACCACCGCGAGCCCGGCGTGATGGTGAGCGTGGCCTCCGTGCTGCGCTCCGTCGGCAGCGTCGAGGAAGCTCGCACCCTGGCCGAGGAAGCCTACGAGAAGGCCGCGGACAACGACCTGCGCTGGGGCGCCGCATCCATGCGCTCGCTCATGTCCATCGATGCCGAAGACGAGCTGGCCTGGCTGGAGCGCTCCGACCGGTCCGATGGCCGCATCCGCGCCTCCATCCACAGCAGCCGGGCCCGGATCGCCGAGCTCAAGGGCCAGCGGGCCGTGGCCAGGCGCGAGTACGGGATGGCGGTCGACGAGTACGCCAAGTTGCCCGAGAGCGCCGGGCAACTCAACAACTCGGCGCTGGTGCACCTGGCGCTGTACGCCATGGAAGGTGACCCGAAGGAGCGCGACGCCGGCATTGCCAAGCTCGACCAGGCGCTCGCGCTGATGCCCAGCGACAGCGTCCTGCTGTTCAACAACGAATCGGCGGTCAGCACGGCCGCCGCGGCGGCCCTGCTGACCGACAAGATCGACCTGCCACTGCTGCACCGGGCCGGCGACTACTCGCTTGTCGACTTCCTGTACGACGACGAGGCCGGGCGCCAGCGCGTGCGCCATGCCATGGGCGACGATCCGGCCATCAGGAAGGGCCTGGCCTACAGCGAGAAGGCGACCCTGCTGGCGCCGCGCAACCCGCGCAACTATTCCTTCCCCGGCACCATCGCCGTCATGGTCGACGACGTGCCCGCCATGAAGGCCATCGCCGCACGAGCCACGGCCGCCAGGCTCGACAAGTCCGACAGCAAGGACGCCCTGCGCAAGTTGCTCGACCCCGCGCAGTACCCGAAGCAGGCGGAGGAGGCGCGCGCGCAGGCCAAGGAGGCGGCCGCCCTGATGGAGCAAGCCGCGGTGCAGCAAAAGCCTGCCACGTGGGCCGTGGCGGCGCAGGCCTGGGTCGAGTGCCAACTGACCCTGTCGCGCCTCGGGCAGCCCTTCGACGTGGAGGGCATCGTCCGGGTGTCGCGCAAGGCACGCGCGGGCAGCCCGAGCGTGGGCACGCTGTCGATGCTGCTGGAGTCGCTCGAAGCCCGCGCCGCGCAACGGCTGGCCAAGGCCAACCCGGCGTTCGCGGCCATGATGGCCAGGCACGGCCGGCTGGTCGAGGCGTCGACGCTGATGACCGTTCAGCTGGATGAGGATCCCGCGTTCCGCCCGCTGATGCTGGCCGATCCGGACATCGTGGAAACCATGGCCCTCCTGCGCGCGCGCGAGACCCGCTTCCCGACCCGGACCACCCCCTTGGCGTGGCTGCTCTTCCACTACGCCGACCCGGCCTATGCCGAGTCGTTGTCGATCCGGTTGAAGCAGGATTCGACCTACGACGCGTACTACCAGATGAGCGCCGCGGTCGAGTCGCCGCAGCCCGATTCCGTCATCAAGCGATACCAGTACGCCCTGGCCATCGGCGACCGTGCCCAGGCTCAGCGGCTGCTGGAGGATGCGCGCAAGGACGGCGTCGTCCTTCCGGAAGTGCTCGGGCGGCAGATCAAGAGCTGAGCGGGCGGCAGCCGGGAGACCTCAGGCGGCCTCCCGGCTGCATCGGCGCGGCCTTACCTGGCAGCGTTGACGATGGTGCTGATCACGTCGGGCACCTTCTGCGCGCCGGTCACGCGGTCGACCAGCTCGCCGGTATCCCACCACACGGGCACCGCGCCGTGCTGCACCATGGAGCGCGTGATGTAGTCGGCCCAGGCCCTGCGGTACCTGGGCATGTCCGGGAAGCGCGCCTTCGAGTACGCCCCGTACTCGCCGACGATCACCGGTATGCCCTGGTCGACGAATTTCGTCTTCATCTTCTGGAGCTCGTTGTCGACCCACGGCTCGTCGGCCCAGGTCTCCACCGCGCTCGGGTCGGTGGCGCCGGCACCCCACTGCCAGATGTTGCTGTCGCCGTTCAGCGTGAAGTCGTACGGGTCGTAGTAGTGCACCTCCATGAACAGCCGGTTGGCGATCGTGTCGGTGGGCACCGTGTTGATCGCCACCGCGTTGTCGATGTTCGTGAAGTACGCCTGCACGACGAGGTGGCGCCTGGCGTTGTTGCCGCCCGTGGCGCGCACCGCATTGACGAAGGTCTGGTTGTAGCCGTTCTGGACCGCAGCCCACTCGGGGGAGATCGGCGTTCCCCAGGGCGCGTCCATGCCCACTTCGTTGGTGCCGGCGAACAACAGGTAGTCGTCGTAGTCCTTGAAGGTGTTGGCGATCTGGATCCAGAACCTGGTCAGCTTGGCGTCGGTCGCCGCCTGGGTGTCGTAGGTCGGGTGGTTCAACCAGCCGCCATCCCAGTGGACGTTGATCATGACGTACAGGCCCGACTTGCGGGCGTAGTCCACCACCTGCTTCACACGCGCCAGCCACGTGGGGCTGATGTTGTTGTCGGCGTCGGCGTACTGGCTCCACGCCACCGGGATGCGCACGGTCTTGAAGCCGGCGGCCTTGTAGCCGTCCATCGTGGCCTGCGTCGTCGCCGGCGCGCCCCACGACCATTCGCTCGGGATCGCCTCCAGCGTGTTGCCCAGGTTGATGCCCGGCGCCATCAGCTTGGACAGGTCCACGCTGGTGATGTCGCGCATCGTGCCCGGCACGGTGATGCTGAATGGCAGGACGGTCTTCGTGCCGCAGCTGCGAGTGAAGGTGGTCGTCGCGGTGCAGCTGGCCGTGGCCGTGATGATCTGTTCGCGCGAGCTGCCCGACGTGCCGCACCCGCTCCACGCCCAGGTTCCACTGTCGCTGGCCTGCGGCCCGAGAATGACCTGCGTGCCGGCGCTGACCGTCGCCGACGCCGTGGGTGTCCAGGTGCCGTTGACGCTCACATTCGGCCGCACCGTCGTTTGTGCGCACGACGCGTTGCGCGTCGCGGTCGCGGCGCCGGAGTTGTAGCTACCGGCGTTGGTGGTGAACCTCACCCAGTACCAGTACGCAGTGCTGGTGGCGGCGCTGGCGTCGGTGTAGGCCCTGGTCGAGCCGCTCAGCATCGCCAGCCCGCTGCGCCCGTTGGGGTCAGGGTCGGTGTCGCGGTACACCTGGAGGCCGGTCACCGCACCGCTGACCGTCCAGTTGAGCTGGACGTTGTCGGGCGTTCCCCTGGCCGTCAGGCAGACGGTGGCACCGCCGCCGCTGGCGCAGCTTTGCGCCTGTGCCGCCGACCCGGCGACGAGCGCGAGGCCTAGTACGGCAATCGATTGCAAGGCCTTCATTGTTGTACCTTTTTGAATGAGGGGCCCGTCCGGCTGTCTCCTCCGGGCACGAGCGTTGTGGAAACTTCAGTGCATCAGTGCATCAGTGCGATGCGCACGGAGCGGTGTCGCTGCTGCAGCAGCACCGGGAGATGGGCGGTGGCGCGGCCCGGGTGCTCGAAGAGATGCACTGACTCGATCCCGGCGAATCGAAGGCAAGCCATCGGAATTGATGGGTCGCTGGATCAGCGCGAAAAAAGTGCGCGCTCAGCTGCGGCGGCGGCTGCTGCGCAGCGTGCCGATGCCGACGAGGCCGGCCAGCATCAGGGCCCAGGTGCCGGGCTCCGGCACGGCCGTGACGTCGCTTTCAGCCGCTGCCGTCAGGCCGATGTGCATCCTGGCCCAGGTCGTTTCGCCCGGGTTCGTCCAGCTGGCCGAGATGATCGAGGGCCCGCTGTAGTTGCCGGAACTCGCATCGACGAAGGCCTCTGCGTAGTTCGCGAAGTCGCACGTGTCGGTGACGAAGTCGGTGCTGCACAGTTCGATGTAGGCATTGGCCTGGGCCGACGTGCCGCTCGCGTTGATGGTGTTGATCGTCTCGCTCACGGTGATGGTGGCGTGGCCGCCGACCATGATCTGTCCGTCGAACACGTTGGCGAACGCCCAGCCCATCTGCCCGTCGTTGGCGACGACGTGTGCCGTGGCCGAGACGCCGTTGAAGTCGGCTGACGTGGCAGCGCCGAGCGTGGCCGTGGCGAACGAGCCGCCATCGGATACCGAGGCGTCGAGCGCGTTGCCGTGCCAGCCCGTGGAGCCGTCGGTGACGCCGGGGCTCAGGAGCGCGGAGGATGCGCCCGCGGTCGGTGTCAGCCAGTCCACGTTGGTGGGCAGCCAGTACCACCACTCGCCGCCGGAGACCGACAGGGTGAAGTTGCCGACCTGGATCTCGGCGCTGCCCGCGCTGGCCAGCTGCGCCGCTGCCAGAAGGCTGGCTCCGATTCCGAACCTGATGGATTTCCGCATGTGGTCTCCTTGTTTTCATTGGAAAGGTACGGTCCCGCTCGCGCCGAGCTGGCATGCGACGCAGTCCGACGGCCGGCGCTCAAGGGCAACTTCGCCTTAGTTCGCGCACTGGACGAACTATATCGACGCATTCGCCCGGCGTGTCTCGTGGTATTCACGGTGACCGTCGGCATGGCTCGGCACATGCGCGCGCGCGATCCTCTAGGGAAGGTCTGCACAACAGGCCATCCAGTACTTCGTCGCACGGCTGCGATGGGTGCCAGGTCTTGCCAGGCAAGCAAGAAGATCTGCTACTTGCGGCGCGTGCCAGGACTCGGCGTCGTTGTGCTTCTGCACCGAGGCATCGCAGTTGCGCAGGCGAAGTCTGGGCCTGACCCCTCGAGTCAGTCCTTGCGCGTGAACTTCATCTCCGCCAGCTTGACCTGCCGACCCGACTGCAACGCCGCCTGGAAGAACTGCAGAGTGCGGGTGGGCCCGGCGAACGTCTCGATCATCCGGTAGCTCACCGTATGGCCGTCGCCATCGGGCTGCTGCGCGGACCAGTACATCGTCTTCTGCTCTGCAACCCAGAAGCCATGGTCGATGCGCAGTGCGCCGTCGTTGGTGTCGACCCAGCTGTCGACGTATTCCTTGCCGACCGGATCCCAGCCCCAGGCGCCGTGGCCCTGGAAGTCGACCGTCTTGCCGTCGGACCCGTACACCGAGAGATCGTTGACGATCCAGTGCCCGTTCTTCAACAAGGTGTTGACTTGTCGCCCTTGCGCACTCCCGGTCGGCGCACCGCTGGCTGTGTCGAAGAAGGTGACCGCGACGTCCCAGGTTCCGGCTTCCATCGCCATCGGCGCGTAGGTCGCGGCCGGCGTCGAGGCGGGCGTGCCCGCCGGGGCCGCGTCAGCCGCGGCGCAGGAGCCGGCGGCAGTGAACAGCAAAAGGCCCACGGGCCAGGCGACGGATGGCATCGGGTGCTCCCTGCAGCAATTGAAGCGACCAGCGTAGCCCCGCTGACGACCCGGGTGGGATGCTTTGCGACGAACGACGGCAGCGAGGGCGCGGTCGACGCCAGGTGGCCCCTGGGATCACGAGTTGCCCTTGCAGGTCGCACTTGGACCTGACCAGGAGGATCGACACATGGCCATCACAGGAAGCTGCCATTGCGGCAAGACGGCTTTTCGCGTGGATATCGACATGCCCGCCCAGCTCACTCGCTGCACCTGCTCGTTCTGCGCCAAACGAGGGGCGTTGCTGGCCTACTGCGAGCCCGGCCAGTTTCAGTCGACAGTGGCCCCGGCCGACGACGCGGTCTACCGGTGGCAGACAAGACAGGTGGCGCACCACTTCTGCATCCACTGCGGCTGCGCCACGTTCAGCGACAGTCCGGCTTTCGAGCCCGATGGCAAGTGGGATGGCAGCACCCGCCGCATCGGCATCAACGCACGCCTCTTCGACGACTTCGACGCGGCGCTCGCGTCGATCGTCGTCATCGACGGCAAGCACCTCTGGTAGGGCATCCGGCCGCCAACGCTCCGCCGAGCCTCAAGGCGTGGTGCGCGTCTCATCAGCCCCGAGATGCGTCGGCCTGCCTGGCGTCCATGCGCGCCATCGCCAGCGCTTCGCGCAACACGTCCAGCGACCCGACGTGGTTGGCCAACAGCAGCACCAGCCGCGCGTTCAGCGCCTGGCTCTCGACGGCCTCCAGGCCGTCGAGAGCCGCGATCAGCGCCTCGTAGAAGTCGTCCGGCGACTCCAGGTGCGGGTCGGTGATCAGCGGCATGGCGTGGTTCCTTCGGTGAAGGCGAGTGCGCGCCGCATCGCCGTCTCCACCTGCGCGCGCGTGGGGGCGCGCCAGCGGGCGCAGACGTGCGCGTCGGGCCGCAGCAGCACCACGGTGCCGGGTTGCAGGTCGTAGCGGCGGGCGACCGCACCGTCGCGGTCGACAAGGGCGTCGCGTGCGGGGGAGGGCGAGATCGCGACGACTTTCAGCGCGAAGCCGTTCACGGAGAGGCCACCCAACGCGGTTTCGACGGCAGGGTCGGCGCCCACCAGCGCGGTGAAGCCGTCGCCGAGCCGCCGCAGCAGCCAGTCGTCGCGGCCGTCCGGGCGCGTGACGCGTGCGTCGGCCGCCGCGGCGCCGGGCACCATCGCGCCGTCGAACGTGTCGGCGTCCGGCGTGTTCAGCGGCGAGCCGTGCAGCGTGGTCGCCGTCGACAGCCGTCCGCTGTTGACCAGCGTTCGCGCGAACGGCTGCGTCCTGGCCAGCGTCAGCACCGCGTCGCGGAACAGCCGGCTCGCGGGGCTCTTGGGCGTGATGAAGTCGGTGGCGCGCGTGGAGTGGCGGATGTTCTCGTCGGCGGCCGCCTCGCGCTCGCGCGCGTAGGTGTCCAGCAGCGCTTCGGGCGCCTGGCCGCGCAGCACCGCGGCGAGCTTCCAGCCGAGGTTGTCCGCGTCCTGCACGCCGGAGTTGGCGCCGCGCGCGCCGAACGGCGACACGCCGTGCGCGGCGTCGCCCGCGAACAGCACGCGGCCGTGGCGCAAGCGCTCCATGCGCTGGCACGAGAACGTGTAGACGCTGGCCCATTCGAGCGTGAACTCGGCGTCCTTCATTGCGGACGAATGGGCCAGCAGCGCCTTCACGCGCGGGAGGATGTTCGCGGGCTTCTTCTCCTCTTCCGGATCGGCGTCCCAGCCGAGCTGGAAGTCGATGCGCCAGACGCCGTCGGGCTGGCGATGCAGCAGCACGCTCTGGTTCGGATGGAAGGCCGGGTCGAACCAGAACCAGCGTTCTGCCGGGGCATCGTGGGTCATGCGCACGTCGGCGATCAGGAAGCGGTCGCGGAACGCGCGGCCCTTGCTCTCGAGGCCCAGGTGGCGGCGCACCGCGGAGCGGCTGCCGTCGCAGGCGACGAGGTGCTCGGCCTCGAGGCGGTACTCGCCGTCGGGGGTGGCGATCGTCAGCGCCACATGATCCACGTGCGGCTCGGTGGCGATGACCTCGTTCTTCCACCGCAGGTCGACCAGCGGCAGCGTGCGCGCCCGTTCGGCCAGGTAGCCTTCGACGTAGTACTGCTGCAGGTTGATGAACGCCGGCCGCTCGTGGCCGGCCTCGGGCAGCAGGTCGAAGCGGTACACCATCTCGTCGCGCAGGAAGACCTTGCCGACGTTCCACGACACGCCCTTGGCCACCATCCGGTCGCCGCAGCCGAGGCGGTCGAAGATTTCCAGCGTGCGCTTGG
>Ga0307516_10003070_pt1 | contig 21768 bp, 16 predicted proteins | sample 19_EM_MG_FD_203310 | JGI IMG/M metagenome (GOLD analysis project Ga0307516, IMG submission 203310) | Populus trichocarpa ectomycorrhiza microbial communities from riparian zone in the Pacific Northwest, United States - 19_EM | ecosystem: Host-associated > Plants > Roots > Unclassified | place... | reverse complement strand
AGGCGCGCCACAGTGTCCACATTGCGCAGGCAGGACTTGATGCGCTCGGTCACCTCGAGCAGCACGCGGTCGCCCAGGCCGAGGCCCAACGCGTCGTTCACCTGCTTGAAACGGTCGAGGTTGAGCACCATCAGCGCAAACGGCTGGCCGTTGCGCTGCGCCATGGCCAGCGCGAACTCCACGCGGTCGGCCAGCATGCGGCGGTTGGGCAGCCCCGTGAGCCCATCGGTGTGCGACAGCTCCTCGATGCGCTGCTTGGCGGCCAGCTTCTCGCTGATGTCGCGAAATGAGAACACGCGGCCGACCGGCTGGCCACGGCTGCACTGCGGCAGCGTCACGCGCTCGATCACCTTGCCCGAATGCAGCGTCAGCACATCGGTCGTCTGCAGCAGCGCGGCATTCATGATGGCGTTCAGGCGGCGGGTGTAGTCGTCGCCTTCGCCACCCTGTGAGACCACGCTGCGGCGCATCCAGTCCTGCACGGCCTTGTCGTCGCGCTGCTGGAGCAGCTCTTCCGGCAGGCTCCACAGCGCAGCGAAGCGGCGGTTGAAGTTGCGGATGGCCCCGCCCAGGTCGGTGACCAGAATGCCATCGGCGCTCGATTCGAGCGTGGCCTGCATCTCGGCCACGCGCGCTTCGAGCTCGTCTTCGGTCGCGCGCTGGCGGCTCAGGTCGCGCAGCGTCACCACCAGCATGTCGCCGGAGCCAAGCCGGCTCACGCGCCGCGTGACGGGCACGATGGCGCCATCGAAGCGGCGCACCACGGTGTCGGACAGGATGGCATCCGTCAGACCGGCCGCCACCTCGTTCCAGAACACGATGTCTTCGCCGGTGGCGCTCAGATCGGCAGCGGCGCGGCCGCGCAGCGACCAGGCGTCGACGCCCAGCAGCGTGCCCGCAGCGGTGTTCGCGGCAGTGATGCGAAGGGTTTTGTGATGGACCAGCCAGACCGGGTCGAGCAGGCCTTCAATCAGTGCCGACCAGTGTTCGAGCGCGGCCGATTCCGCCGCCTCGCTCACGCCGCGGTCTCCAGCGGCGACAGCTCAGGCTCGAAAAAGTACGCCACGCGCAAGCGCGGCGACAGGTATTCCATCGATTCGGGCGGCAGCTGCTGCGGCTTCAGGCTGCGGCGGATGCCCAGGCGCGGGTCGTATTCCAGGTTGAGCAACAGCGCCTCGTCGCGCGGCACGCGGGGCTCGTGCACCATCACGCGCGGCTTCAGCGGCCGGGCGGAATTGACCGACACCACCATCGCATAGCGATCGTCGGTGAGCTGCACCACCGAACCCGGCGGGTACACGCCCATCATCTTGATGAAGGCGCCGAGGATGGCCGTGTCGTAGCGGTTCTTGCCCTGAGCGAACAGCAGCGACAGCGCTTCGTGCGGCGTGAGCGCGCGCGAGGGCACGTTCGGGTTGCACATGTTGTCGTAGCGGTTGACCAGCGAGACGATGCGCGCGGCGGTCGTCATGCGGTCGCTGTTGAGCTTGAGCGGGAAGCCGCTGCCGTCGGCATGTTCGTGGTGCTGCGCGATGACGAGCGTGGCACCCGGCTTCAGGCTCATCTTCTTGGCCAGCGTGACGCCGTGCGACACATGCTCCTGATAGAACTGCGTCTCGGCCGGCGTGAAGTGCTCTTCGCGGTGGCGCACGCGGTCGGGCAGCTCGATCTTGCCGATGTCGTGCAGCATCGCGCCGACACCCAGGTCGAGCAGCTCGGCAGCCGACAGGCCGAAGGTTCGGCCCATCAGCAGCGAAATCACCGCCACGTTGATGGAGTGCAGCGAGGCCTTGTCTCCCGCACCTTCGGTGAGCAGGCGAATGCACATCTCCTGCTGCGCAATCATCTTGTCGACGAAGGCCTGGGCCAGTGCCTCGGTCTGCTCGCGGGCCTGCTGGGGCTTCGCCGGCACCAGCTCGACGGCCTGCTTGCAGGCGCGCGTGGCTTCGGCGAACTGCTGCTCGCACAGCTGCAAGGCGGAGCGCTGTGCCGTCAGCGCCTCGCGCCGCAGGCGCCGTTCGGCGGCTTCGGGCGTTTCGACAGGCGGCGCGGGCACGGGTGCAGCAGCCGCCTTGGCATCGACCGATGCGGCGGCGGGCGTCAGCGATTCGATGGCGGTCTGGTCGCTCTTGTCAGGGCTCCAGCGCACGCGCTGCTTGCCCAGAGAGCGGATGGTGGCAATCTGCGCCGCGGAGCCGATCTTGAAGCTGCTCAGCGGAAACGGATGCGACATCCAGCCACCGTCGAGGTGAACGAACATGCCGATGCGCAGTTGCGCAACGTCGATCAGCGGTGGGTTTGATACTTCTTTCATGACGACGGTAGCGCGCGGGCTCCGTGAGCCCGCAGCTTATGAAGCTTTTCGGCGGCCTCTCCCTGTTACTTGAACCGATTATGTTCAGCCCCCGGGCCAGCACACCTGCTACATCTGACAGTAGCGCGCTGCCCGTCGAGGGTTGTGTGACGGATTGCGCACCACCTGCCAACCGTTACGAACGGCCATGAGCCGGTCTGGCCAAGGCCCGGTCTACGCGGGCGATGTCTCGGCTTGTGCGGCCATGGCATGCAGGGCCTCGGTCTTTGCCATCAGCGAGTCGAACTCGGCAATCGGCACGGCCTTGCTGAACAGGAAGCCCTGGTAGGTCTCGCAGCCCAGCCCGTGCAGGAACTGCCGCTGCTCCTGGGTTTCGACGCCTTCGGCGATCACCGCCAGCCCAAGGTCGCGCCCGAGGCTGACCACCGTGTGGGCGATCGCCGCCTCCTTGGGTGAATTGAGCATGCTGCGCACGAAGGACTGGTCAATCTTCAGCAGGTCGAGCGGCAGCCGGCGCAGGTAGCTGAGCGACGAGAACCCGGTGCCGAAGTCGTCAAGCGAGAAGCCGATGCCTCGTGCCTTGAGCGCCGTCATCTTGGCGATGATGTCTTCCACGTCGTGGGCCAGCATGCTTTCGGTGAGCTCCAGTTTGAGCTGGAACGGGTCGATGCCCGACTGTTCGACGCACGCCAGCACCCCCGCCACGAAATCAGCCTGGGCAAACTGCGACGCACTCACGTTGACCGCCAGCGACAGCCGCGCCGACTCGGGCCGACGCTGCCAGCTGGCCAGCTGGGCACAGGCCGAGCGCATCACCCAGTCGCCCAGCGGCAGCATCAGCCCACTGCGCTCTGCTAGCGGAATGAACTCACCGGGCGACACCATGCCCCGCCGCGGGTGCCTCCAGCGCACCAGGGCCTCGGCGCCGACGATGCGGCCACCCATGGTCACCTGCGGTTGGTAGTGCAGCAGCAGTTCGCCCCGCACCAATGCGTCGCGCAGCTCGCCTTCCATGCTGTTGCGTTCGGCCACGTCGTTCTGGATCACCCACAGCGCGGCGAACACGGTTGCCATTGCGATGGCGTTGTTGACCCAGACACCCCCGACGCGCACGCTGTCGGGCAGCGCGAACGGCGTCACCCAGCCAAGGTTGCTGCTGGCAAACGCCAGGTAGGTGACAAAGCAGAGCGCAGGGATGCCGTGCCTCAGCCACGCCGGCTCGTCGCGCGTCAGCAGGCACGACATCACGCCGAGCGCCAGCAGAAACTGGTGTGCCGAGCGCGGCACCTCGGCGGTGGGGATGTCGTAGACCAGCGCGTTGAGGCACAGCACCACGTACAGCACCGCGATCATCAGGCGCGAGGCCTGGCGCAGATGGCCATGCCAGGTCAGCGAAGCGGTGGCGCCCGCCAGGCCCATCGTGGCGACGTCGATCGCCACGATGAACCAGTCGCCGCGCAGCGCAAAGAAGCTGCCCCAGAGCAGACAGGTGGCGCCGATGATGGCGCTGCCGAGCAGCAGCATGCGCCGCACTCGGCGCTGGTGCATCGCCGCGCGGGGCGCGTCAGCCACCCGCGTTCCCCCGAACCGGGCGGACTGGAGAGCACAGGCACGTGCAGACGATCACGATGGCTTGTCCTGGTTGAGAAGGTAGCTGCGCGACTCTGCACGGCTTCACCCCCTCTGCATATCGGTCTGCCCCGTTCGACCTGAAGTGCGCTCCCGTTCAGCGGCGCCTATTTCGCACAGCGTCCCCGGGCCAGATCGACCGCCAGCATCGGCAGTGCCAACAAGCCTAAGCCTTGGGCCCCGTATCCGCCATCCCCTCCTTTAAGGCAGTCGCCCAGCCCAGCCGAGGCCACGCCCTTCTGCAGGGCGGTCTGGGTGCTCGCGTCCGGCCGGCCGATCTGGTCGGCGGCCAAGGTTGCCAGGCTCTTGTGCCGCGCCGACTCGCGCACCGCACGTTGGATGCTGTCGGCACGGAGCGCCGGCTCGGCATCAGGAGCTGGCGGCAGTGCTGTCGCAGTCTCTGTCTCTGTGGACGGGGCAGCAGCGGCTGCAGGCGGTGATGGCAGGGAGGAAACAGCGGGCAGGTGGTGCCGCGCTCCAGGCACCGGCAGCCGCTTCGATGCAACCTGCGCCGACGCGGACTCATCGGCCTGCACAGCGGGCGGCGGGGCAATCCACCGTGTCGTCACCGCGGGCGGGGGCGGCTTCGGCGCTTCGCTCGGCGCGCGGCGTTCCAGTCCCAGCCACAGCACGAGTGCGTGCAAGGCACACACCAGGGCAACGAGCTGCGGAAGGCCGCGCGACGGGGTTGTCATGGCGCGGGATGGTAGCGAGCAACGCCCTGCGCGTGACGATAATCAAAGCGAACGGTCCCACACCATCCCCTGGAGAACGCCATGACCCACGCCTTCATCTGCGATGCCATCCGCACGCCCTTCGGCCGCTATGGCGGGGCCCTCTCTTCAGTCCGCACCGATGACCTGGGCGCCATCCCGCTGAAGGCGCTGATGGCCCGCAACCCGAAGGTCGATTGGGCCGCAGTGGCCGACGTGATCTACGGCTGCGCCAACCAGGCCGGTGAAGACAACCGCAACGTGGCGCGCATGTCAGCCTTGCTCGCCGGCCTGCCGATCGATCTGCCCGGCGCCACCCTCAACCGCCTGTGCGGTTCGGGCATGGACGCCGTGGGCACCGCGGCGCGCGCGATCAAGAGCGGCGAAGCGCAACTGATGATCGCCGGCGGCGTCGAGAGCATGAGCCGCGCGCCCTTCGTGATGCCGAAGGCCGAGACCGCCTTCAGCCGCAACAACGCCGTCTACGACACCACCATCGGCTGGCGCTTCGTCAACAAGCTGATGAAAGAGCAGTACGGCGTCGACTCGATGCCGGAGACAGCGGAGAACGTGGCCACCGACTACCGCATCGAGCGTGAAGCGCAGGACCGCATGGCGCTCGCCTCGCAGCTCAAGGCGGTGGCGGCGCAGAAGAGCGGCTTCTTCGATGCCGAGATCACGCCGGTCACCATCGTGCAGAAAAAGGGCGACCCGCTCGTCGTCAAGCAGGACGAGCACCCGCGCGAGACCAGCCTCGAAGCGCTCGCCAAGCTCAAGGGCGTGGTGAAGCCCGACGGCACGGTGACCGCAGGCAATGCCTCGGGCGTGAACGACGGCGCGGTGGCGCTGCTGCTCGCGAGCGACAGCGCAGCCGGCAAGCACGGCCTCACACCACGCGCCCGCGTGGTCGGCATGGCGACTGCGGGCGTGGCACCGCGCATCATGGGCATGGGGCCGGCACCGGCCACGCGCAAGGTGCTGGCGCTGACCGGCCTCACGCTCGACCAGATGGACGTGATCGAACTCAACGAAGCCTTCGCCGCCCAGGGGCTGGCAGTACTGCGCGATCTCGGGTTGAAGGACGACGACGTGCGCGTGAACCCCAACGGCGGCGCGATCGCACTCGGCCACCCGCTGGGCGCGAGCGGCGCGCGGCTGGTCACCACCGCGGTGAACCAGCTGCACAAGACGAATGGCCGCTACGCGTTGTGCACCATGTGCATCGGCGTCGGCCAGGGCATTGCGTTGATCGTCGAGCGGGTTTGAGAGCAATGACCTCGCACGCGCGAGAGCAAATGCAAAGCAAGCGCAGCGAAGCGCACAGAGCCACCCCGCAGCCCGGGTCTCCCGGGCCCATGGGGGCGCCCCTTGGGGGCCGAGCCCGGACACAAAGAGTCCAGCGGACTGTTTGTGCCTGGCGAGGAGCTGGGCCCTCCGGCCCAGCGCGGCCTGCAAGGCGGAGCGAAGCGACTGGGGGGCCAACATGAGCTACGACTACAGCTCTGAATCAAAACTGCTGGAGCTGCCCAATCCGTACCGATTGCAGAATCGGTTGCTGTGGCTCTGCGCCGCAGCCTTGGTGATCGCCGGCGTCGTGAGCCTCTGGTGGGCCCGCACTGCCATGCAGGCGCATTCGGTCGGCATGGCCGGCGCGCCACTGGTGGCCGGGTTGCTGATGCTGGCCGGTGGCCTGGCCTGCGCCGCCACCGCCGCACGCCGGCTGCGCTTCTTCTTCGGCCGCGGCCGCCCCGCTTCGCTGGCGCCCGAAATTCCCTCGGGCGCCGTCGGCGCATCGAAGGCGGCCGACCATGTGAAAGAAATGCTGCGCCAGGGCGGCCTCACCTACCCCGAGCCCAAGGGCGCGCTCGAAGGCCTGCTCTACCACTGGGCGCCCACGCTCATCACCGCGCCGCTCGAAGTGCAGCTGCTCGCACAACGCTACATGTTCAACCTGGCCGCCATCGCGGCCACGCTGCTCAGCTTTCTGTTCTCGTGGCTGGTGTTCGGCACGCCGGCCACGCGGCCGTGGATCGGCATCCTCTACTTCGCGTTCGGTGCGTTCTTTCTGCTCAAGCCGGTGCTCTCGCAGGGCCGCGCACGGCTGACGGCTGCCTCGCTGATCGGCCTGATCGCCGCGGCCATCCTTGCGCCGGTGGCTCTCGCCCTGCTCGGCGGCAGTCTGCCGCGGCTGGGCAACTTCTCGCTCAACACGCAGGTGTTCGTGATGCTGTGCGCCTCGCTGCTGGCCTGCGGCCTCGCCATGGCGGCGGTGCTGGCGCAGGTGGACGCCGCGCCACAAACGCGCGCCAGCGTCGAGCAGCAACGGCTGTCGATGAACGCGCCGCCGGCCAGCCTGATGGACGAACTCGACCGCACGCTGCAATCGCAATGGACCGAGCGCATCCCGAACCGCCGCTACGCGCGCATCGAGCCGGTCACCTCGGCCGCCACGCCCAGCGGCAGCTTTGCGGGTGAGTTGCTCGAAGAGACACAGCCGCTGCCGATCGCAGGCACGAAAGCGCCAACCTTCAGTGCCGCACTCAGCGAGCGGCGCCACCGCGCACTCTTGCTGCTGGACCTGTACGCCGTGCTGCTGATCCTGGTGTCGGTCGGCTTCGCGCTCTACTTCGTGCGCGAGTTCAACGTGATGGACGGCTGGCAGCAGAACCGCCTCTCGATCGCCGGCACCTCCGCCATCCTGACGCTGGTGGCCGGCTTCTGCTTCCAGACCTCGAGCCAGCTCTGGGGCCGCTTCAACTTCGAGTCGGTGCTGACCTGGGTCGAGCTCGTCGGCAACTACCAGACCTCGCGCATCGGCACCGGCAACCAGTTCACGAGCCGCATGAACACGCAGAACGACGTGGTGCGCACCGAGGCGGCCACGCTGCGCGTCTGGCGCGCGCGCATCGAGTCGGTGGTGTTCGGCAAGGACGACGCGCGGCAAGTCACCGCGATGTTCTCGACCGAGAAAGACGCCAAGGTGCTGGCTGCGCACCTGATGGACTTCGCGCAAAGCCAGAGCGTGCTCGTCGCACCTGGCTCGGCCACCGACCAGGCGCGCATCGCAGCGCTCAACAGCGGCGAGCAAGGGCTCAGCGGACCGGCCTCGTCGCCGGCGCAAATCCAGCGCGAACAGCACATCGCCGCCGCGATTGCATCGACGGCCCCGGCGGCGGTGCACTGCACGCAATGCGGTACCGCGGCCGCGCCGGGCGCGCGCTTCTGTTCGAAGTGCGGAGCGAAGCTGTCGGCTGAAGCCTAGAAGAGAAAGTCAGCTTGTCAGCTGGCGCTGGATTTCCGCCGCCACCGACGACAACGGAATCACGCGCTCGGCACCGCCGCGCTTGATCGCTTCCTTCGGCATGCCGAACACCACGCAGCTTTCTTCGTCCTGCGCCAAGGTGCGCGCGCCGACGTTGCGCATCTCCAGCAGGCCGGCCGCGCCGTCGTCGCCCATGCCGGTCATGATGACGCCGAGCGCATTGGCGCCGGCACTCTTGGCGACGGAACGGAACAGCACGTCCACCGACGGGCGGTGGCGGTTGACCAGCGGCCCATCGATCACTTCGACGTGGTACTGCGCGCCGCTGCGCTTGAGCAGCATGTGGCGGCCGCCCGGCGCGATGAGCGCACGCCCCGGAAGCACGCGGTCGTTGTGCTCGGCTTCCTTGACGGTGATCTTGCACAAGCTGTCCAGCCGCGCAGCGAAGGCGGCGGTGAACTTCTCCGGCATGTGCTGCACGATCACGATGCCAGGGCACACACGTGGCAACGCCGTCAACACCTCTTCCAGCGCCTGTGTGCCGCCGGTCGACGTGCCGAGCGCCACCACGCGCTCGGTGGTCTGCGTCATCGCCCGCGTGGCCGGCGGCAGGATCGCGTCCGCCGTCTGCTTGCCCGGTACCACGGGCAGCGCACTCGTGCCGGGCGCCAGGCGGCGCACGTTGGCGTTCGCCGCCGCACGCACCGCCTGGATCAACTCGTCGGCCGAGTCGCTGAGAAACTGCTTCAGCCCCATCTTGGGCTTGGTGACGATAGCCACCGCGCCGGCCGCCATGGCCTCCATCGACGTGCGGGCGCCCTTCTCGGTGAGCGTGGAGCAGATCACCACCGGCGTGGGTTTCTGCTGCATCACCAATTTCAGGAAGGTGATGCCGTCCATGCGTGGCATTTCCACGTCGAGCACGATCACGTCGGGCCAATCGAGCTTCAACCGTTCGATGGCCAGCACCGGGTCGGCCACGGCCGCCATCACCTCGATGCCTGGAGCCTCGTCGAGCAGGCCGGTGAGCACCTGCCGCACCACGGCGGAGTCGTCCACCACCATCACGCGTACCTTGCTCATTCGCCCTCCAATTGGCTGAAGCCGGAGGACGGCTGCACCTGGCGCGACCACACGTCGCCGCTCGCCACGTCGAACACGATCTGCCGATGCCCGCAGCCGAACAGGCTTTCGGACTGGACGGCGATGCCGAGCTGGCGCAACCAGCCGCGCGCGCTCTCGCCATTTCGCCGGCCCACATGGAGCACGCCCGGCGTGGTGGCATCGGGGAACATGTTGGCACCTCCGAAGATCTTGGCCTGGCACTGCTTGGCCTGCACGCCGACTGCCGCCAACTCACGCAGCATGAGCGTCAGCGCCTCTTCACCGTAGCGCGCGTCCAGTGCCTCCCCTGGGCTCGAGCCGCGATCGGCCAACAAGAAGTGCGACATCGCGCCGACCCGGCGCTGCGGCTCCCACAACGTGATCGACACGCAGGAGCCAAGCACCGTGCGCATGCGGCAGCTCGCATCGCCCACGGCGTATTCGCCGGGGTTCAGCAGCAGCTCGCGAATTGCGGATTTGAGCGGCATGGCGTCGCGCCGGCTCAAGGCTTGCGGTAGATCGACGGCGCCACGGTCAACAGCCCGGGGTTGATGTCGTTCAGGCTTTCCGAGTGGCCAATGCACAAGTGCCCGCCCGGCTTGAGCGTGGAGACGATGCGCGCCACCACCTGGCGCTTGGTCTCGCCGTTGAAATAGATCATCACGTTGCGCAAGAAGACCATGTCGAACGGCGCGAGCCGCGGCAGGTCGGTGTTGAGGTTGATCTGCGCAAAGCTCACCCGGCTTCGCAGCGCGCGGTCCACCAGCAAGGTGCCCTGCTGATCATCGATGCCGCGCAGGCAGAAGCGCTTCAGGTAGGCGGCAGGAACGTGGCGCGTACGCTCCATCGGGTAGTGGCCGGTGCGTGCGCGCTCCAGCACCCGGGTGCTGATGTCCGAGCCCATCACGTCCCACGGGCCGTCGCCGAGAACGTCGGCCAGCACCATCGCCATGCTGTAAGCCTCTTCACCGCTCGAACTGGCCGCGCTCCAGATGCGAAATGGCTGGTGGCTGCCCGCGTTGCGCTGCGCCACCTGGCGCAGCAGATCGAAGTGCTTGGGCTCGCGAAAGAAGTAGGTCTCGTTGGTGGTCAGCAGATCGACCGCCGTCTGCACCTCGCCAGGCGCGCTGCCGCTGCTCAGCAACCGGAAGTAGTCGTTGTAGCTGTTGACGTTGCAGACCTGCAGGCGCTTCGCGAGCCGGCCGGTGACCAGCGCTTTTTTGGCCGACGACAGCGTGATGCCCGCCGCGTCGAAGATGAAGCGCTGGAAATGTCCGAACTCGACGTCGCTGATCCCGTTCATGGATGCCCTGCTCTACTTTATTCAAAAGCGCGAGAACTTGCTCTCGTCGATGCCGGCAGGGTTGAGCGCAAAGCCGTTGGAATGCCCCGTCTCACCGCCTCGTCCATTGAGCTTGCGCGACACGACCGGCCTGCCAATTGCCGAACTCGGCGCCGGCTTGCGCGCCGACACCTTGCCCTGCGGCGCGTTGACCGGTGCCAGCTTGAAGAAGCTCATGGTCTGCTGCAGTTGCTCGGCCTGGCTGCTCATCTCTTCAGCCGTGGCGGCCAGCTCTTCGGAGCTGCTCGCGTTCTGCTGCGTCGTTTCGCTCAGCTGGCTCACGGCCGTGTTGATCTGGCTCACGCCAGAAGACTGCTCTTCGGATGCGGCCGTGATCTCTTGCACCAGGTCCGACGTCTTCTTGATGTTGGGGACCATCTGGTCGAGCAGCCGGCCCGCTTTCTCGGCCAGTTCCACGCTGCTGCCAGCCACGGTACCGATCTCTTGCGCGGCCACCTGGCTGCGCTCGGCCAGCTTGCGCACTTCGGCGGCCACCACCGCAAAACCCTTGCCGTGTTCGCCTGCACGAGCCGCTTCAATGGCTGCGTTCAACGCCAGCAAGTTGGTCTGGTAGGCGATGTCGTCAATGATGCCGATCTTCTGGGCGATCTGCTTCATCGCGGCCACCGTGGCTCGCACGGCTTCGCCGCCTTCGGCGGAGTCGCTCGCGGCCTTGGTGGCCATGCCGTCGGTGACCTTGGCGTTCTCGGTGTTCTGCGTGATCGAGGCCGTCATCTGTTCGATCGATGCGCTGGTCTCTTCAACGCCTGCGGCTTGTTCGCTGCTGGCTTGCGACAGCGCCTGCGCTGTCGCGCTCACTTCTTCAGACGCGCCGGCCAAAGCCTCGGCGCCGGTGTTGACCTCGCCGACCACCTCGGACAGCTTGTCCACCATGGCGTTCACATAGGTCTGCATGTCGGCAAAGGTGCCTTCGTAGCGCCCTTGCACCTTTCGGGTCAGGTCGCCCTCGGACATGGCGCCCATCACCTCGACCACGTCGACCACGCTGCGCAGGTTGCGGCGCACTTGCTCGATGGTGTCGTTGATGAAGGCCTTCTTGCCGGGCAGCTGCTGCAGCGGCGCCTCGAAGTTGCCGCGACCGAACTCGGCCACCACGCCCATCGCGAGCTTTTTCACGCCGATGTGGGCCGTGACCATCTCGTTGACACCGGAGGCCATGGTGCGGAAGTCGCCTTCGAAACGCTGTGCATCGATCATCACGTCGATGTCGCCCTTGTCGTGCTCGTCCGACATGTGGTTCATCTCGGCGATCAGGCCCTTCAGGTTGCCGCGCACCTTCTCGATGGTGTCGTTGATGAAGGCCTTCTTGCCAGGCAATTGCTGCAGTGGCGCTTCGAAGTTGCCGCGGCCGAATTCGGCGATCACGCCCATCGCCAGTTTCTTGACGGCAATGTGCGCGCCGACCATGCCGTTCACACCGGAGGCCATCGCGCGGAAGTCGCCCTCGAAGCGCTGGGTGTCGATCACCACGTCGATGTCGCCCTTCTCGTGCTCGACCGACATGCGGTTCATCTCGGAGATCAGGCCCTTCAGGTTGCCACGCACCTTCTCGATGGTGTCGTTGATGAAGGCCTTCTTGCCTGGCAGCGGCTGCAACGGCGCTTCGAAGTTGCCGCGACCGAATTCGGCGATCACGCCCATCGCCAGCTTCTTGACGGCGATGTGCGCACCGACCATCGTGTTGATGCCGTTGGCCATGTCGCGGAAGTCGCCGTTGTAGCGCTGCGCGTCGATCACCACGTCGATGTCGCCACGTTCATGTTCGGCGCTCATGCGCGCCATGTCGGCACGCAATGCCTGCACGGTGTCGAGCAGTTTGTTGACGGCATCGGCCGAGGGGCGCAGCGACATCGGCAGGCTGTCGGCGCCGACGCGCAGCGACAGGTCTCCGTTGCTCGCGGCCGCCAGCACGCGCGTGAACTGCCGTTCGATGGTGTCGGCGAGTGCAGCTTCGTCTCGCTGTACTTGCCCGCTCGTTTTGATTGTTAGCATGACATGTCCCTGGGTGTTTTAGTGAACTCTGCAAAGAGTGATCCGGTGCGTGTCAGAAGCGCACGATGTGCGCTTCGTTGACCGCACCGGTGTTGCGTACGAAGCGCTATGCGGCGTGAGCAGCCTGCTCGGCAGCGCCTGCAGCGGCATGAATCTCGTCGAGCGAGAGCACGTGGTTCACGTTGAGCAGGATCACGAACTTGCCGCGCACCTTGCCCATGCCCTGGATGAAGTCGGTGCGAATGCGCGCACCGAAAGCCGGTGCCGGCTCGATGTCGGTACCCGCGATGTCGAGCACTTCGTTCACGGCATCGACCACCACGCCGATCACCTGGCGCTCGGGTTCGCCATCGACCTCGGCTTCGACCTCCACGATCACGATGCAGGTGCGCTTGGTCACCTCGCTCGGCTTGCGGCCGAAGCGCACCAGCAGGTCCATCACCGGCACCACGGCACCGCGCAGGTTGATCACGCCGCGCACGCTGGCGGGCATCATCGGCACCTCGGTCAGGCTGTGGTATTCGATGATCTCCTTGATCGAGAGGATGTTGATCGCGAAGGCTTCACCGGCCAGCAGAAACGTGAGGTACTGCGCCGGCTCCAGCGCAGCAGCGGTTGGCAATGCAGCCACGGCCTGTGTGGCTCGGGTCTGAACAACGGCATTCATGTGGGACTCCTTCGATTCAGAATTTGGCGAACTGCGCTTCGTCGGGCGCATCGCCCGTCGCGAAGGCCATGCCTGGGTTCAAGCTGAAGCCACCGGAACGCGAAGACGTCTTGGGCTTGGTCGACTTGGTGAATTTCTGCGGCGCGGCGCGGCGCGGCTCACTCGTTGCGTGCGTCGCGACACGGTCGCCGGAGAGCTTGAAGAAGCCCATGGTCTGCTGCAGCTGCTCGGCCTGGCTGCTCATCTCTTCGGCCGTGGCCGCCAGCTCTTCGGATGACGAGGCGTTCTGCTGCGTCGTCTGGCTCAGCTGGCTCACCGCTGCGTTGATCTGGCCCACACCTGAGGATTGCTCTTCAGATGCAGCCGTGATCTCTTGCACCAGGTCCGAGGTCTTCTTGATGTTGGGCACCATCTGATCCAACAGGCGACCGGCTTTTTCGGCCAGCTCCACGCTGCTGCCGGCTACGGTGCCGATTTCCTGAGCCGCCACCTGGCTGCGCTCGGCCAGCTTGCGCACTTCGGCCGCCACGACCGCGAAGCCCTTGCCGTGCTCACCGGCACGGGCTGCTTCGATCGCTGCGTTCAGCGCCAGCAGGTTGGTCTGGTAGGCGATGTCGTCGATGATCCCGATCTTCTGCGCGATCTGCTTCATCGCGGCGACAGTGGCGCGCACGGCTTCACCACCTTCTGCGGAGTCGCTCGCGGCCTTGGTGGCCATGCCATCGGTGACCTTGGCGTTCTCGGTGTTCTGCGTGATCGAAGCCGTCATCTGCTCGATCGATGCGCTGGTCTCTTCGACGCCTGCGGCTTGTTCGCTCGACGCTTGCGACAGCGATTGCGCTGTGGCACTGACTTCTTCGGACGCACCGGCCAAAGCCTCGGCGCTGCCGTTCACCTCAGTCACCACCTGCGAGAGCTTGACGATGGTGGTGTTCACATGCGCCTTGATCTCGGCGAACTGGCCCTTGTAGTCGCCCGTGATGGACTGCGTCAGGTCGCCTTGCGCCACACCGCTGAGCACCGTGCCGACTTCGGCAATCACGCCCTTGAGCTGGCCCACCGTCTGCTTGACGGCGTACAGCATGCTCTCGTCATCGCCGGCGCGGGTGACGACGTCGACCGACAGGTCGCCCGCAGCCACGCTGGACAGCACCCGCGCCGCATAGTCGGGCTCGCCACCCAGTTGGCGGGTGATGACGCGGGTGATCCAGTAGCCGGCGCCAGCCGCGATGCCGAGCGCCAGGGCAACGAGCCCCAGCGTCGTGTTGCGTGCCGAGATGTACTGAGCGGCCGCCTCATTGCCGGCCGCCACCATCAGCTCGCCCTGGAAGTCGGAGAGTTCGTCCGTCTTCTGCGTGTAGTCGCGCAGCACAGGTTGCAGCTCGCCCAGCAGCAGCTGGCCGGCTTCCTCGCGCTTGCCATTGGTCACCAGCGCAATCACACGGTCCTGGCCCGCCACGAACTTGACGCGGTTCTCCTTGATCTGCTTCAAAAGGACCATGCCTTTTTCGATCTTTACCAGCGCGTCCAGCTTCTCGATCCGCTCTCCGATGCTCTTGCGAGCTGCGTAGATGCGTTCGATGTCTTCCTTCGCGCGGCTCGCGTCGCCCGTGAGAATGGCATTGCGCATGTAGCGGCCGATGTTGTTCACCTCGACGCCCACCTCATTGGCAAGCACGACCTTGTTGTAGCGATCCTTCACGATCAGGTCGATGCTGTCGTTCATGCTCGACAAGCGCACCATGCCGAGCACAGCAACCACCAACAACAGCACGCTGACCAAGCCAAAACCCAGGCCCAGTCGCGTCGCCACCTTCATGTTCTTGAACATCTGAAACTCCAAACTGATTAAAAAGAAGGCGTCGGACTCGTGCACTTCGGCGGCAGGGACCAGCACCACCAGGTCGTCGATCGACCGTTGGATTTCTTAGAACTTGGCGAACTGCGCTTCGTCCGGCGCATCCGCCGTGGCGTACGCCATGCCGGGGTTCAGGCTGAAGCCGCCACCGGCGCGGCCAGAGGCCTTGGCGCGGGTTGGCTTGGCAGGCTTGTTCACCGCCGGGCGGCGCGGCGGCTCGCTCGACACCGCCACGTTGCCACTGGCCAGCTTGAAGAAGCTCATGGTCTGCTGCAGCTGCTCGGCCTGGCTGCTCATCTCTTCGGCCGTGGCTGCCAGCTCTTCGGATGACGAGGCGTTCTGCTGCGTCGTCTGGCTCAGCTGGCTGACTGCTGCGTTGATCTGGCTGACGCCGGAAGACTGTTCTTCAGACGCGGCCGTGATCTCCTGCACCAGGTCCGAGGTCTTCTTGATGTTGGGCACCATCTGGTCCAGCAGGCGGCCAGCCTTCTCGGCCAGCTCCACGCTCGATCCGGCCACGGCGCCGATCTCTTGCGCGGCCACCTGGCTGCGTTCGGCCAGCTTGCGCACTTCGGCGGCCACGACCGCGAAGCCCTTGCCGTGCTCGCCGGCACGTGCAGCTTCGATCGCGGCGTTCAGCGCCAGCAGGTTGGTCTGGTAGGCGATGTCATCAATGATCCCGATCTTCTGGGCGATCTGCTTCATCGCGGCCACAGTGGCGCGTACCGCTTCACCACCTTCGGCGGAGTCGCTCGCGGCCTTGGTGGCCATGCCATCGGTGACCTTGGCGTTCTCGGTGTTCTGTGTGATCGAGGCCGTCATCTGTTCGATCGATGCGCTGGTCTCTTCGACACCGGCGGCTTGTTCGCTCGACGCTTGCGACAGTGATTGTGCCGTCGCGCTCACCTCTTCGGACGCACCGGCCAGCGCCTCGGCGCCGCCGTTCACATCGGTCACCACCTGCGACAGCTTCGTGACCATGTTTTGCATGGCTTGCAGCAGCTGCGCGGTTTCGTCTTTCCCGGAGACCTCCAGCTTGACGGTCAAGTCACCGCTGGCCAGGCTGTCGGCAGCGGCCACGGCGCGCTCCAGCGGGCGGGTCACGCTGCGGCTGATGACAAAGCCCAACCCCACACCGAGAAGCACGCCGCCGATCATGGCGCCGATCATCAAGCTGCGGCTGTGCTCATAGAGCGCGGTGGAATCGTCCGACGCCTTCTTGGCCATGTCTTCCTTGAGCTTGGTGATGCCAGTGAGCGAGTCGTCGAGCACGTTGGCCTTCTGGCGCATGGAATCGAGGACTGCCACCAGGGTCTCGTCACGCTCTTGCAGCTTCTTGGCCGAGGCCAAGGTGATGACCTTCTGCAGCTCGCGCTGGTATTCCTCCCACTGCGCGGCGAAGGTCACAAACGCCTGCTTGCCGCGCTCGGTGATGAAGAGAGGGCGGGCCTTCTCCATGTTCTCGAGTACGCCGGCAGACGACTTCGCCATGTCGGCCTTGTGCTTCTCGCGCTCTTCCTGCGAGGTGGCCATGAGAAAGTTTCCGCGGGCCCGGCCGATGTAGATCAGGTTGATGTTGGCTTCTTTCACATACGACAGACCGAGCAGCTCGCGGTCGTACATGCGGTCGTTCATCTCGTCGAGCTGGGCGGCGTTGTTGATGCCGATCGCACCGACGACCGCGCTGATGGCAGCCACGAGCAAGAAGCCCGCAATGAGCCGCACACCGATCTTGAAGTTCGAAAACATGGCTGGGTCTTTCAGGTAGAACGTGCAAGGGCCGATCAGGCCGGCTGAACCACGCCAGGGATCATCCCGGCGTGGGTGGGTGTGCCGGCACGCTGCATGAGCGCTGGCACGTCGAGAATGAGAGCAACTTCGCCGTTGCCGAGGATGCTGGAGCCACTGATGCCCTGCACCTGGCCGAACATCTTGGACAGCGGCTTGATCACGGTCTGCGCTTCGCCGAGCAGCGTGTCGACGGCGAGGCCGAACTTCTGGCCTGCGTGCTTGACGACCACGATGTTCGGGCGCGGGCTCACCGGGCCGGCGATGTCGAACAACTCGCGAAGGCGGATGAAAGGCAGCACCTCGCCGCGCAGGTCGATGTAGTCGTGGCCGGCTTCGGCCGAGAACTCCACGCACTCGTCGACCATGTCGAGCGGCACCACGAACACGGCCTTGCCGATGCCGATCTGGAAGCCGTTGATGATGGCCAGCGTGAGCGGCAACCGCACCGTGACGGTGGTGCCCTGCTCGGCGACGCTCGAAATGGCCACGCTGCCGCGCAGCGCGACGATGTTGCGCTTGACCACGTCCATGCCTACGCCGCGGCCCGACAGGTTGGTGACCTTCTCGGCCGTCGAGAAACCCGGCTCAAAGATCAGCCCGTAGATCTCTGAATCGCTCAGTACCTTGCCCGGCTCGGCGAGACCGCGCTCGACGGCCTTGGCCAGAATCTTCTCGCGGTTGAGGCCACCGCCGTCGTCGCCAACTTCGATCACGATGCTGCCGGAGTCGTGGTACGCATTGAGCCGCACCGTGCCCGTGGGCGGCTTGCCGCGCTGTGCGCGAACGTCGGGTGAATCGATGCCGTGGTCGATCGCGTTGCGAACCAGGTGCATCAGGGGGTCGCCGATTTTCTCGACCACGGTCTTGTCGAGCTCGGTGTCTTCACCGCTGACAACCAGGGCGATGTCTTTGCCCAGTTCGCGAGAGACGTCGTGCACCACGCGCTGGAAGCGGCTGAAGGTGGCGCCGATCTTGACCATGCGCAGCTGCAAGGCGCTGTCGCGAACCTCTTCGACCAAGGCCGAGAGCACCGAGTTGGCTTCCTGCAGTTCGACGTTGCGCGCCTTGCGGGCGATGAGGTTGGCGCCGGCCGTGGCGATGATGAGCTCGCCCACGAGGTTGATCAGGCGGTCGAGCTTGTCGGCGTCGACGCGGACCGACTGGTTCTCCTGCGCCTTGACGTCCTTCACGCGTTTTTGCTTCTCGAGCGCGGCAGCCACCACCGGTGCGGCCACGCTGGCCTGCTCGACCAGCACCGCGCCGATCAAGGGTGCGGCCTGCTCGGGGCTGGTCTGCGCAACGGCCTGCACTTGCAAAGCAGACTGCAGCTCATGGGCGGTGACGATGCCGCAGCGCACCAGCATCTCGCCCAGGCGCGACGCTTCTTCGGGCAGGCTGTTGATGATGGCGATGTACTCGTCGATGCGGCTGTTGGGCGGCACGATGCGCAACACGCAGTCGTCGAGCACGAAGTCGAACACGCCTTCGATGGCGGCCTTGTTGGCCTGGCTCTTGAAAGCGATCTCGAAGCCGAGGTAGCACGACTCCGGGTCCATCTCGGCCGCCTCAGGCAGCGCATCGGGGAGCGTGACGATGCCGGTGATCGTGCCCAGCGTGCCGAGGTAGCGGATGAATGACAACGGGTCCATGCCGTTGCGCAGCACGTCGCGGCCGAAGCGCACCGAGATGTGCCACAGGTCGGCGTCGCCAGAGGTGCTGGCAATGCGCTCGAATGCGGCGTCTTCGTCGGTGGCGACGAGCGCATGGCTGGCGGCGGCAGGGGCGGCGGAGGCAGTCGGCGCGAGGCGCTTGCGCAGCTGCACCAGCAGCGGCTCGCCACGTTGCGCGAGGGCGGCATCGAGATGGTCGGGGTCGGCCTCGACTGCATCGACCAAGGCGCGGATGTGGTCGCCGCATGACAGCAGCAGCGCGACCAGCTCGTCGTCGACCGGCACGCGGCCTTCGCGAACCTCATCGAGAACGCTCTCCACCACATGGGTGAAGGCCACCACCGGGTCGAGACCGAACAGGCCCGCCGATCCCTTGATGGTGTGGGCGGCGCGGAAGATCGCATTGACCGTCTCGGAGTCGCTCTCCTGGCTCAGGGTCAGCAGCGCCGACTCCATGTCGTCCAGCAGTTCGCGGCTTTCGACGAAGAATGTTTGCAGGGCCTGGTCGAGGTTCATGAAGGTGTTCCGGTTGAAGCCGCGCTGCTCAGGTTGAAGACACGACCAGCGGGTCGCCGAAGAAGGCAGCCAGGTCGAAGAGCTGGAACACTTCCAGCACGGCCGGGCTGTGGCCCACGAGGCGCAGCTCGCGCTTGGCAGCCTGTGCGGCACGCTTGGCCAGCATCAGCAGCTGCAGGCCCGCGGTGTCGATCTCGGTGATGGCCGACAGGTCGAGCTCGACCTTCGGCTGGGCTTCGACGGCCTCGAGCAAGGTCTGCTTGAGTTCGAGTGCACGGTAGATCGTCATCTCGCCCTCGATGCGCAGGGCGTGCACGGCAGCAGCCGGCTTGCTTTTCTTGGCCATGGTTCAGCTCCGCAGGGTCAAGGCAGCACGAGCTTTTGCACGACGGCAAGCAGCTGGTCGGGCTTGAACGGCTTGACGACCCAGGCCTTGGCGCCAGCGGCCTGGCCCTGGCGCTTCTTTTCTTCTTGCGACTCGGTGGTCAGCATCACGATGGGCGTGAACTTGTAGGCCGGCATTTCTTTCACGGCCTTGACCATGCTGATGCCGTCCATGTTGGGCATGTTCACGTCGCTGATGATCAGGTGGACCTTCTGGCCCTTCAGCTTGGTGAGCGCGTCCTTGCCGTCAACGCCCTCGATCACCTCGTAGCCCGCTTGCCGCAGGGAAATGCCCACCACCTGCCGCACGGAGGCGGAGTCGTCGACGATCAGAATGCTTTTGGCCATGGTGTTCTCTCGTGTGCGTGATTCGTGTGCTTAAAAGAAGGTGATCTCTTCGTTCTCGGGTGCGGCGGCCGCACCGCCACCGCCGTGCGTCTCGCGCTCTTCGGCCATGGCATAGGTCTTCTCGAGTTCGGCGAGCAGGGCACGCGCGTCCACGGCCGTCAGCACGCCATCGCGCTCGTAGCCGATGCGGCTCTGCGCGAGCTGCTCGGGCAGCATGGCCATGTTCTGGCGCACATGCGTCATCACCTGGCTCACGCGGTCCTGGAACTGCAGTTGAACCAGCGCTTCGCCCACTTCGGCCTGGATGCCCAGGCTCTCGCGCTTGAGCACATCGGCTGATTCGGAGAGTGCTTCGGTCACACCGCGAAAGCCATCGAGCACACCGGTGATGGAGGCCTCGCAGCCGGTGATCGACGCCGCTTCACGCGTGGCCGAGGTCTCGGCGCTGCGGCGGGCGTTGGCAATGGCCTCGGCAACCAGTGCGACCTTGTCGGCCATGCGCTTGCCGGTTTCACCCGACATCGCCGACAGCTTGCGAACCTCTTGCGCCAGCACGGAGAAGCCGCGGCCGGTTTCGCCCGCGTGGGCGGCTTCAATGGCGGCATTGATCGCCAGCAGGTTGGTTTGCGCGGCGATGTTGGCCACCTCGGCCGCCATCTGCTGCAGTTCGTCGACGAAGTGGTGCAGGTTCAGCACTTCTTCGCGCATCAGGCCGTTGCTCGCCATGGCCTGGCGCAGTGAGTCGAGCACGGCATTGAGTTCGCGGCTGCTGTTCGAGAACACGGCCACGAGGCCCTGGTCCTGACCCTGCATCGAGCTGCCGGCCATGTCGGAGGCTCGCATCGCCTCGTCGAGCTTGTTGACGATGCCGGCGAAGCGCTCGCTCAGCGATGCGATGGCGGTTTCCATCTGCACGCGCGAGGTTTCGATGTGGCCGCTCCAGACGGGCAGCACGTCCTTGCCGACGCCTTCGGCGGCTAATAAATAGTCGGTGGTGGCGCGCTTCAGGCTGCGCTTGAGCGCGGCATGGCGGCGGTCGACCAGCACGCCCGCAGCCAACAGGCCCGCGGCGGCGACCCAGCTCCAGAGGCCACCGCCACTGGCTGCGCAGGTCGAGATCCCTCCGGCAGCACCCAGGGCGCTGCATTGCCAGGCGGCAAAATCCGGGCGCCAACGGCCGGTCCCTTGGGCAGGTGGCAGGCTCGCGTCGACGACTGAATTCATGGTGGATAAACCGGTGCTGAACATGGTCTGTTCTCTTCGGCAATGTTCCGCCGCCGGTTGAGCCACGAATCGCACGGTGTGAGCTGGTTTTGTGGTCCTTCTTTCGTTTCTTTGTAAGAGAGTGCATACATGCCTTCTCAAAAGACGTCAAAAGACGTGATGCGGCGCAGCAAGGTGACGCCGCACGTCAATCCAGCGCGAGCGCCCCCCGAGGCGCACCTCACTCTCACTGTTTCATCGCGGACAGAGATGGAGACGCGCACCTGCACTGGTGGTCTCTCTTGGTGATGGCGACGCCAGGAGCACAGCACCGGCCGCCCAGGCGAGCTTCGTCAACGCGGTGCAAAAGACCACGTTCGACTGCTTCCAGATTTATCCAGGCGGCCGAGGACGGCCGGCGTGCCTCAACCCAGCTGGATGGCGCTGAGGCTTGCCTGCTTCTGTGCGTCGATGGCCAGCAGCACGCGCTGCAAGGCGTCGACAGCCGCATCGACCTGCTCACGCTCGATCACCAGCGGAGGAGCCAGGCGCACCACGGTGTGGTGGGTGTCCTTGGTGAGAACGCCTTCGCCCATCAGGCGTTCGCAGACCTCGCGTGCGCTGGCGAACGACGGGTCGATCTGCACGCCAACCAGCAGGCCGCGGCCCCGCACGTCGGTGATGGCAGGGTGCTTCAGGCCACGCAGCCGCGCCATCAGGTGCTCGCCCTGCTCGTGCGCGCGCTGCGAGAGCTGCTCGCTCTCCAGCAGCTCCAGCGCGGCGTGGCCGACAGCGGCCGCCAGCGGGTTCCCGCCGAAGGTGCTGCCGTGGTCGCCGGGGGTGAACTGCGCCATCACGTCTTCGCGTGACAGGAACGCGCTCACCGGCAGCAGACCGCCGCCCAGCGCCTTGCCGAGCATCAAGCCGTCGGGCTTCACGCCTTCGAGGTCGCAG
>Ga0307516_10003069_pt1 | contig 21768 bp, 26 predicted proteins | sample 19_EM_MG_FD_203310 | JGI IMG/M metagenome (GOLD analysis project Ga0307516, IMG submission 203310) | Populus trichocarpa ectomycorrhiza microbial communities from riparian zone in the Pacific Northwest, United States - 19_EM | ecosystem: Host-associated > Plants > Roots > Unclassified | place... | reverse complement strand
ATCTCTTCATCGTTTCATGTTCAAGTCATCGGGCGTCATCAGTTTCCGGAACAGTCTTGGCAGGTATTATCTCCGCTCCACTGTAAATTTTGTACCACCCTCACTCCTCTACCGGACGTTGTATCAGTTGACAATCCTGTCCCATCGCACTTCTTGATCCGTACACATAGTAACGACACGCACATCGTTAGTTATTTACCGCCACGTTATCGTAGCATGAGTCTTTTTGACCCCTTCTTCACCTGTGTTATACTCCGTTGGTTCTTGCGGAATGACATGATGGTGACACATTATACCTCCCCCTCTACCGGTCTGATTTTGGTCCCCGATTCGAGGCATCGGCGTGGGTTCGAGCGGTGAACTCGCTTCGGCCCGGTTTCTGGATCAGCAGCTACAGTTGTGTGCGAACGGATAGCCCGTTATTGGTGACGGAGAGCAAGATAAGACACGCATCAGATCCGGCGTGGGTCTCGGCACCGCCGGCACCGTCCACGGACATACCGCTTTTGGGAAATCGCAGCGGCAGCGCCTTGTGGTACTTCGAGTGCGTATCATGTCGCTCATCGAAAGAACTCGGATCTGTTTTTTACGCGAACCGAAGGGGCTCTTTGGCGGACCGTGGCGTTTCCGTGTTCGTCCACAATGGCACAATCTATCGGATATCCGTAGTAATATATATCGTGGGTTTCGCTTTTAGAATTTGCCTTTAGAGTCTGCGATATTCATGCGCGGGCTACTGCAGGTGGTCAGATTGACCTTCCCCCGCCACGGTGCATTCGAGGTCTTCAAGACCTCCGTTGCCCGTTGCTTGTGAGTTCCCCAGTACTTACACGGTTAATGGGCACTACGCGTAAAACAAAAGATTTCATCTGCGCGTTCTCGATGCGTAAGCTCGCGCGAAACGGCTGTAGCCGCCACCGGTGTCTGTATCACCTCGGTCATCAGGAGCGGGTAACTATCTGCACTATCGTCCGCGACGCGTACGCGCACAAAATACTCTACGGGCCGTCGATGTTCCGCGTGCTCTGGCTGCATGGGGAAGACGCGAAACACGCGGCTACCGGTACCGTTCTAGATATCTGGTATGGATAGAAATATTTCATCCCTTGAGTAATGCAGGGGTAAGTCGATAAATTCATCGCCATCTGATCTTTGCCTAATCCACACAGACTAACCAACGGCGAGGACGGACCCTTCCGAAGTAAGCCCTATCGTTCTCCTCCACAGCTATGACCCTCTCAGACATCAACTCCTCCCTATACTTCTCAGCCTCCGAACGAGTCATCGCCCCCTCGTTCTCGCTCGAGATCATCGTGAGGAGCTCAAAGGGCAGTTTCGAAAACGCGGAACCCTGACCGGCGTGGTACATTGCCTCGGTGACCCATTCGCGCTGTTGAGGTGCCACGTCGGTGGCGGAAAGAACCTTCTGTGTTGGGTCGACCAAGAAGAAGACGAGGATCTTGCGGTGACCAGGTTTCGTGGGATCTTCCAAGCGGAATGGTTGGACCTGGTGTTGGTATAGGTTGGGGAACGCGACGCATCTGTGGGTTTTGGTGATCACGTCGCCGATACCCTGCACGCAAGGGGCGTCCCTGATGCGCACGTCCCTCGATTCAACGACTTGTAGAGGCGTAGGTGCTGCGTAACGCACCTGTCCATATCGTAAAGCACTCTCATACACGTAGCGTCGTCTCGCCCATGGGTTTGTGGTTCGGAGGTCGCCCTCCTGAACGATAGCCTGGATTCCGTGATGTTCTCCGAATCGTAGTACTTGGATATCGTTAGGATCTCGAGTGCGTTGTGGATTACCCGGAACTCACGTATATGAAACTCGAAACAATCATCTCGTTCCGCATGCCTTGGTGTTTGACAAAATCAGTCCCAACTCTTCCGTACGGAACAAGGCCGCAAACCTTCAACGTGCCACCTCCCGCCAGGATAGTCTGGTCGTTCTGGGGTGAGCACGATATTCGCTATTTTGACTATGACCTGAAGTGTTCTGCCCTTCAAAGAGATTCGGTCGTTCATGACTTGGAGATCCCCATCGTACTTTCCCTTCGCTTCTGGAGTTCTGAACTCGCGTTTTGCGTACCATGCGTCCCGATCTTCATTGTATTCGTCTTCGCTTGAAGCGCTTGGGTAGGGAATGCCCTTTTCCCAGATACAACTGGCACCGATACCACGACCGTCTGGCCTTACGATCCTCATCGGAAGGAGCGGGCGGAGCAAGTCGGATAAGACTCGTTCGAACATTGGGAGGGCGCGCTCGAGGATCTCGGGGATAACTGAATAGAGTTCCTTGTGACGACCTGGATGGATGTTGTTGATATATGGAGAGGTGAGTGTGACTTTCCCGTCGACGCTCACAGAGAAATCGGATGGCATCCATTGGAAGCGATTAGATATGAACTTGGGGTCAGCACCATCAAGTTCCGGGGGCTCCAAAATCGCGACGGTGTCTGAGCCGGGTGTCTTGCCCATTGTGCGGCCGTAGACGATCGGGTATAAGGATGGATGTGCGAGGTTGTGGACGAGGTCGTTGGAACCAGGGTGCCAATCCCTCTCGGAATCTGGAACGGTTTCCAGTGGAACCACGGCTGCGAGTAGTTTCTCTCGCAAGGGGATCGGGATGAGCTTGTCCGACTTCCAGACACGCTCAGCGGGACCGACCTAGAATCGGACACATATCAGCTCTGGTGGACGATATCTGCAAGAGCGACTCATACTTCTATCCCGGTCACTGGATCGCGCAGAGATGCGTATCCCTGGAGCTCCTTGAGAATGTAGTTGATCTAGAGATCAAATTAAAAACCTGGGGGAGTGATTCGAATAGCAAGGTTTTACCATCGCAGTTGTTAGCCTTCTCGAGGGAGGCTCGCCGCTCGCCTCCTGTTGCAGCAAGATCTCCCCTCTCCACTTCTCAATAACGGCCTTCTCTTTTATCTCCTCCCACCAGTTGGGTCTTTCTCTGATGTGACTAGAGATCGCACACATCCGCAGCTCGACGATCTGATGGACCGATGTCAAAATATCGCAACAAGTGTTGAGAGGAATCCGCACTCACCGTCCTAGGGTGTTCAGTTCCTTGAGGTGGCGTCCTGCGGCTCGCCGAACGCCGGAAGGGGTGTTCAAATCCATGGTCTGGAAGTTGGAGCGCTGGCGCCCGCTCTGGTTCCTTGCGCCTCGCGAACAGTTTCTTCATGACGGTTTGTGGTTTTGGTTATCAGTCAGCAGCCTGTGTTGACGGGCGCGTTTTTCCCATAGTTGTTGTTATTGAGGCGCTAATGCTATCGCCACATCCGGACAGGTTACGCAAATGGGTCGGTTGATCGTCGGCGGAAAGGAACGATGTGTTCTGCCCATGTCCGACGGGAGCCTCGACCGTTTATAGAACTGGTGGCGTGGTCCGAATTGGCGCACAGCCGTCGGCATAGACCTTAGCGTCGTACCAGTGACACCTCGAGGACGTCACCCGCGGACGGGTTATCCCAACGGCATCGGGCTCTAACGGCACTGGCGCCTCTGGATGTACCATGGTTCGACTTTCTGCTTCACCCAAATGACCGACCAGTACTACGGCCATTTCTGAATGCTGGGTCCGCGGTGGAGGGTGAAGTTCTCGAGGACGACCTGAAGGGAGTGTCCAAGCCGCGGGCTGGATGATCGGGCTCGTGATGATGTCTCCCGGGAACTCGGTGGGTACGCGTCGACGACTCGCATAGAGACCCATCTGGTAGGAAAGTCAACAACCCCCCCAAGCTGAAATTGACGCCTCAACGAGTAGGTTGTTTGAGACGACGAAAAGCAAACAACCGGCACTCCGCACCTCGACCGTGTCGGACCGCCCAGTGCCCCTCCCTGTCGTCGACATTACAACGACGACACCCACAGACCGCAACGCCGTACTGTTACTCACAGGGTCCTAGCTGTACTTCCGCCTTCTATCTCCCCGTGGTGGACCGACGTGTGGCCCGGTTTTCAGCCGCCCTCCGGAAACAGGGGGGTAAGTTGCTTTCGACTTGCACACGAAGCTTTGTTGCCGGATAAGCGGTCGCTTGGGCTGGTGGGCCTCCTGACGAATTGCATCCAGGTGTCAATATGGGGTCGTGATCGCCGAGTGGATTTGGGGGAGAGGGTGTCGATCGAATGGGAAGTTTTGCGGTGATCAAACCGTAGCGGAGGGCCAGTGGACCCACCACAAGAGGGTGCGGGGGACTCAATCCTGTGGGGACCCTCAGATTATGCTGTGGACGTGTATTTAACTGAGTGAGTACGATTTGGCCGCATGGTACACATCGCTTACCTGGGCGCCCTAGCGCAAAGGGGAACGTTTTCACGTATGATCCCGCAAGGTTCCTGGGCTTCGGCCGGTTCGAAACGGAACACGAATTACATGCATCAGGTCGTCTCCCTGCCCTATCCGATCCCCACACCTTCCAGGCGTTTGCGTTTGCGTTCGCTATAAGCCCCGTCTCCAACGAGTCAGTCGATATCACGCGGTTCACGCGCGGTCCCCAGTTCACCCGATGGTATTACTGTATACTCCGCTGAGGTGGATGTCGAAAAACGGTTCACTTATGACACCGGCGACAGCCCCACGACTGCAGAAGTCAAATTGCGCCTGTTGACCGTCACGATTCGATCCTCCGCTCTCACGTTGGTACTCACAACGTGCATGTTCACCGCGAATTAGGTCTTAACACTCGCGTCAATGTACGTCGCGATCTCGGCGACGACGGCAGGGAGTGTGACCTGGTCCGCCTTCGTCCTCCACGGTATAGTGGCCCTGGTCATCCCCTCCATTCGGAAGCTCTACCCTGCCCCCCACCCGGGTACAGGTTCATACCTCCGACAATGGAAAGGAGCTTGCCAGGGTTCGTTGGCAGCTGGAGATCGCGTCGGGGAATTTCTAACATCCCCCAGACTCTGAACCGGTGTTTGTCCCCGGGTCTGTTGAACGGACAGTCGCCGTCTCCCTGCGACGAAATTCTATTTGTCTACCTCTCGAAGTACCGGTGATCACGACTTTTGAGCTACCTTGGGAATCTGGAGAGTACTTCACTGGTCTGCGCTTTATTACGTTCATGGTCAGGTACTGTAATTGCAACCGCATCATATAGAAAATCGGAGAAGAACTCCGGCTGTGAGTCCTGTATTGTTGTGGACAAGGGTACAGACAATGGATGCGTGGTAAGTAGTAAGTAGGGTTGTGAATATAGCAACGGTTTAAACGGATAGGCTCCTTGGACCTAGCGACGAGGGTTGGCGACTCGTAAGGACTCTGAACAAGACCAGAGAATGCGACCCTACGATCGCAATCTGCGCGAAAAACGCTACCGCGTCTGGGGAAGTCGATTGATCCGCAAAACTGAAAGAAAGAAAGCAGGGCTGTCCTATTGATGGTCCCAATAATGGTGAACTGGTAGAAAGAAATCGCCGAATCGCGGGGATGGTCAACGGAGCACTGAAGGGGAGTGCGGCGACTACACTGTTGGCGTCCAACATTCTGGAAGCCACAAAGGACCGTGATGTACACCGACCCAACAGTCAGCATCCAGTTGACGAGAAACCAGCAGATCGTGAACGCTTTTGCGATCGCCGACCGCGTGATCTCCGCCCGTAGTATGCGGGATTCAAGGGCCGGTGGTCACCAACCCGTCCCGGAATCGTAAGTCAACTTTCTCGTATCCGGCACGTCGCGAGTGGATGACAAAATCGTCAAGAACGTCTTGGACGCCAAATATAACGATATGAACGGTGTGATTCGTGGCGGGATCGATGGCGAAAACGAAGGCGTTGAAACTGTAGGGTTGAAATGGGTCCATGAGAATTTTAGTGGGGCTCGTTTGCCAAACATGTCAAATGTGTGTTCTGTGGTGTACCTGGGCCGATCCCAGGCGCTGCACACACGAAACATAAGTATTGTGACCTTGGAAATGGAGGATGGTTCGTGTCACTTACTCCAGCCGCTTGCTTGTCAGCTCGATGTGTGGGACAGACGAGAAGGTTGGTTTGGAGGCACTGGAATCATGAATAAGCGATGAAAGCAGGTGCGTCCTGACACTAGAACTCAGACACATTCATTCAGGTATACGTTGAGTGCCTTACCGAACGGTTCGCACTGGGCGGGGACGCGGGGATCCCAGAACGGGTCCTCGGAAGTGGTGTTTGCGCTGCAGATGACAACCTCCCATGAGATGGACACCGTCCGTGTATCTAGATCCAGTTCGAGGCCGTGGCCGAGGATTGATACCTACCTCGGCGGCGGTCATCAGCGATACTTGGCCATTGTGCTGTAAGCGGTCACCCCAGTCATATTGGAGAGAGCCCAATTGTTCATGATCATAAACCGCGTGTCCTGGAGGATGGTGAACCAAGTCACGGTTAAGATGATGATGAAAAGGATCAGATCAAGAACATGGCGGGGAGAAGTTCCCAAGCACAAAGTAGACAGGGGAGGGATAGGGTGTCATCCCGAGCTCGTCTTCATCGGCGAGAGTATCTGCGGATGGTTTCCCTGGATTGCCAGTCGGCTCGTCGTGGTTGTTGTTGCCCATGTCGGCACGGGTAGTGATTGGGCAGGGGGATCACGTCGCAGAGCAGATTAAGTAAGAGCATACTTATAAGACTTAAACTCTTATAAGTGTATGCCTTGCCGAAGTTGTCGTGGGCAATGCAGACTCACGGTCCAAGTTCGGTGTATGTATGTTATCGCGGAGTAAAAGCCATCTAACCTTGACGGTCAACGTCATACGGATAAATTCGACATGATTCCCACAATCGCGGTGACCAGATCTTTTTTCCGTTCTAACCAAGTCTGAACCAGTGTCAACCACCGTAACACGTCCATCAATCCGCTCTTTCTCGTAACGTGTTTTGAGAATGCTGTGATTCACTCCCTGCATGGGAAATAGTCCAAATACTGTATGGGAAATGGCATACTTACCCCGCTCTTTTCGGGTTCCACCCGTCCATGTGATCACGTGGGGTACTGTCCTTTCCACATACTTCACTGGGGCCATCCGCTCACCCCCGTGTTCTCGGACCGCACAGAGATACAAATGAGGACACTGCCACAATTTAGACTGCTTACCGTTTCGATAATTATTTCATAAGGTTTGCCGACTTCAAACTCCGTAGCCCAGACAAACAAGAATCGGCTGCACCCCCCCACTTTCCCAGGTTAATACTCCCCGACAATGAAAAACACAGGATCCATTAGCAGGTTATGATCACATTGGGGAATTTTAAGCATGTTCAGGCTCCGATCTAATGTTTGTATTTGCGCGCCGAACGTTGAACGGGGGCCTCCTCAATTTTTGATCATTATGGTTCGCCACGAAGCGAGGCAAGTCGAACTGGCCCGCCACCTGTCGCTGCCAGGAACGGCCAGACTCAGTCCCACGATGAAAACAGGAGTGTCGTTTGGTAAGTTGTGCACTTCCGTAGCCCACTCTGAGGGCTTATCCCCAATTCCCCCCTTTCGTGTGCTTAGCAGATCATGGCCCAGGCCGCACAGCCTAATTTATTACAGATAGTGTCTTCCCCGAAATCGCCCACTTCTCGGAAGAAAAGGAGTAGAGCAAACCGGTGGCCCATTAGTCTCCCCGCAACAGGCTCCTCGGATCCGTGACGGTCTCTCTGCTGGGTTTGGATCGTTCTGCTCCCAGGCAGGCGTATGGGCGCAAAGCATGCAAAACTGTAAGTGTCCGCCTGGGGAGAAGTTCACTGACGTCTGGTCATCAGATCTTCACCCTTATTTGTCCCCGAGGCTGGTAGGTGGATCGTAGATGAAGAGGGTAAGGCTGTGGCGCCCACCTCCTCCAAAAGGAGAATACTCTACAGCATATTCACAGCCTCCAGCGGAACGTAAGGAGAATAAAGTTGTCAAGCAGCACATGATTGACACACTCGACACGAGGTGGGGTCTTCCGTCTTTCGGGTTTTTGCGAACTGCACATGTATACAGTAGATCGGATCAGGATGGCGAGTGGGGTTAAGGCACAGAACCATATCAGCTGTGTCGTCCTGATCGTCCGGCATTGTCCACCACCTCCTGATTCCATCGATCACAGTAAAATGGTTACTGGTCAAGAGCTGCGTTGTGGACTTGTTGAAAGTAATAGCACGATGGCCCCAGCGGCTTTCCACATTGTAAACGCGGCCAACCACGTCAAGGGAAAGCGTCCTCGTCCACGATATCCAACGCTACGTGGTAATTTCTGGTCGCAATCAGGTACTTGTGACCACTTATCCGCCCACGGTTTGGCTTCTGACCGTCCGCCGCCCTGCTTCCCTGGCTCTTGACCCCAACCTCCCCCCCCAGTCTAGGATGTGTGCATTAGAACGCGTGAGTGTACACTTGCCGCCCGTGGATACGCCGGTGAATGAAACGTCTACCGTTGTCTACTTTTCCGAGTACCCAGCCAGTCCACCGATGAGCGCGGATGGACCGAAGCACGTAAGCTATTCTGTTCCTTGGGAGGCTCGCGCGTCCGTCGTTTGACGAGAACTGAATGGATGTACCATAGAAGTTTCGAGTCGGACCCTTCTTACATACGGCGAACGCCGTCGCCAAACTGAACTCGCCGGGATGACAAAATTGCCATACTTGGCCAATTGATTCAGGAGTTCCAGGACGGTGGTACATAACAGTGCTCACGCATCAGCAAAACGGCCAAAAACTTATTTCAACTTATTTCCCTTTCTCAACTTATTCTCACTTATTCTCACTTATCCTCCTAGCGAGGGTCCGGAGCTTTTTTCCAACTTATATTGATGATATTTGGTAACAAAGAGAAGCTACATCAAAAGGCTATTTCGAACGCATGATGATCAATAAATTTGTTGACATAGAAGGAGCTATAGAGGTCCAGAACATTCATATAATTGATCTCCCGATATACCGGCGCGTCTGACGGGAACTTTGGGAGTAAGTGCGCCCCTCGGATGATAGAGTCGAGGTGAATGACACCCATGTGGCGTGCACCCCGACGAGTGGATTCTGGTTTGACCACCCAGAAGCCAGTACCGGTGTCTGGTTCATTGCTTGTTGAATACCAGTGGACCAGCGCGCAGGGATAGTTGGCGCCGTTGTGCAAGAATCTAAAGAAAAGGTGAACCCGTGCCACAAGGAGGCCGCTCATCCCTATACCCTCATTCCCGACATCAACAAAAACACAATCACGACGTGGGCCAGAGATGTCGCCCTTTGACCAGGAAGGTGTGGAGCGGATGACCTCCCGGTACATTCCTCTGGGACCGGATGGGTTGCTTGGTGCCCGGAATGTTGCGGTGGCCGAGTGGAAGACAGACGTCTTTGAGTCCCATATCATTGGACAGGCGGCGAGTGCCAAGTCACCAGGTTCGATTGTTGACGTGGGGTTGAGCTGGTAATAAAGAAACCGGCGGGTGAGATCAAGAAGGTTGTGCTGTTTGATCTTCAAACCGAGCGCGGTGAGGGACCTGGGATATTCCTTTGTGGGTGCTGAGGAGAATTAGGGCTTATATGACCCTCAGGGCGAGAAGAACTGACCTTTCTTACTGGCAAGGCGCACTTCATTCATGAGCGGACCTGATTCGACAGGTCCGTGGTCGTCGTCTTCCTCGTTATCGGGTGGTGTTGGGGAGTCCTGAGTGGGGCGGGGATGGTCGTTGTCAACAATGTCATTACTGGGGTGATTGTCATTGGTGCCTGGGGTGGGTGTGTCCGTGTCGTCGTGAGGGTGATCGTGATTGAGAACGTTGATTTCGTCGGAAGTGGGGTCGTCGGATTCATCAGAATCATCCCCATCCTCGTTCATAGGGTCTTCGCCGTTAAAAGCTTCCCTGACGGCCTGAACGAGGCAGGAGTCTGTCAACATCCCACGAGCTGTAAAGTCACCCCGTGCGGCGGCAAGCTTATCAAGTCGCTCATTGATCTTGAGCATCTGCGGGAGGGCTGCATGTTTGTTCGACCGGCGCCATGGACGCTTCACCGCGGCAATGTGCTTTGATTCCGTAATCGATGAACACAGGCCGTTGGGGGATCCAAAGTCCTTGATGTGGTCGTAGTAATGTACCATTGAGTGTTGCCGAGGGAGTGAGAAACCCGAGAGGCCGTCTGCCCGAACCGTTCCCGAAAACACTTGACGTGATTCGTGGAACCTGTGCAGGGCGACCTTGAGTTCCTCAAGCGAATCGTTGGTGATGATGTTTCGGCGGGCGATATAACAGAATTCGAGGAAAGCGGCGAATGTCTTGACGACTTCAAGAGGAACAAAAGCCTCGATTGCATTCATATAGACCTGGCATTACGGGCAGATGAGTTTGGACCGGCGAATCACAAGTGCATCTTTTGTACCTTCATCAAGGCCTTTGAGTCATCCCCCGTCCACTGACTGAAATTTCGGCCTTGTTTGAATCTTCGTAACCCGGGAAAAGGAGGCGCGAGTGCAATTCTGGTTTGAGATGGTGAGGCACAACCCGGTGGTTGAGATTGAGATTGAGTAACTCACCGGCGGTCAATCTCATCAATAACCCTATTTCCCCCCACAGTACCATGAGCGTGCTCAAGGTACTTGCCAACCCAGTCAACGAGGTGATCCTTGAAGACGCCCTTGATCAATTGGTGCAATAGATCTGGCGTGATCAATTCGGATATATCCGCCCTGGGGAAGTACGATGTGTATGGCTGGTGGAGTCATCAGCAGTGCCCATATCAAGTAGCACAAAACTCCCACCGTAGCGCCAGGTACAATACCGTAGACTGACCAAAGGGTTTCATCATCATGCAACCCGATTAAGGTATCGGTGTGGATTGCAGACCGATGACGACACGGGGTGTCGAGTGAGCTTGGATTTGCGAGACAACTTGAGATGAATTTAATGGAAGTGAATACCCGCTCGAGAAGAAAAGAAATGTACGTGGGGCACCAATTTGACAGTATCCACGTTAATGTTGCCTGTTCAGGGTAATCGGAAATATGGGGGCCAAGTCCGTAGATTCCACGGCGATAGTATCGGTCGGGGCAGAGGACAATATCGGGAGTTTTCATAAAACGTCGCAAGCGGAGGAGGATTGTTGCAATCGATCTGTGGGTGAGATCATGCTTGAAAAACCGGAACTCTTCCGTGTCTGTGTCCTTTCTTGCACCTGATGAAGTACATTGAGATGATGCTGGCAATGGTTACACCGACGAGTGAGACACACCTTTGGGGATCGGGAGGAACCCAATCAAAACAAGTGCATTCTTGTGCGCACGTCGGATGTGGTTTTGAACATTTCCGATCGAGAGGTATATGGGGTAGAAGTCGTTTTGACCGGTAGCGACAGACACAGTTGTTTTGTCTGACCCGAGGATGACCGGAATGAACATGGACCCGTGGGTTGATGGGTCTCGGGCAATGATATCCTGGAGAAATGAGTTAGAGGTGCGGGGGAAACTTGACGAACACGCGAAACGTACAGATTGCCGCCAGGCCCAATCTCCTGACATCATGTTTCCGTATTGTCGTTTCTCGTTGTTAAATTCTTGATATGCCCCGTAGTCGACGTGGCCATTGAAATCCGGGCGCGCGAGGATGTTCTTGATGACTTCGCGAGGGTCCCGGTACCAAATGTCGTACTCCACAGTCTTCCACTCTGGATGGCGGGTTGCCGCAGGGAGGGGACCCTTATATTTGAGGTAATCGTGCTCCCACTGAACGTCGCCGAGGCTGATCACATCGATTTGTCGATGAAGATCGAGGTGGTTCGCAATGGGGGCAGAGTCATTGTGCGGGACCAGTGTTGCGGCCCACAGTTCCAGGATGTGGTTGATCTTCCTCTGCGAGAGTTCCGCGTCGGTGAAAAGGAAGTCAGCAAGTTCAAAACCGGCCCGGGAGGCGAAAGGTGACCAGTCGTCCTCTGCCTTTGGGGTCGGAAATTCCGGTGGGGCATTCGGGGGGACGAACGCGCCGTTCCTATCACAACGCCGGCCTGCCAGCGAGGGGTAAGATAGGGGTACGTCAAAATTGTTACACGTACCATCCAAGTTGGGGTGGTAGTTCCGCCGGAGCTCGGTGACTGGGATCCTGAGCCCAGCGTGTTCACCATGAGCTGAATTCTGATGCTGTGTTAGGCCGCCACGGTTTCTGCATGTGCGGCCACATCGTGGGCATGTAAACGAGTCCATGGGGGAGAGGAGGTTGTGGCTAAGGGGCATTGGAAAACATAGTGAGCTTTTGTAGACGAGCCATGGGTTACCATTGAAGCGTCAGTGCGTTGGCAATGGACGGCTGGTAGACTTGCGTGAAGTTGAACGACCACGCGTCTTCTGATGGTATCAAAAAACCTAGTCCCGGTTGGGACCAGGTTTTTCGGCGGTGAGGGAATCCGAAAAAGCCGCCGCTCACTCGAGCATTCTATTGGGGGATGCCAGTGAGCGTGGCTGGTTACATTTTCGGGAAAGGGGGTGTAGTTAGTATGCTCTATTTTTTGAAACGCCGTCGGCTGAACTCTGTTGTGCATTCTGTCCTACCGCCACATGTCCCGGTCGGGTGAACTTAGGCCGATTTTCACAGCCGGCTGAACTTAACACGTTCCTTTTTTGACCCGACCCACCACCTACCACCACAAGCGCAACCCGCATCGGAACTCCACCCTCCCCATCTCACTTCTAGCAGGGCCGCTCAAGACTAACTGCGCACCTCAAGGCCTCCATGCCCCCCCGCCGGACGTCAACCGTTGAACGTTTGGACCCTCCAATAGTTCACGAGGTAATGACGCACACTGATGTGGAGCACATTGCGCTACATCGAGAGCCCATAAATACCGTACGTGCATTTTGGTGTTACCCCAGCAATCTCCCAGTATTTATCACCATCTCACCCTTTCCCGCCCCTTCCATGGACACCCGAAGGAAGAACAAGTCGACACACCCTGGGCTCCCTGACATGACACCATCTCAGCTCTCCTCAGCCGGTCTCACTCGTACACCCGCCCCACGCCGCAAGAAAGCGACTAAAGATCAGCAGATCACGGCACTCCAAGATGAGCTCCGTTCCATCCGAGAACTGCTCTCTAAGGTATCTCATTTTACCCTATCTACGCCCAGTCGACGTTTACCGGTCCCTTTATTTTCCAGAAGCATTCTGACTCACGTGCGGCACGTCGCAATCAAACACAAGATGCAGATGCAGACGGTGACACCGACCCTGGAACTGATGTAGAACTCGAAGTGCAGACCGCTGTGGCGGGTGCGAAGCGCAAGGGTCCTAGTGGTGCAACTGACACAACGTCAAGGTACGCCTTGAGGTTATCGCTCCATTCCTCCATCTTGACAGCATCCCCCAGGTTGAAGCGGTCCAGAGCCATGGACCCATTCGAGTCATCGTCAATGGTTCATGCTGGTGCCACCGGACTCGTTGACGACTGGCGAACAAAGATTGTCTCACCCCATGGCACTGCCTCCCCCCGATCTCTGACCCTCAACCTTCGCCAGACTGCCGACCACAACACATCCCTGACCTCCCCAACAAGCTCGTTCGCCATGTCCTCCTATGTGTCAACCCCAAGCCCATTGGGTGTAAATGACGCGTGGAATACAACATTGATCGGCCCTTATCCACCCACTCCGGGCCCGTTTGGTGGACACGATGCATGGAATATGACGGCAATGGGCCCTCTTCCGCCGCTGACCCCAAACACATTTGATGTACGTTGTGTGGCAATTACTTATTCTACCATTTATTGACTGATCACCAATATTCAGTTTGGCGACGAGCTGCTCCTCCCAACTTTCATCCTCCCGAGGATCATCAGTGGGGTGAAGGTGTTCCCAGGGATCAAAGATCTCCCCGTCCACATTCGCAAGGATTTCCGCAATGAGTTTATCCGCTTCGTCATCAAACACGTCGCCAACTCACAGTTGCCTTGGGCCAACCCGGACCTCATCTCCCTTCAGTGCATGTATGAGCTTGTTTACCCAACCTTTTCCGCACGGTTGAGGCACAGTGACGCTGTCTACCACCCGGTGAGTTGTTTACTATGTGACAACGCTCCCTCAAAGCTCTGACTCGATTGGAAGACGATCACAGCAGTTGGTATCCTCCGCAACCACCTTGCCGCTACCGCCATCACCGCTGTGAACCGGCACCTGTCCCATGTTTTTCGAAGCAAGAGGCTCAAAGCCATTGAGACAAGGGCAGCCTATGTCACACAACTCTTCAAGTCAGATAGTGATCACCCGGTCATTTGGCGGGAATACGTTGAGGGGGATATTCAGAACCACCCTGAAGTCGGTGGATATAAGACGGTATGTTGAGCTCATTTCTGTGCCGCGTCACATTGATCCTCATCAAAACATCCAATCCAGACGAGGAGGGGTGTTTTCCAGTCCGATCCCATTCTAGAAACCCTCTCAACCTACTACTCTTCATCCGGCATCATGGAAACACCCCCAGCACAAGATCCAGGACCTGGAAATCGACCATTGGGTATCCTCGCCCTTGTGACTGTTGCTGTACGTCCCATTCGGGTGACCCCCATCATTCTTGCACTGACACTCGGATTAGGTTGAACGTGCATACAAGGCATACACAACTGGTGACTCCATTGAACCTGATCACCAGTTCAACTTGGAGTACTGGGGGGGAAGGACTGCTCAATTCATGGACTATATCACTAACGACCTTAGCGAGAGGCACTGGAACTCCATCTTCGCCACACTCTCCGTCTTTAGTATTCGCGTTTTGAGTGAGGAGGCTGTGCTCAACGGCGAACCCGAAGAACCCTGCGAACGTGTCCCACTCCCCCCATCCGATCCTCCCTCTCCCCCTCGTGATGATTGAGTCCCAGTATACCCAATGTCCAGCCACTCGTCGCCCTCACCTTGACTCTTGCTTGTAATTACAAATGATCGCAGATTCCTTACCCCCACTCCCTCTCGTACTCCCTCTCGTAATCACATCAAAGACCCCTCGTAGTCTCTCATAAAATCACCATCACAGATCGCTCATACCTTACACTCCTTCTCGTAGTTGTTTGCCATAATCATCACATCACTGTCACTACTTATAATCCAACTTATATTGAGCTTTTCTTACGTTTCGCGGACTCATTTGTGCAACAAAAATAAGTTAGAGGTTCAACTTAGATAAGTTACAACTTTTCACTTATTTCCACCTTTTCTGACGATAAGTGCGATATAAGTCGCAAAAAAGAGAAATGCGGTTTTCCTGATGCGCGTGGAGAGTGTAGTTAGATTCCGCTCGCTGATGTGGCTTAGTTGTTATGAACTTGCGGGAAAGATCCGGATGAGCATCATATCGGGGACATGAATTTGAATTTACTCATTCCGTTGATCGGGACAAGATCAAGGAGAGAATGCTTCCGCTCGAAGCGGACGCAACCGCCGCTGGAATGGAGCCCGTGTGAACGTTTGGACGGATCGTCGACTGTCATCCGACCAATATCATGTTATGTATTTCAAGTTTCGTTCGTTTCGATCATTTTCCGACATATACTCCGACATATTTTGCTTCCACTTTGCGATCGGTACTACTGTACGCGCACAACCACTCCGGCAGTCATCGGTCATCGCATGACCTGCCTTGCCGGCTGTAGGTGTGGTCATCGGTCATCGCCCGGGTTGCCGGTACCCACAAGCGGCAGGTCATCAGTCATCAGCCGTTGAGGGTGGGCGCCAAGGTCGATTTTTCGGCGCTTATGTGAATTTGGCCGAAAATTCTGCCACCTGCCACACAACACCATGGGCACCTGTGCAAGGATTGCAGTGGGATATGTGGTAGGTCCCTGCTGATTGCAGGGACTGTTGTTGGCATTGAGGGTTGCCAACTCAGGAAGGGATCAGGTGTGCCCACCCTCTGGACAGGGGGGATTGAAATCCCCTTATTATGGCTCCTGTTGGTGAGGGGTTACTTAGTCCTTTGAGGGGTTTCATTCACTTACATATGTAAAGGGTCTCCACTGCTTTTGGCACAGTTTGGTAAGATGATCTTTCCCTCACCCCCTGAGTGGGCATGGACAAACCCCCCTCCCCCCACTGTGGCTCCCACAGACAAGTATGTGTTGATTCCTTTGTAGATCCATTATACTGGTGTGGGTAAAGGGAATCAAGCCTACCTATGGCTGTACCACATGACTGTCAACCTCCCCCCAAGTGGGGGGGGGGGGAGGACAGATATGAAAAACTGTAATTGTGCCAAATGTTAGGATACATTTGTTTTGAGCTTTGGGCACACATTTTAGCATGCACTAGTGGGGGAACTGTACTCCTCCCACACTATTGTGTTTGGGTTTATTGCCTCAGGAGTTGTGGAAGCATGATTGGCACATTTCAAGTTTGGTATCAATACTGGAATTACAAGTCTATTTACTGTTCCATTCCATCCACCCTTCAGTGGCATTGCAGGTTGAGAACTCAACTCCAGTGTATATGTCAAGGTTGTTCCCTGTCCCCCTGTCTTCAGAATCTGATTCACTTGGTGACCCATCATCAATATCAGCATAGATCTCTGCAAGGCAACCTGTTGGAGTGCGCTTGAGTACATCCTCAATTGCTGCATCAATTGTCTTAGATGAGTCAATCTCATCATAGTGGACCACCTGATTGTCTCCATTTGCATCATCATTGTCCTGGTCTTCTTCCTCTCCTGGATCAAACCTATTGAGGCTCTTGTAGAATTTCTGGTCTTCACTAATCCGTTGAAAGAGGAGCTTCCGAGCCTCTTTGCTTGTCAAGCTCTCATATGAGAGGTTGCAGTCCTTCTCTCCAGTAAAACAGAGTTGGAAAGCCTGATATTGAATAAGAGGTTAGTGGGGGCAAACTTACACACTGTTAGGTCTAACCTTTTTGATGAGTTTAGGGTTATTAATTGCCTCGTACCCATTTATCAACCACCTGATGGAACGGTCTCGAACCACAGGTAACTTCTTTTCAAAGGTCACTCCACTTGGGTCAATACCAGACTTCAACTGTTCTGTAGTGTCATTGATAACATCCTGGAGGGCAGTACGCTTGATTGCAAGCTTGAGAACTCGTTGGATTCCAACATCACACGGCTGGAAGATACCAGTACAATTTGCTGGAACATAGTGGATACGGATCCATGGATATGTGTGATACATCCAAACACGGAACTCTTCTGACCAGTGGACTGACCAACAATCAATCTGCCAAATGCAGATCTGATTGGGCTCTTTCCTATGGTCCTCAAAGTATGGCACAAGGATATATTGAACATATGTTTTCATGGTGGACTGTGTGGACCAGTGGTTATCACCCCCAGATTCAATGCGGAACTTCAGCACCTCAGTAGCTTTGTGGTAGCTGGGGGCACTTGGTGATGGCAATGAACGCTTGGATTTCCCAGCATAGATGACCTGGAATGGTAGAGCATCCCCACTCATTGAGATCCCAACCACAAGTGTAAATCCCCTCTTCTCATCCTTCCCAACAACCTCAACCTGTTTTGAACCTCTGGGAGCATAGGTTTCAGTGGAACCAGCAGAATATGTAACATATGTCTGGTCAGTGTTAACACCAGGGGTGATGGCAGCAGAGTCCTCTGAGATAGTGTGGACAAGGCGAAGATAGGCATCAGTGAGGATGTAGGTAACCCCATCTGGAATCTTCTTTCCAGGTTGGGTAGTACGTCTGAGTGTCCAATCCATTGATTCTCGAAGGAATTTTCGTACAAAGGAATCTCGGCAGTGGAAGTGATCCCAAAGGTAGCGGCCATTTACTTTTCGAGTTACTGAGATGTTAAAGATCTGTGGGGCTCTTACTGTAATCACCCCAATCATAACACCGCAGATTGCCATGAGATCAAGATGAACAGAAGATGAGTGGAGTGAAGTCAAGGTGACTTGGATCTCTGATAACAAATCAGGATGTTTGTCCTGTACACCATTAGTTATGGGTCTATACACTAGACACAAAAAACTCACAAAGACATTGTACCGTGTTTGATCACCACCTGGGAGGAACCCCTTTTTAACATCTTGAAGGGTTTGTTGAGACCAAACAAATTTCTTTTTATCAGTCTTGTCCTGCCAGTCACTGAGCCGTTGGTGGCTAAGGAGTCTAAACCGTCCATCCCTGCTCCGAAGTATCCGAATAATCTCACTAAGATTTGGTTTCCCAATTTGTTCCTTGACCACTTGGTCAATCAATGGCCAGTATGTTGGTGATTTCCAGTTGATGTTCTTACTCTCAGCAGAATCAAGTTTTGAGGGTTTGTATACTTGACCAGCATGGCTCTTTTCCTTCTTTTTGAGCATTGTAACAACAACCTTTCTGGGGCATGAAGAAGCTGCCACCTCTTGGCGTGATAGAACATTGGGTTGAGGGATAAGTATCTCCTCAAGGACTATGAGTGTGTTGAAATTATGGAGTATAAATAAATTAGCTCACCTGGGAATCCTCCTCTTCAAAAAGTGCAGCCTTTTCCTCTTTCTTTCTCTGCCGGCACTTCCTCTGTGATATACCATTTTTGGCACGCTTCCTTGATAACTTATGCAGCTTGTCAGCCTCATCTCTCTGCTTTCACTTTTTATGCCCCTCTCTATCCTTATCTTCATTGTCTCTCTTCCTCTTCTGCCACTTTCCATGGTGCTCTTCTAATGGGACCTTTGAAAAGAACCCAAACAAATCAGTTTGCTTTGTTGCCTTGGTAAAAGAGGTGGGTGGTAAATCTGAGTCTGAAGTTGAAGCAGATTCAGCCCCTGCAGGTGAAGGAGAACTAGCTTCTGAAGCCAGAGCAAGGTTATCTCCTGGGACCCAGGGAGAGTTAACTTCTGAGGGTAGGGCAGAACCAGACTCTGATGGCAAAGCAGAACTAGCCCCTGATGGCAATGTGGATGGTGGAGGCTGATCAACCAACAAATCATAGAGGTAAGGGTTGATAGGGAAAGTAGGGCTGGATGGAGAGTAGTCACCCCAGTTCTCAGCAGTAGAACTGGAACTAGCCATAGGATAGTCAGTTTGGTTGGGTTGGCCCATAGCATGGATGATATGAGGAGTGGGTTCCTCAATCCTGAAGTTGGACAATAGGAGGTGGGGGAGGGGCTCAACTGCTGCCTGATAGGCAGGAAGAATTGGAGGTGTTTTTGGGAGTGGCTGAACATAAACAGGGGGTGAGATGTTGAGGAAGGTAAATGGGAAACTTGGGTCACAATCCCCAGTCTGTAATGCATAGTCAGTGCAAAACTATCATTTTGTACAGAATGTAACTTACAGTCCCAATTCGAAGAAGATCCAGTGCAAGCTGCAGCTGATAATGTGGCAATGAAGAATCACCATGTTGAATGGGGGGAAAGTTTTGTGGAAAGTAGTGGCAGCTGATTGAATTGAGTGAAAAGAGGCCACATGAGATGGAGTCTTTTTGAACTCCAGTTGGCAGAGGATATATGGAAATATCATCTACTGGCATCTGAGTACCAGCCCGGGAAAGCATATGGCATACCCATCGTCGGAATGAATGAACTCCTTCAGGTGATAGGGGATGTCCAAGAGAATCACCATACAATATCTTTGGTGGTTTGAATGAGAAGACAATAGATGTCCAATGGTTTGGGAGGCTTACAACCCCTGCAACACTCTCAATTCCACCAGAGATGATCCTGTTCTCAACATCCAAGAGTTGTCTCCTTTTGAATGCTGTCTTTCCAGTATGTGATTTATCATAGGCCGCAATGATTGAGTCAAGGTCGGTGTAGGAGAGGAATGTATGATGATCAGAAAGCCTAACCCCATCAAGATCATGGTATTGGAAGATTCTTTTGAGGGTGGAATCAATATGAAAATCAGAGAGAGAGGATGTTGTGAGGAGTAACTCCATATCACGAACTGTGCAGCTGCTTCCATTCCATGGAAAATATGACAAGCCTGCCATAACCTGTTCACAGATCCCAGCCATTGATTCTGATTGAGAGGTATCCCTCAACCACACCAGCACCTTCTTCCAACTGCTCCAATACCCCATTGGACGCCCAATCTCCCTCCAGTATTCCAGGACCCAGATGGGGAACCTTATTGCATGGCCAGTGATAGAGACCATGGTAAAGGAGAGGGTGGGAGATGAGGTTGCCTTGATGGCAGCTTTATACTTGTCAGAAAGCTTTGATGATGGGGGACCAAGTTGGAGAAGGGTATGGGGATCAAAGTTGGTGAGTTCTTCCTCATGTAATAGTTGGGTGAAGCTGTGATACTCCTGGTAAACCATGCCTTGGGGAGGGTATCGAGTGAACTGGAACAGATGGGGGACAGATTGGCCATCAAGTGGTATCCAGTTTTGCTTGATATCCTCTGGCAGGAAAGGTTCAATAGTGAGATCAATAGTCTCAGCTAACATTGTGGTGTGTAGGGGTGGAGGAGGTAGGGGTGTTGTAGAGAGACAGGAGGGGAGATAAGCTGGGTCAAGGGCTTTATATTAAACAGGCCTTTCACACTTTAGGAATGGGAAATATCTCACAATCAGTGTAAACCCTCTAAGCACAAGTGTTGAGCACAGGGTCAGTGGGTGGAGATGTTGAGTATGGTGTTAATAGGCCCAAGATCAACAGGATCAGTGAAGATCAGTGAGATCAGCAAGATCAGTGAAGATCAGCAAGATCAGTGGGTGTGGATTATAAGGGGGAGATTGATAGGTAGAGGTGTTGAGGGCAAGATCAGGGGGTGGAGATTTTGAGGATGGGACCAGTGGGTAGGGATTTTGAGGACAGTATCAGCAGATGTGGGTTTTGAGAGCAAGATCAGTGGATATGTGAGATCAGTTGATGCGGATCTCAAAAGCAGGACTGCTGGTGTAAATGTTGAGGGCAGGATCACCAGGTGCAGGCAAGACTAGTTATCACAGACAAGATTGGTGGGTGGAATAGCAAATGCGAGTGTTGAGCGCAGGTGCCGGGTCTGAGAATGATGTGACTGCCACAGGAGAATTTTTGGTGTGGGAAACACCAAGCAAGGATAACCTGACCCGCGCATCAGAATCCCACAGTCCACCATGCCCACATTATGTTAATACACATTGTTTTTATTGTACTAACTACTCTATCCAGTAGCCACTGCTGGTGAGTCCACCAGCCAAACCGGCAGGCTGTTGGTCATCGCGGGCCAAACCGGCAGGGCTGCCAGTCATCGCTGGCACCAACGGCAGTTTTTTTTTGTCATCACCCATGCTACCGGCATTTTTTTTTGTCATCGCCCGTGCTGCCGGCTCTTTTTTCAGTCATTGGCAGAGTTGCCATACATACCGGCAGGTCATCGGTCATCCATGAACCTGCCGGCGCTTGTCATCACTCTCGGCAATTGCCGTTGCCGGAGTGGTCGTGCGCATACAGTACTGTATATTAGTTACCTTATTCGACGCGGGCCGCTCCCGTAGTAAACAGACTCGCGGCCTCGCCGTCCTGTCTCCTCAGTGTTCGCTTTTCTTACTCGCGCACTGAGGTATGCTTCATTATATTATTTATCCTCACATTCCCCATCTTACCTTATGATTAGACTATTTTATCTCGTCTATCTAGGTCAGACAATACACAGAGTGTTCACTTTTCTTACTCGCACACTGAGACTATTTTATCTCGTCTATCTAGACAAACCCCGCACGCTCGCTTTATTTCCGGCTCACAGGTTATGAGCCCGGCTGCCATGCCATCCTCTTCCGAGTCTACTTCCTCGTCATCGAACTCCCTTCCAAAACTCGCACTCGATGGATCCAACTGGGTCATCTGGAAAACCCGGATGGAACGATATCTCGGATCGAAGGGATTGATGAAACACA
>Ga0307516_10003068_pt1 | contig 21772 bp, 28 predicted proteins | sample 19_EM_MG_FD_203310 | JGI IMG/M metagenome (GOLD analysis project Ga0307516, IMG submission 203310) | Populus trichocarpa ectomycorrhiza microbial communities from riparian zone in the Pacific Northwest, United States - 19_EM | ecosystem: Host-associated > Plants > Roots > Unclassified | place... | reverse complement strand
AACAACGTTTGGTTGAGTTGGCCAGGGAGGTTTTTTCGCGACTCCTCTGAAGGTAGAGAACTGCGGATACCGAGGAGACTGAGGAGAGGGAAAAGGAGGTAGAGAAGCGGGAGCGAGCGAGCGGGACATCAGCAAAACCGTCCGATTGCTGTGGCGCTGTGCGCGCCATAGCGATCACATAGCAACGATCACCACAGACATACCCTTTGGTGACACAGAAGCTCACAGCGCCACAGAGACTCCGGACGGTTTTGCTGATGGACTGGTTGCAACGACGGCGCCTTGGTGTTATTCTATTCTACAAAACCCGGTACTAACGTCCCGGAATTAGACAGTCGTGTTCGCCTTCCTAGTATCACTCGTCCACCCGATTTCGCAACCTAAAAACTCTGGCCTGTCTGTATTCTTCTATTACAACTAGCAGCGACCCGTGATAGGTTATACTATGTCATCCTAAACCGGGTGAGCGGGGGCAATCTGTTCGACCACTACCGCAAGCAAACGTCAAAATGATATCGTGGATGTGCTGTGAAACGTGTTTCATACTCCCACACATTATCGCGCATTCGGCATTTGTAACTTAATACGAAGAGGGCACAACCAAACCCGACAGCTGTGAGCATGCGACTGAAAAGAAAGAGAGCACGCGAGTGAGAACATATAGTTACACAAACGGTTGAAAGATTGGAAGCGAAATGAGTCGACCTGTCCATGTCAACCACCAGCCATGACCAATTAATCGAGTCTCGTGTATCTTGTGAGGAAAATCAACTTACCTCCAAATCGTGTGCGGAGGCTCAAACGCAACCTCGATCCAGAGCGCCAGCTGGAAGTGCGCAGGAACCCCACCGAGACCAATCTGTTTAGAGAATGGGAATCGTTTGCAAAAATAATGACCACGACTGTCCCTCGATGCCCTCGAGCCAACTGGCAGGAAAATCAGCACCGAGTCAAGGGAAGAAATGAAGGTGTACCGTATCCGTTCGCTCCGGCGCCTCTGCTCTGTCATGTCACACGGGCGTGCCGCAAAAAACGCATCGGGTGCGGCTACTTGCGAGAGGTTTTTGTGCCAGCGATGGTTCCCCATGGACGGGTTAATCAAAGAAGCCTCCTGAGCAGGACTCCAGGTCGTAAGCGAACTTCATAGTTGGTGTAAGCAGGCTCTACGACAGTGTTGAGAGAACCGAACACACCCGTGGCCTCCACCGCGGCATCAACGGGATGGTCTCGGACGCCAAGAGAGAGCGAACGACCCACCATTATCTACGCATGCCTGTCGACACTATCACTGGTCTACTGTCTTCTCCTCCCGTGTTGCCAGCGTTCACTTCCGACGGGAGTGACACAGAGACCCACATGAAATTTGACTGCGGCGGGGACTCCCAACTGAAACTGGCGAGCCACTTACTGGTACACGGCGTTGCCTCTCGCCGCCCTCCAATTCGCGGTCAGGCCTGAAAACCTGCCGGCAGCGACTCCGAGGAGTCAAAGCCATGGCGTCAGTCATTATTTAAGTAACCAGAGAGCCGTCCTCAGTGATGAATCTCACCTGTAGTAGCTGTTCGAACGACCACCAAGACCAACGACCCGGCCACCCCACAATGTATGGGAAAACATCCCCGTGTGAATCCGTCCATGATTTCCCAGGGTTTTCCGGACGCCGCCAAGCCTCAACGATCGTGACGGGACCCATATTTACCGACGGCAGGCTCACCCGTCGGCAGGCCGCTGTCCTCCCGAACACCCCTGGTGAACACTGCCACCCAGGCAACACAACCGATTTGCTGAAGGGTCGGGTGGGCTGTCACTGTGGGACCGCCTTCGGTGCGAGCGCACCATTCCAAGCTGGTCCTCACCAAGCCAACACATGGCTGCGCCTAACAACCCCGTGTTAACGTGCTGCATGCGTTGCGTGATGGTCAGACCACAGCGGACAGTTGGGGGGAGGGGATGCAATACAGACTGGCTGAAGGTATGGGAGTACCGAAGAGAGAGATGCTGATACCTGATACCGCCTTGTCTCGACCAATCAGCAGCATGGGAATCGCGCGCCTCCCACCTCGCAGGAGTTTGTGGGAATTTCCCCGATCACGAACGCCCATGTCGCGTTTACGGAACCGGCAACATGCTGAGGAAGAGGATGCTTCTGCTTTGAAGCTGGGGACAGGTGTGACCTTTTTCGACTCTCCTACCGCCCCGGAGCTGATGACGGATGGTAGAATTTAACAATGCCGGTTGCTTGCTGATATCAGAGGTCAAATACCTGCTGGAGAACCGAGATAAGGATCCGCCAGACACCGCGTCAGCTCCCTGCCAATCATCCATTCACTATGATTGAGGCTAATTCGACCGTTCAGGGTCTACAACAAGACGTTGGAGTACGTGAAGACGTTTGCAAAGTTCAACACGACGGATTCTGCGAGCGCGGTTCGAGAGTACGGCAATCCATACCAGGATCCCAGTCGTACAACTTTCCCACTGTTACCCGGGTTTCTAGGACGTTGAGACGTGAACCCGCTCTGACGCAATTCGAAACGGCACAAATTGCGAACCTGTGTCCTGCAGATGCGGAGGAAGCCAAAAGCATCATCCCCAGGTTCGTTCTCGTTCAGGTGAAATCCTTGACGGTTCCCTGATCTTGCCCCTCGCCAGTCTGGTAAAAATCGACGACGAGAAGCTACAGACTCTGTTGGATGAAATCCAAACAATGAGGAAGTTCCAGTCGTAACCGCTTCCGGTGCCGTATTTACACCACTTCGTTCTCCGAGTACCACGAAGGGTTCATTTTATAAACACGACAGCTAAATTACACGAATTTATCCTCTGGGATGACTGGTGGCCTTCGTATACTTAACCTTCCATCTCCTCCGTTTGTTGCTCGTCGAGCTTCTCTTCCTCCAACGAGTCTGCGTCGAGCAAAGGCAGGGATAACGTCGCGGCGTCGCCGACGAAGTCTGTCGAATTGAACTGCTTTCTCTCCTTGAACGGGTTTGCCCTGCGTTCCCCCTTCTTTACCACACTTTCTGGAGGTATGCTTCCCTCGTGATTAAGGTATAGAAGGTCTTGGCCTGTGTAGGCATCGACGGTATGAATCCATGCGTCAAAACTGCAAGAGAACGAATTTGATCAGCACTACGACGTATCCTGAAGAACGGGTTTTCGATACACAGCCTGTTTGTCCTCAATGGCTCTCATCCGTGAATAAATGTGTTCGTTTTTGAATTTCTCAATAGCCTCTCGATGAACTTCGAAGTCGATGGGCTCCCGATGTTCCGGGTCGTTGGGGTCATCGATCCGTTGGTTGGCGGTTGTGATTTTTCTGTTGTAGGCCTCGAAGACTGGATATTCGAGGAGGAGACCGAGTGCGGGCATCTTGGGGATCATCACACCCCTGGGACCGTACATCTGGTATCAAAGGGGGGAGTAAGAGAATGCCGTCAGGCGATGAGCAAATCCTCACTTGCCTTGTCTATAACGTCGGGTGGTGTTCCGGTCCGTACTGAGAGTATGAGACCCGTCATCATCTTGCGCTAATTAAAGGTTGTGAGCACTACATCCCGTGTTGGGAAGCAGGACTGCACATACAATCTTTAGGGTGAAGGAGATTAGACGATGAGAGGTATCCGGAATTCAGTGAGGGGCCGAATACCTGGTGCAGCATGAAACTCTGGCCATGTAGGAGAACACTGATCCACTCCGTCTCCCCATGAACCACGGGATCTGCCACTTGGATGCTTTTCATATGTCGTTGGTTGCTCCTGTCTCTGTAATCCTTGTCGACGGTGAAATTGTGGAAGTTGTGAGTGCCTTCAAAGCGCTTGACAGTGGCCCTCAGGGCGTCGAGTTCTGTCACACCGATCCGCCAGGCCCGCTTCCGTCGTAATTCCTCCAGCCGAGCGGCGAGCTTTGCCTGTTCAGAAACTTCGGCCCCAGCCTTTCTGGTTGCCTGGTCGATGAAGTCCCAGAATCGGTGAGCAGGTGGCGTCCCGTTTTGCCTGGATAGAGAGTAGAAGAGGCCTGACCCTGGTCTTGGAGGAATGAGGAGGTAGGTTGGGAAGAAGTAGGTGTATTTTCGGCTGTCGCAGCTCCTGTTTGTATCGTAAGTCGCCTTTGGTGGTCTTCGGACTGACTTCGATTCTCGCTTGATCACTTACGATCTTGAGTTGAAAGAATTTTGGACGCGCAGCTATGAAAGGGGTGTTGGTGGGTACGTCTGGAGGACGCGAACGAAGCATACGAACAATACTCCACACCCGGATCTCTGGCGGGAGGTTTTCGTTGACAGTCGTTACGAGGTCATCGACGCCGGGGGGCGAGGTTATGAGCTTCATGTTTACGACGTTACCGCCGGCGTGAACTCCAGCATCTGTCCGCGCTGCTCTCGCAAGGGAGATCTTCACGGGGTCGTCGGCATTGTCTTCTGACACTGCCCCGGATTTCACAAACGCCTCGAAAAGGACACCTTCAATGGTCCTCACGTTGGGTTGACTGATTTCCGGTAAATCTGTCGATTGAGGGACAAGCTGAGACTCGTGCTTACATCTGCATCCCAGCGTATCCGGTCCCAGAAAAGCCTATGAGGACAGCACACTGCTTTTTGGGCAGACGAGGGACTTTGGGGCGGTCGGGATCATCCTCGACCTGCTGGGGGCGAGTGCCCCGGCGTCTCCCCCTGTTCTTTCCGTCCTGTTTACCTTTTTGCGGCTTTTGTTTTGCGTCTGATGTCCCGGGGAGGTCAAGGGCACGCGGCCCCTTATTCGGGTCGGTATCGGGCTCTCCTTCGTTGTCCGTTTTGGCTCGTTTGGGACCAGGAAGGGCGGTGACCTCCCCTTCCAGGAGACGCTTAGCCGACCCGGCGCCATTTCCGTCTTTGGGCCGGACATCCTGGCTCGTTTCGCCGGACGAGACAGCGTCCATAAACTTTTGAAAAAGAGGCAGGAATTAGCATGGGTTTGATTTGGTTCGCGTGGGGCCGCACACTGGATTGCGAAACGGGTCGCGATGGGATGGCAAGGAAGAAAGGGATTGGCAAACAGACGCAAATAAGTTCGCTTGGCTTGTTGCCCGACCCTGGGGAGAGACATGACTACCGACTTAACCTGCGCAGACGCGGCGTGTGGCTCGTGGTGGTTTAGGTAAAGAATGAGGGGGACACAGTTACTCGGGTCTCAAGATCTCGCCGAGCTCAAGAGTCGTTCCACTGGACTCGGGTCAGTCCTGCGCTTCCCACCGCTTCCTCCACCTCCGGCCGGAATATAAGCCTCTCTCCCCGTCCTCTCCGCCTACATTCTCTCTCTTCCTCTTAATATCCCCCAACCGCCATGAAGATCAGCCAGAAGCTCGAGCAGGCCAAGAAAGAAAAGAGGACCTGGTGGTCCTTCGAATACTTCCCTCCGAGAACCGCTCAGGTGCGTCGTCGGCTCAGACACTTCATCCCGCATCTTCTCTCAACGGTTCCGAACAGGGTTTACAAAACCTAGTCGATCGTATCGAACGCATGCGTCTCCTCGGCCCGGAGTTCATTGACGTTACATGGTGTGTGCTACCCTCCGTCATCCTCCCCCACAGCTCACGCTGGCGCGCTCTCAGGCATTCAGGGGGACGTACTTCCGAGCTCACGACAGAGATGATCAAGTTTTGCCAGGGGACGATTGGTCTCGAGACGTGCATGCATCTGACGTGTACCAACATGCAACCAGAAAAGATTGACATAGCTCTTGCGGTGCGTCCTTACTACGTCCCCTCATCGTTCCGCGACCAACGCGTTTTCTTGGTCTAGGCTGCTAAAGACCATGGCTGTCGCAATGTTCTGGCACTTCGAGGGGACCCTCCAGCCGGGAAGGAGACCTGGGAGGCGGTTGAAGGGGGCTTCGTTCATGGAATCGACCTCGTCCGACACATCCAGAAACACTATGACGACTACTTCGATATCGCCGTTCCCGGCTTTCCAGAACACGCACTCCTCCCCCCCGAGCAATTCCAGACGGAACTTAAACACCTGAAAGCAAAAATCGACCTCGGTTGCTCCTGGATCTTCACCCAGATGTTCTTCGACGTGGACCTCTTCATCCGCTGGGTCAAGGCCGTCAGAGAGGCTGGTATCACCGTCCCCATCGTCCCAGGCGTTATGCCCATCCAGAACTGGAACGGTTTCCAAAAGGCTACGAGGATGGCAAACACCGTCATCCCGCAAAATTTCCTGGACGTCTTGGAGCCTATCAAGAACAACGACGAGGAAGTAAGAAAGCTTGGCGTTAAGCTTGTGGCCGATATGTGTCGAACGATCTTGAACTCCGACTTGGATATCCACGGCATCCACGTATATACCATGAACCTCGAAAAAGGGACCAGGATGCTTTTAGAGGAGTTGAGCCTCGTTCCAAGAATTGAGTCCATCAAGCCACTCCCATGGAGACAGGTCAGTTCGACGACGACGGGTCCGTGGCTCACAACTGACTCTACCTCCTCTCAGTGCTTGACGCCAAGCCGTCGGAATGAGACAATCCGTCCGATATTCTGGTCACAACGCGCCAAATCGTATATTGCACGGACGGAGAACTGGGACGAGTACCCCAACGGTCGGTTCGGTGACGCTCGGAGTCCTGCATATGGGGAGATAGACGGCTATGGGGTTTCACTGAAACAAACGGTGCGCATCTAAAGCGGTCCCTCGTCTGAACCCTGCTGACGGATTCTTATAGAAAGAGGAAGCCCTGGGGATCTGGGGATCCCCTACGGATTTCAACGCGTTCAAGGCCGTGTTCCGCGATTTTTGCCTCGGAAAGGTGGTTTCACTTCCCTGGTCAGAACAAGGAGCGTCCTCGGAGATGAAAGTCATCGCGGAGAAGCTGGCCCAGGTTAACGATCTTGGATTCTTGACGATCAATTCCCAACCTGCTGTAAACGGTGCGCCGAGCAACGACAAGGTCTTTGGATGGGGTCCAAGTAACGGGTTCGTGTACCAGAAGGTGGGTCATTCAGTGGTCTCTCCTCTTCATAGCTGATTCCTTCCTAGGCGTATCTCGAGTTCTTCGTTCCGCCAGATCTGTTGGCCGTCCTCCTCCCTCACATTGAACAGGACACGAATATCACCTACTACGTCATCGACAGAGCCGGTGACCTTCGCACGAATACCCATTCTGAGGGTCCAAACGCTGTAACATGGGGTGTGTTCCCTGGCAAGGAAATCGTGCAACCCACAATCGTCGAAGCAATTAGCTTTATGGCGTGGAAGGACGAGGCTTACGAACTTGGTCATCAGTGGGCGAACTTCTACGAACCGGGTTCTGCAACTTTCGAGTTCCTCAAGTCGTTCTTCGATACTTCGTTGCTCGTGAACGTCGTTCATAACGATTTCCGGCAACCGAACGCAATTTTCGAGCCATTCTTCAAAGCTGCGGCGGACTATGCTGCTCAAAAGCACGTTCCAAACGGGCACGCGAATGGCGATGCGGTCATCCCTAACGGTCACGCCCATTAACCTACCCCTTCCTTCCGTTTTCTCCTTGCCCCCCCCCCCTTTCGCCGTCGCATCCCCCACCTTTGGGTCACCTTACCCCCCTGTATCCTCCTAGAGCGGACGGTTTTTAGTCCGGGTTTAACGTTTAACCCCAGTTGTAATATTCTCCCTCAACTATCAGCATCACACCATATACACAACTGCGATAATGCGTGATCATCTTATCCCTTTTATTCTACCATTCGCTAGTGTTTTGTCTTCGTGGTGATTACAACGTCACTAATCATTGCTGTCGCTCTTCACAACTTCACCAATGAAACGTTCGTGCTTGGACGTGTAGTATCCGATCAGCAACGTGGTACCGAACGCGGGGGACTTCTTTGCAGCGTGAACCTAGCGGCTCGCCGAGTCCTGAGCGACCAGCGCTTCACATCTCCTGTAAGGCTCCACGAGGCCCTCAAAAACGCCAACCACCTCCGGTCTTGGTTCAGCGACAAGTGTTACCGACTCTGGGTCACCCGCTATCATCTCCTCGAACGTTGAATTAATCCTGTTGTGTCCCTTCCACCAAGCGTACCTCGCAAGCTGTGCTCCCCCAACGGCGGCGGCCTCCTTCCCACCGGTCGCAACATAGACCTTCAGCCCAAACACATCTGCTGCCAACTGACGGATGGTCTGATTTTCCGACGAACCGCCGATTAGAATCAACCTACGGAGCGGCTGTGAGCCTTCAGGAAGGATGTCCTGTATGCGGGCTCCGATCGACAGGAATTGTGACTCAAGGATTGCGCGCGGGTGGGCCTCGTTCGGGATGATGTCTTTGGCCACCGGAGAGCTCGGATTGGAAATATCGTAGAAGTATTCTCCTTGTACATTGGTGGGGATTATCTCGGGTAATGGGAAATAAAACCCTAGGGTTTTGTTGTTTCCTGGTGCGGAAGCCTCGACGAGCTCGTTGAATTTGCCCCAGTTTGATTGAGCGTATTTGTCCCTTACTTTCTCCCTGGCAAGGGCTCCGTTCTTATAGCATAACATCGCGATCTGAGCTCCCTTTTCCGTTGGGTGGGAGAGGAGGTGAGAAGATGTGAGTCTCTTTGGATGTTTCGCAGACGGAGGGATGGAAAGTAAGAAGGTAGTTGAGGTCCCGAGCGACATTATCGCATCCCCTGGTGTGGAGAGGGCGATTACACTGGCAGGGTTATCACCGGTGAAGGGCGCAACGAGACATCCTGTGTCCAACGGTTTGAGCGGCTGGGCAGGAACCAAACCAAGCGCAAGAAATGGCGTACCGGGAGCGAATCCCCACCTTTGAGTCCAATAGGGATGGACTTTACCTAGAGATACGCCACCTTCAACGGGTTCCCCCTTGAGTTTCCTTCGAAGCTCTTTGCCACCGGCAGCCTCGAGAATGGTGTCCACCCACTTGTGCGAGAGGACGTTCATAAGGTTCATACCGCTTGCGTCAGATACATCGATTGAGGCGATCTTCCCCAGGAACAAGGAAGCAACAAACGAAGAAACGAGCGATATCCAAGCCGTGTCTTCGTACGACGCGGGATGCGTACGTCGGATCTGGTGCGCAAATTCTATAACCAGCGATGCGAGAACCACGGGCAAAAACACGCTGACCTTTTTGATCTGTGGGCCGGTGAACCTCTCACAGCCGCGGCTCCCGGTTATGTCCGCCAGAGCTCGTGCACCTCCAACGACCCCTTCCAACTCCTTGCACTCCTGGGTTGTGGAAGAATCCTGCCATATGGGGGAGTTCGAAATGGAGAAAGCCCCCGGGGCCAACTGGTCCAAGAGAGACTTCTCGGGGTTGAGCGCCCTCAACAACCCCTCGGCCGAGTTGGACCAATAGACAGACCCGTGTTGCTGAAACCGCTTGTCAGTAGCTTCATCTGAATGTATGTATTTGTAGACGCACCTGGCCAGCGCCAGAGATCGCCGCGACCCTTGATATCTCAACTCCGGACGCCTGAGCCCGCTCCATTAGGAGGTCGAGGGCGTGCACCCACATTGCGACGGGGGATGTGACTTCGCCTTGCAACGGTCCGATGATCACACCGTTCGTAGTACCGTATTGTGGGAGGTCCTTGGTAAAGTTCACTGCAGATTCGTGGACCACGGTCGTGTCTTCGGCGATGATTACCGCCTTGAGCTGTTGGGTCGACAGATCAAGACCGAGGAACAGTGGGGGTCCCTTCTCGCTGTACATGGGAGAGTGCGTGGCTGAGGGAGTTTCTCACCCAAGCTATCGTCTTACCCCGGGCCGCATCGGAAGAATGACGGTGATCAATCGCTGATCTTCGGACTAACTAGTGACCAGCGCCGGACGTGGCAAGCCCGTCGGGGTAGAGAACGAGGGGATGCGGCGACCCGACGGGTGTCGATGCCTGCCAGGGATCCGATGTGACAGTGACCGCTGCGGGTCAAGGTGATCAGACTACTTCAACATCAACTACCACCAGCCTACACCCAGCCCACGGCCGTACCACTCTCTTTAGCTACATGTCCAACTCATCCCTATCATCTTTCTTTTCCGCTTCTCCTGGGACTCAAGACTCGATGGTCGGTTTCTCCGGTGACTTGTCGATTGCCCGACGCTCCCTCGACTTCTCTGGTTCTTCTGGCTCTGATACAATCCGGAACTCTGCGACCATGACTCCCACTCTATCCGTTGGCTCTGTGTCCGAACTGCCCCTGACTTTGTCCACGGCTTCTACCTCGTCTAACCTACTATCCGTCTCTTTGAGCCTCAATGCGATCGGGTCCCGCCAGAGCAGAGCCTCGATCATCGTGGTTCCTCCCTGTCCTACCAATGCGAGAACGACGAAGGTACAAACCTTGGTGGACCTCGACAGCTCCCCCTTCGTCCGGCGGAGGAAGTCCACCGTCATTTTTCCCGGCGGACACGAACAGAAACACGTCATAGCAGCTCCCACCCCTGCGCGCCTTCGTTCCCTCATGAAAGAGAAGTTGTATATTGGTGGTTGGATTGTGAGCTCTGCCACAGATATCTAAACGCTCTGATACCGATTCGTTCCAGAATAAAGTGGACGGAGGGTGCATTCCAGAACACATTCCCTGGGAGTTCGAAGCGGACGCGTTCGCACCAATGCCATGGATTCCCGAAGGCTCCCTTGTCTCCAAAAATAGGTTCTACGAGGTCAGACGGGAGCAACGGCCGAAGTCCTATTCGCCACCACCAACTCCCCCCGCCAGTCGTGGCGTTCCGCCCCTGGACGCGCTACCATTTCCTGCCATCATGCCCCCACCTACGGTGGGACCTACTCTGAAGAGAGCGGTGTCTTTCCATCCTGGAGGTTCGCAAAAACTGCGGCGAGAAGCGTCGGTCATTGATGGGAAGGTCACTTTCGACATGGGGTTCAAGTTGAGATCGCGTTCGCGCGAATCTATCGTTCCCAGCTCCTCTGAGCCAAAAGGTGTGGACCTTATCGTTCGGGAATTGGACGCTGGGCACCAAAGTGGTCTCGAGCGGTTGAAGAACTCGATGTTAAGGTTGATGAAGGCGCAATCACGGAGGCGCAACCCAACAGCGGAGAAAGACTCGACGCCACCCCGATCTACCGCCGTTCCAAACGAGGCCAAGGATGGAACCGCTGAAGGAACCCACCGTGAACCTTTGGCTGTGCGGAGAGGTCTACCGGTTCCTTCCTCGCTGAAACTTGTGCCTCCTTGCCCCCTTCCACCCATTTCCCCTTACTATCCGGACATCCCAACGCCATTCCGTGGATCCCCATCGGTTGCCACCCCTTCGCTTGAGACCGCCAGGCTTTTGCTCACCCCAGTAGCCGGCAAACACGAGTCCATTGACATTGAGGATATGTGTACCAACCTCCGTCACCTCGTATCACCCTCAGTTTCGAAATCCGCCGAGAAGGAGGAACTCGCGTTATCTCAGAGTCACCCCCCGGCCACAGATCCAGTGAGCGCTCTAGATGATGCAACGAACGAGGCCGCTCAAACTCCTGAGGACTGGAACTTTGCTTCGGAGCTGGAAGGAACGTATGGTGATGACCCCTTTTCATATTTCGACGCGCGGGAAAGGGTGCCATCGTTTATCCGGCCGCTTTCCGTGACCCCGGACGTTGTGACGGAGAGTGTGGGAATGCAACAATCTCCAGGCTCGTCAGCTACCTCAGTGTCGACATTTCCCGAACCGCCAACCGACGAGCTAGTCGTCCCTTCCACTTCATGTATCACGGCTGCTAGGGGCGGACCTGTAGCAGGACATCCGTCAGCTGAAACTCGACTATCGTTTCCCCCCTCTGCTACCCCTTTTGATGAAGACCTCGCGGAATCTGGGGACAGCGACGAGACTCACTCCTGCATCGTTATCCGTTCTGCGGACACATCACCTAGATCTTCGGAAGACAAAGATGTGCCTCTAGCCATCCGGCGGCTTACTCTCCTCGCACGTTCCTCGGCTGTAACTTCCAAAGTGGAAGGTTTTTCTCCCGTGCGGAATCTCCCATCCAGTCCCTCGGATTCTAGCATATCTCTGTCCCAAGAAACGCCTAAATCTACCACGAAGATCGTCAGGTTCGCTTCTGAAACTGAGGAACATGCTTACATCGCGGATCCCGGGGTCACTTATTTGCCGTCTGGACGCCAACGCCCCCGCAGCTCGAGCGTCCCTCCGCCTCAGAAAGGTTCCCTTAGACACCAGACCTTCCTCCAACGGGACGAATGTAAGGACGGGCGGCTTTCGAGATCCGAGCCTATCACTTTCCCGTCGAGAATCCCAAAAAAGCGCTCATTTACGAGGATCGGTCTGTCTAACCGTAATACAACCACCGGTAAAAGAAGTACTGATGCTCTGGAGCGGGATGCGTTGACCCCGGCGGGGTTGGGAGATGAGAACAAGGGTAGGAAGTTATTGCCATCGCTAATCCCCGTCCCGGGTCCGAAAGCATCTCTTCCCCCCTCACTCGGCCGCGGTAAAGCGCACGGCGAGAAGCGAGCGTCTGACCGAAACGATAGGCTCCACGTTTCCTTGAAGCAGCCCGGTCGGAGACCTACGCCGCAATCCGTCCCACCTCAGCAGAAGTCCTCGTTGACCACAAGTTGGTCCATGACGTTCAGGCATTACGTCAAAGGAGGTGATACAAGTGGCGAGAAGCAACGCGTTTCGCATTCACCATCTCCAAAACGCGACGAGGAGCCCAATGTTCGACCGGCCCCTCCTGTTGGGGCGAGAGACGGTAGGGGATCCTCACTGCCTATCAAGAAGGCCTCGTTCTTCCGCGACGGCGTAAGCAAGGTCACACAGGTCAGTCGAGCTCCCGACCGCACCGAAGGGCAGGGTCGGGGTGTCGGGGGAGGTGGTAATGTGGAAGGCAACGCCGTTGGTTCCGTGGATAAGACGGGTGGAATCAGTTACATCGCTCCCCCCAAGATCAGGGAGGCCTTGCAGTCACGGGGAAGAGCGAAGGAGGAAAGGAAAGGTCCTTCAACTGCAGGAACGAAAACACTGAGACCTGCGCAAATTAGAAACCTCTTAGGCCGGTTAACAGGGTAGATGGTTCGCATGGAGTATATAATCATTTTCATCGGGTGATTTCATTGCGGTTTTCAGATACGTTGGTGCGGTGGGTTTTTTCGTTACTTTTTTCGACCATGCCAGTCCACCGGACCTGGGATTGAGCCGGTCAATACCGCAATGCCAAGTTGTGGCTGTATAACTAGTCTTGGCGTAAGCGGATCCGAGTCCAGTGACCGGCGCCGCGAGGTCCCTTTTTGTTTTTCCGCTCCTTTTCCACCCCGAATTGCTGATGCCTATCGCCAACCGTAACTACACAAATAGTCAGCCAAGCCGTGTTGACAACCTACCGCCCAGGCCAGAAGTTCACAATGGCGGTCTAGCTCGGGCGTCTAGCAATTCACACCCCGTACTAACCTGGCAGCGACACCGGTGTACGCTGCCAACCTGACCCGGCGGGGTACATCAGTAACTTATCCGGTTTCTCTTTGCTGTGTGTTGTGCTATGGTCTCGGACGCCCTTCTTTATTCCGTGTTAAGTGTCCACTTCTGCGGCGTTTCTTCCACGGCAGCATCAGCATTGAATACCTCCACACAGGAATCTGCCGCAGAGCATTGTATCAGCGGGACACCCATCTTGACCTCCTGTAGCCGCGCGACTCCATTAATTCCAGCCACTTCTTCTGGTACCACACCCCCGTCCGTTTGGCTTCAAGCTTCCACACCGCCTTCCGCTTTCGTAACCACCCTTCTACTCGTGTTCAATAGTATCGTCCTCGGGCAGGCGCATCTTTGGCGTGCTGACACAGTTCCTGTTCGGCGCGAAGACGCTGGTCTTATATCATTGGTCCGTAAGAAGGGAGTATCCAGTACATGGCCTGACTGATAACAGGTCCGTGGAGAAGGAGAGTGAAGCGTAAAAAAAACGAGGTCGTAGAAAAAACTGGCGGGAGGATGGAGAAGATTAAGAAGTCATAGAGTAACTTGAAGGGAGGAAGAAACGAGTCGGCTTCGGGATCTGAAGGCTGGATGGGGTTTAAGCATCGAGGGAGGGGTAGAGGTTAGCCTTTAGACCGTGCTCCGACATGCGCTTGAGAATGAAATTTATGGAGGTAAGGTACGTGCAGTCAGACTCCCCAGAGACACCGTATGTAGCACCACCGGTGAGCAGGCCGGCAAGCCTGCCCTTGTAATCGACAATAGCCGAGCCAGAGTCGCCAGCCCTGGAGAAGGCATCAGAGGTGGTCGCGAGGCAAGACAGAAACCTCCTTTGACATCTGGCTGGGCTGACCCTTGAAGTAGTACCTAGTGAACGAGCGGATGGTGTTGAGGAGTCCGACTTTGAGGTCGGGCCCGCCCTTGATGACCATGATGCACGGGTCGTTGTTGTAGTGGAGTTTGAGGGTCTTCAGGCTAGGCTTCCACATCTCATCGTCCGAGATGGTGCCGTAGAACTCGAGGAGACGATTTCCCGGATTATTAAATGGGGGTGGATAGGTGCGCATCCGGGCCGTAAACTTGCCGAAGGGGATGGTGGTGCCGAGGTCGATGGCGTTTCCGACGAAGTTGGTTTTGTCGATTTTGGAATTGTCGACCTTAATCACCGCCCAATCCTCTGTAAACCCTTCCTCCCCGACGTTGAGACCGATGGGAGGAGAAAGGGTGACGTGGCCGAGGACACAGTCCTCCTGCTTCGCCCAGTCTCTGGAGATGTCCTTGAGGAACCCCTCGTAGGCTTCGAGCGCCTCCTTCCCCTCCTCCAACCGGGATAGGACCCGATTCCGCTCCGCCTCAGCATCCTCCCCATCCGTCCATTCAGCAGCCTTCAACTGGTCCTCGAGATCCTCGATGATGATACGCTTGAGGAGACAGATCTTAGACTCGATGTCCATGACATGCTCCTCAAGGGTGGCGTCGCCTAACGGCAAGACGTTCCTACAGTGCTGACCGGAGTTGTTGTGTTGGTAGAGCTTATCGTTATCCTCGTTGGGGGGGAAGACGACATGTCTTGCCGTAACAAGGTAGAGCCTGCCAGGGTCACGAGGGTCGGAAATAAAGAATCCACCGGTTCCTTGAATGCATGGAGTGGCTTGAGCACAGATGGGGAGACCGAGGGCGGTGGAAAATGGTCCTTGGATGCGGGCGGTGGTGTTGTATTCGAGGGCAGGTTTGTACATTTTGGCGGAGCGAGTAACCTCCGACTCACGAATTTCGACGCGGACGTCATCGATGGAAAAGGCGGAAAGGATGGTCTTGGAGTGGATTGCGACCTCGATGCCATCCGTGACGGAGAGGGAACCAGGCAAAACTCCCATCCATATGATAACGTGAGGGGAGGACTTGCCAGCGTACCCCATGCGAACTGGGTCCAGACTCGTCCATTTCACCCCTTGGAGTCCAAGTATTTGACCATGGCAGGACCGACCTGGGCCTCCAAGATCTCTCCGAGAGGGTGTAGACCTGCAGGACTACTCTCCTTTGGAAGGGCGTATGCTTCTAGGCCCGTCGGCTTGGCCCAGACATCAGAGCTAGAGCGAGCAACCAAACGAGGCCTCGACGGGATGCCGTAGTAGAAGAGCTCGGCCTCGATAGGTGAAGGAGGGTGGGGAGTGGGTGGAACAGAGGTAGGCTTGGGCTTGGGCTCGTTCGTGGCGGCCATGGCGACGAGCGGGGTGGTGGTAGACACTGGGGAAATTGGGACAGAGAAGAAGGAACTCACTTGGTGAAAGGTAAATGGAAGATGGGGATCCCCAGGGATCCCCTATAGATCCCCTGCAAAGCAAGGGTGTTAGTTCCGCCGCGAGCACAGTACGGCGTTTGCCGTGGGAGATGGCGGATGAGAAAAACTTTCCTTAACGAGACGACATCCTTGGCCAGAGGGAACTGCCTCCGCGTCGGTCTTCGCACTTCATACTCGTCGTCGATGGCGAGCACAGAGCTCAAGCCGAACCTACTGGACTGGACCGAATTCGATGTCCATTCTTGGCTCTCTTCAATCGGGTTTCCCCAGTACGAGGCGCAAATACGAGGTGGCCGTCCGCCGACTCTATTGTTCTCCCCCAACCCACTGACCGTCCCGTCCACCATCAGAGAATAACATCACAGGCGATGTTCTCGTTGCCCTCAATACCGATTCACTTAAGGAGATTGGTGTCGCGACCGTTGGTCAGCGCCTTTCGATTCTCAAGCACATCTATCACGTCAAACTCGCCCATAACGTCCCCGTCGAACCGGACCATTATATTCCTCCTTGTATGTCACCACGCGCTAAACGTCCACGTCTCAAGACTCACGGTCGCTTCTTGCAGCGGAGGCGGACGACAAGCCGGAAGACCTAAACGTAGATAAACTCTACCAGATTGTGAGGGAACAAGGTGCGGTTGCCATCGCTTGTTTCCATTATCACCCCCCCCCCCACGGCTTCGGATTTCTGACGGTCTTCATTCGTAGCAATTCGCCTTCGTAGCCTGGAATTTGAGAACCGACGCTTGAGTGAGGATGTCCGCAGCTACGTGGAGGACGTCAACAGTGTCCGCGCATCATGGTCACGAATGGTGCGTAGTCGTTGGAGCACCCCAGGACTAGTCGTTGACGTATTTGCGATCCAGAGTTCCGACGAATCTAGCCCCGTACAACGACAAGGATCGTTCAATTGGAATTTCTCGAAATCAGGGCAGTCTCCCACCAAAACCAGCCTTGTCGAATCGCCCCATCCTTCTCCTCAACGCCTCGAGCACGACCTTTCGCGCAGCAGTGGACCCCCTTCAGCCACCCTTTCCCCGTCATCTTCCCAGATGCTGCATTCCGCTGGAGAAGGCAACATTACTCCCAAAGCGTTTGGGCCTTCGCCCAACGGATCAAGTTCCCAACTGTTGGTGAATGGATCTGGCCACCCTCCCAAACCACAACCACACCGACAAGAAAGTTCGGACAATCTGAAGAGTTTCAAAGTCAGTCTGGAGGATCCCGCCTGGAAGGTGCTACCTGCCGCCCTTAAAAAGTACAAGATCAACAACGACGATTGGCAGAACTATGCTATGTTTATCTGTTATGGATCAGCGGGTCAGCACCCCCCGTTCTCTGGTTCGAGCTATGGCTAACTCACGCTGACAGGAAACCGTATTGAGAGGTGTTTGAGTTATGACGAGAAGCCGCTTCTACTGTTCCAGAAACTGAAGGATGCGAAGAAGAACCCAGTATTCATGCTGAAACACATCAAAGATATCCGTTCACCTATCGCTGTCGCTCAGCAGAAGCAGGCCGCTCGCAAAGCCTCAGAAACCCCGCCTTCCGGCCAATCACGCAGCGGTCCTTCTTCTGACAGACCAAGCTTGCGGCCACCATTACTCCAAGTCCAGAGTGCTATACTCGGTCCAGGCGGCCAACAACCGGGTCACCCCCAACCGTCTTTCCTTACTGGAGGCAACGGCAAGTCGGGGTGGCCGGAAGCCATGTCACCCGCGATCGATAACAAGGATAGACAGGAGGATCTGTCGTCCTCTACGTTGTTGTCCGCTTCCACCACAGACCCAGGTACACATCACCAGGAAAGCGGCTTTCCCACCGTGAACGTCAAAGAGCCCATGCCCTCTGGAACGGGCTCCTTGTCATATGCAGTAGCGATCTACCCGTATATGGCAGAGCAAGAGGATGAATTTGATGTCGTCGTGTATGCATCTCAATTTTTAGTACGCAAGTATGCTTCCTGACAGTTGACACGTTCACAGGGGCGATACCTTTGTTATCATATCAAGAGCGAGGGGTTGGTGGGTAGTGCAGAGAGACTCCGAAGGTCGTGGTCTTGTCGAAACAGACCCTTCCAAGCAAGGGTGGGTACCCGCCGGGTGTCTCCTCGAGACTAAGGTCCCCGTTTCAGTCGCCATCGAGGAAGCTGCCAACGCTACCCGTTCGAGCGTCTCTGGTTCATTCGAACAGGTTTCCAGAACGCCGATCCTGCCGCTCAGCATCCTCTCAACAAGTTTCCCTGGCGTCGCATTGATGGAGTACCGAAAGAAAGGAGATGAAGAGTTGGATCTCCAGAAAGATGACTCGTTGAGGGTGTTCAAGAGATATAATCACTGGTCTTATGTGAGTTGGGAGTCCCTCAATCTAATCGCGATACTAAATCATCATTCCCCAGGCTGTCAAGGAGGATACTGGAGATCGCGGCTGGGTTCCTGTGCGTCTTTCTCCCCAAATGATGCTCTGATCTAAACTTACCCCCACCCTCAGTCATGGTTCATCGGCAAGGTGCCTACAGCGAATACCCCAGCCACACCTAATCCTTCGATGACGTCATCTAACCTCTCCACCTCTGTTGCCACCGAAGCAGAGGCAGGGAACGGGGGCGGACATATCACCAGTGTACAAGTATCGCCCATGAGTTCTGCCTTCCCACCCATGCAAGGTCGAACGACCGCAGCGGTTGGTTGAGCCATCACGCGTTATGTGTCATGTTTCGTTTTGGCTCTATCTTGGGGTACGGTATTTGCCCCGGTCCCCTTGAGTCTTGTTTTCGTTGCGTATTTATTGTTTCGTCCCACTTCTAGTGTAGTTCCGTAGTGTCTTTGTATATACACCAAATGTAGGTCTCAGTAATACCTGTGGTCGGAACGAGGGCCGGCTAAGTGAATGACTTTCTTGATTAGGCAGGGGTCCTGGGAACCGGTGCAGGCATGGGGGCATACTACACATCGTTCATACATACAACAAGAATACACTGCAATAATACACTGGCGGTCTTGATACGATGCCCTAAGGCTATTATATTATGGGTTAGGATGGCGCGGATCGCGGCGATGGGAGGGAAAATCTTTGGCAGGAGGGGTCATGTCAGGAGATGCGTTTTCGGATGGGGCTACCTCGTACCTCGGTCATAAACTCGGAAAGTATTAGGTCGGTCGTGTCTGCCTCGTGAATAATCGCGGTGGCGGCGGCGATGGTTATAGCATGGCTCCGTGGGGTTCGTAAGAGGTACCAGACGGGGAGGCGGTAGAGGATCGTCAATTTGCCCCATGGTTTGAAGGACCCCGTTGATCGTATATGTTGTGTGACCGTCTGGGTGAGTAGTCGTTGTATGCTTGTTACCCTAGGATATCAAGGGTTAGTAGTCTGAGTCATTGAAGCGAAGAGGGTGGACGCACTGAAGTATCGACGCGCTCGTCAACGCTGGTCGTGAGGCCGTTGACGGTCGAGGTGGATCGAGACTCGGATATCCACTGACCCCCGCCTGCTCCATGGCGGTTTGGGAACGACGAGGTGGAGGAAAAATACGAAGCTGATCGCCCCCCGTTTCCAGGACCCTGAGGCTGAGATTGAAAGAGGGTTCCTCCCATCACTGGTGGATGCATCATGAACGGGTCGTGGAATACGCCCCCATCCATTCCAGCGCTACGGTGAAATGGTCCGGGTGGGCCAAAGGGACCTGGCGAGAACGGGAAGGCGGGAGGAGTGAAGAATGGATCGGGGAAGGTTCGAGGTGGACCGAACAGGAAGGGATCGTGGAGTGGATTTACGGGGCCGAAGAACGAGTTGAAGAGTTCGAACGGGTCGGTAAAAGTGAAGACGTTGGGGTGGAACGGTTGACTTCTGGTGTTGTACTGTGAGGTGTGGCGTGGTGAAGAGTCTTCGGCTGGGGGTGGCCAGGTACCGTGGCGGTCGTAGGACTGGCGTTTGTTAGGGTCATTCAAGACCTCATAGGCGTTGTTGACCTAGTGCTAACTTAGTTTACGGTCCGTTGCGTGGAACAGGGATAGTACCCACCTGACGAAACCTCTCCTCTGCCTCGGCCTTGTCTGATGCAGGAGCGCGATCGGGATGGGTTTGAAGTGCCCGTTTCTTGTATGCTTTCCGGACTGGAAACAGGCTCGTGGGGAGGAGAGGCTGGATAGAAATGTGGAAACTTACTTTGTTCAGGCGTCGCGTCCGCTTGAATCCCCAGGATCTCATACAGATTGGTGGACATGACGGGGTGACGCAAGCCGTGCGACCCACGATCAGCTGTTCCCCCACGACCACATCCATATTTTAGTGACGCTCACAACCCCTCCAACGTAACCCTCCCTCCCATCGACGCCTTATCCGTGCTCCATGGATCAGCGACATCACTCGCGTATGATCTCGAATTTTTATCGAACGGAGGGTCTTCACTGGACGATGCTCGCAGACACTTTTCTAAGCGCGAGGAAGATTACGGCGTCGATGCATTCTCTTACGTCGCTCGCATGGGCTTGGTGTATGCTGCTCAGGGTATTTTCATCTAATCCGATTGAAGGTCCACCGTCTGTATGCGGTGGTACTGGATCCCAGCGCTCGGTCGGAATGCATGCCACTGGCCTGGATTCACTACCTAGCGCACTTGCGTGTTCTCCCTGACGGTCGCTGGAGTCGTGCTAATATGATACGCCGGGAGAGGTCTGGTGTCTTGGTTTCTAAGGCTTTTGGTTGTAAAGCGGTCCCCCGGATTCCACCCGATCTCGTGTGGTGAAACTGGTCCAGCAAGGTTCGATCTCCCCGTGGTAGCTGTGGACTCTAGGGGGGGACCGCGACTCGTTCTTGGCAGCGATCTGGCCTCGTATTTAGCTGCGGCTCGGTTTCGATCTTGAGACTGATAAAGCGTAGCAGGGTCTCAAGGGCGAATAAACCTGCTACCGCGGAGCCTTCACGTGGTTGACAAGAGGGAACCATGGCATCTGGCCTGATCTGGGTTTCTCGGCCGCCTCTGGTCATTGTCGGACACTGCACTGTGGGCCTTGGGTGTTCGGCGCGATACCGAAGCTGTTGTCTTTGTGAAGGACGAAGTTTGGTGCACAAGTGCCGAGGACGTGGAACTGGAATGTGCCATCTTGAAGGAACTACAGGACAAGGGGGTTGGGTACATCCCAAGTGTGTTATGGCGCGGGGATGCAACCGTCAGTGGTAAGTGCGTGTCACTGATCACGCGACGGTTCGGCTTTTGACGCGTATGAATAAATTAACCCCCAAGGGGTTTCGAGGCCCACCCCAGGCGGTTGGCAGCCCGCCGGTTGGACGCCCATCCGCTGCCGGTTCATCACTCAACACTTCCGTTATGTAGACTCGATGGTGAGAAGGTGGACACTCTCAATCGCGACGTGAGCTTAGGAAACATAATCCCCTGAAGGCTGAAAGAAGAAACATAAAGGCTCGAATGCTTATCAACTGGGAATCGGCCGTAAAGTGAGTGAGGGAGTGACCGTGCGTCTCCTATTTTGACTCCTACTTCTTTGCTAATCGAGCGCTGAATTGGCGGAAACGTGAGCACGGTCTCAAATATAACGCAAAGCCCTTCTCTGCCTTGTCCTTCGTACTGCTCTCCGATGGATCCCGGTGGAATGATCGACCGGGCCTGACCGGTGGATGTCCGAATCCTTCGGTGCTGCTTCCGACGGGTTCGGCGGCGAGCCAGTCCGAAGCTCGCGAATGCCGTAAATCACAGCTGATCGGTGGCACGGAGAGTCAGGCTTGCAAAGAGCCGTGCGCGGCCTCGTAGGACGAGGACTTGACGAACGAACCTGGAAACGTGTTCCGGGGCATTCAGTGTTGACCTTGATGTGTTCCGGTTCTCCCACTCGGGAACGTGGGTCGGGGCTAGTTTTTTTTGGATCTCTGTGTCCTATGTTGACAGCGATACTTGCACCGCCCAGACATATCCAATTCGATTATACAGTCCTTTGCATATGAAAATGAACAGCGACTTTTTTGCTCGCTCACGTCGATCAACGCTATACCAAATTGAGCGGTCGGGCCGACGACTGTTGTGACCGTTGTCACCCGCGGGGCGCGCGGGA
>Ga0307516_10003067_pt1 | contig 21785 bp, 32 predicted proteins | sample 19_EM_MG_FD_203310 | JGI IMG/M metagenome (GOLD analysis project Ga0307516, IMG submission 203310) | Populus trichocarpa ectomycorrhiza microbial communities from riparian zone in the Pacific Northwest, United States - 19_EM | ecosystem: Host-associated > Plants > Roots > Unclassified | place... | reverse complement strand
GACGATGGGCGTCCTAAAGCGAGGGTCAGGTCACTACAGTACGTGGGGGAGAGTGAGGGCTTACAGTATCGAGGTCAGTCCAATGGCGAGGCATGACTTAGTAGGGGGATGGGTAAGAGGGGGGGGATGTCTGGGTATCGCCGCTGCTAGTGTGTCTTATATAACCTTGAATTTGGTCACCAGGCAATGTTGCACTTCGATAAGCATCAGAACGAGGGCGGCCGAGGGGCGTTTAACCGCAAGACACCGTCAGGGTTTGGCCTGAGCGGTGATTTTGGATCAGGAACGCAGATCAGGGGATAAGCTTGGGCGATGCCGGTGAACGGGTATGGTTCGTTCCGGATCCCTGATGCGTGACTTCCGATCGAAGCCGGGCGGATTGGAGGTCCCGTCTTGCCCCGAGGGCTCTCCTACGTTTACGCGAGATAGGCTCGTCTGTTCGGTGGAAAGCGACTGGTCTTGCTGGTGAGGGTGCAACACGCAACGATCAGCAAGGAATGCAGGTGGGATTGCCTGTGAGGGTTACATCGGTCTACGTACAGTCAGACGGTGGGAGCACTGGAACACATAAATACTCGAATCCAGGATACAAATGCGAAAACTAGAGAATCGACCGCAACTAGCCGCTCATTCACCGTTTCCCTGCTGGCCCAGGTTATCTCCTTCCACCCGCTGTGGAGGTTCCAGCTTAGAGTCCACAACCGCATGCTCACGGCGTGTAGGTTACATCCACAGGGTCGGCTCTTGGTTTGATCTTGCCTTTGATGTAAGTTGTGGCGGTGGTCGCTGATCGTCTAATGTTCATGGAGGCCGAGGCGATACGCCGGTGGTTGGTGACATAGGGGGGGCGCTGGCTGTCATTGTCGTCGTCGTGTGACGGTTCCCCCGAGTTCCCATACTTGGTAAAGCGCTTGCCCTGTGACCTGATAAATGATGCGGCGGTGGTGGATGATCGCTTCAGTGAAGCAGCGGATGGGATGTTTATCGTGTGGGATCTCTTTGGCGTTGGGAGTGAGGCGGAGGTGATTTGGTGAGAACCGAGTATATCCGTGAAAGACCTGAATACGGATGTGGATTCCCTTGGATACGGGTCATCTGGGAGCATGTCAGTCAATACGATGGGGTAGAGGGCAGATCATTGCTCACCAACGGGCTCCTTCGAATAAGGTGGAGGCGGCCGTCGAGGAATGGTGACGGGTGGTTCGGGCCTGACGGGAGTTAAAACCCCATATTCGTTTCCCGGTTCACTCTGCCACGGTCGACCGCCTCCGTCGCGAAAGAAATATCGGCGTTCATCGGCATCGTAACCAACTCGTTTGAAACCGTCGGGGAGCCTGCATTCATCCTTTGAAACGTCGTGCGATCAGGTGGTGCGGGAGTCGTGAAGAGGGCAGTCCTCACTGAGTCCAACTCTGTCCAACGCCTGGGCATGTCCGGTCGTGGGGGTTTGAGGTAAAGGAGTGAGTAACATGGGAGGCTAGTGGGAATCAGTGACCATGTAAGTGATCACGATCGCCACATGAGAGGGAAGCTAGGGTTAGGGTCACGTCAAATCGGGACGCGTAAGTCAAGTCGCGGTCGTTCACCAGACCTTGCCAGCCCTCGCATCCGCCCTATCCACACGCCAAGATGCCGTTGGAAGCCACCATGATGATTATCGACGACTCGGAGTACATGCGCAACGGCGATTATCTCCCAACCAGGTTCGGAGCTCAGGCAGATGCCGTCAACACAATATTCCGGACAAAGATCGACTCGAATCCTGAAAACACGGTCGGGATCATGACAATGGCTGGCAAGGGGTACGCTTCTAGCTCACGGAGTCTGCGCATTGTGACCCTTCTGACGATTTGGGGCTGGCATTAGCCCAGAGGTTCTTGTAACGCACACCAAAGAGCTCGGGCAAATCCTCCAAGCCATACATTCCACTTCCGATAACATCGGGGGGGGTGCAGACATCACGACCGCTATTGCAGTTGCCCAACTTGCCCTAAAGCACCGGCAGAATAAGAACCTACGCCAGAGGATCGTTGTTTTTGTCGGATCACCGCTCACAGGCCAGGCAGCGGACGAACCAAGCATGGTCAAACTAGCCAAGAAGTTAAAGAAGAACAACGTCGCTGTGGATTTTGTTGCGTTTGGCGATGGCATTCAGGAAGGTCCACTGAACGTCCTAAGGACTTTCTCCGAGACCGCCTCGAGTGCGGACAACTCGTATGTGATAACCTTGGGTCGCGCATGGTTATCTTAGACTCCGTCTAGGCATTACATCGCCGTACAACCCGGCCAACTGCTACTATCTGACGCTCTCCTGTCATCGTCTATATTGGCGGCGGACCGTGGTTTACCAGATGAACTAATGGGAGAGGTTGGTCCATCTGGTCAGGGCGAAGGTGGTGCTCCCAACCAGTTTGAATTTGGGGTGGACCCTAGCCTCGACCCCGAACTCGCCATGGTCCGTAATCCCATCGGTTTGTTTTCGACCCTGGATCTTACTTGATTTCTGTAGGCTCTACGGATGTCTATGGAAGATGAGCAGGCACGCCAAGCGGCAGCCGCGCAGTCGACGGTCGCCCCGGTCCCGGAACCGTCTACACCGAAAGCTGCCGCACCTGTGCCTGCTCCAGAAACTGTCCCCGCAGATCCGACGGATGAAGAAGAGGCTGCGATGTTGAGGGAGGCGCTGGCGATGTCTGAGGGGGCGGATGATGTACACATGGAGGAAGGCGGCGGAGATGACGACGACGAGGAAGAAGTTATCCAGAGAGCCATCGCAATGAGCATGCAGAAAGAGGACAAGGAGAAGGAAAACCCATAGGAATCGTGTATTTTCTGTCCACCGCTTGCAATTCACACTGGCGCATCTAAGTCGATCGCGTCTGCTCCCTCTCGATCACACACGATGAGGATTCGTGTCTCGACTGTTCCACCACTGTCGCTCACGAAGGTTTGGTCGAGCTTGAACCCCCTGCCTTCTGCTGCTACCGTCAGCGACCTCAAGCACTCACTATGCATCCAAATCCCGGCCCTCAAGGGGCTAAGAAGCGACCAAATCCGACTTTTTTTGGATGACTTCGAACTCCTCGACGCATTGCCCATCGATGTTGTCCACGAAAATGATCATGTACAGTAAGCAACTGCCCTCTCCGGCCCCTACACCGTAGTATTCACCCGCGTCGAAGCGTCAGACCGATTAATCCCCGTATCCAGACCTCAGGTACGATGGTTAAAACTTTCCAAGCATTCACAGTTTACAAGTGGCATGTAGTACTCAAAAAGAGGAAACGTTCGGACTCGACTACTTCATCCTCGTCTTCGTCTTCGTCCTCTTCCTCTTCATCATCCTCGTCATCCTCTTCATCAGCTTCTTCGGATTCGGAGTCCAGAACCGACTCGCCTCACACGTCTCCTTCGAGACTCAAGGGAGTGAAGTCAAGGGGGCAGCGGCCGACTAACCAGCGGTACTTATCCCGTTCCTTGCGGTTGAACTTTATTGACCGATATCAGACCGTTTGTACCTCCCGGAACGGGGAAACCGTCCACTCATAGTCGGAACGTTCGGCGGCGGAGAAAGTTACAGCACGAGCGGAATGCAGTCACCCGAGATCCGGATGATCCCACAGTGGGGGTAAATGCGATACCCCTTGGGAATCACAACGTGACTGAAGTCCCAGCGGCCACCCCCCAGCCGATTGTGAGCGTCCATGGAGAATTTGCTGATCTGACGATGGCGTCATTATCAAACAAGAACAAGAAGAGAGGGTTCAAGAACGCGATGGGGAAAGAAGTACCTCCCAAAATCAATTTCTTGGAACAGGCCTGCCCGGACACCAACGTTAACGGGCGGGTTCAGGTACCTGCCCCACGATTGGTTCCACCGTCGGAGAAGCAGGAGAAGGGTTTGCTTCCGCCGAACGTATTCGTTACGAGCGTCAATGTGGAGGAAGGACTACGACGGAGAAAGAAATTAACGGCTGTCATTCCAAACACCCAACGGTCGGAAGCACCGCCTGTGGGTCGTACACCTGGGGAACTCGACCGCACGGCAGTACAGGCCAAATGGGATTCATTTGGGTTGGTCACCAGCATGACCGGGTTGTCCACCGGAACGACCGTGGGGTGGAAGGTGCGTCCAATCCCATCGCTCGCTCGAACCCGGACGGAACGGGAGGGATGAATTGACCTGCTAGGCTCTCGGGATCAACCCCGTTACGATTACGCCCGAGGTGATGCTGCACGTTGGCGCCGTTGTCAGCTGCGACGAGAACCAAGTGACTGTGAAGTTTTTGGACTGGACCGGTGTTCGCCTTGGAACTGGGGAAGATGTGGAGGAGATTGAAGAGAGCCATGGGTGGGGAGAGGTCGTTGGACAGTGGCGGATAGTTTCCGTTTGATACTTTTAATCCACGAATCAGATTTCCGTGATCGTCCGGGTGCGCGTCCCACAAGCCGAGCGGAGACGTCAGGCGCGGACAAGTCGTCGTTAAAAAGTGACACGCCGTCCTGCGAGTCACAAATACTTCCTCCGTCCACCGCTACGACCAGAAATCACGGGGGCGCTGTGTAGACGACCAGCCTCGTCTCTCTTGCCGATATTCCACAGTCTTTGGCGGTAATGTTTCCAAAGGTCGCAACTCAACTCATCCACCACACCACCCGCGCGGTCACCGCCGTCCAGGGTTCCGGTCACGCTTTTCGCAATGTTCTTCAGTCATCGTCCAGCGGTACGACAACCACCGCCAACTGGCCCGGAGTAGGCGCGTCGGGTTCTAGCTGGGGCAGCGCAGGCACTGGTGCTGGGGGAGCGAAGTACCAGTCGAGCAGCAAGTTTTATCATGGATACCAGGTCGGTTTTCTGCCGTTTGTTTTCATCTCCAAAATTCAACGTGTGGGTCCTGTTCTGTAGGGTGCTGGCCGGTCCTTGACTCAGGCTAGTCAAGTCTCTGCTGTCGACTCCGGCCTCGACGATACTGAGGATCCTTTCTTCCGCCCCGGGCCCATCAAGCCTGCCTCCAGACCTTTGACAGCCTTACGGCGTCCACGATCCCACAGTCTCACCCTAGGCTCCCAAGGACAAGTTGAGAACGCGGGAGCTGGCAACCGTCCTGGCGTTCTGGAGGTCGTCCAGATCCACGCTCGCAATAGTCACGCCTTCGCTCCCCACAACAGCGCAGTCGACGACAACGCCGCGGACCCGGCCCTTCTCGAATCACGTCCAAAACTCTCTCGACGCGCTTCAACCTCCTCCGTCGCCTCATCACCCCCTTCGGACGATGTTCCTTCCGCTTCTCTCCATCCCCAACCCGTCCTGTCCTCAGATCCCTCTGTTCCTCAGTCCGCCGTGTCCCCGGTCGAGGGTTCAACCACTCAGATCCGAGCCAAACTGGCGCAGCATCTCAGTGACAAAGGCCGCGGCGCCTGCGTGTATGTCAGCCAGTTGTTGGCAAATGGCCAACTTCCTCAGGACGCCACCGTGTACGAGGCTGCCATCCAAGCGGTTGCTGTCACCTACAAGAGCAAGGCTGATGTCTCCCTTCTGATCAAATTATTCGACGAGATGGTCCAACGCGATATATCCCCTTCCACCCAAGCCTACCAAACTCTGCTCACCGCCCACCTCGACCGCGATCGTGAGGTCGAAACCGCTATCGGACGCCACCAGCAGAAAATTAGCATCCGCTCAGCTGGCAAGAAGTCAGTCCCCAGGCACCGCGATGAGGACGTCAAGGCCATCTCAGGATTGAAGTCCGAGCGCAACCTTCGCAAAGCCATCATCATCTTCCAAGCCGCCAGCAGGGCTCGCGTCGAGATTTCCCCGGAGATATACGTCAACCTCTTACACTGCTGTGCCAATCACTTGGACGAGTACGCTGCTCTGAGGGTGTTTGCCCACTTGGAGAAGGAGCATAGTTCGCGTGTTCCTTCAGGCGCTTACTTACACATGATGAGGCTTTACTTCGAGATAAACAACCTCGCTGCCGCTGAGGAGACATTCTCTGGGTTCAAGAAGGCTGCCCTGCTCGGGAACGTTTCCTACGCATCGGTTCCCGCTTCCGGCAGCCTTGACCAGACTCACACCGTGGTCGGGCCTTGGAATCTGATGATCGACATATACTTCCGTGCCGGCCGCCATATGGACGGCCTAACAATTTTGGAAACAATGCTGGACTCCTCCGATCCCTCCGTCCCCCGTCCCTCGCTGTCGACTTTCCACACCGTCGTCGCCGGATTCTGCAGGGATAACGACGTCGAAACCGCTTTGAAATGGTTCCGACGGCTCTTGCTGGAGGGCACCGTCGCCGAGAACGTGGACGCTCCCCTCACCTCGCCTCCTCGTCCAGACGCCAAGTTGTGGATCATCATCATTGGTGTCCTTGCTAAAAAGAACATGATCGACGAAGCCAACTTATTGTGCTCTCAGTGGTTCTCAACGAACTCCGGAGACGGCCCTATTGTTGTTAAAACTGTTCGTAAACTCCTCATCTGGGCAAACATCGCTCGCCTGGAAGCTTCGCAGTGGAGCCAGGGTGTTGCGCCCAGCGAAGTCCAGAAGAATGTCGACCACGTCGTGGAGAACGTGATGGGAGACCCTTGTGATTGGATTCTCGCGATGGGCAATACCGCCAGCGACATGATGTGCAGGATCGTCAAGCTCTACGTACGTGGTGGTCGATTCGATGAGGCTGTGAAGTTCCTTCAAACCTACGTCCGTGCCCATCAGACCGTGGTTGGAACTCCTCAGGCTGGGGCCGAATTGACCAAGACCCAGTCCACCTCACTCTATGCTTTGGGGGGCCGTGTGTCGGACGTGACGGACTGGATTCTCCGCCGTCGGGTTTCCCCACCCTTCGCGATTGCCGGGGAGTTTGTTTCAATCGCCAATGGTCTAGACAGGGGACTTTCCGCCGAAGCAGCTGACGTCTACCTCTCCATCTACGAAGTTTCCAAGAGGCGCGGACAGATCACCCATCTCACCGTTTCTAACGCGGAGACCCTCATCGCAGCTGGTGTTCGTGTCATCTACACAAACAAGTCCACAGACGGTCAACCAGAGTCGCACCCGCTTGTTAGATTCGAAACCCTCCTCACCGACATTGCCGGCCATCTCCAGGAGCTCTCAAAATTATCCACCACCGCCGTCGACGGGGTTCTGCGTGGCCTTCAGACCTGGTACCCTGTAGACTCCCTCCAGGCTGTCCTTGAGAAACTTGGCGAACCCTGGTCCGCTTTGTGGAACCAACCGTCCGTTCGGGAACAAGTCTCCCATATCGCGCCTGCCCCCGAGGTGGCCAGGAACACTCCTGTCGAGGCCGAGGAAACCTCCCAACCGTCTACCCCATCTTCCGGTACCGCCGTTGCGACCTACCGCATCTCCACCCCTCTCAGCCATAAGATCGATGAGCACCTAAACAACTTCAAAACGGCGTCGCCCATCATGGCCTATGAGAAGTTCATCGCGGGTCACGCAGATGGGTTCTACCCAGTCACTCCCACCTTCGGTAGACTCATCAACGCTCTTGGTCGTGCTGGGGAGGTCGAGAAGGTTAACTTCGTCTACGAATCCGCCCAGCATGCTATTACAATGGCTAAAACGGCTCCAGGCGAAGATCCTAACACCCCGTGGTACCAGATTGAGGACCACATGATCATCGCTTTGGCCCATGCTGGTGATGTTGAAGCTGCCCACAACCATCGTCTCAGTATCCTCAAGTATGGCGGTACACCCAGCGCTGACGCCTATGGTGCTCTGATCAGTTGTGTCAAGGACACCACCGATGACAGCGCCAACGCCTATACCCTCTACCGCGAATCCCAGATACGCGGTGTCGTTCCCAACGTCTACCTCTACAACACGATTATATCAAAGCTGGCCAAGGCTAGGAAGGCCGATCTCGCCATGGAGTTGTTCTCCAAGATGAAGGCGAACGGGTTTTGGCCGTCTTCCGTCAGTTATGGTGCGGTAATTGGCGCTTGCTCGAGGGTTGGAGACGTGGAGTCTGCCGAGGCTCTGTTCGATGAAATGTCTTCGCAACCCAACTTCAAACCAAGGGTTCCCCCATTCAACACGATGATGCAGCTTTACACTTATACCAAGCGTGATCGCGAGAAGGTTCTCCACTACTACGACTCTATGGTTTCCGCGGGCGTTCATCCCACCGCCCACACGTATAAGGTTTGTCGGGTTCGTATCTGGGTGTCCCCTTAACGCGCTAACCTTGAATCCCTAGCTCCTAATGGACGCATACGGTACCATCGAACCCGTCAACATCACGGCCATGGAACAGACCTTCGCAACGCTCTGTACCGACAAGTCTGTCCAGGTCCAAGGTGCACATTGGGGCTCTCTGATTAACGCTTATGGGTGTGTTCAAAAGGATCTTGACCGCGCGACCGAGGTCTTCGAGAGTATCGCGTCCCATCCTTCAACTAAGAAAGGCGGTCCAATGCCAGAGGCGGTTTCGTACGAGGCCTTGATCAACGTTTTCGTCACTCTTCGAAGGACAGACCTTATTCCAGTCTACATGGACCGATTCCAGTCGAGCGGAGTGCATATGACAGCGTACATTGCCAACCTCTTGATCAAGGGTTACGCCGTCGCTGGTGAACTGGAAAAGGCACGTGGTGTGTTTGCGAACTTGGTCGACCCACCCACCGGTGTCGCCGCTCCAAACAACCACGCCCCTCACGAGCTTGATACCGCAACACCAGTCCACCCGCACACTCCTGTGTACCGTGAGGTGAGTCGGTTTATACGCGAGCCCCCCCTTCCTTTTCAACGTCACTGACTCGTTGCTCTTCCAGCCATCAACCTGGGAAGCGATGGTCCGAGCGGAACTTGGTAATGGGAATCGTGACGAGGCTGTTGCGCTCTTAGAAAGGATGCAAACCAGGCAATTCCCTGCCGCTGTCTATTCTCGCATCAGCGGAATCATGCTTGATGGTTCCGTCTCCCCATGGCCTGCGCCCTCGTCCCTCACGCACGAGCAACAGTAAAACACCTGTCCTCTTCCGTTCGCGCTCGCAATTCGCACTTGCATGTCTCGTTTGCATTGTCGTCGTTGTCATCGTCCAAGACCTTGTTTTGTCGCTTTTTATCTTATCCGTATTCTTTCTCATACACACAGTACTCCTTAATGGCAAATTCTTCCCCCGGGTTTCTATCTCGAACTCACATTCTTCCTTGCGTGTAGTCTTACCGTCGTGTGCTCTCTCATGTATAGTATAGTTCATGGTGCTGATTCCAGCTCCTTACGCATTATAGAACATAACCCCCATCGAAGACCGGTGAACGCGAATTCGTGAATCCGACCGGGAGGACTTGCAACTTGCCTACTGAGGACAGGAGCCTGATGACCATTTCCGAAGCACGAAAACCAGAGCAGCGCATTGTCGTTACTGCCTTTCACAAGAGCTTGACGTAGGAGGCTGGGACGGTGCCCCGCTTTCCGCCAAACTCAGCCATCCACCTACATTGGAGGTAAGAAAAACGGGATAAGGTTGACCCCACGGGTAGGACCAACGCGCACCAGTCATCTGAGGATCTCTCCACGACCAGAATACGCTGGGATTCCTTGACATCAAGGTCTTCAGGTTGCTAGGGGGCGAATCAGTTGGGCAGGGCGAGCGATTTTTTTCAGAAAGACGTCGATACTGACATCGCCTGTGAAATCATACAAAACCTCCGCCCATTCTCCAGCAGGTTCTTCCTTCTTGCGCGCTGGGGGAGGAGGGGGAGCAGGTGGCGTAGGCGTTGAAGTGGTGGAACTTGGGGAAGAATCCGAAGTAACTCGTCTCACAGGGGGTGGGGCGAACTGTTTCTTCTGCGGCCCTGAAGGTGGGGGAGGTATATAGGACGATGGGGTAACCAACGGTTGGTTCGAGTTCTTGGAAGAATTCCTGATGGAGGTGAAGAACCCCTTGGCGGAGGTCATGTCCACATCGCTGCCGGGTGTCTGTAGCGCGGTTAGCCAGGAAATGTGGCGAGTGCTTGAAGTCACGAACTCTGGCAGACGATAATGAACCCGTCGTGGACTCCTTGCGTTGCACAGGGGGAGGTTTGTTTGAAGGCAGAGGAGGGGAATTCCCATCATCAGTAGCTGGATTTATTGAGGTCTTCCTGGCAGGTGGCGGGGGAGGTTTTGAAGGACCCGTGAAAGTAGAGGTAGGGGAGCCACCAAATCTCTGGGTGGACATCAACGATGCCGCCGCCGCCGCTACACGACCAGGTCCATTGTGACCCTTTTCTTCCGCCTGACGACTCACCATTTCCGCTCATCGCTCTGTTAAGCATCAAGAATGTGCACTCACCGGCTCTGGAGTGGTCTCCCGTTTTGTGTTCCAGTTCGCTCGGGCAGAATTCATGCCACCCTTAACGGTGTCAATCGCGGAGCTCCTGGTGGCAGGGTTTTTGAATGCATCGTGTGCCGCGTTAGCTGCGGATCTGACACCTTGTGATTTGGCGATGTTGCTCAGCAACTCCGGACGGGATGTAAAATACCTAGACACACGGGATCAAGGCATGAGCGCGGTCGACCAGGAAGGTCAACGGGTTCCTGAACTCGTCTAGAAGACTGAAGAATGCGTCTTTCTCGTGTGCGGGTAGCTGTGAGAAGGCCATATCCCCCGAGGTCAGGATGGTGGTTGGCGGCGGATTTTATAGTGCGAGGCGTGGTCCTCGGCGCTCAGCTGACCGATCATCCTGGGGGAACGACTTGCGCATTGTCGGATGTTTAACGTAGGTATGTATTATACGAAAAACTGGGGTGGATAGAAACAGGGGGGAAGGATGCGGGGGTCTACATAGGATAATAAGCATATGTAAAATCCACGAACAAGCACAAGAGATACAACGGAAACAGAACAGGGCCCTCAGGTTTACATCTGATTAGTCCAACTCGAAAAGTCAAAATCTCCCATAACCGAAGGATCCATCATTGTTGACTGCGAGTGAGGGCTCATCTGCTGTTGAGGAACAGTTCCTCCAGGCGAAGGTGCAGTCGGGAAAGGATATTGCATCGAACCGCCAGCGGCGTTCCACTGCTGGTGTGGGACCATCGGTGAGCCGAAATTGCCTGGTTGTTGTGTGGGTAGCATCCCGAAATTCTGAGGTTGCGTTGGTGACTGATGTTGTTGTTGTTGTTGTTGTTGTTGTTGTTGCTGCTGCTGCTGCTGCTGCTGCTGCTGGGATTGCTGGCCCATCACCCCCATCCCACCCCCAACCTGCTGCTGCCAGTTTCCCGTGTTCCCACCGGCTAGCATCTGCTGAGGATTCACAAACCCGGCGTTACCCTGGCTCATCATCATATTCCTCTGTTGTTGTGCGGCGAAAGCTCGTTGCATCTCTTCCTGGTTGTTTGATGTCACCCTCCCTTGTAGGCCGGTGGGGTCCGTTGGTGATCGACTGCTCCGGGCGATCCCTGGGACAGTTGAATTCGACCTCATCATCGGGAAGGAATTCATGTCCATCCCTACCCCCATCGGTAACTGGGATGGTGGTGACCCTGGTGACATTCGGGGTTGCTCTGTTCGTATCCTCTCTGGAGAAGGGACGGTTTGTGCGTTCAGAAGCGGCGGGTTAGGGGCATTTCCCGAACTCCCGGACCTCATCTGCTGCATCATGAGGAGTTGGCGTTGGTTGGCTGTCATTGTGCTCAGGTTTGGGACTGTAGGAAGCGCCGTCTGCTGGGGGGGGACCATATTTTGGATAGCTGTGTTGACCATCCCATTATTGAAGGTTTGAGGGAAAGAGATTCCGGGCTGTTGCACACCTTGAGTTTGAGGGGGCATCCCTGTGGTAGGAGTTCGGAATTGATTCCCAGCGGCGGGGTTGCCCTGGCCACCAGTGTTGGGCTGGGGAGGACGTTGTCCCGCTTGCGTCTTGTTCCTTGAGATGGCAGACTGTAGAGAGCGGGTCAACAGCCGCACAAAGGGGCAAGGCGAACGGAGCAACCTACCTGAACTTGATGCATCTTCATAATCTGCTGGTTAATGGGCAAAGATTGAAACCCAGGGATAGAGTTCGTAATGTATTGAACCATCGGATGGGACGGATTTTGGAGTACTTGGTAGTACTGTATGGCCGCAGCGCCCATGGCAGCGACATGAGGTGGGATGTTGGCGGGCACGGTGTTGACAGGAGTATTAGTTGGTTGTACGGCGGCGGGGTTGGGTTGCATGTTGTTGGGCTGGATCACGGGCTGGGGGTTTTGTTGGGGTTGCATTGGGGGACGCATTGCTGTCATCTGGCGTCGTGGATCAGAATTGGGTGGAACATGGGATGGGGGTCCCATCGAAACGGAGGACGTGACGGGCTGAGGGGTACTGGCAGCGCTCGGTGTGGTAAAGGAAGTCGGGGGTTGGTTTGACGGGGAAGTGGGGAGAGAGGAGAGCTTATGTTCTCCAGTGTCGCGTCTTTTGTTGACGATGTCGGTGCCGTACTCATCGGTACGATCCCGCTTTAGGCCTACACTGGGTGATCGAGACCTCCGGGCCATACCATTTTGCCGACGGGCGATGTCGTTTGCAAAGATTGTCGGGAGTGTCGAGTAGAGTTGGTATATCCGTTCCATTGATGCAAAATCTACGCTTGGGGGAGGATTCATGACAGGCAGAGAGACAGAAAGCCCCTAGGAAACTGTTGAGTCTCAGGTAAATTGTGGAGGGGCGAAGATCTCACCCCACGGTCGGAATCGGCAACAGCAGCCATCCAGGTGAGATTTGACTGCATCCTTTTCGAAAACCTTGACGAGCCGTTAGAGGGAGGCGAAGCTGAATATCCAATCACTTACTCGATAAACCTGGGGTCATTCATGCCCACTCCACGCGTTTGAAACTCCATGCTGACCCTGGGAGTGGGTCAGTGCCTAGGATAGGCGCTCGCAATGAGAAACCTACCTCAATAGTTCTGCATTCAGCTCGAGAATCGTGACCACCTTTGTGTCGAGTTTTTGTTCTGAAGGGTTTGCAGGGGAGGTTGCTGTTGGCGTGGTTGGGATGCCAGAGAAGGAAGAAGAGGAGATGCTCTCCGCTCCGACTGACTGTTTTCGAGGGATTGGGTCGATAGATTGCCCACGGTAGGAAACGGAGGGCGGCCGTGAGGATGGCTGAGGAGAAGAAGTGGACCGAGAGGGTTGATTGAAGCCGGTGGTCGAGGGGTCTGGGATGGTCCGCCTCTCAACAGCAGCATCTTTCACCGAACTCTGGTCACCTGCAGATCGGCCGTCTGTCTGCTCCTCTCGCTTCTCCCTGCCCTCTGTCTGCCACCCACTCTCCTGCGCTGTAGAGCGGTTCGAATCCGTGCCGGGTCTGTCTGAGCTTCCGGACGTGTCTGTCGGCTCGAGGGACTTGGCGCGTTCTGAAGGGGAGGAGAGCTCTGAAAGAGGAGTAGACTGTCTGGACGCGTCGTTCACGAGGCCGGCTGTCTGGCCGTCATCGGGCTGGTGGGTGTGGGGAAGGTCTGGGGGCTGTTCTGAAGACAAAAGGTCGGTCGGAGGGGGGTTGAGGGGTTGGGGTTGCTTGGGCTTGTCCTTGTGGACGTTGTCACGGGCGACGGCGGACCAGGGGAGATCAGAGTGGGAAATCAAGGGTGGCGAAAGTGATGAAGGATGATCTAGATGAAGCATAACTCGCGCTCAAAATACAATTTGGCTCGAGCTCCGGCTACCCGAGTTTGTAAAGACACTACAGCGCGCAAAGGAAAAAGAAAGTTGTCGCGCCTTTCCTCCCGAGAAGCGGTCGTGCGGTCGAGTGTAGCCAGGGTGAGGAGGACGAAGCCGAAAACGTTACGTTGACGCCCGCCCATCGTCACGCGACGCCCCGCGCAGGAGAGGGGAGGGGAGAAAACACAAAACAAAGAAAGGAGACGGCCACAACGGCTTTGCAACGTCAAGAACGACACAGACAGCGCATTGAATCCAAAGACGCGGACGGAATCCAAATCCCGGCCCAAGGGTCCATCAGAATCTTAGAATCAGTCCTCCTCGCTAACCGCATCCTCCATTTTCCTTCTCCATCTCTTCTGCATCTCAATCGTCTCCCGGAAGATCGAATACTTCGCTTCCAACATCTTTTTCTCTCGAGAATTCACCGAGACCGAGACCACCGTTCCTGGTGCCGTCATCTCGACCTGCAAAGCCCAGTCAGCCGTTCTCCTCCGATCTATCTGCCGCTTGATCTTACCATGATATCCCACAGCCCCCTGCCATTTCCCTCTCCGCTTGCCTCTGCAGCGAACCGGCCAAGCATTGCCGCACCCGTCACAACTGCCGTCGAGCTTGAGTGTGGTATCACCACCGGCATGTTGCACGTATTCGCGAGCAGCTGCATCAACCCGACATTCTTTGACTGCCCCCCAGAGATGAGTATGGTCCTGATCTCATGGCCCTTGCCATTCATTTCGTCCACGATGTGCTTTGTCTGCAGCGCGATCGCCTCCATGGTAACATTGTACTTTCGCGCGAGATCATTGATTGTGTCGTCCTGCATACCAGTGAGACGTCCTCCAACCTTGCAAGGAAACACGCGACCTACCAGGGTGAGCCCAACTATGGAACCTCGCATCCGCTGATCCGCAAGGGGCGAACGGTTACCATGTAGATCTGGATACATGTGCAGGTCCTTGGTGAGCTCCGTGCGGGATGAAACGCCCTCCAACTTTATCAGTTCATCCAGCTTTTTATTTAGGACTGGTTTCAGGGACACTCAGGCACTCCGCAGATCATCCAGCACAAAGACGTTATGTACGGACCTTCGTGTGGGCTCGAATTTTCCTCCTCTGCTGTCTTGAGCAACCCAGCATACGCGGGATGTGTTGTGGTGATAAAGTGGATTAACTATCCGAGGTCATATGAATCCACAAGAGCAAGCGGCCGATCTCCGTTCCTCTTACCTGTCCGGTTGACGACTGGCCTCCTTCGTTCATCCAATACCCTGGCATAACGGCATCCTAAAATCACGGCACGGGTCGGCCCTGTGAGCCGCAACCCACGAGGAGCGGCGCACCTTGTATGGCCCCCAAACCCCATTGACAAATATTCCTCGAGGACTTTGAACAAGGTGGCAGGTGCTAGTACCGGCAACTGCGGCCAAGCGGTGGGTGGATTCCTCGATCTTGGGGGGTGGGGATAGATCCTCCCCTCCCTCCTTATACCTCGCCCCTACTGTCCCAATCCAACCTGCGTACCTGGTAAGCCGTCAGCGGTCCACATACCGTGTTCCGGGAGTGCGGTCGTACGCATCAATGACACCGCTCCCAACCGGTGTTCCCTGAACGAGACCGAGTTCCTCAGCAGCGGTCTCCGTCAAGCCCTCGCCGACTGGCTCTCCGGCGATCGAAAGGGCTCCAGATCCAGCCCCAATTTGAACGTAGCCAGACGACACAAGCTCCTCAAGCCCGATTCTCTCAAAAAAGCCAGCGTCCCACCCTGCCCCAGGGACGTAGGTGCACTTGCACGTCAGAGAGCAACACGACCTTACAACGCTTCCAGTCGCTCGGTATGTTAGATAGTCAGGCAAGTCGAAGAACTGACAACGAGAAAAATGCTCAGGTTTCATGTGGTTCTTGAGCCAGAGAATCTTCGGGATCTCCATCTCCAGCTATGAAATAAACGAGTGTTCCCGTTTCTTCAATTCCTACCGTGAGTAAGCGGGTAGAGTACTTACGCTCATTACCCCACCAACGTAGTCCAAAATGGTAGAGCCCGTAGAAGTGATCAGTTCCGCCTCCTTTTCCGCGCGATGATCGGCCCACAGGATGATATTTCTCTCTCCTTCCAGGCCCAGACCTTCGCCACCAGTAACACAGATGGGTGTCCCCCCCATGTCGGTGACAGCCAACGAACAAGTAGCGTCGAAGCCCAGCCCCTTCACGTCAGAAGGATCGATCTTGGACGCTGCGACTACCTCCTTGACAGCGCTGCAGACAGCCCCCCAAGTCGCCGTCGTTGATTGTTCAAAGATCCTGTGATCCCCTCCATCTCTCCATGTCGGGGTATCGTAAGTGGAAGAAGCAACGAGAGTACCATCCCGTTGGACCAATGCCGCCCTTGCGGAGCCAGTCCCAACGTCTACCCCGATATAATACGCTGGCATGAGGCTGCCTGCAATGCTCCCGGGTTGAGTAACTGGGTCGTGGTTGGAGTGAGAGCTAAGTTCCACGAAGATCGGCCGGATCAGTGAATCAAGGCCTCGGTACAAGTACTGAGTACTGAGCACTCAATATCAATAGCTGCAACCCATGGCGAGACGTAACTTCAAGTTTCTCCGAGGACATGGTGGCCCAAGGCAGACCCTACTGGTGACATGATGGTTGCAAACGAACGAAACAGAGATCTCCTACCCTCCCACTCCCTACGCCGGGTGCACGCGATCCCTAAGTATATCGACGGATACGTCGCAGAAGCACCCCACCACCATCATCTCTCGCCGGATCGCCGGACCGCTCAGGTTCGCCCTCGGACAAATGATCGCTCCAGTGGTCGCGTTCCGTTGCCCATACAGGACCATCAGAAGTCTCCTCTTCTTCCACAGATAGGCATCCCCTGATCCCTCTCCGCACCCTCCCAATCACGATCGGCAACCGACCACGCTGCCACCATGAACTCCTCTTAGAAATCGAGCCGGAGGAAAAGGAGGAAGGTAAGTGATCACAATAAACTCCAGGTGATCGTACCAAAGCGATGGAAGTGTCCGAGGGGTTCCTCCAGCCCTTTGTCTTCTCATTTCGACGCTTCTTTTTTAGGCACGTTTTCGGCCGATCCAAAGGTAGCCGCCTGTGATGAGGTGAGTGCCGTTTCGAGCACGCGGCCGTACTACTTGTTCTGAAGTCCGCTGGTTCGAAACGAACATGACGACCGTAGGTGTGTGTTACGCCCTGTGCGGTTGAGAGTCTGGTATTGTACCCAGACGGCGGTGGTGAACCTGTAAGGAGCGAATCGGAAACCGGATAGCCAAAATTGCCAGAGAGTCCAAGGTCAACATCAAGTTCTCCGAAGCTGATTTCCGCCACAGACGATGATTCTGCAGCAGCGGGTCGACACGGGGTAGATATCCTAGGAGGAAACACAACAGAAGACCCAGCGGCGTTTTGTCCCCAATACGGGGAGAGCAGCGAGACAGTGTTTTCGGCGCCCAGTGAAGTTTTTCCGTCCAGTTTTTTCTCGGTGTCTGAGGTAAGGAGCGGCCCGGTGAGGAAGAGCTGGCTCGCTGGAGAAGGCGAAGGAGGTGGCGATGCAAATGGTGAAGGAAGGGGTGTTAGTTGGGGGGATTTGGGGACGTTTGGGAATCGAGCAAGCTTGTCTGCGAGCTTCCCGCCCCCATGTGAGGTACTCTGAGGTACCTCCAGAATCCTCCCGTCCTCGACGCGGAAGAGCCAGGGGCAGTCGCTCTCACTCCCGCTTGCAGTCTGGTGGTACGAGCTCGTGGTACTCTGCCCTGAGATGGAGGTCCCAGACTGTGCATAAAATAGTCTCGCTGTGGAGGCGAATGAAGTGCTCGCGGGGACTTTCGGATCAGTCTGAACAATCTGACCAGACGAGAAAACAGAGGACAGATCTATGGAAGGCTCGGTCGCGGACGAAAACGAGGGGAGGGCACGTCCGTTGCCCGGGAATTCGGTCGAGGTTTGTTCCGCCCCAGCTGAGATTCCGGTATTCCCGGACCCCATCGATTCCAGGGTCTGAATATGAGCCGTTAGAGCGAAGACGAGTGACAAGGGGGACAGCGTACCACCAACGAGCTGAACGCATTCTCAACATCCATCTCGTCTATCTCCAATATAGTATCCAGCCTGACTTTAAGGGCGGGTACCGCAACAATTTCGAACTCGCTTTCGGAGCTACTGTCTTCTCCGCCCGAGTCGTCACCATCTGACTCTTGTTCGGGTTCCACCTCCGGAGCCTGCGGTCCCGGCGTCGGAGTTTCCCCGGTGGCCGCTTGTATACTTTCACGTCGGCCCACATAAAGTCCGATAATGGATGAGACGGAGGCCTGAGTAGGTACCATCACTGAGTCCGGGTTAAGCACCACGATGGTCGGGATTGTACCAGGACTTGCAGCGGAACCAAAAAACATCGAATCTCGTTGGCGGCCAACGGTGTGGCACGGGGCAAGAGAGGGAATGGGTGAGGTGGAGGTCGGTAGTCTGACAGACAGATCCTCGCCGACTGTAACCGCAAACACGGGGGAACGCTGAGGAGAAGGGGGAAGACCAGCAAGTACAGTATCCCAGTGAAAAGGGTCATCATATACGCTGCTTGTCGTACTCTCCTCCAGAGAAAACTGAGATGTAGGGGAGTATTTGCCGTTTGTTGGTGAAGGCAGCTGAGATACCAAAACTGTATGTGGGGGAGTGGGCATAACGAAATCAGGCGGTTGAAGATGACGAGTAAACTCTGTATCCCTCAGCGAAGGGGGAAAGTGATAGGGAGTAGCAACAGCAAACGGCAATTTCGAGGGTGATTGGGATAGGTGCGATGATTTGGCCTCCCAGTGGGGGTTTTCAACCGCGGCCTCGGAGTCGCTCGGGATATGATTTGCCCCTCGTGCAAGGAGGTGAAAGTTATCAGTGGATGACCCGGAATGCAGGAGTGAGGGGAACATCGCAGCACCACACGCGATACCGGGGTCCCAACCAGAGGAGCATGTCAAAAAGGATGCCGGAGACCCAGTCCGGTCCATCATCCGAGCGAAGGAAGTCGAGGTGTCCAACAAGGATGGAGTTGCGGGATCTGGTTTTGGTGCCAGGCTAGTTTGCGATGGTGGGAAGGGTAAAACACAGAGGGATGGTCGGATCACAGTAGGGGTGGTGGTGGGTGGTGCGAAGGGTGGAAAGGTTGTTTGTGCCGGCAGAGTTTCAGGGCCGGGAATCTGAGGCGAGGATCTGGGGGTCGAGAACGCGATGTCTGGTGTGTCCTTCAAACTCTCGTAGAAGTTGTTCCGGGAGTCCCCAGGAGTCCCAGAGGATGGTGAGAGATAGAGCTTGGCATTGCTGAACAGCACTGGACGCTATGTCAGAACCACTCCAAAGAAACGGAGCCCCAAGGCGTACGATTGAGTGGGAATGCTTGTAACATGGAGTCGACGCGTGGGTTGCAGGTGGAGGCCAGCCTCCACTGCTATTACTGGTGCTAGGCGGTGGTGGAGATGAGGAGAACAGAGCTCAACCAAAAGTTCAACATCAACGTTCATGGAACCTTCAAAATTCAATCCCACGTGACGACATAGAAGAAAGGGACGCGTATCGTTCCACTGTATTGCGCGGGAATCGGAATCGAAGGGTACGACTACATAAGGTTTAAGTCGCCAAACTTCTCCTTGTACCCTGGGGGCAGATTAGCGTTTAGTTCGGAAGCCTATGGGGGGTATCCAATCTCACCTGGCACGGTCCACTTTCCCTTCTTGATCATTGTCTCGACGGCCTCCACGATGCGAGGGTGCGCCTCCCCGACTTCGTTAGCCTGTGAAGTGTTGATTAAGTAGAACCGTTCTCAGTATGACGCGGAACCCACAGTCAAGTCTTCGAACGGACGAGCCTCCTCGATGTTAGCAAGCGTGGCCTGGAGTTCTTTCAGCTCCTCATCGATTTTCGTCTCCGTCTCCTTGGCACGAGAAACCTGGAGGGAACTGTGAGGTGGCGAGAGGCTGCACGGTACAAACACCTACAGCCTTAGCCTCGAAGGTTTCGATGGCCTTGACATGAGCATTAACGTCGTATGTCACAGGCTTGAATTCGTTCAACAACTTCTCGGCGTCATCCACGATGGCTTTGTTTTTCAGGAGTGAACGGTAGTGGGTGAGGTCAACGGTCGCGGGTTGCGTCGAAAGCTGAGCGTGGATGCGCTGGGCATCAGCGTGACGCTTGCGGAAAGCCTGAAGAGCAGCAACGGTCTCTGACAAAGTAAACCAGGGTAAGCAACGGTTGAGGTTGGCTCAGTCGCCGGCACCCTACCTTTTCCGAGGCCGAGAGTGGAGTAAATCCTGGTGAAATCCTGTACGTCGTGAGGATATGTCGAGGATGGCTAGGGTAAACACCTACTACGGCAGCGGCCACAACTTTGGAGGCCATGAGCTGGCAGATTAATATGGATTTAGGGCCATAAAACGCGACAAAAGACAGGCTAGCACACACGGGTAACGGGGATCGGAGTGAGTGGAAGGTAGGAGATGGCAGGTGACGGGAATTCCCGAGCCGGGCCCGTCCTTGGTGTTGCTCCTCCTGGCGCCAATGAAAACAACACCCCTTCGCTTCCCCCAACTCATGGAGCACCTTCATGTTGTGTTGTTGGCGGTGCCCTGCGTCCTCTCTTTTTGGTGGTACCGACGCACGCACGACCGCTGTGATGAAGGCAGACCACCCGTGAAACCTTTGTTCGATTATCCCACCATTGAGCCGTGCACCCAGGAACTCTCGCAGATAAAGCCGATCCCTTATCGGCCGTTCAGGTGGGGTACCTATCAGTAAGTCATGCTGTAAGCTACGCATCCGATAGGTTTTCTGATCCCTGCCGCAGTGTAACAATGGGGATACGGCCAATGGATTGGAACGAGTGGATTGAGGTGAGATGTACCACAGTCAGTGGTTGCCCGTTTATAATGGTAGACTCTCGTAGTTGGACCAGGATTTCGAAAAGTATCATCGGATCAGGTGCCATCGGGTTCGAGCTCACGGGGAGAAAGTGGTAAGGACAGTCGATGCGCACCCTGGGATCGTGCCTTCTGGTCACTCTGCGGCGCGAGAAGTCGTTCACGAGCTTGCGGAATACCTGGTGCGCAGGTACCCCCGCTCCTACTCCGTCACACGACACAACCCTTCCACAACAACCGAAGGCGGGTGGTATGGGGAGGGACAAATCCAAACGATCACGCTGAAGGCGGTCGGTCAGACCCTCGACCTTGACCGTGAAGATCCCATGACTGCGGCTGCGTTTCTGTAATCTTCGGTCCCTGAACCACGGTGGACAAACGGCTCACCGACGTCCTTCAGAGTGCAGGATGACCTTGCTGTTTTGCTGGAAGGCTCGGATGGCAGGTACTACCTCCAAGCCGGAGTGATAGTACTACCAGGTGCATCTAAACTTGTGCCTTCGCTCAACTGTGGTTCACAGATTGTCAGGTACTTGGCGCTTAGAAGACAAGGTAGGTATGCCACTCGACGAGATCCACGAGAGTGGCCACGTTCCGCTTTGTAAGTCAACCGCCATAACTCTCCCCCCGATGATGACGGCGGACACAGACCGGGAGAAACTACAGCTCAGCCTCGGTAGATTCATGAAACGCCTCCCAGTCGAAAAGCCTGTCGTGAGGAACAATTACACATTCCAGGTGGTGGATCAGACTACGAACCGGCCCAATGACGAGAAGCTTGTGGACAGAGACGAACTTGGGTGGTCAAGTACCATGATGGGGGAGGAATTTCCGGACGATCAAATCCATACCCACAGTGAACCCAAACGGAAGCTCGTGGGCGCTGTCACTCCAGAGATGATAGTGTTCAGAACGGAAAGGCAGACATTACGCCGTCTCCCGAAGACAGGCGCTATCTTGTTCACCATCCGGACGTATACGACGCCAGTGGTCAAGTTGGCTCAGGAACCTGGGGTAGCGAGTCGACTTGCAAGCGCGGTGCGAAGTTGGCCAGACGTCGTTGCTGAGTAACGTTTCCGAATATTTCGATCAGCACAAGGGCTCACCTCCCCTGATTCGTTAGGTACAAATCTCGCGAGGTCTTTGGGGAGGTCTTGTTGTCGTATTTAGACAAACGCGCTACCGAGCAGGCAGCAGAAGGAACT
>Ga0307516_10003066_pt1 | contig 21791 bp, 8 predicted proteins | sample 19_EM_MG_FD_203310 | JGI IMG/M metagenome (GOLD analysis project Ga0307516, IMG submission 203310) | Populus trichocarpa ectomycorrhiza microbial communities from riparian zone in the Pacific Northwest, United States - 19_EM | ecosystem: Host-associated > Plants > Roots > Unclassified | place... | reverse complement strand
ACGGGCGCGAGCTCGGTGACCACCTTGCCGGGCCACAGGTCCGAGGCGTTGACGTCGGCGATGGTTTCTTCCGCCACACGTTTCTGCTCTTCGCTCGTGTAGTAGATGGCCGAGCGGTAGCTCAGCCCCATGTCGTTGCCCTGCCGGTTCTTGGTGGTCGGGTCGTGGATCTGGAAGAAGAACTCGAGCAATCGACGGAAGCTGATGCGCTCGGGGTCGAAGATGATCTCGATGGCCTCGGCATGCGTGCCGTGGTTGCGGTAGGTGGCATTCGGCACGTCACCGCCGGTGTAGCCCACGCGCGTGGAGACCACGCCGTCGTATTTGCGGATGAGGTCTTGCATGCCCCAGAAGCAGCCGCCTGCCAGCACTGCGCGTTCGGTGGTACTCATTTCACTTCCTCTACTTGGTCGATGTAGGCGCCATAGCCTTGCGCTTCCATGTCATCGCGATGGATGAAACGCAGCGAGGCCGAGTTGATGCAATAACGCAAGCCGCCGCGGTCACGCGGGCCGTCGTTGAACACGTGCCCGAGGTGGCTGTCACCATGCGTCGAGCGCACTTCGGTCCGCACCATGCCGTGTGCGGTGTCGGTCAGCTCGTTGATGTGGGCCGGTTCGATCGGCTTGGTGAAGCTCGGCCAGCCGCAACCCGACTCGAACTTGTCGGACGAAGCGAACAGCGGCTCGCCCGAGACGATGTCGACATAGATGCCCGGCTCGTCGTTCTCGAGGTATTCACCGGTGCCCGGCCGCTCGGTCGCGCTCTGCTGCGTGACGCGGTATTGCTCGGGCGACAAGGCGGCCACGGCCTCGGATGTCTTCTGGTACTTCGGCATGTCGTTCCCTTCTGGAAGGCGTTGTTGAAAGGGTGGCTGAGGAGTATGACTGCGGCGACGCCGCCAGGTTCACTGGCAGGCTGTAGACCTTCATCGGGCAGTGGCCAGGCGCCTGCTGCGGCCTTCTGATGTCGGCCGCCACGCTCGCTTCTTACACCTAGGGCGCCACCAGACTCACCCCGGCGAGGGCTGGATTTGCGGTCAAGGTGGGCGTTTGCAAGGGCCCTTGCGTCGCCTTGCGCGGCACGCTTCGCAAAAGCTCGCTCACGCGCGGGCCGACGTACTTGAACGCGCTCTGCAAGGTCACTGCGCCACCTTGCGCGGCCTTGCCCGACAAGGCTTCGATCAGCGCATAGGTGAAGGCGCCGTGCCTGGGCGCGGTGCCGGCGGCGTTCTGCGGCACTTCGTACGACTCCTGGTCGCCTTGCGAGGCGGACAACACGGCGATCTGTGCCGAGGCGCTGCGCTTGGCCAGTGCATACGGGTCGCTGCGGCCGTCGGCGCTGCCGGAGTGGCAGGTGTCAAGCACGAGGATTCGCTTGCCGGGCACGCGCTTGAGCAGGGTGTGCAGCTCGGTGCCGCTCATCAGGCTGGCCGCGGAGCGCACGTCGACCGGCTGGCCGGGCTTGGCGGTGAAGACGTTGAGCAGGTCTTGCTGGCTCGCGTCCTTGGTGACGAAGTAGTACTCGCCCGAAGCGGGGTCGGGCGTGAAGCCGTGCGAGGCGACGAACACGAGCACGGTGTCGTCGGGGCTCACTTTTTCGAGCTCTTGCAGGCGCGAGACGAGGTTGGCCTTGGTGGGCTTGTCGGCGCTGTCTTCGGTGAGCAGCACGGTGCTCACGCTGCTGAAGAGCTTGCCGGTGTGGCGCGTGATCACCTCGGCCAGCTCGCGTGCGTCGTTGGTGGTGTTGGGGAGCTGGCTGATCTGCAGCTTGCAGCTCTTCGACGGGTCTTTCTCGGCCTCGCAGGCGAGCACGCTGTCGAAGCGCGACACGCCGGTGACCACCAGCCACAGCTTGCCGGGCCTGGCGCGCGCCGGTGCGGGCTGTGTGAGCGGGGCCGATTCGTCGAGGCCCAGCGAGCGCTCGGTCTCGGCCTCGACCCGGATCACCGAGGTGGCGCTGCCCACGCGTGCGTTCACGGTGCGGTTGACGCGCTGCGAATCGGCCGCGCTCACCAGCCGGTCTGCTGCGCGCAGCACGGGCACGCCGTCGACGTACACGCCGAGCTCGCTGATGGCGGCGCCAGTGCTCTCGGCAATCAGGCGCACGGCCACAGTGCCGGGCTCGCTGCCAGGCGTGATGGACTCGATGCTCACACGCGGTGCGGCCATCTGCCGCAGCGTCTCGGCAAGCTGATCGGCCGCGGCGATCGCGGCGAGCGTGGTGGCGCGCAAGGCGGTGCGCACGAGGTCGGGCCGGTACAGCTTGCGTTCGAACTGCACGGCACGAAAGAAGTCGGGGCTCTGCGCGTCACCGCGGTTCACCAGCCAGCCGACGTACTGGTCGCCTTGCGGTGACGAGGCATAAAACCCATCGCCACGCCAGGCCACCCAGTCGCCGCCGTTGGCGTGCACGAAGAGGCCCAGCAGCTCGCGCCCGCTGTCCACGCCGTACCAGCGGATGGTGCCGTCGCCCAGCGCCACCACCACCTTCTTGCCGTCGCCGGTGATGAGCGTGTGGTGCGCCGCGGCAGGCAGGTAGGGCGGGTTCTCCCAGGCCTTGAGCGGTTTGCCTTGCGCATCGACCACGCGCAGCCGCCACTGCGTGCCGATGGCGGCAATGGGTTGCGTGGCGTGCACCGCCCAACTCCATGCGCTCTCTTCGCGGTCCATCGCCACGGGCTTGCCGTTGACGAGCGTCTTGTCGCGGTAGGCGTAGATGCCGGTCTGCGTGTCGACCTTGGCCGCGCCGCTGCGGCGCGCAGGTTGCAGCGCCTTGTCGTCGAGGCCTTCGGTGCTGAGCACCTTGAGCTGGTTGATGGTGCCGAGGTTCACGCGCAGACGCGTGGCGTCGCCGCGCGCGAACACCAGCGCCTGGCCGTCGGCCGAGACGCGGAAGGCGTCGGCATCGGCGCGCTGGGCGTAGAAGTCGATGTTGTCGGGCAGCATGCGCATGGGCTGGCCCTCGCGGTCGATCACCACCTGGCCCTCGGCATTCAGGCGCGTGATCGACGGCACAGTGGTCGAGAGCACGATCTGGCCCTGCGGCAAGGGCAGCATGTTGGTGATCTGCTGGCGGCCGGCGTTCCAGCGTTGGAGCGCGCCGCTGAGCGGGTCGCGCACGCGGTAGATCGGCGTGGGGCCGTCGCCTTCGACGTTGCCGCTCACGTAGAGCGTGGCGCTGTCGGGCGACCACGCCACGCAGCAGAGCGACTGCTGGTCGGCCTCGGCGGCGCGCAGCGTGCGCTTGACCGTCAAGGTGGCAGCGTCCATCAGCGTCACTTCGGGTTGGTAGCGGCCGCCATCGGCGCGGTAGCGCACGCCGAAGGCCAGCCACTTGCCGTCCGGCGAGAAGCGGATGCCGCCGAGCTGCGAGCCGGTGCACTGCGGTTGGCCGGCGGGCACCGGCGGGTACTGGTTGCGGAACGCAAGCGCCATGTCTTTCGCATACACGCGCACGCAGCCGTCTTCGGAGGTGGACGCGAGCCGGCCGTCGGGCGCGAAGTGCACGAAAGTCACCGGCGCGGCGTAGGCGTTGTCGGTGCCGAGCGAGGCGCCGGTGTCGGCGTCGACCACCTGCACGCCGCCGCGCGCGAGACCGACAGCGAGGCGCTTGCCGTCGGGCGAGAGGTCGAGCGAGATCACCACGTCGTTCTCGAAGCGGGCGATCTTGCCGACGATGCGACCGCGCTCCGCGTCGACGGTGTAGACATGCGCGGCGCGGTTCCATTGCCAGCCGGTAACGCCGGCTACATAGACGCGCTTGCCATCGCGGCTCACGGCGAGGCCGTGGGGGGTGCCTTCGAGACCGGGCTCGGCCGGCAGGTAAACGGTGCGCAGCAACTGCAGGTCGGCCATGCGCCAGATGCGCAAGGTCTTGTCGAGCGAGACGGTGTAGAGGCGCGAGTAGTTAGCGTCAGCGCGGATCTGGCCGACGGGGGCGTTGTGCATTTCTTGCACGACGCGGAGTTGCGGGGTGGTGTTGGGCGTGGCGGCGATGGTTTGGCCAGCGAAGCCCAGTGCAAGCGTTGCTGCCAGCATGGCAACGCCGCCCAGCACGCCCTTAGCCGTTCTGGCTGAGGTATCGAAGCCCCGCACCGCTGACAACCAACGCACCAGCAAACGCCTCACTACTTCGCCGCCGCGCAATCCCGCTCCGTTTTGCCGTCGGCGGGCTTGACGGGTTGCAGCGACTCCGGCGCGCACACCGCGTTCGTGCTCGACGTGCCCAGGCGATAACGGCGCTTGAACACGTTGAAGGCCGAGCCTGGCACCGCAGAGCCGCGGCCGAGGTCGGCCTGCGAGGCGGCGCGCACGCCGAAGAGAACCTCGCCTTCGCCCAGCTCGCCGCCCGGCGTGCCCTCGGCACCGGCCACAGGCAACACCGGGATGCTGTCGGTCGGCGTGGTGGGCTCGGGCGGCGGCGGCGTACCGCTGCCGGTCTGCCCCGCAGGTGCGGTGGCGCCACCGGCGCCCTGCCCGCTCGCCGAGCCGGCACCCGTGCTGCCGGCAGTGCCACCCGCCAATGAACCGAAGCCCGCACCGACGCCGGCAAAACCGACGGTACTGTTGTTGAAGCCGGGGATGCCACCGAGACCCGGGATGGCGACGCCGGTGTTGGAGTCGAAGTGACGCTGGCCACTCGCCGAATCGATGATGCCGTCGTACACGAACACACGCGTGCCGGGCCGCGAGCCGGTGGCTTGCGAATCGGCCAGGCTGCCGGCGACGCTGTAGACGCGCGGTGCGTCGAGGTCGAGGCGGTCGATGGGCTGGAAGGGCAGCGTCTGCTGGTACCCGGGGTCGAGCAACGAGTAGGTCGGCGCGAGCGTTGCGCCGGCCATTACGGGGGCCGCGGACCCGCTGCCGGTAGCCGCTGGGTAGACCGATGCAGACACACGCACGCCATTGGCACTGCCGGCAACGCTGAGCGCCGGCGTGACGAGCCGCACATCGGCGATGGCACCGACCGGCTGCCAGTCGGCAACGGTCCACGCGCCAGCCGAGCTTGCGCCGGCCGGTGGCGTTGCGGGCAACGCGGCCAGGTTCAAGGTCACCGGCGAGATCGCCGTGATGGTGGCCTTGTCGGTCGTGCCCGCCACCAATTGGAAGGTGATCGTGACCTGCCCAGCCGCCGAGCTGGCGATCGCCTGCGTCTGCGTGCCGCCAACGTCGACATACGTGCGCGTGGCCAGCACCGGCACGGTCACGGTGAAGACACCGTTGGCAGGCACCGTCGCGGGGAAGGCCTTGGCCGAAACCTGGAGACCGCTGACCGCGTCGTCGCGGCTGAAGAACGGCGTCGCATCAGGGGCAATCATCTGCAAGGTGGAACTCCAGATGAAGCTGGACACGTCGCCCGCCTCGAGGAAGCCCAGCACCTTCAGGCCGATGCCCTGGGTGGCGCCAACCACGCCGGCGTCGGTGGGGGCGGAGACGATCGCAGCCTGGCTGGGTGCGACGAGCGTGGGCAGCGGGTCGGTCAGCCGCATGGCGGTCTGCGGCGTGTGGTTGCCCACGCCCGCGATGGTGGTGGTGCCGATCTGCACCAGCCGGCTGGCGGCGGTGCCGGTGGTCGCGGCCACGAGCGTGCCGGCGTTGGCTGCGTCCTGGAAATTGGCCACGTTGTTGGCCACCTCGATCTTGGCGATCTCCTGCAGCACCGACGGGTTGGGCTGGCCCGCAACGCCGACGACCTGCGTGCCGGCGTTCGCGTTGCCTGGTGCCACCACGCCCGCTGCGGTGACGTTGTAGATGGCCAGCGCGCTGGCGAGCTGCGGGTTGTCGTTCGGGTCGAACGTGCCTTGCAGCATGCCGGCCTGCTGGTAGCTGCCGTCGGGGTTGCGCACGCGCAGGCCCGCAGCATCGACGATGAAGCCCAGCGCATCGGTGCGCACGTCGTGCAAAGGCGGCGGTGCGCCGGGCCCGGCTTCGTACCACGCGAGGCGGTAGGTCTCGACCGGCAGCTGCGCCATCTCGACGGTGTTGTCAAACAGGCCCAGCACCTTGCCGCCGATGCGGATGCCGTAGCCCGTCTTCTGGTCATCGGTGCCGCCGCGCACGCCGTCGGCGCCCACCGAATCCCAGCCGCGCGAGTACACGCTGCTGCCGAGGTAGACACCATCGGTGGCTTGCGTGCTGCCGCCGGTGAGTTCGATGTCGCCCTTGTTCACCGCGATCTCGTTGTTGCTGACGATGCGGCGGCCGGCGGTGACCGACAGGCCGGGCGTGGTGTCGGTCGGGTTGGCGTTGCCGTCGAGGTTCAGGCCGTTGAGTTCCACCGAGCCTTGCGGTGCGCTGATCACCACCCGGCCGACATTGGGCCGGTACTGCGCGAGGTAGCCACGCGCGTAGTCCACGTAGCCGGTGTTCAGCAGCACCGTGTTGCCGCCGAAGCTGCCGCTGGCGTTGCCGCCGAGGCCGCGCTTGAGCACGACGTTGCCCGTGTCGGACGTGAGCTGCACGCGGTTGTAGGCAATCATCTCGCCGAGGTTCACGTCGCCCGCCGCATGCACGGTGATGATGGAGTTCGTGCCATTGGCGCCGGCGTCGAGCGTCGCGTTCTGCGCGGCATCGGTGCCGGTGCTGCTCGCAAGCACGTTGACCGTGCCTTGCGTCGAGTCGAGCGCGATGGTGCCGGCGTGCGTCTGGATGTCGCTGTTCACCGCCAGGGCGCCTTGGCTCGTGAGGCTGAGGTTCACATCCCCATCGGCACGGATGCCGCCGTTGCCGAGCGTGAGGGTGCCGCCGCGCGAGGTGAGCGACACGCTGCCGGTGTTCGTGGTCGTCGCGATGCCGGCGCCTGCCAGCAGCGACACCGCGCCGCCAGCACCGATCGTCACCGGGCCCTGGCTGAACAGCGAGCTGTCGCGCAGCGTGACGCTGCCTGTGCTGCTGTCGACCGAGATGCCGCCGGTGCCGGCAATGCCGCCGACAAGGTCGATCGCGTCGCGTGCTGTGATGGCAATGGTGGTCGGCCGCGCGGTCGTGCCGGCGTTGACAGCACCGGTATCGGCTGCGATGGGCTTGCTGACGGTCACACCTCCTGCGGCGGCGTTGAGCGTGACGCTGCCCTGGCCAAGCAAGGTGCTGGCGGTGACGCCGGTGTTGCCACCGACCAGCACGTTGCCCGCGGTCGCCTGCAGGTTCAGCGGCGCGGCCGTGGTGCCGGCCTGGCCGGCGTTGGCTTGCAATGTGATGCCGCCTGCGCTCAGCAGCCCACCTTCTGCCGTGGTGGCGCCTTGCGAGGTGATGTTGCCGCTGGTGGTGGTGATGGCGATGCCGCCTGCGCCGGCGCTGACACCGGCCAGCGCCACCGGGCCGGCTGCGTTGACGGTGAGGCCGCCCGCGGCCGCGGTGCCGCCGCCGGTGACGGCCTGGTGCACGGTGACGCCACCGCCTGTGGAAGTGAGCGCGGCGACGCCGGTGCTGATGACCGCGCCCACGTCGATCGACTGGCCGGCCGTGAGGTCGACCGTGCCGGCCGAGAGCACGCCCACATTGTTGGCCGCCGTGGTGATGCTGCCGCCGGCGTCTACGTCGACATTGCCGCCCACGCTCTGGATCACGGCGGTGCTCAAGCCCACGTTGCCGGTGCCGCTGCGCACTGTCGCATTGCCCTGCACCAGTGCACCGTTGAGGCTCACGTTGCCGGCGCCGTCGACGTTCAGGCTGGCCACCGGTGCGGCCGTGCCGTTGGCGCTGGCTGCGACGATGGCGTTGCGCACGTTCACCGTGCCGCTCGCGCTGCGGATGTCGACCGCGCCGCCAGCGAGCACCTGCCCGACGTCGACGCCTGCACCGCCGCGCAGGGTGGCATTGCCGGTGCCGGTGTAGAGCAACGCCGTGCCGGTGGTGCTGAGCGTGCCGTTGGTGGCGGTGAGCGCGAGTGCGCCGTCGTTGAGCGCGATCGTCTGATTGACGGTGAAGTTGTTGCCTGCTGTCAGCGTGAGGCCCCCACCCGCCACGCCGGTGCCGCCGGTGACGAGACCGTTGACCTCGGAATCGACGGTGATGTTCTGGTCAGCCGTGAGCGTGACATTGCCGCCCCGGGTGAGGAAATAGCGCAGCTGATCGGCGGCGATCTCGGAGTCGCCCGAGGTCACCGTGCCGATGGTCAGGTTGGTCGGGTCGAGCAGCAACGAGCCCTGCTTGCCGTGGGTCGCAAACATGTCGACATCGCCCATGAAGCCGAGCTGGCCCTTGGATGAGACCTCCACCTGGCCGCCGTTGCCGTTGCCGGTGCCACCGCTCGCCTTAATGCGCCCTGCGAACTGGGTGCTCCGATCGGACCACACAGCCACAGTGCCGCCATTGCCAACGCTGCCGGCACTGGCATCGACGACCGCCCCAGCCTCGATGTTCACCTGCTGCGCATGCGCGAGCGGGCCCTGGCCTTGCCAGTCGCCGCCGATGGCAATGCTGCCGGCGCCGCCTGTGGCTGCGAGCAAGGCGGTGGGTGCGAGGCGCACGTCGCGGCCCGTCACTTCGATGCGGCCGCCGACTTCTCCGGATGTATCGAGCGTGCCGCCCACATTCACCTTCGTGTTCGCATCGCCCTGCAGCGAGATCAGCCCCGGCGCCGTGGCAAACGAGGTGGCCCGCACCACGCCGCTCACGTTGATGATGTTGTCGACCAGTTGCTTGACGGTGGCGGCGCTCAACTGCACGCGCCCGCCTTGCGCGTTGATCTGGCCCGACTGGTCGACGATGGCGGCGAGCGGTGTGCCGCTGGCGTCGGTGAGCGTGTTCATCGCAGCCGGGTCGACGATCAGGTTGACGAGCTTGTCGCCATAAAGGTCGAGCACGAAGGCATCGCCCGCAGCGAGCGCCACCTTGCCGAGGCGCGCGTTGATCACGCCGCTGTTGGCCACGTTGCGGCCGACCAGCGCCGCGAAGCCGCCCTCGCCCACCGTGATGCTGCCCTGGTTCTCCACGCGCGCACCGGTCTTGCCGGGCTGGTTGAAGTCGAGCTTGCCGGCCATGAAGTTGCTGTTGCTGATGTTGGCGGTAGACGCCGTGAGCGCACCTACATCCACCTGCGCCGAGCGGCCGAACAGGATGCCGTTGGTGTTGACCAGCAACACCTGCCCGTTGGCGTTGATGCGACCGAAGATGGCCGAGGCCTCGTTGCCCACCACGCGGTTGAGGATGGCCGAGCTGGCGTTGGGCTGCACGAAGTTCACCGTCTCGCTGCTGCCCACGTTGAACGAGCGCCAGTCGATGGCGGCGCGCTGCGAGCCTTGCGTGATCGTGGTCGTGGCACCGCTCTGCTGGATGGCGGCTTGCCCGACCGTCACCGTGCCGCCCTGCGGTGCGGCAAAGGCGAGAGGGACCGCGAGCATCGCGGAGGCCGCCGCGCCAGGCCGGAAGATGCGCGCGATCTCGACCGCGAGCGGACGCGCGGTGAACGGAGTGCGTGAACGTTGGATTGCGGTTGCCATGGCTTGCCTCGCTCTCAGAAATCGATTCCGATGCCCGCGAACACGCGCACATCACGGTTGCCTTCACTGATCACATCGCGGCGGCCGGGCTTGGCCACTTCGAGGTAGCCGCGCGTTCGCCGCGGGCCGCTCACGCGCACGCCAATGCCGGCCGAGCTGAGCGAGGTCGACGCGTAGCCGCCGTCGGCCTGTTGGCGCTTCACGCTGCCGCCGTCGCCGTACACGTAGACTGTGGAGGCAAAGCCGGCGATGCCCAGGTCGTAGCGCACTTCGAGCTTCACCGCCGCACCTTTCTCGCCGATGACTTCGGAGGGGTCGAACGCGCGAAGGAAGGTCTCGCCGCCGAGGCCGAGCTGCTCGGCGGTGGGCAGCTTGTCCTTCGAGGTTTGCGCCGTGCCGGCCAGCAGCGCCGACCAGTTGCCGCCCAGGCTCTGCAGGCGCGCTGCGTAGGCCGTGAGCTTGCTGAACTGCGGATTGGCGTCGACACCCGGGTCGCCCTCTTTGACAGCGCCCAGACTCGACAAGCCCTTGGACCATTCGAGGTCGATCAGCGAGATGCCGCCCCAGTTGTCGGCGTAGTCGCCGGTGAGGCCAAAGCGCAGCGCACGGATGCGGTCTTCGGACGCGCGGCTGCCGGCGATGTCGGCGGTGTTGTTGTAGCCGTTGAACCCGCCGCGCAGCGAGAGGTTGCTTTGGCGGCTGCGCAGCAGCGGGTAGGCCAGGCCTAGGGACACGTTGGTGCTGCGGGTGTCGATGTTGCTGAAGGCAATGTCGGTGTCGGGCTCGGAGCGCGAGGCCGAGGCGCCGAGCTGCAGCTTCAAGCCGTTGCCGCCAAGCGGCACGTCGCCGCTGTAGGCCAGCAGGTTCAGGCGCTTGCTGCCGGCAGTGACCCAGCGCAGGTTGTGGCGGTCGAAGTCGGCGATGGCGTCGTGCACCTCGGCGCTGGCTTCGAAGCGCACGCGGCCTTGCGCGGGCGTGCTGCGGTTGTGCAGCGAGAGCGAGAACTCGGTGCGCTTGAGGCTGGCCACCACTTCGAGGTCTGACGCGCCCGGCGTGGCACTCGGCCGCAGGTTCGCTTGCGCCGAGACACCGGCGAGCTCGCCGATCAGCAGCAGGCTGCGCTCGAGCGTGGCCAGGCGCAACGGCCGCTCGCGCCGCACCGGTTCGAGGTAAGGAAGGAGCTTGGCCTCGGGCAAGCCGGTGACGGAAATCTTGTCGATGAAGCCTTCGATCACCTCGATGCGCAGCACCGCCACGCCAACAGTGCGGATGTCTTGCGCCGGGATGATGGCCTGCGACAGGATGAAGCCCGCCTCGCGGTAACGCGCCGATATGGAGGCTGCAATGCCGAAGGCTTCGGCCAGCGTGATGGGCTTGCCGATCAGCGGCGCCCAGATCGGTGCGAGCGCATCGGTGGGCATGGAGGTGCTGCCGTAGACCTGCACCTCGCCAAGCAGAAAGCGCACGTCTTGCGCGCCGGCCGGCACCTGCTCGGCGAAGCGCGGCGTGTCGATGCGCACGCTGTCGCGCCGGACCGGCTGCGGCGGCGGGCGTGTGTCGCGCTCGACGCGGCCTGGCTGAACGGCGCCGCCCTGCGCGAATGATGGTGTGGTGAAGCACGAGGCGGCTATCACGATGCACAACGAAGCGGGCAGCAAGGATCGGATGATTTGGCGCAAGGCAATTCCCCGGTTGTCAGCTGCGCCCCCGAAAGCTGGGTCAGCGCGCGACGCGGATGTTGCAACCGAGCGGCGCACTTTCCAATCCCGCAATCCCTGTAAATGGGCTTCGAGGTGACCTTGGTAACGACCACATAACGCCCGTGAGCACTTCGATCTAGGGGGTTGCCCAGACTTGCCCGGTGCTGCGATTCGCGAAGTTCGGGATTGCCCGCGCCGACGGATCGGCACATGATGCTCGGCAATCGACACGCGACACGAGGGGTCTGTGTGAATCGAAGCACCACGCCGCTCGAGTTGGACGCCAGCTTCACGCTCGATGAGGCCGCGCTGGCACAGCGCCGAGCCGCCAGCGTGCGACGGTTGAACACCGTGCAGATCCCCGCGATGCGGGCCGTCGGCTTCGTGATCCTCTGCGCCATCGCGCTGCTGCAAGGCTGGCGCAGCAACGGCCACTCGTTCCCGCAGCCCGGCATCGTCTGGCTTGTTGCATTGAACCTGGCGTATGCCGCCGCAGCCTATGCCGTGCTGCGGTTTGGCCACGGCCGAAGCGGGCCGGTCAACTTGAGCCTGCTGCTCTTTCATGTGGACGTGCTGGTCTGGCTCATCAACCTGCATCACCTGGAACAGAGTCAGCTGTTCTTTGCCTACTTTCTGCTCGTGCGCGTGGTCGACCAGGTGGGCGACGGCTTTCGGCGCGCGCTGTACTTCGGCCACGTGGTGACAGCGGCCTACCTGGCGTATTCGGCCTGGGTGGCCTATCACCAGCCCACGCTGGCGTTGTGGCCCGATCGCCTGGGCATCGCCATGACGATGTACCTGCTCGGCATCTACCTCGCGATCACCGGGTTGGTGACGGAGCGGCTGCGCAATCGCACACGGCAGGCGGTGCGCACCGCGCGCGCACTCGTGGGCAGCCTGAACCAGAAGGCAGCCGCGCTCGAGGCGCAGGCGGCCGAACTAGAACACGCACGCCAGCAGGCCGAGCAGGCCAGCCTCGCCAAGTCGCAGTTCCTGGCCGTCACCAGCCACGAGATCCGCACGCCGATGAACGGCATCCTCGGTGCCGCAGAGTTGTTGATGGCGACTGCACTGACTACCACTCAACAGCGCTACGTGCAGATCGCGCACCGCTCGGCCACCGCGCTGCTCGGGTTGATCGACGACGTGCTCGACCTGTCGCGCATCGAGGCCGGCAAGCTGGCGCTGAACACCACGAGCGTGGACCTGCGTGCGCTCGTCACCGACGCGCTCGACCTCGTCGCGATGACGGTGCGCGACAAACCGGTCAGGCTGACCAGCGAGGTGGCCGCAAAGGTGCCGCCCACGATGCTGGCCGACCCCTTGCGGCTGCGCCAGATGCTCGTGAACCTGCTGCACAACGCGGTGAAGTTCACCGACCAGGGCACGGTGGACCTGCAGGTGACCGTGCTCGCCGAGACGCCTCACTCCATGGGGCTGCGCTTTTCGGTGCTCGACACCGGCATCGGCATCCCCGCCCACAAGCTCGCTTCGATCTTCGATGCGTTCACCCAGGCCGACAAGTCGACCACCCGGCGCCACGGCGGCAGCGGCCTGGGGCTGACCATCGTGAAGCAGCTGGCCGACCTGATGGGCGGCCAGGTGCATGTGGAGAGCAAGGTCGACGTGGGCTCGCACATCTGGATCGAGCTGGAGCTGCAGAAAGCAGCGCATGTGGACGCCCCGGTCGAGAAGCCGCGGGTCGACGAGCGGGATACATCGGTCTCCGTGTCGGTGCTGCTGGCGGAAGACGACTTCGTGAACCAGACCGTGATCGGCGAAATGCTGCAGCTGCTGGGTTGCGACGTCGACCACGTGGGCGACGGCCACGCCGCCTACAACGCCGCCCTCGGCAGGCGCTACGACATCATCTTCATGGACTGCCACATGCCGGTGATGGACGGCCACGAAGCCACCCGCCTCATCCGGGAAGAAGAGCTGCGGCGAGGGCAGCACACGGTCATCGTGGCGTTGACGGCGGACTCGGTGGCGAGCGATCTCCAGCGTTGCATCGAGTCGGGCATGGACGCCGTGCTGACCAAACCGGTGAGCAGCATGCAGCTGTCGTCCACCATCGCCCGCTGGACCGGGCGCCGCACCAGCCCGATCACGCGCTGGTAGCCGCATGCCGGCAATCAACCTTCGGCGAGCACGGGTTGAGAAAAGCGTGACCCACACCATCGGAGCCTGCGCGATACCATGGCTGCAACCCGCGCCGCAAAGGATCTTTTTTCGATGGACAGCCTCGACCTCCAAGTTCTGACCCAGGCACGCCAGTGGCATGCCGAAGGGCATGCCGTGCGCCTGGTCACCGTCATCGAAACCTGGGGTTCGGCACCGCGCCCACCCGGTGCGCTGCTGGCGATGCGGGGCGACGGCCTGGTGGTGGGCTCGGTGTCCGGCGGCTGCGTCGAAGACGACCTGATCGACCGCGTGCGCGCCGGCGAGAGCGTCGACCAGCCATCGCTCGTGACTTATGGCGTCACCAAGGAAGAAGCCGCGCGTTTCGGCCTGCCCTGCGGCGGCAACCTGCGCCTGGTGCAAGAGCCGGTGCGCGACACCGCGTGGATCGACGAAGTGCTGGCGCGAACCCAGCGGCACGAACTGGTGGCGCGGCAGCTCGACCTGAGCAACGGCCAGGTGACCGTGAGTGCCGCGACTCGCGGCGACGAATTCAGCTTCGACGGCCAGGTGATGCGTGCGATGTTCGGCCCGCGCTGGCGCATGCTGGTGATCGGCGCCGGCCAACTGTCGCGCGTGCTGGCGCAGATGGCGCTCGCGCTCGACTTCGAGGTGATCTGCTGCGACCCGCGCGACGAATACAACCTCACCTGGGACGTGCCCGGTACCCAGTTCAGCCGCAGCATGCCCGACGACCTGGTGCTGGAGCTGCAGCTCGACCCGCACAGCGCCGTGGTGGCCGTGACCCACGACCCCAAGCTCGACGACATGGCGCTGCTCGAAGCGCTCAAGTCGCCGGCGTTCTACGTGGGCGCGCTGGGCTCGCGCAGCAACACCGCCAAGCGCAAGGAGCGGCTGGCGATGTTCGACCTGTCGGCTGACGAGATCGGCCGCCTGCACGGCCCCATCGGCCTCGACCTGGGCGGGCGCACGCCGGCCGAGATTGCGGTGTCGATCCTGGCCGAGATCGTGGCGGTACGCCACGGCGTGACGCTCACGCAGAAGAAGCCGGTGATGGCCGTCGACGCGTGCGAGTCGCGTACCGAATGAGGAAACCGCTCAGGCTGAGCGGACATGACTCCGGCACAGGCGAATACAGATGATCCAGTGGCTGCGCCACCCGCTCGACCCGCTGCCTGACACGCAGCTGGCCCTGCCGCCCGGCTCCGACGCGCCGGGCCTGCTGGCCGCCGGCGGCGAGCTCACGCCGCAGCGCCTGCAGGAGGCCTATGGCAAGGGCGTGTTTCCCTGGTACAGCGAAGGCCAGCCGATCCTGTGGTGGTCGCCCGACCCGCGCATGGTTCTGTTCGTCGACGAGTTCAAGCTGTCGCGCTCGCTGCGCAAGACCGTTCGCCACTTCGCGTGGGACAAGCGCTGCGAGATCCGCATCGACAGTGCGTTTCGCCGCGTGATCACCGCCTGCGCCAGCACGCCGCGCGACGGCCAGGCGGGCACCTGGATCGTGCCGGAGATGATCGACGCCTACTGCCAGTGGCACGCGCTCGGCACGGTGCACAGCTTCGAGACCTGGATCGACGGTAGCCTGGTCGGCGGGCTCTACGGCATCAACCTCGGCCGCATGTTCTTCGGCGAGTCTATGTTTTCGCACCGCACCGACGCCTCGAAGATCGCGATGGCCGCGCTGGTGTGCTTTTGCCGCACCCACGGCATCGACCTGATCGACTGCCAGCAACGTACCGTGCACCTGGCCTCGCTCGGGGCAAGGGAGATTCCGCGAAGCGAGTTCGAGCAGGCCATCACCCCACGCGTCAGAGAGTCATCCATCGGCGATTGGACCTATCATCCCGCCATGTGGGCGCAGCTGGAAACCGAGGGGTCTGAACCCAGGCGCGCGCCCCACCAGGAACCTGGCCCGTGACCCACCCGAAAGAGCTGCCGCTCTCATCGATCCAGTTCTATGCCACCGCGCCTTACCCGTGCAGCTACATCGCGGGTCGGATGGCGCGTTCGCAGGTGGCCACGCCCAGCCATCTGATCCACGCCGACGCCTACTCGGGCCTGGTCGCCAACGGCTTCCGGCGCAGCGGCATGTTCACCTACCGGCCGTTCTGCGACGGCTGCCGTGCCTGCGTGCCACTCCGCATCCCGGTCAAGAGCTTCGAGTCCACCCGCAGCCAACGCCGCGCCTGGAAGCAGCACAACAACCTGCAGGCGCGCGTGCTGCGCCTGTGCTTCGTGCCCGAGCACTACCAGCTCTACCTGCGCTACCAGGCCGGCCGCCACAGTGGCGGCGGCATGGACAACGACAGCGTCGACCAGTACACCCAGTTCTTGCTGCAAAGCCGCGTCAACTCCCGGCTGGTGGAGTTTCGGGAGCCGTCGGCAGACGGGCTGGGCACGCTGAAGATGGTGTCGATCCTCGACATCCTGAACGACGGGCTCTCCGCCGTTTACACCTTCTACGAACCGGAAGAACACACCAGCTACGGCACCTACAACGTGATGTGGCAGATCGAGCAGACCCGGCTACTCAAGCTCAAGCACGTGTACCTCGGTTACTGGATCGGCGAGAGCAACAAGATGGCCTACAAGGCGCAGTTCAAGCCGCACGAGCTGCTGATGAACGAGAAATGGGTGCCCGGCGAAGAAGGTTGAGGCAGGTTGCCACCGGCACCAGCCCCTGCGGCACGCAGGGGCAGCAAACAGGAGCGGTCAGAGCGCCTTGTCCGCTCCCACAAAACGCAGGGTGACGGCAACCAGCACTTCCTTGCCCGTGCCATCTGCAGTCGCAATCAAGACCTTGAGCGTTTGCACGTCGGCAGGCACCGTGCCGGAAAAGGTGCGACTGACCGGATCGAACTTGAGCCACGCGGGCAGCTCGCCGCCGCCTTCTGCCCGGGCACCCAGGGTGAGTGCGCCGAGGGCATCCGGGCGCGCCAGCGCCTCAGGCGGAACGGCAAGCGTAAAGGCCGTGCCTTCTGCGACGGGAACCGTCACGACCATCCCCCCGCTCGCCGGGTTGTCGGCTGCGCTGGTCGCGCCTGGGCCGCCACTCTCGGCGGGCGCCGGTGCGGCTTTTGCAGGCGCGCTCGGCGGGTCAACCAGCGCGGCGCTGGCCTGCACCACCGTCGCAGGGGCCACCAGCGGCGCTGCGATGCTTGGCGCAGGCTGCGGTGTCGGGGCCTGGATGATGGGTACCGGCGGTGGCTCAACAGGCGCTGCTGCCACGATGCTCGCCCGCAAGCCAGTCGGCTGCAGCAGGGCGTAGTTGCCCGCGTCGACACCGCTCAACGCGAATCCGCTCACGCTGACGGGTTTCGCCGCTTCCACGTCCGCGTTGGCGAAGTCCGCTCGACCCACGCCGGCCACGGCGACTGAATCATTGCCCAGCGCACTCACGACAGCCGTGCCGCTGAGGCTCGCCACGGTGGTCGCGTCGTAAACCTTGTTCAGGACCATGACGCCGCTGACAGCGAGCGTCGCCGTGGTGATGTTGGCCGCCAGCCCCGACGGTTGCATCACGGTGTAGTTGGACGCATTCGCGCCACTGAGCGTGTAGCCGCTCACGATGACGGCCTTGCCGGTACCGACGTTTTTGTCCGCAAAGTTGCCGGAGCCGGGGCCTGCCACGGTGACTTCATCGCCCGCCAGCGCATTGACGGTCGCCGTGCCGGTGACACTGGCCACCGTGGTCGCGTCGTAGACCTTGTTGGAGGCAACAACCCCAGTGACGGCCAGATTCGCCGGGCTGATGTTGGCCGTTACGCTGCCCGGCTGCACCACGAGGTAGTTGCCTGCGTCGGCGCCGGTGAGCGTGTAGCCGGTGACTGTCACAGCCTTGTTCGTGCCGGCGTTCTTGGTGGCGAAGCTGCCCGTGCCCGTGCCGCTGAGAGACACGTCGTCGCCCGACAGCGCACCCACCGAGGCGGTGCCCCCAAGGCTCGCGGTGGTCGTTGCGTCGTACACCTTGCTTGACGCGGTGACACCCGTGACCGCCAGATTCGCCTGCGTGATGTTGGCCGTCAAGCTGGTGGGCTGTGTGGCAACGTAGTTCATGGCATCGGCCCCGGCCAGCATGAAGCCGGTGACCGCCACTGCCTTGCCCGAACCCACGTTCTTGTTCACGAAGCTGCCTGAGCCTGTGCCCGCCACGGTGACGTCATCGCCCAGGAACGCGCCCACCGATGCCGTGCCGGTGAAGCTGGCGGTGGTGCTCGCGTCATACACCTTGCTTGACGCCGCCACGCCCGTGATCGCCAGGCTGGCCGTGGTGATGCTGGCGGTGACACCGACAGGTTGCACCACGGTGTAGTTGCCTGCATCGGTGCCGACCAGCGAGTACCCCGTCACCGTGACGGCCTTGTTCGAACCGACGTTCTTGTTGGTGAAGCTGCCAGCACCCGCGCCCGTGACGGAAACGCTGTCGCCCGACAACCCGCCCACCGAGGCAGTGCCCCCCAGGCTCGCGGCGGTCGTCGCGTCGTACACCTTGTTCGATGCGGTGACGCCGGACACAGCCAGACTCGCCTGCGTCACGTCGGCCGTCAGACCCGCGGGCTGACTCAGCACGTAGTTCGCTGCATCTGTGCCTGTGAGGGTGAAGCCCGTCACCGTGACCGCTTTGCCCGTGCCGGCGTTCTTGTCGGCGAAGCTGCCGGTGCCAGTGCCCAAGAAAACGCTGTCGCCCGACAGCACATTCACTGATGCGGTGCCAACCAGGCTCGCTGTGGTCGTTGTGTCGTATACCTTGCTCGACGCGGTCACGCCCGAGACCGCCAGGTTCGCTTGCGTGACGTTGGCCTTCAAACCCGTGGGCTGTGCGATGGCGTAGTTCGCCGCATCGGCACCCGTGAGCGTGTACCCGGTGATGGTCACGGCCTTGTTCGTGCCCACGTTCTTGTTGGCAAAGCTGCCCGTACCGGTGCCAGCCACGACAACGTTGTCACTCAACAGCGCGTTCACGGCCGCGGTTCCGATGAGACTCGCTGTGGTGGTGGCGTCATACACCTTGCTCGACGCGGTGACACCCGAGACAGCCAGGCTGGCTTGCGTGATGTTGGCCGTTACGCCCGTGGGCTGCACGAGGGCGTAGTTGCCGGCATCCGCGCCTGAGAGGGTGAAGCCGGCGACCGTCACCGCCTTGCTGCTGCCTGCGTTCTTGTCGACAAAGCTTGCGCTTCCAGTGCCACTGACCGAAACGACATCGCTCGACAGCGCGCTGACCCCCGCCGTGCCGGTGAGGCTGGCGGTGGTGGTCGCGTCATATACCTTGCCCGACACCGCCAACCCGGTCACGGCCAGATTGGCCTGCGTGATGTTGGCCGTTAAGCCTGTCGGTTGCGTCAAGACATAGTTCGCTGCATCGGTGCCAGAGAGCGCGTACCCGGTGACTGTCACGGCCTTGCCCGTACCCACGTTCTTGTCTGCAAAACTGGCAACGACCGTGCCGCCAACCGACACGTCATCACTCAGGAGCGGGTTGGCCGTCGCCGCGCCGATGAGGTTTGCCGTGGTGGTCGCGTCATACACCTTGGTCGACGCCGTGATGCCGCTGACCGTGGTCGCCCGGGGGGTGATGTTGAAGCTGATGCCGCTGCCTGACAGGCTGTAGTTGCTGGCCAGGCCCGTGCCATTGCCGAGCACCAGCGTGCCCGTCGCTACTGTCTTGGCGTTGCCCACGTTCTTGTCGATGGCGATGCCGCTGCCACTCACCGTGAGGGTGTCGCCACCGACCAGGCTGCCCAGAGTCAACCCGCTGCCTGCCACACCCGTGGTGGCGTCATAGCTGCGGCTGCCCGTCGCGCTCACGATGTACGGCGTGATGGTGCTGGTGGTGTTGTCGACGTAGCTGACGGTGTAGTTGCCGTTGTGCACGCCATCGCCCACCGTGACGCCCGAGACGGTGACCGTCTTGTTCCCACTGCCCGCGTTCTTGTTGGTGAAGGCGAAGCTGCCCCCCGTGAGCGTGTCGCCGCTGAACAGGGTGCCGCTGCTGACGGATGCCGTCGTCGTCACGCTCAGGCCACCGTCATAGACCTTGCTGGCATTGCTGGCAGTGAGCGTGATCGAGGCCGGCGTGATGCTGAACGAGGTGCCCGTGCCGAAGCTGATGGCGTAGCCGAGCGTGGATGTCAGCGAGCCCAGCACATAGGCATAGCTGCCCACGTCCTTGCCCGCCGCCCGCCCCAGCACACCGCTCAATGCGGTGGATGCGTTGTCGGCGGTGGCCGGGTCGAACCCCGTCACCGCGTAAGTGAAGGTCGGGTCGGCAGCACCATAGGTCTTGGTCAACGTGTCGGCAACCACCGACAACACCCTCGGCGCCGCCAGCAGCGAGAACTCGGTGGCGCCATAAGACGGCGTGGCATAACTGCGCCCCAAGTTGAAGGCATCGAAGCTTCCGCTGTTCACACCGGAGGCAGCACTCAGGAGCGAGAACGTGTCGCCACTCAGGCTCACATAGCCATACCCGTTCGTCTTGGTGAGCGCGAGGCTGCCGAACGAAGAACCGATGGTGCCGGTATCACCTGACAGTGCCCCCGTGACGACCAGCCGGTCGAACTGGCCGGCGCTTGTACCGCCCAACTCCGCGTTCAGGCTGGCGCCGGTGGCCATCTGCAGGTCGCCACTGATCGTGAGCGTTCCCGTCACGCCGGTGCCGCCCGGGTTGATGCTGCCCTGGTTGACCAAGCGGGAAGCGCCCGTGCCCACGGCAATCGTTCCGCTGCCCGCCAGGTTGCCCGTGTTGACGAACCCACTGCCGCGGTAGAAGGTCGCGCCGGCATCAGCCTGAACCGTCCCGCTGTTGCCAAAGTTGCTGGCGTGGATGTAGAGGGCTTGGCCGCTCGTGTTGGCAATCAAACGGCCCGCGTTGATGACGGTGTTCCCACCCCAGGTCTCATTCAAGCTGCCATAGCCTTGGATCGTCATGCCCGACCCGATCTGCAGGGTCTGGCCGTTGACGGAGAAGGTGTTGAGGTTGGTGCCAGCCAGGTTGAGCGTGGCGGTGCCAGGGGTCGTCAGGTGGTGCACCGTCCCCGCCGCCTGCCCGGTGTCTTGGCCGTTGAAGTACCAGTTGTTGGCGCTTGCGTTGACGGTTGTGCCGTTGGCCAATGTGAGGTCGTTGTAGATGTGCAGTTCGCCGCTCACGTTGAGGGTCGTGCCGCCCAGGGTCACGTTGTCGAGCCGGCCGCTTTTGCTGGTGAGGGTGGTGCTGTCGCTGCTGAGCACGGTGCCGTTGAGGATGCGGCCGTACAGCGCGGTCAATCCGCCGGTGCCGAAGAGTCCGCTGCCGCCGATGTCCACCGAGGTGCCGGTGTTGTCCAGCAAGCCGGTGAGGTTGACGTTGCCGCCGCTGCGTGCGTATCTCGCGCCGGTCAGATCCGCGACGGTGAAGGTACCGCCGAGGTTGAGCGTGCCGCTGTTCGCGTTGATCGTGCCGGTGTTACTCCAACTGCTGGCGTTGAGTGCCAGCGTGCCGCCGCTGGCGTTGGCGGTGCCGCTGTTGGTGAAGCTCTGGGTCTGGATGTCCAGCGCGCCGGCAGTCGTGCCCACTGTGCCCACGTTGCTGAAGTTGCTGGTGTAGACGTACAGGCCTTGACCGTTCGTGTTCGCAAGCAAGCTGCCGGCGTTGATGACGGTGTTGCCACCCCAAGTCTGGTTCAGGCTGCCGTAGCCCTGGATCGTCATGCCGGACCCAATCTGCAGGGTCTGGCCGTTGACGGAGAAGGTGTTGAGGTTGGTGCCGCCCAAGTTGAGCGTGGCGGTGCCGGGGGTCGTCAGGTGGTGCACGGTGCCGGCGGCTTGCCCGGTGTCTTGCCCGTTGAAGTACCAGTTGTTGGCCCCAGCGTTGACGGTCACCCCGTTGGCCAATGTGAGGTCGTTGTAGAGGTGCAGTTCGCCACTCATGTTGAGGGTCGTGCCACCCAGCGTCACGTTGTCGAGCCGGCCGTTGTTGCTGGTGAGCACGGTGCTGTCGCCGCTGAGCACGGTGCCGTTGAGGATGCGGCCGTACAGCGCGGTGAGCCCGCCGGTGCCGAAGAGGCCACTGTTGCCGATGTCCACCGAGGTGCCGGTGTTGTCCAGGACGCCGGCGATGTTGACGTTGCCGCCGCTGCGTGCGTATCGGGCGCCGGTCAGATCCGCGACGGTGAAGGTACCGCCGAGGTTGAGCGTGCCGCTGTTCGCGTTGATCGTCCCGCTGTTGCTCCAGTTGGTTGCGTTCAGCGCCAACGTGCCGCCACTGGCGTTGGCGGTACCGCTGTTGGTGAAGCTCTGGGTCTGGATGTCCAGCGCGCCGGCGGTCGTGCCGATCGTGCCGGTGTTAGCGAAGTTGCTGGTGTAGACGTACAGCGTCTGGCCCGGTGTGTTGGCGAGCAGAGCGCCAGCGTTGATGAGGCTGTTGCCACCCCAGTATTGGTTCAGGCTGCCGAAGCCTTGCACGGTCACACCCGAGTCGATCTGCAGGGTCTGGCCGTTGACGGAGAAGGTGTTGAGGTTGGTGCCAG
>Ga0307516_10003065_pt1 | contig 21794 bp, 25 predicted proteins | sample 19_EM_MG_FD_203310 | JGI IMG/M metagenome (GOLD analysis project Ga0307516, IMG submission 203310) | Populus trichocarpa ectomycorrhiza microbial communities from riparian zone in the Pacific Northwest, United States - 19_EM | ecosystem: Host-associated > Plants > Roots > Unclassified | place... | reverse complement strand
TAAAATCTCAAACTACTGTTATAATTCAAATTTTAAGGGCATTAAAATGTGAAAGTAAAATTTAAATTATCATTTGTCATTTTCAATGCACTATAAATGGCCGGAAAATCTTGAAATCCCTGGTGTGAGAATAGACTTGGACGTAAACAGTATCGATGCTGGTTAGTCCGAATATGTTTCCTGTGCACATTAACGAACCATTCTCGGTGATTGCACTGCCATCAATTTCGAATGCGGCGTGGGCTGCTGCGCCCACTGGCTTCGTATCTGAGATAACATTGATGGGACTGTAGAGGTCGCTCCATCGGAATCCATCCCCTGGTAAAACATCTACAGTAATCGGATTTCCACGAAGCCAATCGAGTGATACCGGTGATGTCAATGGACGAGGGCGGCGTGGCATTGACGTGGCAGCAAGGCTTCGTCGAAAGCCTGTTCAACAGAGGAGCAACTGGTGACAGGGAATGTACCAATTCGATCTTCTACAGTCGAGGATGGCTCTTTCTTTTGGGTGCAATGTTTGAGAGATCGAACGAGCTCGTCGGGATTCGTCAACTCCAACAGATTATAATCTAATCCTGAAAGAAACTTGGATCATCAGCAAAGATACTGCTAGTCCAACACACTCTCGAGCCTCCATGTAAAAATGCTGTGATCATTCAACACAGATGACCTCCAGCTGAAGATGGTGAAATACTTTCTTCCCTTCCCAAGACAAGCATCAGCGCATTCGCATCCAGCAGGCCCAGCAGGGAATACACTCTATCCTTGACTCGAGTCGTTATCCGACCGGCAGTCCACGACATGATTTGAGCAACGCAGGGACGTTTGGAGAAGAGTTCGCCCATCAATATATGCTCCGGAACTCAAATCACTCGAGTTCCAGAGCATATACTAGCATACGACCCTATTCGCTGCCGATCCTTGTCGGAGAACTACCCTGTAGGGTAAGAACCACTCCGGCCAGCCATTGGAATCGGCATACCTCGTGTCATCATGCACAGTGGGAAAGGTTGATTACCTTGGACACCTCTGAGCTGCTTCGCAACAAGTACTGACCCACAACCATCTGTACCTGTTCCTCTTAGGCTAGCGAGGATCTTCTGGTAGCCGAGACAGCCAGTGAACTTCATCCTGTCATTTGCCACGGCTTTTTCATCGTTGTGAGATCAATCTTTCGAGTCTCTAGGGCCGAGTTGTGTCCTTGTTTCGTGATCCATGGATGGAACAATATTGCGTAGTCCGTTTCATCGCGGAATTCGAGGTCCTTCGAAGTTCGACGAACTACTTTCCTACTATGGTTTTCGTCTATGGAAGAACTCGAACTTTTATCAGCAAAGTTACAGATCGTCCACCGTGTCTGGCTTCATTCTGAGTTCAGACTGGCCAGACAATGCAGACCATACCATGCAGGAAATATCCTACTTATGGTATTGTATTTCTTTTTGGATCTTTTTGTACCTTTGTGTCACGAGCAAGGCGACAGAGTGACGGACGAGAGAGAAGAGAGTCAGAAAGTGTGGGCGCCAGCGACTGGCGTTACAACGTTGGAAATTTGAGCCCCAAGTGTGCGCTTATGTAAGAACTATACAGTTCTGCGTAGTTCCGTTCCAGCCAATCTATATTTCATAAGGATCGAGTAGCGCAGTTGAGACAAATGTATAGTACTAGTATAGTATTAGAACAAAAGACGAAAAAGGATGAAGACGTCGTACGAAAGAGTCGAGTCCGTTGAAAGAGTGTGAGGGGCACCATTAGCGCATTAGAGACTTTGGGCTGAGCACTAAGGAAACTCAATTGTGGGTGAGTCAAAAATTATTCGAGAAATACAGTGTAGTGTAAACTATTACATAGTGAGTACCGCATGATGCATGCCCAGATTACCGCTTTCGCCATTGCCATGGTAGCACGAGCACTTGTCTTGTCCATGTCACGCTGATGGGCGGTCGGCAATGTGGCAACACGGGTACCACTCGATGTAGTTGGTGACTGATGCCATTTGGTATTATGTATCATTAACTGGCTGCGTGGCGTGTTCGCTACTGGCGTCACAGCACGAGATCTGCTTGTTGGCATCCCCATCAAGGTTGGGGGTGCAGTCTGCAGAATCGTGGCAGCCACTTGTGTGAACGGGTGCAATGAAGCGAACAAGTGGGGTGGGTTTCACTCCTGATATTTTCGCAAGGATTCCGAATACCCTAAACAAGAAGTACTCCTGCACAATTGGGGCTAGCCACGTTCTACGAGGTCGACTGTCAAACCTACCTCAACTTTACCACTTACCTCGTCTCGAGTCATCATCCCAACCTGGGAATACGTTGACCCTATTTATTGGGTGTTCCTGCGCATACAGTCACCTCTAGCAATGGCATGCTCGTTGACGAACTCAGAAGAAAGACGTCAGACGTGGTATAATAACAACAATGAGTTCAAGCGACAGTATGAACAAAAGGGTTGTCATACCGTCTCAGGCTTGAAATGACATTCTAAAACACAACTCTGTAAAGGAACAAGTGATCAGGTGGATTAGAACGTAGCTTGGGCCGCCTCTCGACACGGAACATGTTAACCACCCATTATGTATGAGTCAGAGAAAGTGGCGCGTGGGTCAGTGGTTCACTGACGCGAGAATGGGACTTGTGGCCGCAGTGGTGGTACATAGGTGGTGGCCCTCATTGTAATGGTGGTCCCCATCGTCGTCTAGTGTCGGTGGTCGTAGCACATCACCGTCATGGTAGAGTGGTACGTGATCATTGCCATGGTCCTTGCCGTCGCCGACGTGGGCTAGGGCGGTTCTCGTCACCGACGTGGTCATGATTCTCGTCATCTTCGTGATGCGTCAAGGGAAAACGGCGACTTTTGGGGGGCTAGTTGAGAATGACAGATATCCGGTGTGACAGCAAATCTTGGATGACGTTCGACGGACTTGTCAGTGGGATAAGGATTGCACCGTGAATGGTGGCCATAACAGAAGGGGGGGGATATGATTCAGAGAAACGGTGATGGTGGAGGGTAAGGCTTTATGTAAAGTGGTATACGAACTTGGTTATTGGCATTGATGAATACTTAGGAAAATGGGGCATATTAGCAGGACAAGTGCGCACCATTGACGAGACGTCTGTGGTCAGAGGTAGACTCAGGTAGTAATTGCTTGGTAGTGAGAAGGCCGCCATTGACCCGGAAATAAGCGGCCGCTGGCGGAACACCGGCCCGGAAGAATCGAAGTTGGGAGATTCCCAGACCACGATTACAGGCGATCCGTGACAATGTCGGTCCCTCGATCTCACGATGACGACGACAGCGATGTCGATGATTTGGACGGTAAGAATCACTTTCCTCCGACACATGATGGACCGCTGGTGCTCATGACGCGCAGATGTTCTCGATCAATTCGCCCCGCAATCAGCCAACAAACTTCCCGATAACAATGACGATTTCACGACAGAACTGGCCCGTGGTATGGAATCGTTAATGCGTGAACTCGACACAAGCACGACGGCAAATGAAGGAGAGGAGAAGGACGGAGAAAGGGAGAAAAACGAACAACTTAGGGCTGCTTGGGAGGCCATGTTGATCGAAGGGATGGATGGTATGGGTTCCATACCTGATGCACCTTCACCGCAACTGAAAGATCCAGCATCGATGTCCCAGCCCAAGCCTGCCAGCACAGACCAAGCTGCGACTAATCCATCCACCGAATTCCAATCCCGAATCCGGAACACCATGGACAAGTTGAAGTCCTCCGAGTCCAATCTCGAACCCTCTCGAACCCAAGAACAAGTCGAAGTCGATGAGCTTGCAAAGCTTCTGGAGGGTCTTGGAGGGGATGGCGCAGATCCAAATGCGGAACAAGAGCTGACGGATGTGCTACAAGCGATGATGGGGCAGCTGATGAGTAAAGAAGTGCTTTATGAGCCGTTGAAAGAGCTATACGAGAAGGTGCGTCGCATGGTTTTACCAGCCATCTATTACGCTCTGATTCCTTTTTATCTGGATACAGTTTCCCCCCTATCTTGAGTCCCACCCAACGCTTGACTCAGAAATGCGAGAACAGTATCAGAAGCAGATAGCCTGCATCAAACAACTCCTCGAAATATTTGAAGCACCCACATACAATGAAGTGGATCCAGAGACGAACAAGAAGATTATGGATATTATGAGTGAGGTGTGTTCTTTTTCTTTCGACCTCCTTTCTCCAATAAAGGGTTACCACATAATGTGTATACCGTGTGGCGACATGGCCTTTTATCACATGTATATTAACCCCTTTACCCACGTAGCTTCAAACGCATGGATCACCCCCAGATGACATTATGGGTTCGCTTCCGCCTGGCTTCTCGCTGGGCCCAGATGGGTTACCAGAAATTCCGGATGGATGTGTCGTTTCTTGAGGTGGGTCTAGACTGGTCGGCATCTGGAGGGGAGTCATTTTAATTGAATCCAATGTTACGTGTGTATGGAACACCAGTGGGTTTTGATTACTGTAATAGTCGTGATTGTAGCTTTCATACTATACTTCTGTGCAGTAGATGTTTTTACACTATAAGCTCAAGTGCTATTGTAAGAGTCATTATCTAAGGGGCCGTGGAATTCCCCTATCTACAGAGAGAGAAAGCGCCAGTCCGACATTGCTCCGACATTTATGTCATTGTTCGTGGTTCTTCATCAGAATCCTTTGACTGATATCCTCAGGGCTAATTATAGTCTCAAACTTCTGATGCTCTCCGAAATGCTATGTACATGCCAGGCATCATCGAAAAGCAAAGTAATGCAATGGGCAGGGAATCTCTCACCAAGGGATATTACTGAATGGATTGAACAATGAATGGACCAAGAGGTGGTGTTTATCAGAATGGATGAAAATGCAAGTCAGACGCTGGAAGCTTACATCAGAGTCAGGGTAATAACGAGACCTCAAGGCTGTCGATGGCTAAAAGAAGGCATAACAACCGCACGGCGGCGATGTGTCTCCTTCCAACTGATAACACCCAGTATGGGGGGGGGGAGAGGTCTGACGATATTTCCCTCCCCCCAGGATCATTGGACGTAACTTAACATCATGCAACCCCCATCCCGAGGCTCTAGACACGGGATAACCAAGCAGAAGGCACCACGTCCTTCACGTCTTTGAACGTAATGATCACCATCATTGACGTGAGCGTGAGTTCTCTTCTTTGTCCATGCATACATAGTAAATCCTGTGAACGAATCATGTATGATGGGGCCCTCCGAAAGCCTCCGAAAAAAATAATCCATAGGCGCTCTGGAGGAAAGCGTACCTGGTTGTATATGAGTTCCTAACGTAGGCACATCAGTCAGGGCAATTACATCCACGTTGCATGAAACGTGAAGCTACCAGGAACTCCGATGCATGCATGGACGTATTCAAGACGGTGGTCTGCGGGTGTATTCAGATTCCAAAACATATCAACAACGGAAAAAGGTGGGAAAAAAAACAAACAAGTCCACAGACTGGTCTAGGCACTCATATATGTTCGTCGTGACATTTCCGCGCGAAGCCAGATCCTGTGTTGTTCTTCTGGAAAAGCATGCGTGGCTTGGCATCTCCGCGGTGGCAAGCCCAGAACATAATTATGTATGTGGGAAAGAGATTTGGAAGAACTCGTGGCTGCTGTCCATGCGGTCAGCTTGTACATGATACGATTGATTCATCAGCGCATCAGCCTTGAGGTAGAGCCTTGTGCGCCAATCTAGTTATCTGTTCTCGAATGAGACATGGATAATAGAACAAGAGCTTACTCCCATCTATTCGATCGGGCCCTCGCAGCTACCTAACAGATGAGTCCAACCGAAAAACGAAGTACTAGTTGTACCCTCGCCTCCTTTTGGGATTCTTTGCCCACTCACTAATAACAGCCGGGTTAACTTAGAACACGATTGAGAGTACAATTCCCATACCCGTCAGCACAAAGTGCACAGAAATTCTCCGAACAGGAACATTCGAAGATGTTGATGTTGATGTTTGGTATTCTGGGTCTCAAGCTTTGACCGAGCCAATCGACATGTGATTACATAAGCCATAGCAGCACTAGCGTAGTCAGCAATCTCTTCCATTTAGCATATGATAAGCAAGCTCAGGCCGGGTCGCTCCCAGTCCAATGGAACCGGCTCCCAAGCAAGTACATAGCCGTAGATTTGGACGCATTCACGCCGCAATCCATTCGATCGCTACGGTAGAGCCAAACTGGGACACAGCTCCAAGTTGCCCCTTTCCAACATCATCATAGCCTGGGCCAGGAATATGGGGAGCCCTAAGTAGCGGTAGAGAAACCGTTGACCCCATGAAACGTCCGATGCAGGGCTAAATAGCGCTACCTCCGACCCTCTCTCCCTCCCTCCCTAGCTGTAAGTACGGGTGAATGTGATAGTTCTCTTTGTTTGGGAAGCTACCAACGCCCTGCGGCCGGTCTGGGATGTCCATAAGGTTGTTTTTCTTCTTCTCGACTCTGATGCGTCCATCGGGACATGGGGGCGATCTTGGATGTCCTATGCTGTGTCAAATGCGCATTCTTTTGATCCTATAGCATGTCAGCCAGCTGCTAATCAAGGGAGGAAACCCGCCACTCGGACCGGGGGAGGAGGGGACTCGCCCCCCTCTCCTTCTCGAATCTCCTTATCTCGCCGCTCGACTGGCCCCGCACTCCGAGGGGCGGTACCGGGCAGTGCCCAGCACGAACTCGTGCAACGTATGTACCATACATGCACATATTGCCGCCCGACCCTTGTTTTAACGCCCGATGCGTCCGCGGGTGTTTACGTTGCCGCCTTTTTTGCTTGCTTCTGTCCGCCCTGATGTGACTGAGCGCCAAGGGCGAGTGTGTGTGCATCGAGGTGAGGTGATTTATTATTGTGTGGAAGGACCCTTTGCCAAGGGTGTGTGTGTTATTGGGGGGGGGGGTGTATGAGATGGAGGACGACGGGCCTGGAGTGGGGATAGGATGGGTTGTCTGGACAGCCAGGGACAGTGGGCTGCGCCCCTGGCAAGTACTGTGCTCTTACGAGGGGTGTCCCTATCTTGGCCCGTGCAATGGGGAGGGTGGGGGAAGTAAGAATTACCTCCACTGTGTACGTCTTGGGTTTGGGTTGGGCGTAAAGCTCAAGGTCGGTTTGTGACTTTGGCATGCGAAGTAGAAGGCTTTTGCTTTATGATGCAAAGACTAGTGCTCATATAGATAAGTGCCATTGGTGGGAATAGGATGCACTCCACTTATCTTGTACATGAAAAAGATACGCCACTGAAACGTGAAAGGATCCGCTGCATACATGATCATTTCGGGGACTACATACATACAGCACGCGCCACATTCCTTATGGTCTTGCTGGGAGTGCTAACAACGAGGGCAAGGACCTGGTGGCCAGCATTTAAGGTAGCAACGCCCCTGTCAGTCAGTGACGTTGCGACAGCAGGGCGACGTGGACGGAATATGTCAACAAGGGGCGGGGGAACCTTACTGGACAAGGCCAGCATGTCAATCCCGCCGACCATGATGCTCTGCGTCGTCATGTGCACGTCAGCCGTGATGACTTACCAAACTGCAAGCCGAACAAAGATGAACCAGATCGCGTACACCTGACGACGAAGACGAACAAAGGCCGCAGATGGGGCAAGAACACCACCATAAAGGGAGACGGGCTCGCGACTAACTCGAGTTAGTCACCTGATTTGATTATTGCACCAGGGGGGGGGGGGGGGTAGTCAGATAGCCAAGAGTAGTTTGATTGAAGAGCACCGCCGGGGGTTGGGATGGGTGTATTTCATTTTGGACTGTATAAGTATATGTATGTAAAATGGGGGATGAAAGCCGCACTGTGGGCGGGATCAGTGGACCTGGATTATAATTAGATATGCGACAATGGAAAGTCCGTACGCTGCGATGCATACTACTGCATCCGGAGAGACTCTGATCCGAACGATGTCGAAGTTGATAGAAAGCATTTTTGTGTTCCGAGTTATGGTATTGGGTCGTGAGTACGTAGTCGTGTGGGCCAAGATGGACGAGGGAACGTTCCGGGCAGGTCCCAGGTGACACTAGGAAGCACTGACAATGGGATTTGGGGTAGGATGGCGACATCGGAGTGGAATGATTAGTCACTCGGCGAAGTGGCAGTGATGTGATTCCATCAGCTTCAGGAAGTTTCGAAGTGCATGTTTGAGAAGCAGACTGGAAAAGAAATTCAATGCAGTCCGGAGTGAGCTCGGAAGTTTGGCAAGAAGTCGCCCAGACACCGAGAGGGGTTGGTTAGCGCTATTAGTATGAGGTCACAGGGCGTAGCTGAACCGAGGAGGGCAGTTCCGCCCTGACACTGCCAACGGGGAATCAGTTGAACATGGGTGACCGGTGATGCCATTGATGGCCGTCGTATCCTCGCAGGGGGGTAAAAGCGTTAATCCGTGTGTCTTGCAAAGGGCAGAGTGGCCTCGGACATAGAAAGGGCGAGACTTAGCTGTGTGTGGGAAAACGATAAGGTTAGACTAGAGTCAATGGAGCGAACGACAAGCGAGCAAGCGTCGATCGAAAACGGAACACGAGTCGCACGGCCACTGCACGACGGAAACACGCTGCAGACGCACGGCTGGACGAGCCTGCACGGAGAGTTTCTCGCTGGGTATTTTGTTGAGCAGCTCTCGTCGAAGACCTGTGCTGGGTCGAAAATAGTCAAATAAAAGGGGGAGCGTGACGGTGCAACGCGTGACCGAGCGTGCCGAGAGATCTGTTTCCATATGCGGAAGACCTGCGATCGAGGTTGCCGATGAGATGATCGTGTCTTGTCCGTGTTGCGGGGGGGAGGACACAGAAAAACAGCGCTAGCTTTTATTTCAGCCTTGTGTCTTCCTCCCCGCACCCAGACATGCTCGCTCTCTCCCGCTGAAGCCCATCCCAGACATGGTTGCCTTCCTCCGCAGAAAGGCTGCGAATAAGAACCAGGCTGCAGACGCCCAGGCCACCGTCTCCGCGTCTGATGTGCCCCCCGCGCTCCCCCCCGTCTTCCACGGCCGCACCTCCAAGTCGAGCGCACCCGGGCCTGACCCAGAAGTCCCATCACTCCCCGGGCCGCCCAAGGCGGACCCTGCCCCTCCATTGCTCTCCAACGTCGTCCCACTCGCCACCACCATCGAAGACGACGTCGACTGGCAGGCCCTCATCCAATTCATAGACGCACCCACTCTCCTCGCAGACAAGCCCACGCGCGAGCCAACACCCCCTCCCCCTGCGGAGAAGAAGCTGCCAGGTGTGTCCCGTCCAGTCTTTCCCCGTGCTCGTCCTCACATGCGACAAGGCGCAGCCCTCGTCACCTCCAACAGATACCTCTCCCAAGCCCAAAAGGCCCGTCTGACCCGCGAACAGAGCCTCAAGCAGAATGACCCCCGACCCAAGGGCGACCAACTGCTGCTGCCGGCGCTCAAGAACAGCGCGTCGAATGCCACTCTCATGTCCGCTTCCGACAGCCTCACAGATCGTCGCCATGGTCCTGCTCCTCCTCATATCAAGGACGATCCTCAGGGTCGCGTCGCTCCCGATCCCGGTCTGCAAGGCGCTCCGCTCGGTGATCGCGTTCGTCTCTTCTTTTTCCCGTCTTATTTCCCCGTTCATGTCGTCACAGACCATTTCCAACGCCAAAAAGGAAACACCACTCCAGGATCGGGCGGTGTCGAGCGGGCGAAGGGACGAAGGTCGGTGTTCTTGCTGACATGCCCCGGTTCCGATACTGATGCTCTCTTCCTTGCCTGCAGCATCGCTCACACTCGGCTTCTTCTTATCCCGCAAGAACCCAAAGCCAAAGACTCGCAATGCCGATACGCTTGTGTCCAAGGTAAGCGTTTGAGCTCTTTGCGAGTGTGGAGCTCGTACACCCCTTCACATCAATCACAATTCCCTTTCTCGTCACCTACTACTTTATCCTTTCACAAAGAGTAATCGCATCACCGCTAACGTTCGCCCCTTCGTCGATCCTATGACTCATACACCCATCCGACCGGGCAATTAGGTCACCGACGGCGTTTCCTCTTCCCGTCTCGCTGTGCGCTCCTTAGTCGGGGCTGCTCCCCGTTCTCCCGTCGTCGGTAATGGTCATCTCGATGCAGTCAATGGCCCGAAGAACCCCCCGTCGGCAGGTGCTTCAAAGAAGCCCAACGTCTCCGGCAATCCCACGTCTCCTCCGGATGCAAAGCCAGCCGTCGATGCCTCAAAACGTGCATCGCAAGACACGTCCACCAGCGAACGTCCGCGGGTAGATGTGCTCGGGTGGCAGGCCGGAGTAAGAGCTGTACGTCATCCACTCTCGTCTTCCCATTCGATCGCTAACAATAACTTCCTGGCATCTGCTTACTTCACAATTATCCTGGCTTTGCTGTCGCCTTTGCTGCGTGTTTGATCGCGAAAAAAAAAACGCTGGGAACTTTTTTCCTGCGGTAACCCGACTCGACCCGATGCCACGACCATGGTAATAATGATTGCATGCGTCCATTATTATTACCTCCGCTTCTCGACTCCGCTCTACCGGTTCCATTGTTTGGGCCCCTGGGTAAAATATATTTACAAATATATATACGGTCACGTATCATCACAGGCGAAGGAAACTGAAACTGCAAGGCGAACAACGCGCATCTCAACCTCCTCTCAGCACTCTCGCTCGCATCGTCCCCATACTGCTCCAGGTCGTGCTTCTCCCCATACCTCTTCATCCCAGCTTCCACGCTCACGCTCGCCACCCCCGGATCTGCCCCATCCACACACAGACTCACATTCACGCTCGCGTTCGCCCCCGAATAGGCATTCGACTGCGAGCCCGACGACCATGATGACGAACGAAAAGACGAATACGAAATTCAATGCTGCCAAGACGTCGGCGGTCCCCCCGACAAGCTATCCAGAACGGCGCATGTCAGGCTACTCTGACCAACGCTCCACGACGACAGGACATGACCAGAACCGAAACCGTACCCACTCCCATGGCCATGGCCAACGCCCCCTCACCTCCGACGGCAGTGCACAGCAGGGCCAGCGACATCATCATCATCGACGGTCTGGCTCGGATCACCAGGCACGCCAGGGTGACCAAGGGAACGGTCATCCCCCTATGCCTGCCACCGCATCCACTGCGTATCCTGTTGCCGCCGCTGCTGGCGCATTCTCACCAAATGCGTATCCCAATACCTCGTTCTGCCCTACCGCCTTTGCAGCCCCCGCATTCGGCCCCTTTGGATATGGCGCCCCTGCACCCGGAGCGGCGCATATGTATAACCCGTACAACCCTGTATTCCAAGCCTTCGGTCTCGGTGCGGGTGCATACCCTACTCCATCGCCGTCTCCCGTTCCGTACGGGCCCGGTGGTGGTGCTGCTGGTGTCAATGCCGGCAAGACGCCGGGGCTATACAAAAGCGCCTCTGCGACGTCCTTTTTCGATTCTGTCATGGCTGGCGTGTCTAATGTGCCTGGGGGGCAGAATAACGCTGCGCACCAGCACCAGCAACAACACAGTGCGCGGCGGAGGAACGAGTCGGGTGGACGGAGCGCCAATGGTGGGGAGCACAAGGACAGTGGCAGACCTCGCGCGGTGCTGACGAAGGCACGCCCAACGCCGCCGCCCACGCCGCCCCATGCACTCTCGATGAACGCAAAGACAAGCCGCCGCACTCGCAAGACGGCCGTGTACGACGATACCGACTCAGACACCGACTCGGACTGCCACACAGACGACGGACTGCGCAAGGCGTGCTCGCTGCTCGACTCGGACCCATTCGCGAAGACGGGCGGTGTGCGTGTCGTGATGACGTGGAACGACAGCAGCGGGTCGTCGTCGAAAGAAAGCACATCAGGCCAGGCCGAGACGCCCGCACGCCCGTCGTATCGCCCCACCGCGGGCCAGCCTCGTCCGGCGTTGATGGCCGATTTGAGGGGTGCCGCCCGTGTCCGTCCGGACCCTCCGACACCGCCTTCCCCCGAGGATTACCAGGTTGCACGGCAGCAGCGCAGGGGGCTTGTGCTCGGGAAGGAGCCACCCCCGCTTGTGGCGGAATCGATTGCGCAACGGGGGATCCGCCAGTCTGTCTTGCTCGATGGTACGAGCGGCCCAGAGGTGGTCGCACTCGCACCTGCACCTGTGGCAGATGGCGCTGGCGAGATCGAGGTCAAAGTGCCGCCCAAGTATTTCCCGCTACTCGCGTTCCTATCGCGTCCCGTGTTCTTTGCGTCGCTGATGGCGTATCTGGAGTTCGGGGATTGGCTGGCGCTGTATGGTGTGGGCCGGCGGTCGGTGAGGGCGCTATTCGATGCGACGGCTGCTCCGCCGTCGAGTTTGCGCCATTCGTTTACGGGCATTAAAGGGTTTAGAGCGGGCGTAGGTGCTAGCAATGCGCGGCAGCTGTGCGAGATTGTGTTGGAGCGGTTTTTGCGGCCTGTGGGGTACGCAAAGTGGGAGTACGAGTGGCCAGAGCCGATCGTGTTGAGTTTGAGGGTACGTCTCTTCTTTCTACCTCTCCTCTTCCGTGGTCTGAGCTAATACGGCCGTCGTCAGGATCTTCATAATTATATGCACGGCGTCTCGCTGCCCACGCATGAATATGCACGTCTGGCGCGTGCGTACCTCGAGCTGCCCAAGGACAAGAACGTACAGGGCCCAGATGTCCTCTCGCTTGCGCTGACGACGCGTGCATATACCAAGGTCGTGCTGCGGCTGAGGGCACAAGCAGAGTCAGAGGCAAGAGTGGTCGCACGGCTGCGTGAGGAGCATGGACGCTCGTGCAATACATGCCAGCAGCGTGGTCGGTCCGAGCGCGGGGGACGCGGAGGCGGCGTGTCAAGCAGGTCGTCCTCGCCATCGACAAGTTCGTCGCATCATCATCCGCAGCAGCAGCAGCGGAAGAAGACGCACACACGGCAAGGCTCGTCCTCGACGTCTACGTCTGCATCCTCGTGTACATGCAGTCCTCTGCGTCCTAAATTCCGCTCGCCGCTGTTCCGCCCGAACCGTGCAGCGCTGTTGCGGGTATTTGTGCCCTCGCCGGACGGAACGTGGCTTTCAACGAGCAGTGTGGAGGAGTGCGAGGCGGAGCTGCGGCGCTCGGGGACGGGCGTGGCGAAGTTGCTGCGGGTTGGTGATGTCGTGTGGGATGTTGCCCTCGGCGATGAGGGGAACGTGGGGAGGATGGTGTGGGATGGTGGTTATCTAGTGGTCCGTCGTCTCTCTCTCTCTCTCTCGCATCTACCAAGGACGGGGGTTCTAACATGGCACACGTACAGGACCTCGACTACAAGTATTCGCGCCTCGGCGAGCTATCTCCCTACTTCCACAGTCTCGCATTCTCGCCGTCGTACTTCCACCGCGTGATCAGGATCGGTGCCAGCGCGGGACACAATCCCCAGGCAAACCCGATCGTATACGTCGACGTGAGCCCATGGGGGAAGGAGATTTCGGAAAACTTGCAGTTGCTGCAGGAGAGAGGCAAGGCTGAGACGTGAGTAATCGATTTCCTTTTTTTTCTGTGATGTGGCTTTGGGTTGACATGCTGTGATGATGCCTAGGCCTAACGGTGCTCTTCACGATGTCGTTCAATGGGTTCACCGATCCTCCTTCACGATTCGCCGTCCCGCCAATGCGCCCGCGCCCTCCCACCTCCAGGAGACCTACCCCCATCTGATTCCCCGTTCGCAGCGTGCGCCGGTCCCGAATGCACCTAGCTTCCTGGTCGATCCGAACTGGTATGGCAAGGTCGTCATCGAAGCTGAGGGCACGAACGAGGGGCTTGTGGATCTGCAGGAGAGATGTGGACCGGGCGTGTTTCCTCCACGCGCAGAGACGATTGCGAAGCAGATCAGGAGCGCAAAAGAGAACGCCCAGGCGAGGAAAATGTGGAGAGTTGTCAGGGAGCGCAGGTCGGTTCCATTCTTTTATATATTATGCGTGTGCTGATTCCGGGGTTTTGATTGTAGTCAACCTGGCGAGATCTTTTTGAGAGCTGTGACGGAGAAAGAGAGGGTGATGTGGTGATAATGTGTGTTGGGGGGTGTGCCATATACACCTGCGTTCGTGAGATGGTCTTGAATCGCTACCAGATTCGAACCTCGTTTTTTTTTTTCCTCGCTTTTCATCTGATTTTTCTTTACGTTCTCGCTCGGGGGTTGCTGTCATTCGAGCCTAATTCCGTTTGCCATCCTCACTCGTTGTATATCTGCTGCATCTTACCTTTTTCTTTCCCGAACGACTTCTACATTACACACTAATACGACAGACCGGGTACCTTTTTAGAATAACTCGCTCGTTTACAGTGCTCTGGAGCGCTGGGCTTGAGCCATGGTACCGCACTTATTCATGATCACGATATTTACGAATCTTGTTGCTCTTTTGCTGAATACTTTTACCTATGCGCACCTCGCTACTATTTCCCTGGTTCCAATTTATCCAACCGACTCTTTTCTCTCTCTCTCCAATCCCATCCCCATTATCTGGACTCTCTTTGTGCTTTGTGTTTGTAGACTCGGATAGGATATCTGTACGCGAAAAACTGTTCACTCGTTTTTTACTACTAGTACTAGATAGAATATTTGTGGAATCACTATGATCGGGTTTGCTGAGGACGTGAAGAACCTGATTGATCAAGCAAACTGGTCGGTGGATCGTAAGGTCTTTTATAGGCCTAGTTGTTCGACCTGAGTGTTTAGTTCTTCAAGGATAAACGGCGGAGTTTAGTGGGCGCCAGATTCCGGTTGCACGTGACATTGATTTCTCAAACACGTGACTTTGTTGACGCGCCTGATCTGTGACTGATATAAAAAGGACCTCGCCCGCTAGCCTCGCTCTTCCACTTCAACCACCACCGTACACTATCCCGTCACGACAACCCCCGTTAATTTCTCGCTGCAGCGGGTCTGTATCGAGCTACATCGACATCAGTATTCTCGCTCCTTTAATCAGTACTCTATCCACTCTTACTCGACACCACACTCCTTTCTCTCGATACCTGAACAACAACGATGCACCTCGCACGAACAACCCCCCTCCTCTCCCTTTTCTTCCTACTTTTGGGCACCGTCCAACTTGCATCAGCTACCATATACCCCACTCTGCCTGTCCAGGGGACGGTATGGAGTGCGGGCCAGTCCGTACTCGTGACGTGGGCGGAGGATGGGTTACCGCCTACGGTCAACACGATGGGGCCTGTCACCATCGAGTTGTGGGCCAATGTCAATGTGCGTTTCTCTCTCCACCTTTGTACCACCATCGGCTACTAACATACACCCGATTATCGCATCTCCGCATCGGGATGCATAGACGTTCGTCACCACGCTCGCCGTAAATGTGGACCCGAAGGCAGGATCGGTTCAGATGACGGTCCCGACGTTGCCAAGTGGTGGTGACCAGTTCATTTAGTGCGTCTTACTTCGCGCGTTCGTCATCGCGATCCTACTAATATTTTGCTTTCTGAACAGTATCCTCCGCTTCGTTTCCCATGTACCGATGCAATCAATGGTATACAGCGCAGACTTCAAGATCGTCTCTGGAACCAACCCCAATCCTCCCCCGACTACGGTACTACACAGTTCAACCGCCCCCCCCTCTCCAACTAGCACTACTACTTCCACTACTACTACGTCCATCAGTATTACCCCACTCACAACTTCAACGCCTGTCGTGGTGACGACCGAAATGACACCAGTAGCAGACACCCCCGTGCTCATCCTCATCACTTCGACATCGATGGCCACGCCCACAGTGATCACTCTGGAAAACCTTCCTGTACCCACCGTCACCACAGGATCGAACACCACGGCCTCATCGGGCACGCCGCACCCCCAGCAGCTGGGCGGCGGTAAGAATGCAGCGGGTAGGGACCTTGATATAGAGAAGCTCATGTTTCGAATTTTGTTCATTATTTGGCCGGCGTTGGTTGGGATTGTGTTGACTGTTTGACGGAGCGAAGACACTGTTTATTTTTCTCTCGATTTGTATCGTCGCATTGTAATGTAGCATCAGACAGCTGTAGTCAATTGGAATTTTGGAGCTCAAATACGCGGTCTTAGGAATGGGCAGTCTATGTAGGCGGCACGACACTACGCTCGCCGCAGATGCTGGACCCCAAGGCAGGAGTGAAAGGACCAGTCAAATCTCCCTGTCAAGAAAACATTATGTTTTGCTCGCTCCCTTTCTCTTTCTGACAGTTTTCTCCACTTGATAAGTCACGAATCAATGCAGACGTCAAAATCGCCTTCGGAGGCAAGCTGTCCCTACCACGATTGCGATCCTAGTCGACTCAGCTGATGTGCAGCACGATCACCTCTATTACTCGCGAATCCAATGCCTATCGCGACGTCGACTGTTATGATCTCCGGTAAACATTACCGTGACCATTCTCAACACTGCGACATCGATGTTCATCCTCACATTGACCACGCTGTTTGATATGGAGATCATGTTCATTATACCGGCGTTCAACAGGTGAAATTACTCTGACGCGCGTTTTTCTGCGAGACAAGAATACGACTATCAGGACGTGCCCCTCTGGAATGAGAACGAAAGGTAATGGCACAATCCTTTCAGTTAGAGACGGACAACTCTTATCCGTCCCAGCTTACCTAGTTGCTAACCACCCACATCGTGTGCATACGTTGCCCATTCCCATGAATCTTTACATATCCGAGGCCGATCAAACCTTTCCACACATTCATTGAGTAACGTCCTTCTTTGCAATTGTGCGACTGGGCGATGTTTTATACTATAAAACAAGAATTGACATATCTTTGCAATGACCTACCTCCATATCACAGAGGAAGTTCAACCTGTCAATCAGTGTCATTTCTTTTTGTTATTTGACCCTGCATGACGAAGCACACCTTTGAGACCAATTCATCAACGTGCTTCACAAAGAGAGTTGTGAATTCAGGCATGGCGACTGTTACGTTGGAGCAGCAGGTAGAGCAACCACGCCGCCTAACCTCTGCAATAGTTCTCTCGGTCATTTTGTGTACAGTATCGGCGCATGGTTTATCCTTTAAGAGTTCAAAGGTGGTGTCCATGAATTCTTGCCACCATAGAACACAGTAAGAACTAAACAGTCGGACGGTAGTTGACTTAGGACAGCTGCACGAATAACCTGCAGCAATTTGCCCCAAAATCCACGAGCCTGCTGTACTGTTCTGGTAATGTCGTTCGATCCAGGAGTAGTTGAGACGCAATTCCTGCAATGCACTCCCACACTTCTGATGGTATGTCAGTAGCGCGAGAAGGTCAGAGGCGGTGACCAGGTCGATTTCGTCAAACCACCCAGGAATGAGGGGCTCCCGCAAAGAATATTTGGCAGCCATGAGCGTCTGGTCACGCAGGCGGGCTCGACGCGCTATAGCAAAGCAGCGCAAAGAGTCGACCTCCAAAATCTTGGGATTGAACAGAGCTTGGCAGATTGCGTTCTCGATCCCTTCAAGGGAATACTTCTTCGTTGCTTCGAGTACATTGACCACATCTTTGAAATAATCAAGGGATGGGTCTTCTGCAAGTGTGCAGGGATAGCAGAAGCGAAGGAGGGCGTCTAAAGTCCTGCTGTCCTCTGAAACAGGAATAACGGCGAGGCCGTCTTTCATCTCCCAGTTCTCGGTCCTTTCTTTGGACGGTTGGGGAAGCTCGAACAGAGACTCGAAGAATGGGGATGCCAGAGAGAGAAAGAGTTTGAAGATGCGAAAGTCCACGTTATCAGATGTGCGCAGTACGACATCTGCTTTCGGGTGGTCGAATGGTGAGGAAGCGGGCTGGGACATAATGGAGCGGCGAGCTCTATAAAACCACCCAGTGAATGAGCGAGCACTGAAATGCCAACCGTTCAGCGACGCCGCATCTACGCTGACGTCAGCCACTCAAATCCGAAGTGGGGTTACACAGCGTCGCATATCTTTTATGCGACGTTGGAGTTTCTGCCTAGGGAAGTCCTCAAACTCTCGAGACAGACTGGCACTCAGAGCTGGCCTTGCAGCTACCTTTTCCTCTTATTCTGGCCCATCGACCTTTTTGAATTGCATAGCTCTCCAGCCTGGATACCTCCACTGATTCCTCGAGTATCGCTACTAATTGAAACAGGGGACAATCACGCAACTTTACGACGCTTCTCCTACCAGTCGCATGGTGTATTGACCGTGCATCCTGGATTGATCATGTGTAGGTCAGGCGCTTTAAATTGAATAATGCGTTGCACAGAATACTGCAATACCGATGTCCATCAGTGTCGTGCCGAGTATGCTATGATTCAGAGGCCAGAGTACCTTCGATACAGGACTTCGCCAGCTCTCCTGGGTTGAAGTTCATTAGAGCAACTCTAGATCATCTGGAGCTCTGCATGTGCGTTACGACAGTGCATTGATTCAATACTGATTGTTACTCAATGACTTAGCCGCCCATTTGACAGGTAGTGAGGCACCCTCCCGAAGCCTGCTGGATCCATAATAGCCCATCGCTAACTCATTTTCAGCCTTCACCGACTTCTCACTCTTGGCCTCAGCGGCCTGCATCTCTGCTCCCGAATTTTTCCGGATCCCCACTGCCCCCCCCCCCACCTTTCGCATTCTCCAGCAGGGCTCCACTGTTTATTTGTCTGAGCACGAGCTCTCATTGCAAGCGCTGCCCCTCAATTGCATGTTGCTGGAGTCTCCTCTTTCCTGTATTCGTAACTATTTGTGTGAATCGCCACACCAAATTTTTGAGGGTCGACTTACATACCTTCCTCTATCAAGGTGTAGCTTTGGAACTTGGAAGACTATCGTAACATGCTCAGTTGATGATTCCCTCGCATGGCTATGTCAGCCCTATTCCCTGACATTGTCTGAAGGTCCGGAACACCCTCATCACTTTTACTCATTTGTATTTCACCTCTTTTTCCGTGCGTATAGGGGATGGGCTGCTGACGCTCAGCCACTAAAAGGTAATGCATACCCAAAGGGGTCCTACGTCAAGTGAAACAGGAGTTGGCCTGGTGAGTTCCAAGTCCAAGCTCGCAGAAGCGGGCCATAAACGGAACTGACAGGGAGCCAAGCGACACGACAAACTTGCACGTTCACCACTTCTCACTTACATCGAGTTCTTGAAGCGCCCACTATTCCTTGTTCGTGATCCTGGTGGCGGTGTAAAATTGAGAAAATTGAAGTTCAATTCCATAGAAGCTGCGAGACTGGGGTACACTCCGGTACACTACATACATGGTGTTCCTCTCCCAGAAGAAAAGAAAAAAGAAAACTACAAAATCCAACTACGGTTCCAATATCACACCGATGTGCAAAGTTGCATGCATCTCCCGCTCAAAGCTTCACACGCCGAGAGCTAATTGACGGAGGCTTCATGGCGCCTGCACCTCAATAGGAGCAATAATTGGTGTCTGTCACGCAATAAGAGCCATTGGGACAACCTGAGATAAGCCTACGAGTGAGCCATTTGGTTTACGCTGAAGGTAAGTCCTTACATTTACCGACACTGTCACTGCAACAGAAAGAATCAGCATCACAGGCACCACCACCGCTGCAGCAGGTACCAGTGCCGCCATAGCAGTAGCCATCATTACAACAAAAGTCGTTCTTGGCACAACCGTTAGGATGGAACCACACTAATAGAAAACGACAATCTCACAGGGGACGACGCACTGTCAGCGCTCAATTGTGACAGGCTCAGGTGCCCCAGACGAGGGGTTTGGCCGGAGACACCTGCATCGATGAGAGCGAATTTCGAGAAGAACAGCAAAGCTGCGATAGGGAGGCAGTGAAACATCATGTTACTTGGTTCTGAGGAGCGAGTGAATACCGAAGGGACACATCATTTATACGTATGCCAGAGCTGAGTTTCAAATAAGTCTAGCAAAAATTCTTCGAGAGTGATGTGAGTCGTGTGGGTGCTTGTGGGTGGCGTAAATATGCAAAGTTTAACTTTTATGGCGATTCTGCTGGGTCACTTCTTACAATAGGTTTCATGCATGTTGTTTACCACCCTCAACGCAATGCCATTCAGAATTTACACTGTCCACAAGTTGGAGAAAGATGCATTGATTCTCTCTCCACATAGGACAGGGAATACAATACAATCGGATTACGAGATAGTCGCCTTCTGGCCGCATGAAATGCCAGTATGGAATCAAAGCAGAATAGACTATTGCAGACTTATTGTTGACGTAGCTTTTGTCTAGCTGTAAACCGGACAATCATCGATGTCGTCCAATGGGCACTAGTAGCATGGTACTACATACAGCAGTCAAAGAATTTTTAGTAGCACAGCATGTGTTAGCAGTACTTCCTGTCTGATGTGCTTCTTCCATCAAAGGTCAAACGGGATTGTTTTGGCAACACCATGACGACGGTCCATTCAATGTTATAACAGCCACCCCATGCCCGCAGCTTGATCGGGTCTAGCATGCGCCAGCCTGCAGCGCATTGAAGAAGTCTGAAGTCCGTGGTAGACGGTACATTCGTCGATACTCTCTGATATTCAGGGTTCTCGTCGCTAGCACTTTGACAGAACTTTGCAGATTCTTGGTCACCGAGCTTGTTCGTTACCTTGTCACGGCCCGCGCAATTGATCGGATAGTAACCCCGATCGTATTTCCGTCCTGTTGGTTTTGATGGCAGTGATCATCAGAGTGAGGCTGGCAACGGGGTGGATTGGGAACAAAAGATCGAGCATCGCAAGTATGTAGGACAAGGAATGCTATGCAATGGTTAGGAATTAGTAGACATCCTGTGGATACACAGGACGGCCTGTAGCAACGAAGACCGCGGTAGCGAGTACGCTCATCAATACCACTTCGACTTGCACGTTAACTAGCTTCATTCTTACTTCCCGGCTGTTCTTTGAGCGTGACCTCGCGTTTCATCTTTTCACAGCTTGAGCATTTCGCCGGATAATCCTGGTGGCATTTCCATTTCAACCGATGTGTGCCAGCCAGACACATAGCGCTGCAGTCCGCTTTGCATATCATCGTGTTGTGTACGTCCAATTGGTTGAGAGTTCGGAAAGGCTGGCACTACAGAGTGCAGACATGGAGGGTGCAACTACTGAGCCTCATTACTGCACACTATGACAGTACATTCCGCGAGCAACGACGACGAAAGATGTACTTACCAGAGTTCTGTACGGCCTCCATCTGCAGAGTGTACATCAAAATCTTCAGGTCGCCCGATCTCACGTATACAACTAGGATGTCTCTGGCACTTTATTGGAAGACCCTGTAAATGTATCCTCCACTTCGCAGAAGATCGAAGAATTAGGTCCAAAGTCGACCCCTTCCTCGAACGTTCAAAAGTAGACGGATTTCCGACGAGAATGAGACCATCCCGTCTCGAGAAATGAGTACGTTGAGACGCTCAGGAGAGCTCATGAACCCGATGATGTTAAGAGGATTCGAGCGCGCGACTATTATGTCAACGATTAGCCAACAATTCGGCGGGTTGAATGGCGCGTACCAATTTGTGACGGAAGTCGGAAGAGTTCAGTCACACGGTAGTCCGTTCTCGATAGAGGATTCCTTAGGTCGCTCAGGAAGAACTTGCCAAGGAACTCTGTAAGAGGGAGACTGAGGAAATACATCGAATATCCTACGTCCTTAAGTACTTTCTACGTGCGGCGGGAGGATAAACAAGTAACTAAAAAGGGAAGAAGGGGGGCCCTTGAACCGCAACCATGGTCTGTTTTCCCACGCTACGACAGCTGGGCAAGGTAGTGCACGAACGATAAAAAGCACACAGAACACCACTGGCCCCCCCTAGAACGATTATTACGAGTCATTAAGTTGACCAAAACACACGAACAATGCC
>Ga0307516_10003064_pt1 | contig 21800 bp, 26 predicted proteins | sample 19_EM_MG_FD_203310 | JGI IMG/M metagenome (GOLD analysis project Ga0307516, IMG submission 203310) | Populus trichocarpa ectomycorrhiza microbial communities from riparian zone in the Pacific Northwest, United States - 19_EM | ecosystem: Host-associated > Plants > Roots > Unclassified | place... | reverse complement strand
TAGGTTTGTACTGATCGCCAGCAGGAGTCCTGCTGCAATAAAAACTAAACATGATCCCGGTTATGGAAGAAGTTGGCGAAGCATGATGGGGCAGCGGTTGACGCCCCAATGAGTAGTTTTTGTCGTTTCTCACCCCGCGTTCGAACCACGGTCTGGGCTTTTTTTATTACTCATCCCAACCGCTCTCGCATCCCTCCCCTGGTCATATGGCACCTAGTTGATATGCCTCACTAGACTTTCTGCACATCCTGAGCGGAGGACGTTCGGGAGGCACACCCGGCACTGGTCATTTCCCGCGCGCCCCGCGGGTGACAACGGTCACAACAGTCGTCGGCCCGACCGCTCAATTTGGTATAGCGTTGATCGACGTGAGCGAGCAAACAAGTCGCTGTTCATTTTCATATGCAAAGGACTGTACGAGGGCTTTCTGCAGCACATATCTGATGCGCGACCGTTGGTTACGTAATCCATTTGCTCTTCACTCTTAACAACTTCCAACGCGTGGTCGTCGCCGTGGTTTCAGGACATTACCGGCGGAGGGTCGACAACGGCTGAGGCGCTGAGGCACTGATCGACCGGTGGGACGGGTACCGCGGTATCGTCCGAATAGTTTCTGCAAGAGATATATACACTTACATACCCGCCACGGGAAGGTGCCACTAACCGAGGTTTACCCCTCAACGTCAACATCTTTGGCCCTCCGCATAGCGTGGGTTGATAAAACTGAAAGTCTAAGCGTAGAGGAACACTAGCAGTTGATACTAAAACCCACATACAGCGAACATAAACGAGAGATGATCTCAACGTCCCATAACAGGGGTTCCAGGGCCCCGTTCGGTGGCAGAGGATAAAGGGTCCTCGTATGGGTGTCCCCCCCTTGGAACGAACAAATCTAACGGCAAACCCGCGGCCCTCCACGCAAGGAACCCCCCAATGACATCTGTCGCGCTCCTCAGCCCAATCAGGTGGAGCGACCGAGCGGCGAGACTGGACGCATTACCATCGTGGCTCAGCAGGATCACCCTCACGTCGAACCTATCCACCACCGCACTCGGACCCAGCCTGCCGCGACTGCGGGGATCAAGTTTCCATTCCAGCTCATTCCGGTCGATAACCATTGACCCGGGGATGGTCCCAAACTCGCGCCGTTGACCTTCGGATCGGATGTCGACCAGGAATATGGGCGGAGCCATTTCATCCGCGGTCGTAACCTCGCCAAAGGCCTCGTCCGGGGTCATCCTCTCCAGCTTGGCCCTCGTGTGCGAAAGAAGTTGTGTGACCGATATAGAACCAGGAGGAGGCACGAGTGGTTCCATGAGATTACCCACGGATTTCTTGACAACGTCTCTGAGTGCAAGCTCGTCATACGACGAACCACCCAATCCGTAAACGCCAACCTCCCAGAAAAGCTCTTGTTCGGGTGTGATTGTGGTCGGCTCCAATATTGGCATCGATAGGGACCTCGGCGTGGCACTCGTGGTAGGGATAACGCCTGTGTGTTTGGGAATAACTGGAGCGGTGGTGTGTAAATATTCTGGCCTCCGCACACGATCCTCGTAAGCAACGCTCTCGACGGTCCTCCCCAGGAACTTGGATCTTGTGAGCAGAATCGCTCGGTGAACAAATACCGGGGATGACCCAACGATAACCAACTTGGTGGGTGGTGAGTTTCTTCTTCGTGACCCAGAACCTGTTATGTAGCTCTGACTTGGGACACTGTAGCTATAATGACTTTGACTATGCCCGCTCCTGGTCGTGCCCCGATTGGAATTTGAGGGAGCACTACTGGATGTTGCGAGGGTGAAGAGGAATCCACCTTGTGCTTGGCTCCCTGGGGATGTGGCAGTCGTGGGAGATGGAGTGTAACCGGTGTTTAGCAGGGCACGAATCTCACCCGCAACGGTGCGCAAGAATCGGTCGTCCTGAGACTTATTGAGGGTGAAGACGACACCGACTTTTGACCCGTCCACGAGCTCTGCTTTCCTGATCGTCCGAGCGGCGATGCTGCGTGCAACTTGGAGACGGACGTCCTCGATAGTTCTCTGTGGCGGTTGGTCGTCTGCCGCGGACTGACCGTTTTGGTGGTGTGGTGAATGGGGAGAGGATGAGGAGGATGGAGATCCAGGCTTGTCATGGTGAAAGGGGGTTTGGCGGCTACGAGGACGGACGGTCGAGGGGGATTGTATGGATTCTAGCTGGTCTTCGTGCTGACGGCGAAGGTACGGGCCAAAAGACCGAGTCGACCCCGTCTCAGAATGAAGGGTGGACGGTGAACGAACATCGTGCTCCTTAGGTTGGGTATAGGCGCGATGGACGCGTGCTACAGAGGGTGGACGGGCTGTAGATGGGGTACTGTGCTCGGCGTACCCTTCGGGATAGACGGCGTCAGTCGAACGGGATGAAGAAGGCGGCGAGCGTTGCTGGGCAGTAGACTGCGATTGTGGCCTGCTAGTCTCGGCTTCCACGTATTGTTCAAGGATAACTGAGGGAGGACTCTGAACGTCGAGCTGAATCTGGTTGAGAGAGAGGGCCAATTTTTGGAACTGCAGCTGGTCATTGTCGATGATGGTTTGGACTGGATTATTGGGCGATTTCGGGTGGCCGTGGGTCGGAGGGTGGGGGGCAGTGGGTGTGGGGAGGGCGGTGTTTATGGCGGAGAGGACGTTGGTGAGATTCCTGACGACCTGGGAGGCGGAGGTGAAGTTTGAGACCTCTGAGCCCTGTCCTCCCCCTGCAGGAGGGCTTTGGGATCGGGTGGGGGAAGCGGACATTCGCTTAACTTTCTTCAACCGAATCGACATCTTTCGTCTGCAAACCCTCCGGCGTGTCCGAGGCTGAAGCTGAAGAATCGTTGGGCACGCGTCGTATTTCGTTGACGCGCCCCTTCATACAATTTCCTTATCACCCACATCACGATCTCACCGCAAGGGCGAGCAGTCCTCATGATGGCAGACCCCAGCCGACTCTCCCCATACTATAGCCAGCCGATATCCGGGCCTTCTTTTCTCCCTATCGACGATTGAGTGCCTTCCATTGATGGCGAACCTGGCGGGTAAATTCGCAGTGTCTTTGGCTTCTCCTCTCCCGGAACCGCTCTCTCAGCCGTTGTGGCCATGTCCTCGAGCCCTCACAAAGATGCTGAGAAAGGCGCTGTGGCCGCTGCTGATGAGGTCGAACTCGCCAGGATGGGCTATAAGCAGGAGCTCAAGTTCGTCCATGTCCCGGTTGGCCAATATCGTCTACTAACATTTTTCCTTTCTCACAGACGAGAGCTCAGTCTCATGCAGGTACAACAGCTTCGGATCCCTGCAGGAGCTCGCCTTTCATGACCTGTTCTTCAGAACTTCGGTGTCTCGTTCTCCATTATCAGCGTCATGACTGGCATACCTTCGCTGTTTCTCTACGGTTTGGTACACCTCCCACATATTTTCGAGCGGCCCGAAACCCGCTGAAATGCACTCTCAGAACACCGGGGGTCCAGTGGTTATGGTTTGGGGTTTCGTGGTAGTCTCCTGTGCGTGAAATCGTTATCCTCCCACATTCGTGAGAAGACTCAACTCGCAGCGCAGTTTTCACTATGGTTGTTGGTTTAGCCATGGCAGGTCTGTAATCCAGTACACCCTTGGTTCCTCCGTTTTTATATATACCTCTTCCAGAGGTCTGTAGTGCCCACCCAACCAGCGGTGGCCCGTACTTCTGGGCAGCGATGCTTTCGACTCCCAAGAAGGCACCATTCGCTTCGTGGATCTGCGGTTGGTTTAATCTCCTAGGTCAGGTCGCTGTGACCACCGGAATCAGGTCGACCCTTTCCCCACGTATCTGAGGTGCCTTATAGTGCTGACGATACATTCCCATAGTTTTGGCTGTGCAACCTTTATCTCCACCGCTGCCACCATTAACACCAGTTTCGTCCCGAATGAGAGGACAACGATTGGCGTATATGCCGCAGTCTTGGTTAGCCAGGGTCCGTCTTGGTGGATCCGCCTCTTTTCGATCCTCGAATACACGCTGACCGGGGATGTACGCAGGCTTGATCAACACTTTTGGGGTTCATCTCCTCAAGCACCTTAATAACGTTTCCATCTGGTGGCACGCGGTCGGGACCCTCGCTGTAGTCATTTCGATTCTCGCCGCCGCCCCAAAACGCCAGTCAGGTAGTTTCGTGTTCACCCAATTCCTGGATGGTACCGGGGATCCCGGTTGGAGTTTCCGCTCGAGCAAAGGATATGTCGTTATGATCGGTATCCTCATGGCTCAGTACACCCTTACGGGCTTCGATGCCAGCGCACATGTACGAGAACCCTACCACGATCCCCTCCTTTGGAGATTGAATCTTGGATGCAGATGACGGAGGAAACCCATAATGCCGCCATGTCTGGATCTGTTGGGATCGTCATGGCCATTGGCGTTTCCGCGATTTTGGGCTGGTTCCTGATCCTCGGGCTGTTGTTTTCGATTCAAGATTTGGACACTACGCTCGACTCCCCGACTGGTCAGCCAGTAACCCAAATATTCCTCGATACGGTGGGCCCAAAGGGTGCCATTGTTTTGATGGTGATTGTCGTCGGGTGCATGTACTTCTGCGGGTGGGTCACCTCCACACCTTCACGCAACTTTGTGGTTAACAATCCACCCCGTGCTAGCATGTTTTCCATCACATCCAATTCCCGTATGATGTACGCTTTCGCTCGTGATGGGGGAATCCCGGGACACAAGTTCTTCCACAAGGTGGATCCCAAAACGAAGTCGCCCATCAGGACGGTTTGGCTTGCCTGCACATTATCCTTCATCCTGGGACTCCCGAGCTTGGGGAGCAGCGTTGCGTTCGCCGCGGCAACGAGGTGTGAAATGAACCATCCCAACTTTCGTCGGTAGTTGATGGCCCCTGGTTATATGATAGTATCGCGACCATCGGGCTGTATGTCTCGTATGGGATCCCGATTGCTCTCCGACTCTGGAACCGCAAGGACTTTGTGAGAGGACCCTTTCATCTTGGAAAATTCTCCTACCCGGTTGCGACCATTGCCGTGCTATGGATATGCCTTATCTCGATTGTCTTCGTCCTCCCTCAGGCCAACCCCGTCGACTCACAAACGCTCAATTACGCGATCGTCGCCGTCGGTATAGTTATGTTGTACTCAGTCACGTTTTGGTTGGTTTCGGCCAGGAAGTGGTTCAAGGGGCCGATCAAACAAATCGAAGGTAAGGCAGGATTCCAGGCGTATGGTTAGGAAGTGGCTCACTAGTTCCGCCCTGCAGCTGAAGCAATGGGGGTTGACGTTATGGACCCTGTCAACTCCGATAGGATTAAGGACTAGGTTACCCTATGGTCTTCATACCCGTGGGTTTAGTACTGCCCTCTCATAGATATGCATTGTTGGTATCTCCTGATGAACATTACATACGACCTGGGATTTGAAATCGACGCACAGCGTTGATCCAAGTCCGTCATGTCAGCTCGATCGCGATACAAGAATGCATTGGACTCGCTGGCGGCTCGAACAGGGACCCCTCTCCCCTCGCTGATCATATCGTTCGCAGTGTTGCACGAAATAACGGCCATAGTACCACTTGCCGGCATATTTTTCGGAGCAAAATACTTGGGAGTTGGCGAACGGCTCGTGGAATTCGTCCGAGCGGAAACACATACGGATGCGACGTCATCGAGTCAGCCTTCTACGACAGAGTGGGTGGAGAGGAAAGTGGGGACGTGGATCGATGAGGGAGAAGTGTGGGCTGAGAAAGTTGGCCGGAGATATGGGTTGTTTGGGTATCCCAAAACGCTCGGGGGCGCAAAGTTCGAGCCAACCGAAGGCGAAAGAGAACCTGGGGTCGCTGGCGATATTGCGAATGCGGTGTTCGCATACGCTGCTACCAAGGTGCGCTCACCTTGTTCGGTTGCCTGCCAGTAGCCTGACGAGGACGCTTCGTAGGCTCTTGTTCCAGTTAGACTCGGGGCGTCGTTTTACCTGAGCCCGGCGTTTTCGAGGAGAGTTGTAGAACCGATTAGAAAGGGACTCGTGTTCGTGTTACGTCGCGGTCGTATTTAGAGGAGAGTTTCTTTGCATACATTCCCCCTGCGGTTCGTTGGTCTCAGCCGATCCGATCAACTCCTTCCGTCCACCACGACCATCCCGTCCCGTCCGCCCTCACCGCGTCCTATGACCACCTCTCTCAGCCGGATCGCGTCTCCCTTCTCCTCGTGCAGCACCAAATGGTGCCGCCGTGCTCTCACGACCTCAGCCTACGCCGAAACGTCGTCAGCTTCGCCTATACCACCAAAACTCGACGAGAAAAACCACACGCGTAGTGGCAAGACCGGTACCCAGAACCGGCCTCCGAGGATATTTGTCAGGCCGTGGGATGGTGTGCCGAGCATGCTTGACGGGTTTGCTATGCTTCGGGGAATCGAGAACAAGTACGGAAAGATCAAGGCCTTCAACTTCATTAGGGTTAGTTTCGCTTCCGGCCGTTCGCACTTCGCTCGGATGGACTCAACCGTGACACCTGTTTCATTTTTGTCGTTTAGGACGAAGAGATACCCTCTACGTACTTTTCATACTTCTGGGTGGAGCTGGAAGATCCATCCAGATACTCGGACGCGGCTGCGACCGTCCTTCAAATACCCGTCCCAGAAGTGGAGCGGAAAAGGCCAGGTGGAATCGGCATCGCTGACCTCCAGCCATTCCTCCGACCTCTTCCAGAAGCGCAAGAGGGAGCACAGGAATGGATGGGCGTGACGGAACGTATGGTCGACGAGGTGGATGAGAGCAAACGGAAGAATAAAGTATACGACCTTCGCCTCGAGCCCTCAAGTAGGTGTCCGTTTGAACGGCGTGGTACACGAGCTCCTGGAGAATTCATGATCTGTACACAGCACTTCACACAAACCGACTTCACAACCAGCTCAACCCTCGAAAATATTTCCTCATCACTGAAGCATTCGTGAAGTGGGGGGGCTTCTCTCCCTCTCCCTCTCAGGTGACCACCGACCCAAGCGCCACGCCAACATTCGACGGCCTTATTAAACGGGGTTCTCGGGTCGTCAGAACCAGCCGTCCCACCACAACCTCCCCCACGAAAGACGAAGCACCTCCCCCTCCTGCCGAAGAACCCCGTAAACCCTTCAACCACGATTTCGATGAACCCGTCCGTCCTACGGAAACCCAGGCCCCTGTGGCATTCAAAAAGGCGTCTTCTCCACAGCCCCAGTCCTTGTTGATTCTGCAACGAGAGGGCAAGCCATTATCGAGGAAGCAAAAGGCTCTGCTCCAGGCTGCTGCAATTTCGCGAACCCCCTTACCCAACCCCGAAGAGAAAGCCCTTGCGGAGGCCAAGGAGAAGGAGGAACGGGAGGCTGAGGGAGCCGGAATGGAGACTGACGAACAGAAGAAGCAGTTTCAGAACAGGGTTTGGAACCTGGTCAGGGCCAAATGGTTGTAGTCAGTCCATGTCACCTTGGGTTTGACGGCTGGGTGTTGGGATGTGTACCACCCGCGCGCACTCTCATAAGTACTATGTACATGACTTAGTCCTGCACTTTACATCCCCGCGTCATGGCAGGGTGAGAACAGACCGTTTACCCGAAGACTCATGGGTAAGAAGTTGCTGGCATCCAGGATCCGCGACATTCTACAGGGGTACACCAAGCTTCAAGAGCGGTTCCACACCGCTTCCCCCTTGACCCAAGTACTCAACACGTATCCCTCCTTGTCAAATACGGTGAAATCTGCATCGGCACCGGGTCTAAGCGTACCCTTCCGGTCCTCAACTCCCAGACACCTTCGCAATAGATTCAGCAAGTTTTCAAAGGAAACGGGTGAAACAGGTCACCTCGCAGGGTTGAAAGTGGCACACTTGATCGCCTCACCCAATGAGCACCCGGTGAACTTGACGAAGTTCCTGACGCAAGTGTCCAAACTGACGACACTCCCGGCGAGGGTGGTGGTTCCCTCAAGGTACAACTTGACACCTTCCTTCACGAATCTCTTGCCATCCCTCCACTCGTGAACACCGTCCTTCAGGTTCGGGTCCAAGATCTTCATGGCTATCCCGGTGTTTCAGAGACCACTCTTTCAATCACGCCGCTCACTGGGCCACGTACCGTCCGTTATTAAGATGCATCCCTCCGGGTGGGCATTATACGCTAGCCTCACCGAGTTGGGATGGGAGTGAATGCCATCCACGATCAGCTCATAGAATGGCCTGTCGAGCGTGGCGATAGAGCTTCTCGCCTTTATCGCCGCCTGAGACAACAAGGACCTTGGGCTCTGCGGCGGGCTGTCAGAATCGTCAAACGCTTCAGAAGTGGCCTTGGGGCTTTTCTTGTCCTCCTTTCCGCTTCCGTTGAATATCCCCGGAAGGAGGGATCTAGATTTCAATGAAAGGGAACGCCTGAAGGTGGACTTGGGAGTGTTGACGGCTGGGGAGGATACGGGAGAGAAGTATGAGGAAAGGTGAGGAGATGCACCCAACAATCCAATAATGGAAGGGTCTCTGTGGTGAAGTTGGGGCATTGCGTTGAATAAATGCGTGATCAGCCTCGCTCCGTGGGTCATCGCGGAACCTGCGACGTCCGTAGGCGCGGCGCTGGGCAGATGGGGTCATTGTTCAGCTCAGAAAACGTAGCCCTTCCCGCTCACCTGTGCCCAATGGAGTAAACTATCCCCCTCTTAGTCAATTCGTAAACGGCGTCCAACACACCATCGATCTCGGGGGCGGCGGTGATGATCCTGACACCAACCCTTCCAGTCTCTGCCGAGTCGCTCATGAGCCAATCCTCCGTGAATGCCATGTTCTCTGCGCCATAGGTCTCCTCGAAGGCCTTGAGACCACCAGCAGCGGAGATCACCAGGCTGGGATTGTGGGCCCCGCGTTTTGCCATCTGAAGGAATGGACCTTCGATGTGCCAGCCGAGGAGGTGCGCGGACTTCTCACCCCGCAGAGGATGGAGGTGGCGAAGCAACTTCGGGTATAGAGACTTCTCCTGGGTCTGCAAACGGAATCGTTCAGTACGGTTGCGACCAGCCGCTGCAGCTCTCGCTCACAATCAAGGTAGGAACGAGACTGGAAGGCGTCGGTTAGCATGACGAACAATGCGGCGTGGGTGGCATCGACGAACGCAGTGACTCCGGTTTCAACGATCTTCTCTGCAACATTCTTGAGACCGTTCTGGTATGCCTGGTCGTCGCCTTCGTAAACGGAAAAGTCGAACCCGTAGGCACCGTTAATTTGGATGTCTATCAAGCCGGGGCTGTCAACGTTTGACGGTCGATCAGCGCTCTCAGGCGGTAACGTCGTGGTTAGGGAGGGGAGCAAAACCTGAGGATGTTGCCACCAAGGTCCACAATCTTCCCTGGCCTTTCTTTCTTCTCGAAGAACGTCCTCTGCGGGGAGCAACGGGATCAGGAAAACAGGTCCACGGGAACGGAGGCCCGGCGAACCTGAGCATCCAGGATTACGCCTCGCTGCTCGTCAATCCAAAGGTCCTTCTCCACCAACTTGCCATCCTCCCGAGGGAGGAGACAATTCGTGAAGCAAACGAGGCCGTTGGGAGAAGACATTCGTGCGCGAAGAAGGCGGTCGAACATTTCGGTTTTCTTTTGAGCATTTGACTACCAGACTGAACCATGTGGAAAACCCGGAGCATCTCATCTCCCGGGGATATTCCTCGAATTTATTTCTTTTCTGCCTCAACCGGTTGCGGTGTGGTTGTGGTCAGGAAGAGAGGCGGACTGCATGAGAGACACCCAGGCACCGATCCCACACCACATTCCTGGTTCACTGCCGCCTAGCGCTCTTTTCAAGTGAACACCACCATCTCCCCCCATCGCCAAACCGATCATCCTCAAATCTAACCATGGCAAGTCTACATCTTCGCCTCTTGTAACCCTATCCTACCCCCCTGACCCTTATCCAAAGGCATCCGGTGTCGGCGTCAACCCGAAATGTCTCGAAACCTACCAAGATCTCAAGCTTCGTCACAAGTTCAAGTACATCATCTATAATCTCAGCAAAGATAACACCGAGATCGTTGTCGAGAAGACGGGCAACGAACGTGACTACGACACTTTCCTCGGCGATCTCCCAGAGAACGAGTGTCGATGGGCTGTTTACGACCTCGAATTCGAGGTGGAAGGTGGTAAGAGGAACAAGCTCACCTTCTACAGCTGGTAAGCCCCTCCTCGTGGACCACAACCCGCAGTTATAGCTGTTATCTCACCACTTTCCCTCGTTCAACCAGGGCTCCCGATACCGCAAAGATTAAGCAAAAGATGCTGTTCGCCTCTTCCAAGGACGCGCTGCGACGCAGCCTTGTGGGCATCGGGGCAGAAATTCAGGCAACCGATATCAGTGAAGTCTCTCACGAGTCCGGTGCGTACTAATCCACCCTTCCCTCTCTCTTAGGCTGATTGTGTTTGTTGGTTAGTGTTGGAAAAGATCGCCCGCTCTCGCTAAATCCTTCTTTACGCATTAATGATTCCTTAGGAGACCAGTGCCTCCCCTCGCGTTGCTGGGGCTCTTTGTTTATTGTAATCTCTCGATGTCGTAGAGTTGAAGTCAATCAACTGTTTTCACGCTCCCTCGGAACGAGCCCAGTTCCCAACATCATCAGAGGTAAGCGTTTATTGGCTGAGATTTTCAAGAAAGTGGGGGAAGAGTACACGATGGAAGATCTTGCTAGAAATCCCTAAGTGACTTGAACCACCCAGTGACACCGGATTTATTTTCCTGAGCACTAGCTTGGGATGGAGGGTTGCGACTGATGTTCCTCGCCGGGAAGGTGGGGGAGGTGGAATATTCGGATTTGTTCTCCTGAGGGCTAGCCTGGAGTGTAGGGTTGCGATTGATGTTCCTCACCGGGAAGATGGGGGAGGTGGAATGTTCGGGTTTGTTCTCCTGAGGGTTAGCCTGGAGTGTAGGGCTGTGATTGACGGACTTCATCGGGAGGGTGGGGGTAGACTGTTGAGGGCGTGGGTTTGCTGTCGCAGTGGGTGGTTGTCGCGAAACCACCTCGAGCTCTATATCTGCCGGCCTCTGTCCACCGTGTCGGTCTTGTTGCACCTCGAGTTCCTCTTCCACCTGTTTTTCATCTGGTTGTTTCTCCTGCGCTTGGACTTGTACAGGGCTGTCGACGAGTGTAGACTCCTGGGTGGGCTTTTCGTGTTCTGGCTTTACCTCCGGCGTCACTTCAGTTTTCTGTTCCCCTGGGTCCGGAAGGGGTACCGACAAGTCTTTGGTGGGCTTTTCTTCCTTTGGGGGTTCCGAGACGTTAGGAGACAGGTATGCGGGGGGTTCACCCAAGAAATCTAGGGATTGTTCCGGGATTGAAAATCTCAAGCCTGAACGAGAGAACGAGATCCTGTATCAGTCCCTCGTCATTCCTTGATCACTATAGAACACTGGCATCAACTAACCAATAAAGGCGAGGAAACGGTTGAGATTTTCCAAGTGGGTGTTGAGTTTTTGCAGGCCATAGTCGTCAAACAATTGAAGAAGCTGATGTTCTAGCGTACTTTCAGTCGAGTCGGGGGATCTGGCAAACGCATGGGCTCACCGTCGTATGAAAATAGTTCCCTTATCGTGCGTGGGAAGGCTTTGCTGACATTGCCATCGGACAGCTTGATTTTCGAAAGGATTGTCTCGAAATCGGCTTGTTCGTCAAGGGTCGAATTATCGTGGCGAGACCGGCTACAGATCGTCGCCGAGTCAGAGATGGCTTCTGCGGGAGGGGAAGAACATACGAATTGTCAAGTTTGACCCGCGCTTCCTTGAAGAGAACGTCGTTCTCTTCAGTCATATTCTTGAGGTTTTCAATTAACTTCTTTGTCGTGTCGGACCGTCCCCATTCGCCAACCTCAATTTTGACCTGGGCCTGGACCGATTCCATTATTTTCTTCTCAACCTTGCCCCTACGTGTCGAGGAGACATCAACCCAAATGGCCAATAAATCATACTGAGCACCTACCGCATCGTTTTTGTGATCTGTTCTTTCACATCATTCTTTACATCGCTCCTGAGACCGTCGATCTGTTTCTTCTGAGCTGACCTTGTCTCGTCGACATCCTTCTTGAGAAGGTCGATCTCCTGCTGTAGATCCCCCTATGTAAATTATCAGCGATGGAACACGACACATCAAGGGTGACCCCACCATCGTGGGGCTACGAGTTGTACTTGTAGCAGACTGGAGGTTCAGGCCTTCAATGATCTTTTCACTGGGGGCGATGCGGTGATGACGGTGTCAGGTATGCAAGCCGGTCGTAATGCTTACACTTCGGAGAGCCGGGTTGCCACATCTCCAACCCTCTCTTTAACCACGGGGGTTATGGGAGCGAAGGAGGGGGTCCTCGTAATGGGTCCCGCGGCCGCAGGACCGTGGCCGTTCGAAGTTGGTACAGCCATCTATACTCTCAGAGCGCGGCGGGGAGGAAGGGCAATGAATGCATCTCTACGATCTCCTGCTCGCTTTTATCTGTCTTGGGCTGAATGGGACGCGTGTGTTCCGCGAGGCAAAGGAGCCCTGAACAAATCGGATGGCGATGGTTGACATATCCGGAAGCAAGCGTGGCATCCAATCACCCGACGGTATTTCATTTCCGATTTCTAAGTTTACTTGTTCGGAGCGAACCCAGTGGTATCGTGATATGCATATTGTACACTGCAACTGTGGTCGTGTTCATGGGCGGTCAGAAAATCACAGCTTGGGCCTCATCTCGAGGACGACGTCCCTCCCAGAACCTTGGACCAAAAAGTCCCTGAGGTTTCCCAAAGCCCGCAATTCCATCTTCTTCTGGGAATCCTTCGTCTCTGTCCCCATGTGGGGAAGCAGCGTTACGTTGTCGAACTCGAGCAGTCGCGGGTTCACCTCTGGCTCGTTTGGATACACATCCAGACCCACAGCTCCCAACTACGGACGAGGTGGGTCAATAAATGCGCGGTCAGGATAACTGGCGGACGTACGTGGCCATCTTCCAACGCCCTGATCATCGCATCCTCATCGATGACCTTTCCTCTCGCCGTGTTGACCACAATTGCTCCCCTTTTCAACCCTCTGATCATCTCCTCCCCTACAAGACCTTCCGTCTCCTGCCGCAGAGGTACACTGACGGCCAGTACGTCTGCCTCTTTCAGGAACGCAGCCAATCGTTCCTTTGGGTAGTATTCGGCCCACGGCGGCGCACCCTCGGCGGGTCGTCGATTGTGGTAAATCACGCGCATGGGGAAGGCCCGGGCCAACTCAGCGATCCTCGTTCCAATTCCGCCCATACCAAGGATGGCCAGGCTCTTGCCGGTAACATCAAATGCTCGTCCAGAGTTTAGACCGGAATTCCACGCCCCCTTTCGCAGGTTACGCTCCGCCTTGGAGTACTGACGGAGCGTAGATATGATTAGATACAGCGCTGTCGTGGCCGTCGCATCATCAACGGCGCCGGGCGTGTTCGACACCTTAATACCTAGAACAACCGTCATGCTCGCAAATGGTGGTGATAACAGCTGGCTCACCCTTGGATATACACGCCGAGACATCGATCTGATCGTAGCCAGCCCCGTTGTGTGCGATCCACCTGACCCCCGTCTCAGCCAGGGCAGAGATTATTTCCAGATCGAAGACGCCAATAGATTTGGCAGAGATGTTGTGTCTGTACACGCAGATAATTCCAGCATATTTCCCACCTGACTTGAGATTCTTCAAGAAATCCGCCCTGTTTGGAGAGTCCATTCGCTGGAAAACCAGAGAAAAACTCAGATCAATTTGGATCATCAGTGATGTGGACTGACAATTATCTCTGCCAAACCGGCGAACATCTCCTTGGCCTCAGCGTCGGCCCACGCAAGGTCGCCACAAATCAGAAGTTTGGTCATCACGGTTGATCTGGAAGGTCCACGATCAACGCGGGGAAATCCAGAGGAAATTAAAACTTCATCTAAAAAGGACTCGGATATGGGGAATCGAACTCCGAGCTGAGTGTCACGTGAGAGGCGGCAACGTTAGCCGTTACACCACATCCGACTCTAGCAGATGTTCCTTTTCACACGGAATGTTAGAACCAAGCATTACTGGGTGCCGGGCTTCTCACACCCCCTCCACCATCGTCACCTCCCGAGCCGGATATTGGCCCCTAAGGCCTAATCTCGCGAGCCGATCGGCTTGATAAATCACCGGAGGCCGTATCGGGTCTCACAAAGAAATTGTACGACTCGGGTGGGTTGCATCCCTCCCATGCACTGTATCAACCCGCAGCTGGTATTCATCAGGCAGTGCTCTCTCTCTTATTGCATTGTTGCTGAACTGCCTTATTACGGCCTGGTTGCCTGGTAATGCGCGTCCCTTGTTTTTGTATCCTTGGACCAACTCCTGCACGGCCGTACTCAGGTCGAAACTCCCGAGGTCGGAATTCGCCACACCGTTTTCTCGCCGTCCACTAACCATCTCCGGAAGGGTCAACAACGAGCTTTGTTCCCTGGGTTCACGAATGCGGAAAGTTAAGGCCGACTTTCTCACCCTTGCATGGGCAAATTCTTGAGAACTTCACACGGGTGGGTATCTACGCAGGACCAAGAGCGCCTTTGGGACACCTCGCCGACGTGTTGTTCACTTCACGTCTGGTTCGAATGGATCAACGTCCGCTCCATGCTTTTATAACCTACTATGCGCTTACGTGCAGCTCGTGCACACTAATCATGGAGCTTGTCAGGAGAAGGAGGAGGGGTGTCGTACGGTGTGTGGAATGTGTGGCGTCCCGGTACGCGTGCTGTTCATTCCCGTCCAAGGAGGTTGTAGCAGAACCGCAGGAGTGGGTCGATTCGATCCTGGCACGATGCTTCGACCAGATTGGTATTCGGGGTCTGCGATGAGCCTTTCCAACTGCTGGGTAAGTTCTCACAACCGTTAGAAACCTTTCCAACATACTCCCGGATCTTTTACCAGCGTTATCTGTACAGCGGTTGCGAGGTGGTGGGATGGCATCAAGATGGCATATTGCTGTCAGCCGCTCGGGAGGGCTAAGCTTGCTGGACCCTGATCCACAATGACTCTGTTCCAATACTGTGAGTACGAGCAGGGCGACTCCAGTGACCAGTGCGTAGGGTCAATTCAGTTTTGGCTGGAGTAACGATGGATGACCACCGGACTCGTCGTGGGAACGCAGTCCATCTGCAAATCACCGGCCCCTATCCGGGAAAATAACCTCCCCGGTCATCTTACAACCTTTGTAATCACCTTGCATCCAAGGTTTCCCTGACCCATGGAAAAATTTTCTTTGGTGGAACCCCGTGGTGGGGCAACGCTTCGCACGAGAATGTGTAGCTTCCACTGGCTTACCACCCCGACTCGGGGCGTCGGGGCGTCGAGTTCGAACCCAACCCACTGTGGGTGAGCGTTGACGAGTCCCACGGACCATGAACGCGCGTTGTTATGTCCGGACCACGCCACCTCCCTTGAGCGGTAAACCGACCCCGGTGCAGCCGTTGGATTCGAAAGCACTCGAGAAAAGTTGGGATTCGAAATCCAACTATAACAGGCGTAAATTCAAACCCTCAATACCCGAAACCAATACCGCGACCGGTGTAGCAATCTAAAGCCTCCCTTCGACCCCTCAGGGATTGTGCGAGTGATGTGAGGGTCATAGAAGAGTTTCGCAACATATGTGAGGCGCGAAACGGGCTGATCACCAGTGACCTAAAGATATCGAAGATGTAAACTTTGAGCCTGTATTGGCTCCATCGTGCGTTCCCAATTCTTTTCGAATATCACCGAGTTCCTTTCACGGGTATGTGCGTCCCAGGGGTGGCAGACATCGGTAACGCCGATGGATCCCCGGAGGCGTGCACCAATTCAAGTTGGGCGCGAACCAAGGGTTTCACATAGTTACGTGAACATGAGCAGAAGCCCCTCTCCAATGAGAAGAAGGAGAGAGTTTGGGTGGTACGTGTTATGCCAAGTGATGTTCGTCGGAGAAGGGGAATACCTCTCCGGTTTATAAGCCCAATCTCAAGTCCGATACGGTGTAACGGCTAACATTGCCGCCTTTCACGTGATCTCACGCGCGGGGTTCGACCCCCTGTATCGGAGTCTCTTTTTTTACTATTAAACTTCTTGTTCCTCGCTTCTCCCGGTTCCTTGGCCTGGACCTGGAGGTGCTGAGTTGCACGCTAGTAGTGGTTGAATCCCAGTACTTATCAGGTCGGTTCCTTTGATAACGAACACAGCTATCACGATCCCGGAACGCATATTCAATTCCCGGTGAGGTTCTACTGTAAACCACCGGTATCCACTCGGGTCCTGAGTTTCCGAGAAGCACTTGTGGGGTCAGATACAACCCCGTGTGCTCTCGAGTATCGGTTTGCTCCGGTCGTTTGGGGCAGAAGGGGCTTGACAATTGGGAGGAGACTATCAGTCAAGGAGAAGAGTGTGCTCGAGTCGACCAACGGCGTCCTGGGTGAGGTCTTGAGATGGGCCTCTTGTATTCGGGATAGGCGGCGTGGTGCGTGGTCCAGTGGGGGAGGAGATGCTTCCCAACATTCTCCCACTAGAACCATCGGTGTGCCTCCTCACGATGACTGGGAGAGACATCGCACCGAAGCGGGGTGGTTTAGTACCTCGTTCTCCAGGAAGAGAGCCGAGGTCTACCACCACGGAAGGTCTACCCCTTACACCTCTCTAGTCGACTGGTCGACCGTAACGGGGGACAGAAGAGCTGGAGCGAGGCAGGGACACCAAGCAAATGGTTACAGGATGTGCCGACCTGCCCTCCTCCACTCTACCGTCTGATCATCAAGCTCAAGGCCGAGTAAAGTTCTCAGGCGATTTCGAGTCTCCGCAGCCGTTCAGTTGGTAGATGCCCCTCCATCCCCGACAGTATCGGGGACCAATATAGTTCCGTCCTGTAATCATCTACCGGCGCTCACGATTTGTGGAATATCAAGCTCGAGTCAAGTTGGCTCAAGTGATCCCCGTTGACTCCACACACCCTTCAGTTCAGAATCACACCGCGGGGGGAGAAACGAAACAATGGACACCCCCGTCTATATAATATCGTGATTATAACTAAGACAGTTATCTAGAACTACAGTTATCCCACAACAACCAAAGGGGTGAACATACACCAAGGTAGGCCAGCATAACCAGTACGAAGAACACGTTCTAAGGGTAACATCAGATGGGAGATAGAGGATGGGAAACGAGGTGGAGAGCTAGGATTCATGTGAAAAAGATGTTATGCATCAAGCAGCCCCCCGTCGAGGGGAGTATTTGTACATGTGGAGATCTTGAGATACGGAGCGGCGTGGTGTGCAGGCACACACACGGTCTAATTCGGGGTGATTCAGACGTACTGCCAGGTCATCTTGAAAACACCTTTGTTTAAGTCATCAGCCAAGGCTGCGAAGAGCGAGGGAGACATATCTGTGTGTGAAAGGAGGGGGGTGAGAACCGATGCGGAAATTGACAGAGGGCGAGACTCACCAAGGTTGCCGGAGGGGCACCCAGGGCACAAGTCACGGACAGTGGCGGTCTTGGTCCTCTTATTCGCCGGGTTGGTTATTTGAAGTTGCTGTGGAGGTGATAGCGTGACGGTGTCAGGGGTGCCGCCGGATCCCGCGAAGAATGGAGTCGATCGTACCTGATTGCAATGTGCCTTGTTGTCCCAATCGGGCTGAGCCAGAGCAACGATAAAGTCACTATCTTTGTTCTGGTAGCCGCACGCTCCCAGACCAACATTGAACCAGGTAGCCTGTACACCCACACGGGCAAAGGGAGGTGTTGTGAGGGCACCGAGCTATGGAGCGCCGATCACGACAGGGCCTTACCGTTCCACTTCGGACAGTAGCCAACGTATTAACGCTGTTTGGATCGACAACGTCAGAGTCATCGCCAGTCCCATCGTCTACAACAGTAGAGTTGGTAGAGTTGGTAGAGTCGGGCACATCTGGGACATCTTCGATTTCGGACCCACCACAGGTGGCATTGGTGGGAGCGGCAGAGACAAAAATGGCGAAGAAGGTGAAGAAGAAGAGGGTGGCGAGAGTGAAAGTGGAGACGGAGCGAGACATTGTCACTAACTAGGAGAGTGTGGTGGGAGTTGGGTCACTGGGGGTCAAAAAATCTACCGAAAGACAGACCTTTTATAGTGACCACCATCCCGCTCATTCTGTCGCGTGTCACGTTTCGCGAATGAAAAGCCGAGGGTGGCGCTAGGTCCATTGAGAAAAATTTACTGCAGTGTAAGATGTTGTTTGCATATATTCGAGTTTAGGGGTGGGCGGAGGCGAAACCCGCATCACGAAACCGAGGCGTATGTTCCGTTGTATATCCTTTTTTCCTTGTGGTCATCCTAAGGGCAACAATGGGAGCGATGAGCGTCTGCCGCCGTTCTCGGTGATCGGCGGGACCCAGATGGGGAACGTGGAGGTGGGGAGGCCCCCGCGTTTTTCATCGGCTGTGCGGATGGCAACGTATTTTGGGCGGAAGCGGTAAGGTCTAGAACAAAAGGTCCGACCCTCGTGTTCCTAGCGGGATGAGGGCATTCAATATATCACAGAAACTCTATGATATTCGTAGTGAACCTTTCGACGACCCCAGTTCTGACCACCACTCGGTGTTTTTCTTCAACGTCAGCGGTGACGTATTTTTCGTTTTCGAGGGATCCAAACGTTTTACGACCGTCGCGAGTCCGGAGCTTATACCATTCCTCCCGCCGCCGGGCGGATCGTTGTCCCCTCCACCGTTGGAACGTTTCCGTTTCTTCGGCGTTCGGGGGAGGTCCGAGCAACCCGGCCCCTCGGGAGGTGGTAATGGTGGGCTCTTCCCCTTGTCCCACTCTCGACGATGTAGGCGGTATATCGCCATTGTGGCCCTGGCGTCTATAACCTACACGCAAACGTAAATACGCGTGGAATAGGACTGAGTGCGCAGAGAATTAAACGGACACTCGAATGCTCCCCGCCGTGGATTTGTATTCCGAACTCTTGAGCCGTAAGATTTCTCAGGGCTGGACGCCGGCCCTTGCAAAGTTTGTATTTGTACGCAAGCTGTTGGGTATCTCGTGTCGACGGAAATGGGTGCGACAACAGCAGTGCCTGCAGGGGGGATACCGTAAGATATAAAAAGAAGAAAAAGAGAGGTTATTATGGGCGCACGTGCCTTGAGGTCGTTAAAGACGGCGTGTCCCACCAAAATCTTGTCCTTTAGTAAAATGGCCGCTCGCCTCTGGACATCCCCAAAAGGTTGGGCTGCACGTTTGGTTACGGTTAAGGGAAAGTTATCGCGGGATTCAAACACGATTGTTGAACTTACCATCAACCATATCGCCTGGGCGAATTCCACTCCATTCAGTACGGTAGTCAACAACGCGTTCGCGTTGTTTAACTACCTCGTCCAACAGAACCGCACCGTGGTAATTCACGATGCTAACACGAGCGAGCGAAGATTCCTTGCCATCGGTACCCACACCAACCATTTCACAGTCAAGGGCGACGTATCTCCCCGACCTTCGTAAGGTTTAGCCGGTCTATGTTTTGGGAGATCTGATGTTCAGATACATACTGCTTCTGGTTGTCGGTATATCGGTCTTCCAGTTCACCCAGTATCATCCTCCGCAATGAGTCGATGGATTCACCATTTTTCATACCCGTAGGCAGACCGGTTGCGGGAGGGGCTGATTCTGGGGCCACCGTTGTGGGTGCAGATATGACTGGGGGGGAGGAAGGCTCTCCGCACTTGAAATGCTGCTCCGGTGCGGACTCATGACCAAGTCTTCTCTTCTTCCGTAGGTGACGGGGGTTTGGATTTATCTCCTGTAGGACTTTTGAGATCTTGCCTCGCACGGGGAAAGAGAGCAACTCACAGACCTTCTGCAGAGCGAGCCAGTTCGCAGACGGCGGCTCCTTGAGTTTTGTACCCATGGAAGATCTTTAGGTACTGCGGTCACATATGTGACAGACAGATCACACATTCGCGTCACCACCGATTCGCTTTCCGCTGCTGGGATCTCCCCTCTACCTTCCGAACTCACCCTTGGGCACACTCTCCTCCATTTCCATACGACCTCCAAACGTCCTTTGATTCATCATGGGTGGTGCAGGTGCGAACCCCATCTCACCAGCTTCACTCGATGCAAGGCTTATTCGTGTCGGATGACACTCTTTCCCAACATATCCCTCACAACAGGATGGCTTTTCCTCTTTGCAGTGCTTATGGCTGCTGGCCTTCTCTTCACGATGGTTTTCTTCGTATGTGTCGCCTCGGGCTTTCATTGGGTGCACGTAGTGGCCGCGCTGAAAGCTGACGTGCGACTCTACCCCCTCCACGAACAGATCATCATGTTCTCAGATCTGGAATGCGACTACATTAATCCTATAGACCTCTGCAACAAGCTAAACCAGGTACGCACCCACTTGCCTCTTTCCACCCCTTCTACTGACGCAACGTCCGTGGCGCGCCCTGTTTATTCCGGCGACTTCAGTTTGTGTTACCTGAGAACATTGCCCACGCCTTCCTGTCGCTGCTCTTCCTCCTCTCTGGCCAATGGACGGCGTTCATTCTGAATCTGCCTTTGGTCGTGTACAACGTCAATAAGTCAGTAGTGGTGCATCTTCGCCTCGTGCTGTGGATTACGTATACTTACCCGCTATGGCTACGTTTCACCCCTACAGGATCCGTAATAAAAACCATATGTACGACGCGACGGAAATTTTTAGGTCACTGTCTGGACACAAGAAGGAGAGTTTCATCAAGCTCGGTTTCTACCTGTTGTCATTCTTCTACTATCTCTACCGGTGCGTTCACCCTAATGGGGGTCGGACCGAGACTGACACACGACTCCTGGTGCTTAGGATGATCGTCGCTTTGATTTCTGAAAGTGAGTGAAGGCACGGGTTGGGTGTTGGATGTGGGGTGGTCGACGACCAATACCGAGTATCTAGACGATTCAATACTGCAGCTTTACATATCCGTTTCCTTTCCTCTCTCTCCTTGTGCTTTCCAGAACCTTTGCTTCAACTGTATCTAGTTTCTCAATCACCTTTGTCCGAGCGGCTTGCTCAATTGCAATTCCTAGGGTCCTCGCGACTACAGTGGGGAAGAGGTGTGGTTCAGGTTCTACGCAACAACAATGCATGTAGCTAGGATATGAAGAAATGTGTGAACCACCGACCCGTCCTCCCACCAATCCAAACGAGTTCGTAAGATGACAGGGCATAGGGTACTGAGACGTCCGGAATTCCTCTTGACGCAGTTTGACACTCAAACGGCCGCACGGTGCCTCCTTTTGGGAGAACAGCCACGAGCAACAGGGGAAAAGATAACCGCGTCGCCGCACGAAGAAAAAGCGTGTCCAGACTCAACGGGTGTTATAATCACGGAGTTTAGGGTAGGTTCTGGCTCACGTGAACTGGGACACGGTCAGCGATTCAGGGAAGGAAAGACCCGCGTGGATACATCTCGGTCCATGTGGGTTTACCGTTCCCATCGTGACCTTTTCGCCAACCATACCCAGGCCATGCGAGAGCCTTTGTTCCCTTACCACCATCATGCCTCTCTATCTCTGTGTAGACTGCGGGGGTTCCAAAACCTCTGTGGTTATTTCAGATGAGCATGGCAAGATCTTGGGTCGTGCTCTCAGCGGACCCTCCAACTTCGCCTATATCGGCGTCGAAGCGTTCGTTACAGCGGTTAAAACTGCAGTGTCGAACGCTCTGAAGACCTGCGTAGACCCTCCGTCGACCGAACCTGTAGCTTTGACGGAAGACAAGTCGTACTTCGCTAAGGCATGGTTTGGGGTCTCAGGAGTCGATTCGCCTTC